>Ga0315336_1000313_pt1 | contig 161531 bp, 134 predicted proteins | sample ASW5metaG_FD_204512 | JGI IMG/M metagenome (GOLD analysis project Ga0315336, IMG submission 204512) | Ammonia-oxidizing marine archaeal communities from Monterey Bay, California, United States - ASW #5 | ecosystem: Environmental > Aquatic > Marine > Intertidal zone | place: USA: California... | reverse complement strand
AGGCCGGAAAGGATTCCATGCCTCCAGGGTGGCTTGCCATGTCCCCGGAACGGGAGTACGAAACGTCCCCGCCCAGTGCAGAAGAAGGAGGGCCGCCACGGCCGAGAAGAGGGCTCCCTCAGCGACGGATTTGGCCAAGGCAGCGGTGAGTGCCCCGAGCGTGTTCGCTGCCAGAAGCCCGAGTACCATCGCGGGTACGACGAGCGCCAACTGAGAGGCCGAACTCCCCCTTGCCGCAGCAATGACCAGCACCGACGGCGCCAACTCGATCAAGTCGAGCGCGGCGGTTGCGAACACACGCTGAAGCAGGAGGCCACCGGGGCGAGTTCCCGTGAGCACGTAACGCCGAAGAAGCCCCGATTCCCCGTCACGTATCAGAGGGATGCTCGAGCCGAACGTGCCGAACAGAGCGAAGAGCACGGTGAAGGTGGCTGCGGCGTGTACAGCTGGTGCCGAACTGAGCGCGATGGTGGCCACGAACATCAAGGGAATAAGGACGTTGAACAGAAGGAGGCGTCGGCGCCGCAGGGCGATGAGCCACTCGGTCCTCCACACGGCGAGTGTCACGCGTCCTCTTCCTCCCCTGTGCCAAAGGGCTGTCCTTCTGTGCCTGAGATCTGTCTCCGCATGCCCGAGGTCGGGCTCTGCGCGGCCAAAGCTTGACCGGTGAAATGCGTAAACACGTCCGCGAGATCGGGCTCGCGGAGCTCGACCCTCTCGATCTTCAGCCCGGCGCTGAGGGCCGCGTCAACCACCTGCGGAAGGACATCCGCGCCGGATCCGCTCTCGGCGATGATCCGCCCCGGTAGTCGCTGGACCGAAATGATGTCCGCCGGGAGCCCCTCGAGGGCCGGGGTAGTCGGCCCAGTGACGTGTACCTCGATTCGTGTGGCGCCACCGACCTGGGCCAAAAGGTCGGACGGGCTACCATGCGCTACGACCTCCCCTTCGTGGAGAAAGACCACCTCCGTGGCCAGCGCTTCGGCAAGTCCGGGTTCGTTGGTGGCGACGAGTGTGCACACGCCCTTCTCCGAGCGCTCCTCGAGCATTCGCAGGAGCGCTTCCCGCGAGGGCGGATCGAGGCCGAGCGCGGGCTCGTCCAGGATGAGCATCTCGGGGTCGTGAACCAAAGCCTGTGCGATGAGAAGCTTCTTCTTCATCCCGTACGAGTACTCCCCCGTGGGCACATGGAGCGCATCGTCCAGCCCGAGGGACGTGAAGAGGGCTTCCAGGGCGCTCGCGGACTTGTCCTTCGGTAAGCCGTAGAGCTCGGCGAACAGGAGCCCGTTCTCCATTCCCGTGAGATCGTCGACGTGGACCGGTGTATCCTGAACGATGCCGATCTTTCTGCGGACCTCTCTCGAAGAGGGTCCGTGAGCCCCGTCGAAAAGGGTGAGCGCTCCCGGGAGGGAGGGGAGTTCCGTGGATACAAGGCGTAGCAAGGTGCTCTTCCCGGATCCGTTTGGGCCCATCACGACCACGCGATCCCCGGGGTCTCCTAGGAGGGTGACCCTTCCCAAGCCCCTGCGGCCTGACGGGTAAGTGAAGGAAAGCTCTGTGGCAGCGAACAAACCTACATCCCTTCCAGGCCCAACTCCGTGCGAGCCCGGTCCATGACGTCGGGCGTGATCTCCGACACGCCCTTCTCGCGAGCCCAGTCGGTGTAAATCCTCTTCACCATGCCGCGGACGAAGCTGGGCACTCGCTCGAGCCGGCCCGCGGCTTCGGCCGTCCACACGACGCGGCCCGTGGCTGCCTCACCGGCACTTGTACCCGGTGGCTCCCCCGACGCGAGCGGGATATCCTCCGACAGCGCGAACGCACCCTCGCGACCGCCCTCTAGCGACGTGCGCGCCAACTCCATGGGCTGCGTGGGGACTTCGCGGCCGCCGATCTTCACGCCCATGCTGGAGACCAACTGCGTCTCCATCGGGTTGGTGAGCATCGCCATCTCCCGTCCGCATGACCCGCACGTGAATACGGCCGCCAGCGTACCATCTCCGGGAATCTGTCGCTCTGCGAATGCCATGACATCGTCGCAGTCTAAGCAGAGAAACTTCATGAGCCCCCTTGCTCGACCGCGTCCTCAGTCGCGTCCTCGGTCCGGATCCCGACGTGCTCTTCGACTCGATCAGCCAAAGCGCAAATCGCCCGGCTCGAGTGGGCCTCGGGATCCGAAATCACGAGCGGCGTCCCAGAGTCCGTGGCGGCGCCGAGCCGTGGATCGAAGGGGATCACCGCCCAAACCGGTACGCCGGATTCTTCCTCGAGGCGGTTGGCGCCGTCGCCCGTGAAGAGCTCGGACACGTGACCGCACTCCGAACATGTGTGGCCAGCCATATTCGAAACCAACGCGACCGTCTCCACAGCTGCCTCACGAGCCATCCGAACGGACTTGGACACCACGAAACGAGCCGTTTCGGACGGGGTCGTGACCAGGAGCATCTGATCGAGATCCGGGACCAGTTCCAAGAGCCGTCTGATCTTGTCCGTCCCGGGGGGGACGTCGACCAGGAGTACGTCGAGTTCTCCCCACTCCACGTCTCCTAGGAACTCTCTGAGGACCCCCGTCTCGATCGTGCTTTGCCAAATGAATCCGCCCATCCCGGGCTCTCGCCAGCGAAGGGGGGCGTCCTCCTCCTCCTGGAGCAGTTCCATGGATATGACCCGGACTCCCGACGGGCTTTGGGCGGGCGCCACTCCGCTTTGGCGATCGGCCAGCCGGGCCCCGGATACGCCCAACATACGTGCCAAGGAGGGTCCGTTCAGATCGGCGTCGGCGGCCCCGACGGCAAGCCCTCTGGACGCGAGAGCGGCGGCCAAGTTGGCCGTGACGGCGCTCTTGCCGACGCCCCCTTTCCCACTCGCGACGGCCACGACCGACCGAACCCGAACGAGGCGGTCGGCGAGGCGGCGTTGCTGATCCACCACCTGCTCGAGGAGGTCCGAGCCGGTTTCGTGGGTGACCTCTTGATAGGTTCGAATCTTACGCATCGAATCAGTCGTTCTCCAAGCCCCCGGAGCGCGCACGCGCCTCGTAGGCGACCCTCACGGAGCGAGTTGCTCCCCTTGCTCGTCGAATGCGGTAAGCGCGTCGACGGGGCAAGAAGCGCAGGCCTCGATCAGTCCCTCCCGAGTGATCGTACCGGTCTCACTCACGAAGACCGCTATGTCCTCGTCGTCGAATTCGAAGACGCCTGGCGCCGCTTCAATGCAATCCCCAAAGCTGACACATAGGTCTCGGTCTATATGGACCTGGAGACCCTCTATAATACGCTCAGACATAAACGGTCGGGAAAATCGTTCACGACCGTTTCCGGCCGTTGGCGGATGTGATTGACCCCTCCGCACACGCGGTTCGGGGAACCGTAACGTGCCCGAGAGTGATCGGGGTGGCAAGGGGAATCCGTGCGCCTCTACCCATATGGGAGAACGACTGTGGGCGGACATCACGAGGAGGCCCCTGACCACCCTGAAGGGGGCGGTGGAGGTTCCATTGATCCCTCCCAGGATCGCATCCGACTATCGACGAGTGCTATCGTCCACTGTCTGCCTGGCTGCGGATTGGGAGAGGTCGTGGGTGTGGTCATCGGAGTGGCGATCGGGCTGACGGCCGTCGCGACGATCGTGCTCGCTGTGGTCCTCGGATTCGTCTTCGGGTTCGCGTTGGGTCTGATCCCGCTCTTGCGGGCGGGATTCTCGCGGTCTTGGGCCATCCACCAAGTGCTCGTCGCTACGGGCCATTTCGCCACCGGGCACGGCGAACGCACACCAATGCGTGAGTCGAAGAATCTAGTGATGACGGTGAACTGGATCATTCAGCTGCACCCGGCGAGCTCCTAGCCCTAGGCGATCTTCCGCCGTTTGCGCCGCATGAAGTCCATCATGATGTACTGCCCGAGCGTCTGGGGAGACGTAAAGTAGGCTTTACCTCTCGCAATCTCCGAGACTCTCTGAACGAACTGCACCAGATAGGGGTCCTGTGCCAGCATGAAGGTGTTGATCAGGATTCCGGCGCGTCGGCAGGCGGACACCTCCCGGAACGTCTGCTGCAGGATGTGTTGGTCCATGCCGCCGGAGTTCTTGTAGATCAGCCCGTCGGGCATGGTAACGGCAGACGGCTTCCCGTCGGTGATCATGATGATCTGGCGCATGTCCTTCTTCTGTGCTCGCAGAATGTTTCGCCCCAGGAGCAGTCCCTCCGCAGTGTTCGTGTGGAAGGGCCCCACTTGGACTTTCGCCAACTGGCTCAGGGGAATCTCCTCCGCTCGATCTCCGAACGTGACGACGTGGAGGGAGTCTCCGGGGAACCGTGTACGGATGAGATGGGAGAGAGCTAGCGCCACACGCTTGGCCGGGGTGAAGCGATCCTCTCCGTAGAGAATCATAGAATGCGAGATGTCGAGCATCAGCACCGTGGCGCATGAGGACCGGTACTCGGTCTGGTGCACCATGAGATCCTTATAGTCGATGTTGAGCGGCACGCCGATGCCTTCCCGCTCGATGACGTTTTTGAGCGTAGCGGGAACGTCGAGGTTCATTGTGTCACCGAACTCGTAGGGCCTGCTCGCGGCGTCGGCCTCGACGCCGGTGGCGAGGTGGGGCGTTTCGTGTGATCCTAGACTCGAGGATCCGAGCGCCGAGAGAAGGCTCTTGAGCGCTCCGTACCCGAGGAAATCCGTGCCTTTCTGGGTCAGGTTGAACTGCACCGACTGGGCCGCCTCTTTGGCCTCGTCGATCTCGCCCATTCCAGTGACGTCCTGGACGGCACCGGGCATGGTGGGCGTCCCATCTTCCAGCGTCAGGTAGCCCTCCTCGACCATGCGCTGGATCAGATCGTCCAAGAGGTCGGCGATCTGCTGCTGAACGGCCTCGTCTCCCTGCCCCTCGCCACGCAGTTCCTCTACCATCTCCGGTGTGAGTTGACCGCTCTCGATCAGCGCCTTCAAGAGGGCGCTCTTCAGGGCGTCCAGAGAATTCGTATCCTCAGTCCCCGACCATCCCCAGAAGGGGTGGTAGTTCGGTCCCCCGGCGAAGCCCCCGTTCAACAGAAAGTCTGAGAGGGATTCCATGAGGCTCTCGAGGTTCATGGCGTCGAGCCAGCCGCCTCGATATTTGGTGTAAGTCGCAAAACGCATTATGAAGGAGCCCGGCGATGGGTGGACCCTACTTCTACCTCTCAATTCTAACTGAGGTCGAGCGGGTGGGCCACTTCGCCGCCGCGGACTTCGTGTCCGCGCGCGGTGTCGACCATTAAGCTACCTTTTGGGCCGTTGAAACGTTTCCCCTGACCTACCGACTGTGGTGATGACGATGCCGCTCCGCCTGCCGTGACGACGACGATGCCGCTCCGCCTCGCCATCTTTTTCGCCATCCTTTTTTCTTCCACCGTCACGGCACAAACCGGGCCCCTTTCCGATGAAGCGGGCGCCGACGCATCGCTCCCTAGTGGCGTGGCTACCGCGGCGCGGGTGACGAATCCGCCGCTGATCGACGGCCGTCTCGATGATGCGGCGTGGGCGCAGGCGGCGCTGATGGCCAACTTCACTCAGCGGGAGCCCCGTGACGGGCAGCCGGCATCGGAACGCACCGAAGTCAGAGTCGTTTTCGACGATGAGGCTCTCTACGTGGGCGTCTGGGCGTTCGACAGCCGACCCGGCGAAATCGTGCCGGGCGAGCGCATCCGCGACTACGAGGTCTCGGCGAGCGACAACGTGATTCTCATCTTGGACACCTACAAGGATGAGCAAAACGGATTCGTGTTCGGCACCACGCCGGCCGGCATCGAGTACGACGGACAAGTTGCCAATGCGGGTCAGGGCGGGGGACGTTTCGGGAGTGGTGGTGGCGGCGGGGGCGGCCAAAATCGATTCCAATCGGGCTCGGGCGGCGGCTTCAACAAGAATTGGGACGGGAGTTGGACGGTGGCCACGTCCCTCGATGGAGCGGGATGGTACGCCGAGTTCCGCATTCCGTTCAACACCTTGCGCTACGGGACGGACAGCCTGTCGTGGGGATTCAACGTGGCCCGACGGATCCGTCGGCTGAACGAGGAGTCGTTCTGGTCTCCTGTGCCCCGGGAGTTCAATCTCTACCGCTTGAACTACGCCGGCGACCTCGAGGGGCTCACGCCGCCCTTCCGGCGGCTGGCCACCGTGACGCCGTACGTTCTGACCTCGTCCGTGCGGAATTACGAGCTGGGTGAGACTGCGTTCGATGAAGAAGCGGATTTCGGCGGTGAGGCCAAGATTCAGGTGACCCAGGGCCTGACACTCGATGTGACGGCGAACACCGACTTCGCGCAGGTCGAGGTGGACAACCAGCAGGTGAACCTCACACGCTTTTCGCTGCTCTTTCCCGAAAAGAGACCCTTCTTCTTGGAGAATGCAGGCTTCTTTACGGTGGGCCAGAGAGGTGCGGATCTCTTCTTCAGCCGGAACATCGGGATCGTCGACGGTGAGCAGGTCCCGATCAAGGGCGGGGGACGCATCTCGGGCAAGGCCGCTGGCTTCAACGTCGGTCTTCTCCACATCCAGACCAATGGCGCCGGTGGGGTTCAGCCGGACAACGCCTACTCGGTAGCCCGTGTCGCCCGGGAGCTTCCCAACCGCTCACGGGTCGGGGCGCTGTTCATCGATCGCAACGGCGAGGCCTCCGGTGACTACAACAGGACGTACGCCGCGGATGCAAGGGTCGCGATCGGAGAAGCGGTGACGCTCTCCTCCTTCGTAGCACAAACGCAGACGCCCGGGCTTACGGGTAGCGAGCGGGCCTACGATGCCAACGCCTCATGGGCCAGTCGAAATTGGGACGGCTCCGTTGGTATACGTGAGATCGGGGAGAACTTTAATCCAGAAGTGGGCTTCGTCCCGCGGGACGGATACCGGGCATATACGGGGCGCGTCCAGAGATTCATTCGGCCCAACGGGTTCCTGAGGGAGATTCGCCCCCACGCGTCCTTTGATACGTACCGGAGTCGGCGGACCGGCGTCGCAAGCGGTTTCGAGGAGTCGAGTCGCCTCCATTTCGACGTCCACTGGGAACGGCCCGACGGAATGGTGCTCTTCACAACGGCCAACTGGGTACGGGAGGGGCTCTACGAGGATTTCGCAATCAGGGGGACGGATGTGGTCGTGCCCACCGGAACTTACGACGGGTGGGAGGCCCAGCTGGTTTTCAACACGAATAGCGCGGCCGACCTTTCTCTCAACACAAGACTTACTGCCGGGACTTTCTTATCCGGAGATCGTCGGAACATCCAGACCACGGCCACCTTGAGGAGCGGCGCGGCGTTCAGCACGTCTGTCAGATTCGACTACAATGATGTCGACCTTCCGGAGGGTAAATTCCAGACAACCCTCGTGGGCTTGAGCCTCGGGTACTTCTTCACCCCCCGGATCTATCTTCAGTCGCTGATCCAGTACAGTGATCAGATCGATCGTCTCTCGGCGAACGTGCGCTTCGGATGGCTGAACACGGCCGGAACGGGACTCTTCCTCGTCTATAACGAGATTCAAGGGATCGACCAGCTCGACGGGCCCCTCGGGCGCTCGTTGACCCTGAAGTATACGCGGCAGTTCAACGTGCTGGGGGGGTAGCGACGGCCCTCTCTGACCCGACGCGACTCAGGCAGCTCCTCCTGGAGCACTACGATACGCATCGGCGCGATCTCCCATGGCGAGAGAACCAGGAGCCGTATCGGGTGTGGGTCTCCGAAATCATGCTCCAGCAGACCCGTGTCGAGACCGCGATTCCCTACTACGACCGCTGGATGAAGCGCTTTCCCACGGTCGAGGTACTCGCCGACGTGGACGAAGAGTCCGTATTGAAGGTCTGGGAGGGCCTCGGTTACTACTCGCGGGCCCGGAATCTCCATCGCTCGGCCCGGCTCGTGCGGGAGCGGCTCGGCGGTGTGATTCCCCAGGACTCGCGGAGCCTCAAGACGCTTCCGGGGATCGGCGAGTACACCTCAGGCGCGATCGCGAGCATCGCCTACGGGGAGGTGGTGCCAGCCGTCGACGGGAACGTGCGGCGCGTGTTGTCTCGGCTCTTCGACCTCGAGGATCCGACCGACGCGAGCTTACGAAAGCAGGCCGGCGAGCTCGTCGATCCCGATCGGCCCGGGGATTGGAACCAGGCGCTCATGGAGTTGGGGGCCACGATATGCACTCCCCGATCCCCGCGGTGCTCGGCATGTCCGTTGACGGTAGAGTGCCGGGCCCTGTCCGAGGGCACGCGGGAGTTGAGGCCCGCCTCGAAGAGACGGCCGCGCGTGCGTACCGTCTCCTACGAGGTTGTGGTGGCACTCAACTCGGCCGGCGAGGTGCTCATGGTGCGTCGTCCAACGGAGGGTCTCCTCGGTGGGCTCTGGGAATTTCCCGCTGTCGAGATCGGGGTGGAGGACGCCACGCCCATGGGAGGCCCACTCAGCCCGGGAAACTCTCTGAACGAGCGATGCCGGGCCCGCCTGGCGGACCTGGGCGTCCGGGTAACGCCAGGCGCGCTGAGCTACAGCGTCCTGCCGGAGGTCCGTCACGCGTTCACCCATCTCAAGGCGGTGTACCGTCCTCTGTTGGTGGTCGGAGTAGCATCATCGGGGGCAGGGGCGATTCCTTCGGCCGGGCCCGCGCCTACGGACGGACCCACACTATCGGAGGGGCTCGCGACAGAGGAACCCGTTTGGGTCTCGCCAGAGCAGGCCGAACATCTCCCGCTCCCGGTCGCCCAGAGAAAGATCCTCGCTTTGGCCAGAGGGGCCCGGCCTACTGGCTGACACCTCCGAACGGGTCGAACCCCTTGTAGCCCTTGCCCTGAGCAGTCTCATGGCGGGCCTTCGCATAGCTACCGCTGACCGAGCGGTTGATCTTCCGATCTGCCGCCAACGCTTCCAGAACGAGTTCACATGCTCCGGCACGCAATCCCGGTGAGGACGACTTCGGGGCGAGGCCTACCCCCTGGACCAATTTCAGGAGACCGGGCACGATCTCGAAGCCCTGAACACAGGCCTCCGCCGAGCTGTCGGATCCCACCTGGAGGGCTCCCCCCAGCTCGAAGTACTCGATGATCTCCTCGAGGTCGGAGCCGCCCGCCCTCGCCTGAAACACACCGCTTGCCGCCGCGCTGATCAACTCCCGTGCGATCCGGTCAGAGCCATGCAATTCTCCCTCGTACTCAAGCTCCATCTTCCCGGTGATGGCCGGGAGCGCCCCGTAGATGTCGGACACGCGGGGGACGACGAGTTCCTCCTCCAGCAAAAACGCCCTGCGTTCGGCCGACGAGACGACGCTCTCGAGTACGGTGATCGGCATGCGCTGGCTGACGCCCGAGCGCTGGTCGATTCGCTTGTCCTCTCTGCCCAGAAACGCGATCCGCTCGACCATCTCGGCGATGAAGTCCGGCACCTCGATCGGAACGCAGTCCCGGTCGAGCCAGGCCTCCTGCTGAGTGATGTCCATGCCGATGGACACATCGGTCGGATAATGCGTCTGAATTTCGGCGCCGATCCTGTCTTTGAGCGGAGTGATGATCTTTCCGCGCGCCGTGTAGTCCTCGGGATTCGCCGTGAACACCAGAAAGACGTCCAGAGGCAGGCGGATGGGGTACCCCTTCACCTGCACGTCACCCTCTTGGAGGATGTTGAAGAGGCCAACCTGAATCTTGCCGGCGAGATCGGGCAACTCGTTCATGGCGAAGATGCCGCGATTGGCCCGGGGGAGAAGTCCATAGTGGATGGTCAGCTCGTCCGCTAGGATGTGTCCTCCACGGGCGGCTTTGATGGGGTCCACGTCGCCAATGATGTCGGCGATGGTCACGTCCGGCGTCGCCAGCTTCTCCACGAAACGATTGTCCCGGGTCACCCATGCGACCGGCGCGTCGTCACCTCTCTCCTCGAGTACCGTCCGCGCATACTTGGAGATCGGTCTAAGGGGATCGTCGTTGATCTCGCTCCCCTCGAGGATCGGGATCTCGGGATCGAGAAGGTCCACGAGCTGCCTGAGAATCCGGCTCTTCGCCTGACCCCGTAGGCCCAACAAGATGAAATCGTGGTGGGCTAGAATGCCGTTCACGATCATGGGAACGACCGTATCATCGAAGCCGACGATCCCCGGGAAGATCTCTTCTCCGGACTTGAGCTTGATGATCAAATTCTTCCTCAGCTCATCCTTCACGGTGCGGGGCTCGTATCCGGAGGACTTGAGTTCTCCGACGGTGCCGGGCCGGTTAGAAGTCATAGAAAGCGTTTCATCCGTGGGTGGCGAAATGGAGTGGAGGCTCAGCGCCCCGTATGGTGGCGAAGTTGGAATCGCTGCGCCAATCCGCGACCTTCTTAGCTGTTCGGAACGCGGAACCGGGTGGGATCGAGCGCGGGTGACTCCGATACACCCGGCGGATTCAACGGATCCTGAGCGCGGTCCCTGTCCCCCTGGTCGCGCGTCGACGATAAGAGACCCAAGGCACTTCTTCAATAGGCTTCCGGGGAGCGACGATGTCCGCCAAGCCTCGATCGGCCGAACTCATTCGGCCTGCCCGATTTCAGGCGCCCCTGGCGATGGACCGGCTGATTCTCAGAGACGCGCCCGACCCCGAAGCGGTTCCTATGGATGTGGTGTTCGTGGGGGGTGGGCCCGCCGGTCTCGCGGGGGCTATCGAGTTGGCCCGGCTCATCTCGAGAGACAACGAGAGTGCGGGCGGGCTGGGGGACATCGAAATCGGGGTTCTGGAGAAGGCGAGCCAGCTCGGCGAGCACTCCCTGTCCGGGGCGGTGGTGAACCCGGTCGCGTTGTACGAGCTCTTTCCGGAACTCGACATCGGTGATCTTCCGCTTCGGGGCCCGGTCGGAAAGGAGGCGGTCTACTTCCTTACGGAGGAGAAGGCGTTCCGGATACCGACGCCCCCCACCATGAGGAACCACGGCAACCACGTGGCCTCGATCTGCGAGATGGTGCGGTGGTTGGGAGAGAAGGCCGAGGGCCTCGGCGTCAACGTGTTTCCCGGCTTTCCGGTGGATGGATTGCTGGTCGAAGCTGATCACGTCATTGGCGTGCGCACCACGCCCTCGGGCCTCGACCGCGAGGGCCGCCCTGGCCGCGACCACGTGCCGGCCATGGATCTGACTGCTCGTGTGACCGTTCTCTCGGAGGGCACCCGGGGGCCCCTTACACAAGCGTTCTTGGAGTGGCAGGGGATCGGCTCCGAAAATCCCCAGATCTTCGCCCTCGGGGTGAAGGAGTTGTGGGAAACCCCGGTCCCGTTGGATCGGGTAATTCATACGATGGGGTGGCCGCTCCCGGGTGACGCTTTCGGCGGCAGCTTCATGTATCCGCTCGATGAGAATCTGGTCGCGTTGGGCCTCGTCGTCGGACTAGACTATCGGGATGCCCGCTTCGACGTCCACAACGTGCTGCAGCGGATGAAGCTCCACCCCCTCCTGCGGCCGTATCTCGAGGGTGGCGAGATGGTGGAGTGGGGGGCGAAGACGATTCCCGAGGGCGGATACCATTCGGTACCCGAGCGTCGCCACGGAGATGGAGTGTGCGTGGTGGGTGACGCCGCCGGGTACGTAGACGTGCCCTCACTCAAGGGAATCCACTATGCCATGCACTCGGGGATTTTGGCCGCGAGGGCGATTTTCCGTGCGCTCAAAGCGGATGACGTGTCGGAGGCGGGACTGCGATCCTACACCGAAGCGGTGAACGCGAGCTACATCATGAAGGACTTACGAGGCACCCGGAACATCCGTCTCGCGTTCAAGAAGGGATTCCTCAGGGGGGCGGTCCGGGCCGGTCTCATGACCGTCTCCGGTGGTGCGATTCCTGGCGGGAAAATCACGACACCGGAGGATGCTGAGGAGGAGCGAGTGCTCAGGGATGGAGGGCCTGGGGACAGTGGGCACGGGGTCCGATCAGACGGGAAGCTCACGTTCAGCAAGGTGGACGCGGTCTACAAAGCCGGGAACCAGACGCGCGACGACGGTCCCAGTCATTTGATAGTGGGCGAGGACGTGACTCCCGAAGCGGCCGAGTTGTACATGCACATGTGCCCGGCAGGGGTCTACGAGCTCGACGGTGACGAGCTACGCGTCAACCCGCCCAACTGTGTCGACTGCAAGGCGACCGACGTTCTCGGGCCGCGGTGGACTGCCCGCGAGGGTGGGAGCGGACCAGCCTACCGGCGGATGTAAAGGACCGGCTTTCTAAGCGGCCGCCATTCCTGCGTACCGGTTGGCGACCATGCTTACCGGCCGACGGCTATACCGTCCTTCCTCGAGTCGGACCCGGCGGCCCAGCCTTGGTCCAACCTCATAATGGCTTGTGCACCTCCGAAGCCGGACTGGGTTTCATCCGTGATCTCATGGCCCATCGCGCGGAGCTGTGCACGGACGTTTTCACCGACGGCACGCTCGATCGCGACGCAATAGCCGTCAAGGTGCCTGATGCGGGCCGCGTCGATCGCCGCTTGAACATCCATGCCGAATACCAGGATGTTGAGGAGCATCTGTGTGTGACCCTGGGGCTGCATCGACCCACCCATGAGCCCGAAGGTCATCCACGGAACGCCCGCCTTCGTGACGAAGCCAGGGAGGAGCGTGTGGAACGGGCGCTTGCCCGGAGCCACCTGATTGGGGTGGCCGTCCTCGAGGGTGAAGCCGGCGCCCCGGTTCTGGAGCGCGAAGCCCGTGCCTGGGATGACCACCCCCGATCCGAAGTGTTCGAAGAGGCTGTTGATGAACGAGATCATGTTGCCCTCGGAGTCCGCCACCGACAGGTAGATCGTCTCCGTGTCGGTAATCACGGGGCTGGGTTGGGGCCTGACCGCGGCCCGGGTGGGATGGATCAAGGCCCGGTGCCCGTTCAGGTACTCCTTGTCGAGGAGCTGGTCCACCGAGACCTCCATGTGGTCGCGGTCGGCGACGTACCGGTCCAGGTCCGCGAACGCGAGCTTCTTCGCTTCGACGAGATAGTGGAGGTACGGTGCGGAGTTATGCCCCATCCCTTCGAGGTCGAGCGGCTCCATAATTTTCATCATCTGCAACGCCGCGACACCTTGGCCTGCGGGAGGAAGCTCCCACACGGTGTGATCCCGGAAGTCGATCGAGATCGGATCTACCCATTCGGCGGAATGGTTGGCGAGGTCGGCGAGTGTCAAACACCCTCCGAGTTCCGCCAAACCATCCACGATCGTACGCCCTAGCTCCCCGCCGTAAAACACGTCGGGCCCTCCTTCAGCCAGCGCGCTGAAGCTTCGCGCCAAGTCGGGGTTCCGAAACGACTCACCGGCCTCGGGACCTCGCTTCCCTTCGAGTAAGTAGGTGGCGGCCGCGCCCGAGTTGCGAGAGAGGATCTCCTCCTGTGCACGCCACTGCCCGGCGATGATTGGTGTGACGGCGAAACCCTCCTCGGCGATTCGAATGGCCGGGGCGAGCACCTCCGCGAGTGACATCGTTCCGTACTGCTCCAACAGGGCGGCCCAGCCCGAGAGGGCGCCGGGAACGGTGACCGGCGCAGGTCCACTGCCCGGCATGCTCCCATGCCCGGCGGCTCGAAGGGCGGCCGGGGTGAGGAGCGAGCCCGCCCGTCCACTCGCGTCGAGGCCGACGAGGTGCTGCTCCCGGGCCGACCAGAGAATGGCGAACATGTCGCCACCTACTCCGGTCATGTGGGGTTCCACGACGTTGAGGACCGCGGCGGCGGCCACCGCGGCATCGATCGCGTTACCGCCCCGGAGGAGAATATCCAGTCCGGCCTCGCTCGCGAGCGGTTGGCTCGTGGCGACCGCATCTCTAGGAGCGTACACCGTAGACCGCCCCGCAGCCGCCACAGTCTTGGTCAGCCCGGGAGACCTTGTTCCAGGATGGCCACCTCGCCCTCGAACAACTCCTTCACGAGCTCGGCGTTCTTGCGGGTCTCGGTGCCGCCGCCCCAGTGCACCGGGACGACGATGCGAGCTTGGCACGCGGTGGCGGCGCGAACGGCATCCTCCGGCCCCATCGTGTAATGACCCTCGCAGGGCAAGAACGCCACATCACACCTTATCTGGTTCATCGCCTCGAGGAAGTCCGTGTCGCCCGAGTGGTAGTACGTGACCCTGTCCAGCGTGAACACGTACCCCAACCATTCGTTCTCCGGAGGGTGGAACTTCTTGCCCTCGTTGTAGGCCGGTACGGTGAGGATTTCGATGCCGTCGAGATGGATCATGTCGCCCGGCCGCATCAGATGATCGACATCTTCCAGTTGCTTCCTCATCGAAGCCGGAGCCACCAGCGTGGTCTCCCGGCCTCGCACCCTCGCGATGTCGTCTTCGGAAAAACTGTCGAAATGGGGGTGCGTCAGAAGTATGTAATCTGCCGTGCTCTCCTCCGGTATTCCCCATGGGTCGATATGGATCTCGACACCGCCTCGCCGAATCCGAACGGAGGATTGCCTGAACCAGGTGACGCCTTCGAGCATGGTTTGGCCGGAGAAGGAAAACGTATGACCAACGAGTTTTAGGAAACCTAAGGGCCAAAGTTATGCCGAAACAGGCCGACATTATGACAGGGGGAGTGCAATTAATGGCAGGAGAACTGCAAGTACGGCATATTCCAAGTATGCTGGGCGTGGCAAGATTCATGCAGTAGCGTCAATTCCCGAGCCGCTTCCGATGTTACGGCACCGATTGGGAATGGGTGCCAAGGGAGTGGGCGTTAGGATGTCAGCGATGTCTCGATCCCGAATCATGATGAAATCGACTGCGAGGACTCATGGGTGAGCGATACACACTTCCGGTTTTGCCGCTGAGGGATACGGTCGTCTACCCAGGGGTGGCGGTGCCGATCTCGGCCGGCCGGCCGGGTACGGTAGAGGCCGTGCAGGAGGCACTCGAGGGAGACCGCCGGCTCTTCGCCGTGGCTCAGAAGGAGAACGTCGAAGACGCGTCCCCCGACGTGCTCTACACCGTCGGGACGGTCGTGCGCATCATCCAGACGCACAGGGTTCGGGGTGGTGTTCAGCTCCTCGTGCAAGGTGAGGGACGGGCGCAGGCCGTTTCCTACGAGTCCGAGGGGGAGGGAATGCTGCATGCGGTGCTCTTGGAGATGGAACGCCAGCCGGCTCTGAATCCCGAGGAGCCAGCTTTTCAGGCGCTGAATCATGAGTTGAGGGAGCGCGCCGCTGAGTTGGGCACGCGAAGAGGGGTTCCGGCCGATGCTCTCAACCAGTTGATCCAGGGTGTGGATGAGCCGGGTTCGTTCGCTGATCTCGTTTCCTTCTATTTGGAACTCGAAACGGAGGACAAGCAAGTGCTCCTGGAACTGCTCGACGATGAGGAGCGCATGCGTGAGGCGCTAGTCGCTGTGGAGCGTGAGTTGGCTCGGCTGGATGCCCAAGAGGAAATTCAGGCGAGGGTGCAGGAGGAGCTCGGTGAGCGGCAGCGGGAGATGCTTCTTCGCGAGCAGCTCAAGCAGATCCAGCGTGAGTTGGGCGACGAGGACGAGCGGGACGATGTCGAGGAGCTCCGAGAGCGGGTCGAGGCACTGGGACTCGACGAGGACCAGCACGCAGAAGTCGAGCGGGAACTCAAACGTCTGGAGCGCACGAGTCCACAGTCCGCGGAGTACCAAGTCATCCGAACGTTTCTGGAGTGGGTGACGGAGCTCCCGTGGAACGTCCGATCGGAAGACAAGATCGACCTCGCCCTATCGACGGAGATCTTGGACGAGGATCACTACGGCCTGGAGGACGTGAAGGACCGTGTCTTGGAGTTCCTGGCGGTTCGGAAACTCCAGTTGGCCCGGTGGGAGGACTCAGGCGATGGGGCTGGAGACGACGGGGCCGGCGAGGCCACCGAGCCTGATAAGACGAGCACAGCGGAGGAGTCGAGCGACGCTAACGGGACGCCTGGTGTTGCGGACACAGAAGCGGAGTCCGTGGAGGCGGAGGTCGTGGGTGGCCGGGGTCCGATTCTCCTTTTCGTAGGTCCGCCGGGAGTCGGAAAGACGAGCATCGCACAGTCCATCGCCCGTTCACTGGGCAGAGAATACGTGAGGATCTCGCTCGGCGGCGCTCGTGACGAGGCCGACATTCGCGGTCACCGCCGTACCTATGTGGGTGCCATGCCCGGCCGCATCATTCAGGGCATGCGGCAAGCCAAGTCAAAGAATCCGGTGTTCCTGCTGGACGAGGTCGACAAGCTGGGTGTGTCGTTCCAGGGAGATCCGAGTGCGGCGCTGCTCGAAGTCCTGGATCCGGCTCAGAATTCGAGCTTCACGGATCACTACCTCGGTATGTCGTTCGATCTCTCAGAGGTGCTATTCGTTGCGACGGCGAACTACGCGGACCGGATTCCGCCCCCGCTGTATGATCGCATGGAGAAGGTCGATTTTTCGGGGTACACCGAGGCCGAAAAGCTCGAGATCGCGAAGCGTTATCTGCTTCCGCGCCAGCTGAAAGAGAATGGCCTTCGTGAAGGTGAAATGTTGTTGGGTGATGATGCGCTTCTCGCCCTGATTCAGGAATACACGCGGGAGGCCGGAGTTCGTCAGATCGAGCGTCAGTTGGGTAAACTGGCCCGAAAGGTGGCGCGTAAGGTTGCTGCGGATGAAGTGGAGGATCTCGAGGTAGATCGGGCCGTCATCCGGGAGTTGATCGGGCGCCCAAGGGTACATCCCGAGCGGATGGCTGCTTCGGACGTGGTGGGGGTGGCGACCGGAATGTTCTACACGCCCATGGGCGGAGACATCATGTTCGTCGAAGCCAGCGTGATGAGCGGGGAGGGCGCTCTGGTTCTCACCGGCCAGTTGGGTGACGTCATGAAGGAGTCCGGGCGGGCTGCACTGAGCTACGCCAAGAGCAACTACGACAGCCTCGGTATCCCGGAGGATGCGCTCAAGGGCCGGGAGGTGCACATCCATGTGCCGGCCGGGGCCGTTCCCAAGGATGGTCCCTCCGCGGGAATTACGATGGCCACGGCATTGGTGTCTGCCCTCTCGGGACGCAAGATCCGTCGAGACGTCGCGATGACCGGTGAGTTGACGCTGACCGGCCGGGTGCTTCCGATCGGCGGCATCAAAGAGAAGCTCCTGGGAGCCGTTCGCGCCGGCATCGACGAGATCATCATCCCATGTGATAACGAGGCTGATCTGGACGATCTCCAGGAAGAAGTGAGAAACTCGCTGACCATTCACCTGGTTGAGGACTTGGACCAGGTGATCAAGATCGCCCTCAAGAGCGACCTGGCGAAGAAAACGAAAAAGAAAGCGGTGAAAACCAAGCCCCGTGCGAAGGCGAGTCTCTCGCAGAGCCCCGCGCCGGCGTAGAACAGCCTTCAGTGGCGCTCCACAGGCCTCTACAGGACCTTGATGGTTCCTGGCGCCCCGTCGGTGATACGTCCGATGATCGCCGCCACGCCGCCGGCGGCCTGGAGGAGTTCCATGAGCTCCTCGGCGCGTTCCTCCGGGACCGCGATGAGCAGACCCCCTGAGGTCTGTGCGTCCGCCAGGATCAGGCGCGTGCTCTCGTCCCGATCTCCGAATTCGACGCGATCTTCGAGATCTTCGAGGTTGCGTCGAGTTCCGCCAGGGATATGGCCTGCGGCGATCAACTCCATCACTTCGGGCAAGACGGGGACATCGTCGGCCATGATCTCCGCTGCCACGCCGGAGTGAAGAAGCAAATTGCTGAGGTGACCTAAGAGCCCATACCCGGTCACATCGGTAGCAGTTCGGACCCCCACGCTCTTCATGGCCTCTGCCGATTCGCGGTTGAGGGCCGTCATGCTCTTTACGGCTGCCTCGGTAGCCGTGGTGGAGGCCCGGTCGGCCTTGATGGCGTTGGCCACGACGCCGGTCCCGAGGGCCTTGGTGAGAACCAGCAATTCGCCTGCTTCGGCTGAGGCGTTGGTCACGAGATTCTCGACGCGCACCTCGCCGACCGCGACCAGCCCATACTTGGGTTCCGGGTCGTCCACGGAGTGGCCTCCCATGATGGGCACACCGGCTTCGCGGGCGATGTCGGATCCTCCGCGAATGATCTCTTCGACCAGTCCGTGGTCCAGGAGGGCCCTGGGAAACGCCAGTAGGTTGAGGACGAAGAGTGGATCGGCCCCCATCGCGTAGATGTCCGAGAGTGCGTTCGCTGCCGCGATGCGCCCGAAGTCGTACGGATCATCGACCAGCGGCGTGAAGAAATCGAGCGTCACCACTAGCGCCCTGCCGTCCCCGAGCGAATACACCGCGGCGTCGTCGCCAGTGGAGGCGTCCACCAGCGCTTGCTCGCTCTCGATTGGAACCAGATGACGCAGGACCTGCGCCAACTCGGACATGCCGAGTTTACAAGCTCACCCGGCCCCGTGGGAAAGCTGGCTCAAGCGAATCCTGGGCTTCTGATCTCTGGGCTCTTGAGACATTTTCTTTAAGCGGGCCTCAATCGGCTCCGTGGGACGTCCGGCTCTGCACGCCGGCCTATGGTTGGGACAGCACATCACGTCGGTTCGGGCTAATCTAGATACGAGCGCCGGGGGGGGGAACACGGTAACTTCGAGCATGGACGTTCCGATGAGCTCGACTCGCGCGCGTCTGGGTCAGGCATTGAGAAGGTGCGACCGTGATTTCGAGCTCGGCCGGGCAGCCCTCTACGTCGCCCAGGAGGAATACCCGCAGCTTCCCGTGGAGCGATATACGTTGCGGCTGGACTCGTTGGCAGAAGCGGTCAAGGATCGGCTGGACGACGAGACCGCCCCCCCAGTCGTCCTCGGGGAGTTGATCCACACGTTGTTCGAGCGGGAGGGCCTGCGAGGAAACAAGGAGTCCTACCACGATCCTCGGAACTCGTTTATCAACGATGTCTTGGATCGGCGCCTCGGAATCCCGCTCACACTCGGCATCATTCTGCTCGAAGTGGGCTGGCGCCTCGATCTACCTCTCGAAGGCGTGAATTTCCCCGGCCACTTTCTGGTCCGTTATCGCGGCGCGGCCGAACACCTTTTGATCGATCCGTTCGACGGGGGGCGAATCCGCTTCGAGACTCAAGCACAGGAGGTGTTGGATCAGCAATACGGCGGCGTGGTTCGGATGCAGCTGGCTTTCCTCCGAGCTGCAAGCAAGCTCGATATGATCCGCCGCTTGCTAGTCAACCTCAAGGGCTTATACGTCAACGTGAAAGACGATGAACGGGCGTTGTCCGTGGTCGAACGCCTGATGTTGGTACATCCGGCGTCCTCCGGGGAGCGTCGCGATCGAGGCATGTTGCTTCTGAGGCTTGGCCGGGAGAAGGAAGCGAAGGAGCAGCTCCGGCGGTACCTCGACGGAGCCCCTGGAGCGGTCGATGCCAAGCGAGTCGCGCGACTGGTGCGCCGCCTCGAGGCGGCGCTGACTGCCCGAGGAGAGGATTTGGATGGGTGAAGGAGCGGTTTTTGGTCGCGTGCGCGGGGCTGAAGTAGCGAGACACTACGGGGACCCTGGGGCGGAATACCGGGCGGCCTGGGAGGGACTCGCCATTCGCGATCGCAGCCATCGGGTCCGGCTGCTTGTTCGGGGACGTGACCCGATTGCCGTCCTTCAGGGTGTGCTCACGGGACGCATGCCGTCCGCCCCGGGCGCCCTTCGGGAGGGGCTGGTGAGTGGCCGGATCGAGTACTCCGCGGTCCTGACGCCCAAGGGTCGGATGATCGCCGATCTGAGAGCTATGTGGGGTCCGGATCCGGACGAGGAGGGTCTGTTTCTGGACGTACCCGCAGCGGCGCTCGAACCACTGCTGGCGCACCTCGGGCGTATTGTGCCGCCCCGCCTGGCGAGTGTCGAGGACGTCACCGCTCACTCGGGACTCGCAACGGTTCTCGGACCGGAGGCAGCGGGCACGATCGCGGAGATCGTCCTGGGCTCCGCGTCCCACGTCGCCGCGGTCGAAGGTTTGGCCGAGGAGGAGTTCATCGAAGTTCAGGGCGACGAATACGGGGACGAGGGGATCGGGACGGGCGGTGTCCGGGTGGCAAGAACCTGTGATGTGGACGTGCCTGCCTGGGATATCTTTGTATCCGCTGGTCGCTTCCCGGAGGTCTGGGACGGCTTCATCAAGGCCGGGGCTACCCCGATCGGGGCCGGTGTCTGGGATACACTTCGTGTGGAGGCTGGCCGGCCGGTATTCGGCGGGGACATGTTTGATTCCACCATCCTTTCTGAGACCGGACTGGTGGATCGGGCGGTGGACCATACGAAAGGGTGCTATACCGGCCAGGAGGTCATCGTTCGGATCCGTGACCGGGGGCACGTGAACCGATCTTTACGAGGGTTGTTGTTGGCGGAGGGTCCCGCGCCGAAGCTCGGGATCGAGTTGTTTCGGGGGGATCGGGTCGTGGGTGAAATCACCAGCGCGGTGGAGTCTCCCAGCCGTGCTGGCCCGATCGGGCTCGGCTACGTACGCCGAGAAGTTTTGCACGGCGAGCAAGTGACGGTGGGTTCGCCGGAAGGGCCGCCCGCCACGGTCCGTGAGTTGGGTCCGGGTTGGGCGTCTGCGTAGATTGAGATACTGAGCAACCACACCGCCCATCCGGTGTAGCAAATCCGCTCGAAGCCGACTTCTCAATCTCTTGCCGCCCTTAATGGACTAGGTGCCGCTGGATCACACTCAGCGCCCTTGCTATTGTGTTGGGCCCATGAAGTTGGTTTTCCCAGGTGATTTTGTAGAGAAGGAGTTGTCGATGCTGAGCCGTGTGGCTTTGGAGAGGAGTTCGTTCTCGGTTTTGATGGCCACTCTGGCCTCGATGCTCGCGGGCGTTCCGCTCGTAGCACAGGACGTCGTTGATTCGAAGGTCGGGATCTTCAACGCTGACCGTGTCTTGACGGAGTCTCAGTCTGGGGTGCAGGCCCTCGCGATATTCAACCAGCTGCGCGATCAGCGAGTTGGTGAGTTGCAAGTCCAGCAAGATGCGATCAACAGCCTTCAGCAACAGGCGATGGCCTCGGCCGTCGGCAGCCCTGAGGCTGCACGGGTCCAACGGGAGATGGAGGACCTGGTGCTCCGCTTGGAGCGCCTGGAGCAGGATGTCCAGCAGGAGTTAGGCTTACGGCAGAACGAGCTGACGGGGGAGATCATGCAGTTGGTTGCTGAGATCGTTACTACGATAGGCGAGGAGGGCGGCTACGCTCTCATCCTTAATTCCGTCCAGAGCGGCGTGGTGTACGCAGGTCCGGCGCTGGACATCACGGATGAAGTCATCCAGAGGGTCAATGCCGGGAGTGCTCCGAGCGGTTTATAGCTCAGCGGCGTAGGCATGGCCCGAAGCTTCCCGGAGGCCCGAAGGCCTCCGGGCGCGTTGCCCCCGATTCACCCGAGTCCGAAACTCTCGCATCTGGGAGCGCTGCTCGTCGCTGAGAATACCTTCCAGAGCCTCTCGATGGGCTATCCTGCCGACGGTGGAGATCAACGCCAGGGTGATGACGAACTCGAAAATGCCGATTTCGGGACGCTCTCGGCGCTCCGTGGTTACTGCACGCACGCGGTGTGTTCGACCCCTGCGATGCGGGATGATCAAGATGCCTGTAAAGTAACGCATGGTGGATGACCGCTCGACCCGGGAGCTGATGACTGTAGCCAAAGTCGCGTTCGTTGTAATGACAGTCGGTGCGTTGATTGCCCCCATCCCTACGAATGGCCAGTTGGTGGGGGGGGTATTTGGGGAGCGGGCTCTAGACAGTTTCGGAGGGACCAATGGGTTCGGGGCCGAGTTGGGCGTCAGCCTTCCGCTGGTTCCGCTCGAGGTGTTCGCTGCTGGGACGCTATTTCGCCCCGGGTGTACCGGATGCGACTTCAAGAGTTGGTCCGTTGGCGCGAAGCTCCAGATCCTCCCCCTTCCGGTGCTGAAGCCCTATGTCACCGCCGGGCGTACGTGGCGGGATCTGGAGGATCCGGGTGCCGCGCTGATCTTGGCTGACGACGGCTTCTTCACCGGCGCCGGTCTTGAGTTCGCTCTCCCCGGCTTCGGTCTTTTTGCCGAGGGCCGGTACGGGTTTTTGCCGGGAGACCCTGGCCCGAGCCCGGATCTCAGGCAATGGACTATGCGGGCTGGCCTGAGAATACGCTGGGGTGGGATCCCACTGTAGGCTCTTCTGCGGCCTAGGGAAGTTCTTCAGCCCGCTGAGATCGCCTCGACGATCTTGGGTCCGTGAAGCTTACCGTTTTCGATGAAGATTTTGTTCGCGTTATAGCCCGCCGCCAGGACTCCGGCGATATAGATGCCGGGCACGTTGGTCTCCATCGTATCGGGGGAGTGTGAGGGAATGCCGGTATCGTCATCAATGTCGATACCGAGTCCTGAGATGAATACGCGATCCGGACGCCAGCCCGTCATGGCGAGTACCCAATCGTTCGGGATCTCCACCGTCTGCTCCGAATCCATGTTCCGGAGTACGACGCTGGTGGGACGGATCTCCTGGATTCGATGTCGCCAATAGACCTCAATCTCGCCGTTCTTCAACCGGTTCTGGATATCGGGGACCACCCAGGGCTTCACGCCTCGGTCGATCTCATCGGAGATGTGGACCATCGTCACTCTCGCGCCTGCCCGGTAGGTCTCCAGGGCCGACTCCACCGAGGAGTTTCCAGCTCCTACCACGAGTACGTCCTGGTCGTAGAACGGGTACGGTTCCTGATAATAGTGCTTCACCTTGGGGAGTTCTTCTCCGGGCACGTCCAGATAGTTGGGCTCGTGGAATCCCCCCGTCGCCACCACGACGGCCCTGGCCCGAAGCGTGTCCTTCTCGCCGGACCGCGCTCGGGTCTGTAGGAGAAAATCCCCTCGTTGGCCCTTGATCGACGTGACTTCCTCGTATTGCCGAACGTCTAGGTCATGGTGCTGGACCACGCGCCGGTAGTAGTTGAGCGCCTCTCTACGGGTCGGCTTGCTGGCGGCAATCGTAAACGGAACGCCCGCGATTTCCAATTTTTGCGCCGTACTGAAAAACGTCATGTAATAGGGGTAGTTCACCAAGGAATTGGTGATGCATCCCTTGTCGTAGAGGGCGGCCTGGAGTCCGGCGGTGGCCGAGGCGGCTCCCACGGCGATCCCGCAGGGGCCAGCTCCGACTACGGCAAGGTCGATCGAGTCGCTCATTGCAGTCCTGATATACGTTTTGAATCGTCCAAGCTATCGACACGAACCTCTGTCCCCAAGGGCGTCGGTCCGGCATCTTTGACTATCGATGTTCGTTTCCCCGATTGGAGATGGGATGGTAAAATCCCGCCGTTTGGCTTTCATTGGCGCGCTTTTCCTGGCTGTGTCCGCCTGTGGATTCGATGTGCTTCGGCGTGAATCCCGGTCCATCCGGGTTCAGCGACTCGTCAGCTCGCTCGCTGCAGATTCGATGGCGGGCCGAGCCGTGGGAACCATCGGGTCCGCGATGGCAGTTCGAGTGATCGCCGCGGAATTCGATGACGCGGGAGTGACTCCGGCTCGGACATTGGGGTACGTCCAGGGGATCGCTGCCGCGCGCGTGGCGCTGGCCGTCGGTCCCGGCATGTTGTGGGCTACCGGTTACGAGCGCTCCACGGTGGGAGCGATTCTCTCCTCTGGAGGGGTGCCGGTCGTGGCCGATCCATATCCGGGCGAGAACTTCTTCTTCCGGAGCGACAACGTGAGGTTCGCATACCAGGGCATTCCCGCGTACACACTGTTTTCGTTCAACTTGCACACCGACTACCACCGCCCTTCGGACGATGTGGAGGGCGTGGATGTCGAGCATCTGGTGGCGGCCTTCGAGACGGTGATCATGGCGGTCCGGGCCCTTGCCGATGCTCCCAGTCCGCCCGCTCGGAATGAGGGAGGGCAGCCGGAGCGAATCGCCCGATGGGGGGAGGCTCGTCTTTGAGAAGTTTGTTTTCGAGGGGCTGGTCTTGAAGCGTCGCACCTTTATAAGAACCGGTAGTGTGATCGGTGCAACGGGGGCGGCCGGAGCTCTCGGATTCGGCCTCACCCGAGATGGCTCCGGCCGGGGGACCGCCGCGATCGGCTCCCCAAGCGCGCCCGGGATCGACGCGGGGATCGCCCCCGGTGCCGAGCCGGACCTCGTGCTTCGCCGTGCCACCGTGTTCGATGGGACGGGCGCGCCCGGGCAGGAGTTGGATGTTGCCGTCACGGGTGACCGTATCACCGAAGTGGGAAGGATCGCGGCGACCGGGTCCGAGGAGATCGACCTGGCGGGAATGGCCCTGTCGCCGGGCTTCATCGACATCCACTCCCATGCCGACCTTTCGCTGCTGGTCAACCCGAACGCTGAGAGCCGCATCCGTCAGGGCGTCACGTTGGAGATTGTGGGCCAGGACGGAACCTCGGTCGGTCCGATGTCCGACGCGGGGTTCCGAAGCACGCGTGATCGATACCGTGATTCATACGGGGTCGACATCGACTTTCGGGATCTCGGAGGGTTCCTAGATCAGCTGGACCGCACCCCCGCGACTGTGAACTTGGCCACGATGATCGGCCACGGGACCGTCCGCGGACTGGTGGTCGGCGGCGCGGATCGACCCGCCACGGAGGATGAGATTCGGCGCATGCGCGAGCTGATAGGGGAGGCCCTCGATCAGGGAGCGGTGGGATTCTCCTCGGGTCTCGAGTACACCCCCGGGTCCTTCGCCGATGTGAGCGAACTCGTGGAACTCACCAAGGAGCTACGGGGAACCGGTTATCCCTATGCGTCTCACATGCGAAACGAGGACGACGGCGTGTTCGCGGCGGTGGAGGAGACTCTCCACGTGGGTCGGATGGCGGGTGTACCTGTTCAAGTGTCGCATCTCAAGGCTCAGGGCGAGCGGAATTGGTGGAAGGCGGGGGCCATTCTTCGGTCTATTGAGGACGCCCGGGCCGCCGGCCTCGATGTGCATTTCGATCGATACCCGTACATCGCCTACGCGACGGGTCTGTCCAATCTCTTTCCCGCGTGGTCACGGGCGGGCGGGAGCGATGCTTTCATCCGTCGCCTAGAGGATCCTTCCCAGCTTCCGGCTATCGAGCGCTTTGCGCGGGCAAAAGTGGCGCTCTTGGGCTCGTGGGATGCTGTGCAGATCAGTTCCACTCGGACTGCCGGCAACGCTTACGCCAGAGGCCGCCGTCTGGGGGAGTTGGCACAGGAGAGGGGCGAGGAACCGTTCGCCCTCGCCGTCCGGTTAATGGTCGAGGAGCGTAATAGTGTGGGCATGATCGGATTCGGGATGTCAGAGGAGAACACCGCCGGGTTCCTCGCTCATCCGCTCGGGATGGTGTGCTCCGACGGTGGTTCGTATGCTCCGTATGGCGCCCTCTCCAGGGGCTCTCCGCACCCCCGTGGCTACGGGACGTTTCCCCGTCTGATGGGGCACTATGTCCGGTCCGGAGCACTGTCTCTGGAGCTTGCCGTGCATAAGGCGACAGCTATGCCGGCGCGAAAGCTCGGCTTGGCCGACCGAGGGGTGATCGAGCCTGGCGCGTTTGCCGACCTGGTGGCGTTCGACCCCACCACCGTAGCCGATCAAGCCACCTTCGAGAATCCCCATCAATATCCGCTCGGCATCCCCCTTGTCGTGGTGAATGGCCAGGTGACACTGAGGGAGGGTGAGCAGACCGGCGCACGTGCCGGAAGGGCGATTCGGGGTCGGAGCCGGAGATCGGCCGAGTAGGCCGGGGATCGTGTCTGACGCTTTTGCCAGTTTGGTACATGACTTGGGTACGGCCTTCAAAGAGAGCTCTGGCGAGCCCTGGCCGGACGATGTCTTCGAGCGGTGGGCGCTGAGAGTCTTCGCTTACCAATTCGAGACCAATCCGGTCTATGCAGCATATGTCGGGAAACGGGGCGTTACGCCGTCCCAGTTGGATCACTGGAGTGAGATCCCGTGGGTTCCCGCCTCGGCATTTAAAGCCGTTCCGTTCGTGTCTGGAGACTCCTCGCGGGTCCAGCGTATTTTCCGGACGAGCGGAACGACGGCCGTCGGGCGTCGAGGAGAGCACCACGTCCTCGACCTCGATTTGTACAAGCACTCGCTGGTCCCGAACATGAGGCGCCATCTCTACTCAGGTATACTTCCCATCTTGGCCCTCGCGCCCGCTCCTGCTCAAGCGCCCGAGTCTTCGTTGAGCTTCATGCTCGGTGTCGCGCTCGAAGTGCTCTCCGGAGGAGAGGGCGGGTTCTTCGTCACTCGGAATGGAGTGATCGACACCGTCGGGCTGAGTGCAGCGTTGGTGGAGGCTAGTGCCCGCGAGACCCCGGTCCTCCTCGCCGGAACTGCCTTCGCGTTCGTCCACTGGCTCGACTGGTTGAAGGAGCAGAGTAGTGGTGGATTCAACTTGCCCCCGGGTTCGTTGATCATGGAAACTGGTGGCTTCAAAGGCCGCTCTCGAGTCTTGGAGCGTCCGGAGTTCTACGCGGCCTTGTCGGAGGCTCACGGCGTCCCCTGCGAAGCGATCGTGAACGAATATGGAATGACCGAACTGTTATCTCAGTTTTACGATGGCCCAGTTGCGGCGACGTCCGGTATGGCCCTGGAGGCTCGCAGGCATGTGCCGCCTCCGTGGGTCCGGACGCGCGTGCTGGATCCGAACACGCTCTCGCCACTTTCGACGGGGGAGCCCGGTTTGCTCTGCCACTACGATTTGGCCAATGCGGGGTCGGTGATGGCTGTCCTCACGGAGGATCTGGGCATTGCGGTTAACGATGGCTTTCGAGTGCTCGGCAGAGCCCAGGGAGCCGAGGCGCGTGGCTGCTCCCTCGCGATGGACGATCTTCTGTCCGGCGTGCGGTCGTGACGACGACCTTCGACGCCTTCTGGCCCCCATCTTCTTCGAGTGAGTCGCCGACTGCGGAGTCGCCTTTCGCCTGGGAGACCATCGACCTCTCTGAGAGCCTCGTCGTTCGCTATCCGGTTTGGTCCGATGATGCGGCGGAACGGCTCCTCGATGCCTTGAAGGAGGTGGGCACCCGCCTTGCCGATGTACCGGTTCACTACGTGGTGTCCGGCGTCGGACGAGTGGCGGACCGGTTCTTGGACTCCTCCGATCCGATTCGCAGCCGGGCGATCGACTTGCTTGTGCCCACCGCGGGCATTTCGAAAGAGATGGCTTCGGAGGTGTTGACCGGCATGGCGCGCGACTGGACCGCGGAGCGGCTTGATGAACTCTTGCAGAGGGAGCTACGCGACCGTGGCGTGCTCGATGGATTCCGCCGGTTGGACGAGGGCCGGAGCGTGCGCGCGAGTGGCCCGCCTCTGACTTTTCATGTCGGCGCGGGGACCGTCCCCGGCGTCAGTGTCACATCGATGATTCGCGCTCTTCTCGTGAAGTCAGCGGTCCTCCTCAAGCCCGGATTGGGCGATGTGGTCCTGCCCGTGCTCTTCGCTGAGGCGCTCGCCGAAGAGGCTCCCGAGCTGGCGGGTGCGATGGCCGTGACGTATTGGCTGGGCGGTTCCTCACCCCTAGAGGGTCTCGCACTCGAGAGGGCGGGGGTCGTCGTGGCGTACGGTAGCGACGAGGCCATCACGTCCCTCAGGGCGAGAACGCCCGTTACGGCACGTTTCATCGCGTATCACCATCGTTTCAGCGTAGGCCTGGTGGGTCGGGGGGCCCTCACGGCCGAGCGCGCGTCTCACGTGGCCCGGATGGCGGCGCGTGCGGTGTCGATGTTCGATCAGCGGGGCTGCGTCTCTCCGCAGGCGATCTATGTCGAGGAGGGGGGAGCCGTCGGTCCCGGGGAATGGGCGGCGCTGCTGGCCTCGGCCATGGCCGACCTCGAAGTGGAGTTGCCTGGCGGATACGTCACCGCCTCGGAGGCTTCGGCCGTCCATCAAACGAGGGGCTCCGCTGAACTCCGTGAAGCCGCCGGGAGCGGCGTCCGCGTTTTCCGGGCAGACGAGGGTCTCTGGACGGTGATTCTCGAGGACGAACTGGGCTTCACGCCCTCTTGTCTAAACCGGGTAGTGTCGGTCTTCCCCGCCCCCGATCTTTGTGATGTCGCCGGTTCCTTGGGAGGAGTTGGGCGCTACCTGCAGACGGTGGTGGTTGAAGGGGCGGATGATCGCCTGCCGAAGCTGGCGGAGGCGCTGCGCCGGGCCGGTGCCACACGGATTACGTCGTTCGAGAAGGCGCCCTGGCCACCGCCTTGGTGGCGCCACGATGGCGCTTCGGTCTTCGCGGGATTGATACGTTGGGTCGATCTGGAGGAAATCGATTCCTAGGAGGGTGATCGGAAACGGGGGTGGGCCCAGTTACTCCTCCTCTTGCTCTTCCGCTCGCCAGATCACCATCTGCCGCCGGCCGTCGGAGGTCTCTTCGACACGCACGGTGAGTAAGTCCTTGGTATTAAGGCGCAAGTCGTCTCGCAACCCCTGTGGAATCGTAATCCGCCCACCCACTCCGATGGACACATCCGTATAGTAGAGCGTGCGATAGATGGCCATCTGCCCTCCTGGAATTTTGCACGATAGGAGGCGAAATCTACAGCGATTAGCAAGGGCGGCAACCGGGTCGGTTCGATGGGTTCGACAGTAAAGCTGAATGCGAGGGGCCTGTTTTTCGTAGGGTTACAGAGGTTTGCAATGGTCCATGGCGGTGCGATTCTCAGAGGGCCCCGAGGGCCATTACCGATGGATCGGAGGAATCGTTGAGCCACTCTTTCCCAAACCACCCGCCTGAGCCTGACGCAGCTGTCCGGCTGGATGGGGTCACCAAGCAGTTCGGTGCGCATGTCGCTGTGTCGGACCTGGTGTTGGCGATCCCTCGCGGCAGCATCTACGGACTGCTTGGACCCAACGGATCCGGAAAGACCACGACCCTTCGGATGATCATGGGCATCCTACGTCCTGATCGAGGGAGCGTGACGTTGTTGGGCGATGACTCTAACGGATCCGCGCGCCAGCGGGTGGGCTACCTACCCGAAGAACGGGGTGTCTACAAAAAAATGAAAGTGATCGAGCACCTTGAGTTCTTGGGAGAGATCAGGGGTATGACGCGCGCCATCGCCCGGCAACGAGCGATGACTTGGTTGGAACGGCTGGGCCTTCTCAGGTGGATCGGAAAGAGGGTCGAGGACCTGTCGAAGGGCATGCAACAGAAGGTTCAGTTTATCGGGACCGTGCTTCACGACCCGGAGTTGCTCATCCTAGACGAGCCGTTCAGCGGCCTGGACCCGATCAACCAGAACGTGCTCGAGGAGATCGTCCGCGATTTTCATGCCCGTGGCACGACCATCGTCTTCTCGACACATCTCATGGACCAGGCCGAACGCTTGTGTGAATCGGTTTGCCTCATCTCCAGGGCAGAAAAGGTTCTCGACGGAGACTTGAGAGAAATCAAGCGCCGGGAGCGGAGCGGTGCCGTGGCGGTGGACTACGACGGCGACGCCGGGTGGCTCCACGGGTCGGATGTGGATGCGATCGAGCACACGGCGTCCGGGGTGCGTGTGCAGCTGCGAGATGGGGGAGATCCGCAGGCACTTCTCCAGGCGGCCATGAGCGCTGGAGTCAAGATCAGGCGCTTCGAGATCGTCGAGCCCACGCTGCATGAAGTGTTCGTTCGCCACGTAGGAGACGAGACTGCTGCGGAAGCCGGGCTTCCTTCCCCCCACGAGGGTACGGGAGGTGCGGCGTGAGAATCGTCATGGCTGTCATTCGGCGCGAATACCTGCAGAGAGTCCGAAGCAAATGGTTCGTGTTCGGTACCATCGCCGGGCCACTCTTTATGATCGCGATATTCGCGATTTCAATCGTTTTTGGACTTCGGGACGAGGCACGGGAGCGGGCGATCGTGATCGTGGATCGCACCGGTGTTCTTTACGAGGGTGTCGCCTCGCGTCTCGGCGAATCGCTCGAGGTCGAGCGGGTCGAGTTCTCCGAGGGCGTAGAGGCGGTGCTCGAGAGCCGAATCGAAAATCGCGAAATCTTGGGTGTCCTGTTACTGGATGAGAGCACGCTCTCGGCTGGCCGGGCCGTTTACCGGGGAGTGGAGAGACCCAGCACCCTTCGAGTCGTCTGGATCCGACAGGCCGTCGTCGAGTCCGCGCTCGAGGTGCGGCTGCAGGGTGCTTCCGACGCAGGCGGCGCTCGGGCTCTTCTCGACGGTGGGGAGGTCGAGTACCAGGCCCTCGACGGAGAGGATCCGGAGGCGAACGACAGAAGGGCGGCCTTGGTCGTCGGCTTCGCCGGGGGGTTCGTCCTCTATATAACCCTCCTCGTATACGGCATTCAGGTCATGCGGGCCGTACTCGAGGAAAAAACAACGCGTATGGTCGAAATCGTCATCTCTGTCGTCCGTCCCGGGCAACTCATGCTCGGGAAGATTCTCGGTGTGGGTGCCGTGGGCTTGACCCAACTCGGGATCTGGGTGTTGAGCTTCTTACTATTGCTCACGTTCGGACTCCCCTACTTCCTGGCCGCCCGCCCTGAACTGCTGGCGATCCAGAACGCCGCCGAATTCATCCCTCAGGCGGGTGGCCTGGCCTTGTTCGGCGTTTTCTTCGTCTTGGGATACTTCCTGTTTTCGTCCCTCTACGCGGCAGTGGCCGCGATGTGTTCGAGCGATGAAGAGGCGCAGCAAACGCAGATGCCGGTCACGATCCTCCTCGTGTTACCCATGATGGTGTTAGCGCCGATCATAGAGGATCCCCATGGTCCTCTGGGCACGTGGCTCTCCCTCGTACCCTTCTTTTCTCCGATCTTGATGTTTCCTCGGTTCATGGCTGGCGCTCCGTTTTGGCAAGTAGGTGTCTCCCTGCTTCTGATGGTGGTCACGATCGTGATCGTGGCTTGGATTGCGGGTCGCATCTACCGCGTCGGGATACTGATGCAGGGGAAGCGGCCTACCCTACCCGAGATCGTCCGATGGGTCCGGGAAGCCTGACTGTGCTGGTGGCCGAGAACTGAGAACCGGCCCGATTACTCCGGGTCGGGAAGAACCGAGCGGAGCAGGCTCTGAAGCTGGAAGTCCTCGAAGGCCTGAGCCTTGCTCACGATTTCCTCGTAGGAGGCTTCGATCAGGATGGTGGCCGTGCGCCACACGGTTCCCGCACCGGCGCTCGCCGCGGGGGAGAAACAGAGAAGGCCCCGGTAACTCGTGGGTGCCTTGGGATCGTCTTGGAACTCCAAGTGGACTTCCCAGAAGCGGCCATCGTGGCTAATGGTCGCGAGGTGCTCGCCGTTCGGAAGAGGCGCCGCGTTCGAGGACTCGTTCGCTGCATTCATCGTGGCAACACAGTAGCATCGCCTCTATGCTCTCGCTACAAGGGGCCCTGCACTCTCGCTACAAGCCGCGCTGCGGCGCCTCCGTTGGCGCGCGTGCCCGTCGTAGGGCACGCCGTACGTCGGCGAAGTCGTTCTTCATCTCCCGTCGCTCCAGGGCGTCCAGATTCTGACCGCCAAATCGGGCCCGCAGATAGCAGTCGACGGCCGACCGCGCGGGCCAATGCGCGGGATGCCGGGCCCTGGCGAGTTCATCGAGTAGCGACAGCGGCGCCACCCCTTGGTCTGCCCTAAAGCCGGCGCGACGGCAGCTTTCACGGAACTGGAGGTAGAGTTCTACCTCGGGTGAATATCGGCGGGACCTTCTGAGCAGGGCGATCCCACTCACGGTCATCATCATCAAAGCGAGTATGATCCATCCGATGCTGATCCGCGAGGCCGGTACCTGACCCGGAGCAACTTGGTCCTCTGGGGTTTGCGCCCTGAGTAGTTGGGAGATGCGTTGGTACAGTCCAGATTGCGACTCCAGGTTGTAGTCCAGAACCCACTTGTTCCATCGGTGCTGAAGTCCGTCGAACAGGAAGCGGCCCGGCCATAACCAGGAAGTCACCGCCGCAGACGTTCCGGCTTCTCCGGGGGTCGGGTCGAACTGGATCCACCCGTATCCGGGGAACCATACCTCAACCCACGAGTGGGCCTCGTTTTGGGTAACGGCGAGGTACTGCCCGAAGTCGTTCCATTGTCCGCCGAGGAAGCCGTTCACTTCCCGTGAGTGGATACCCAGGCTCCTCAGGAGGACCACCATGGCAGTGGAGAAATACTCACAGTGTCCCTCCACGCGCTCGAAGAGGAAGTATTCCAGAGTGGCCTCGCGGGCCGAACCCGGGAGTTCGAGGGTGTAGTTGAATTCGGTATGAAAGAAGTCGTTGATCGCGGTCACCTTGTCGTAATTGCTATCCAACCCCTGTGTGAGTGAGTCCGCGAGGTCGCTCACCCTCTGTGGAAGAGGCGGCAGCTGGGTGTAATGCTCTCGAGCCGGTGAAAATCCGGAACGCGCTTCCCGCAATGCTGTGGGAGCGGGGCGGTCGGCCACGGACAAGGCCTGGTACGAGGGGCTGCCGGAGCCCCAATAGATGTGGTCGCCCGCGTTGTCGAATAGCGGTTGGATTCGTGGGTTGTCTGAGCGCGCCTCCAACAATGGGTGGAGTGCGAAGAGCACATCCACGTCCAGCGGGGCAGCGTAGATCTGCTGCCGCACCCTTCCGCTTCCCCAGGCCTCGTACCATCGGGCCGGGCCGATGGATGGCGGGAGTCCCTCTGACCGACTCCAGCGCACTCCGTCGAAGCGGTCATAAGAGCGGCCCCGCCAGTGAAGGGCGAGGGGGTTCTCGGGGGTCCCGTCAGGGAACTCCACACGGAGCACGATCTCCGGGTTCGGATAAATTCTGGAACCGTGTTCTCCGATGGAAACCTGGTCGGCGAAACCTGCGATGGACGTCGCGAGGACATCTCCGCGAGGGGCCCATCCCCGCGACAACCTCGGGAAGGCGATGAAGACCACTCCGCTCATTATCAGCGTGACGCTGGACAGCCCCCCCATGCCGGCCAGGAATCGCGGGCCCACCAATCTCTCTCGGACGTCATGCCGCTCGGCCTTTCGTCGGAGGTGCCCAACGACAAGCGCGAGGGTCGCCAACACCACGTAGGTCACAAAGGTTAGAGCGAAGAGAACGCCGGGCCGGTAGGCGGTCGAAGCGACGAGAAGTGCGAAGGTGAGGATGTACAGGCGGGTGTCGTTCGGAGCGTCGATCGACCTGAGCGCTTCGGCACACAAGAGCAGCAGCAGCAGGTCCACCACCGGGATCACGACATCGTCCCCGACGAGGAATATGTGATACAAGGACCGCAGCAGAAGGACTATCGCGACGGGCAGCCAGAGGCGCTCGAGCCGCAGGGAGACCTTGAAATCGGGCTGCCAGATGAGGGCCAGGGCCAGGGCCAGGGCCGCCAGGATCATGCTGATCGGCTCGAAACCGGCACCTCCGGCGAAGGCGGCGAGGGCAACGAGACCCATGCCCACGACCAGCCGCCGGTGAAGGAGTTCGAGGCTCACCCTGCCCTCCGATCCGCTTCAGTCACTCCCGCGTATATGTGCTTAGGCGCCGCCGAAATGCCCGCGGGATCGATGTAGACCCCGTACGATCCTCTACGCGCACCCGAGAGGGACACGAGGACGCAGCCCATCGCGTCGGTCGGGGGCGCCAAATGGGGAGCGGATGGATGGAAGTCCACCCGCGCGAGGAGGTCCAACACCCGCTCGAGTTGACCGGAGCCACCCCCCGGAGCGAGGTCCGACGTACACGTAGTGATGCCGAATTGGCGTCCGGTCCGGTGCGCCTGGGCGGCCAACGCAGCCGCGACTTCGATAGCCACCTCGGACTCATCTCCGGGCTCTTCTCGCGTGTCCAGACAAATCCGCACGGTGTCGGTGGTGTCTCGGTCGTACTCCCTTGTCACAGGAGTCCCGATTTTGGCTGTGGTTCTCCAGTGGATGTCCTTCGGGTCGTCTCCCACACGGTACTCTCGTAGTCCCCGATATTCGCCGCGAGCACCGGGAGCGCCTCCCGAGGAGTCGGAAAACTGCTGCCTGCCACGCCCCCCAGGATGGGCCGGGAGGCGTACCGGTCGGTCGGTTCTGGGCCAGATGACGAGTTCGCCCGGCAGCGGGACGTCACGCTCCCTGGTAAACATCCCGAAGGGGAAAGATGTGGAGAGGGTCAACGTCTCGAGTGCGTACACGCCGCGCTGGACGAAGCGATTCTCGGAACCTACGGCCACAGAATCACCGGCCCCGACCCGGCTGATGAAGGCGGGCTCCGCGAGCCCCTCTTCGATCAAGTAAACGGCGAGGGTTGGGAACAAGCGCTTCCGATTCGTCACGTAGTACGTGAGGCGAATCGGTCTCTCCACGGTCACGCCACGAGGGGTATGCCTGCGAATCTCCAACTGGCGCAGGACGCGCTCAGAGAGCCAGCCGGACAGTGCGACGAAGCCGAGCATCGCTCCGAAGAGAAGATAGAGCAGGTTGTTGCCGGTGTTGACCGCGGCGAACCCGATCGCGAGCGATCCCACGCTGAACAGGGCACCGCCCAGCGTAAAACGGATCCGGCGCCAGCCGCGGAGCCTCCTCCAGGCGTCGCGCAGAGTGATGGACACGGACCTTTTCACCCGCCGCCCTTTTTCACCCGCCCCCCTTCCCATACTGCTTCAACAGCCTCCTATACCGGGACTGAGATGTCTTCGAGAATGTCCTGCACGATTACACCCGCTTCCTCATGTGCTTCGTGGCTGGCAGCGCTCGCCCCTACTGGAAGGATGCGATGGGCCAGGCATGGTACGGCGAGCCTTTGCACATCGCTCGGCACGAGAAAATTTCGGCCGCTGAGAAGAGCGTAGGCCCTCGACGCGCCCAATAGCCCAATGGTACCACGGGGGCTCACACCCATCTGTAACCGGGGTTCGATACGCGTTCTCTGCACGATGGCCATCACGTACTCGACGAGGGAATCGTCTGCCTCGACTCGCGACACTTCCCGCTGCAGCTCAAGAACCTGGGTCGAGTCGAGGACGGCCTGGATGCGCTTCTCCCACGGATCCTCGTTCGTGGACTCCAAGAGAATCCGTCTCTCGGCTCCTTCGTCCGGGTATCCGATCGTCAGTCGCATGAGAAAACGGTCGACTTGGCTCTCGGGGAGGGAATAGGTGCCGTGATGTTCCAGGGGATTTTGCGTTGCCATCACCATGAACGGTTGCGGCAGTTCGAACGTGTCCTCGTCCAGACTTACCTGCCCCTCTTGCATGGCCTGAAGAAGGCCACTCTGGGTCCGTGGGGGCGCGCGATTGATCTCGTCCGCCAGGACGAGATTTGTGAAGATCGGCCCACGGCGAGTTTCGAACTGCGAAGTGCGGGGGTTGAAGATCGACACGCCCAGGACGTCGGACGGTAGGAGGTCGCTCGTAAATTGGATGCGCCGGAACGAGAGGCCCAAGGCGGTCGCGAGGGCATGGGCAAGCGTGGTTTTTCCTACCCCGGGGACGTCCTCGAAGAGGATATGTCCGCGGGCGAGCAGCGCCGCTACGGCAAGACGCACGACCTCCTCTTTACCGTGGAAAACCTCCTCGACCTCCGTGATCAGGCTCTCGAGCAAATCGAGTGCCGGGGGAGCTTCAGTGATAGCAGCGATATCGGTCAAAGTGGCTCTCCGTGCGACGTTCGGCAGGCCAGTCGAGGCCGGGGAAACTAAAACACGTGTGGGCTGAAAAGGTTCTTATATATACACTGTTTTTATAGACTGTAAGAGCGTTTTCTCAAGAGTGCGGCAGCGTTGACACGATTTGGAGGCTCACATACCTTCCTGCGCCGTTCAGACCAAGAAAATCCTACACCTTCCCACACCCATCCGCACGGCAGTGTATATGACGAAGCGATGGATAGGTGCATCCGTCGTCGCTCTCTCACTCCTGGTTTCACCGGCGTTCGTGCAAGCCCAGGACAGTGGTGCGGCGGTGGCGGTCACCGACGGCGAGGCCGCTCTGGTCCAGCCGATCGCGTTTCCTCATACCATTCACGCTGGCGTGGACCGGATCGACTGCCAGTATTGCCACTTCTCGGCCGAGCGGTCGGTCGATGCCGGTATTCCACCGGTCGGGACCTGCATGGGTTGTCATGCGATCATCAGCGGGACCGATGAGCGGCAGCAGGCGGAGATCCAGAAGCTGCGGGACTTCTCGGCGAATGCGGAGTCCATTCCGTGGATTCGAATCTACAAAGTCGCGGACCACGTCCACTTCCCGCACATGAGGCACATTGCGGCTGAGGTCGACTGCGCGACGTGCCATGGGGACGTGCAGGAAATGACCGTTATCGAGGAGGTCAATCAGCCCCTTTCGATGGGGTGGTGCGTTAGTTGCCACATCGAGCGCGGTGCATCTCGGGACTGCGCCGTCTGCCACTACTGATTGCGAAAGCCAACCGATATGACAGACGGACTTAAGAGACGGGACTTCCTAAAGGTTCTGGGCGCCAGCGGTGCGGGTGCCGGGGTGTTGGGCTGCTCGACCGAGCAGGTCGAGAGACTCATGCCGTACGTCGTGCCTCCGGAGGACATCACCCCGGGCGTTGCGACGTGGTACACGACGGTGTGTGGAGAGTGCGAGGCCGGATGCGGGATGTGGGTGCGCACCCGGGAGGGGCGTGTTGTGAAAGTGGAGGGCAACCCGGAGCATCCGGTGTCTGGGGGATCGCTCTGCTCGCGCGGCCACTCGAGTCTTCAGGCTCTCTATAACCCCGATCGCTTTACAGGTCCGATGCTCCGGCAGGGTGGGGAGCTCCAGCCGATTCCTTGGGACGAAGCGGAGCAGATGGTGGCGGATCGCCTGACGTCTGCAGGCGAGTACTACCTGTTTACGGGATCCCCCGGTTCGACCCTGGGGGGTCTGATGTCTGACTTCGCCGGGGCGACTGGCGGGCAGGTTGTCCGGTACGACCCCCTGGCGGAGGCGCCGCTCCGTGAGGCGAGTCGGATCGCGTTCGGACGTGACGTCGTTCCCTGGTACGATTTGGAGGAGGCCCGCCTTCTGGTTTCGTTCGGTGCGGATTTCCTGGAGAGTTGGCTTTCGCCCGTTCGAGACGGACGGGGATTCGCACGCATGAGCACGGTGGACGAGGAGGGCGGCAAGGGCCGCTTTGCGTTCGTCGGGTCTCGCCTCTCGTTGACCGGGCAAAACGCCGACGAGTGGCTACCGATCCAGCCTGGGAGCGAGGCCTTGGTGGCACTCGCGATGGCCAACGTCGTCTCAGGGGGTGGAGTCAGCGCCGGGCCCTACCGCGATATCGTGGCCACGTATACCCCTGAGAACGTTGCAAACGCCACGGGCGTCGAAGCTGAGAGTATCCGCGAACTCGCTGAGCAATTCGCCGATGGTCCGAGCCTGGCACTGGGTCCGGGCATTGCCGGGCTGCATCGCGGCGCCACAGCCGCCAATGTGGCGGTGGCGATCCTGAACGCCGTTGCTGGAAACGTCGGACGCACGGTCCATTATGACGCTCCTCAGCTTGATGCACCGTCGGCCGGTTTCGCTCCAATGCAGCAGGCTATAGAAGCCATGAGCGGAGGCCAGGTAGGCGCAGTGCTCGTTCACGGAAGCAATCCCGCATATGCCTTACCTACCTCGTCTGGGTTCCTGGAGGCGTTCGGCAGCGTGCCTTTCAAGGTGTCGTTCGCATCCGCTATGGATGAGACGGCCGCAGCGGCGGATCTGATCCTTCCGGACCGGCATTTCCTCGAGTCGTGGGGGGACACGTCGTCTCGCCCCGGCCAGTGGACGGTCCAACAGCCGGCCATGCGACCGGTTCCCCATTTCGATTCGAAGCAGACCGGGGATGTCCTCCTGTCGGTTGCGACCCGAATGGGACAGGGGCTCGGGTCGGAGACGTTCTACGATCATCTACGCGGCCGCTGGGCCGACTTCGCAGTCGCGGCGGGAGCGGCCGACGCAGATGCCTTCTGGCACGAGTCGCTTCAAGCCGGGTTCGCACAGGTCGGGACCACCCCATCGGGTGCGTCGGAGGTGCTCCGGCAACCCGATCGCGGTCTCGTGTTCGATCCGCCCGCCTTCGACGGGGCCGGGGATCTGCATCTGATGGTGTACCCCTCCGCCCGATACGGTGATGGTGCCCTGAATGCCAATCGGCCTTGGCTGCAGGAGTTGCCGGATCCAGTGAGCAAGATCACCTGGCATTCGTGGGTCGAGATGCACCCGAACCGGGCCGAAGCCCTCGGCCTGCGGAACGGAGACGTAGTCGTATTGTCGACGGAGCACGGGTCGGTCGAGGCTCCCGTTTGGACATATCCAGGGATCCGCGAAGATGTGATCGCACTGCCGATGGGCGGTGGCCACACGAGCGCGGGCCGATTCGCCGACGGAAACGGCGTCAACGCGCTGGACCTTATCCCGAGCGAAGCCGAAGCCCTCTCAGGCGGATTGGTGCACTTCGTGACGAAAGTCGACGTGGCGCCGACCAGCCGCCGCCGGCCGCTCGCGTCGATCTCCGGCTCGGACTCGCAAAGCAATCGGCCTATTGCGCCCGCCGTAGCCCTCGCGGGCCTCGGTGCGGAGGCCGCCGCCGGTGACGAGGAGGGTGGGCACGGTCCACTGAAGGAGCTTCAGGGCGTCGGAGGCTTTGTGCCTGTCGAGACTGAGGGTCGCCCCCAGGACTTTCCGCTCGAGGGTTCTCGCTATGGTGAGTACGGGGACGAGGATGAGCCCCGGTGGGCGATGACCATCGACCTGGACAAGTGCACCGGCTGTAGCGCTTGCGTGACGGCATGCCAGGCCGAGAACAATGTGCCTTGGGTCGGTGAGGGACAGGTCACGATGGGCCGTGATATGGGGTGGATCCGGTTGGAGCGCTACTACGAGGCGGTGGAGGCGGACCATGCGGGGCCGTTGGACGTCCGTTTCCTGCCGATGATCTGTCAGCACTGCGGGAACGCCCCGTGTGAGCCCGTCTGTCCGGTTTTCGCCACGTATCACACGCCTGACGGAATCAACACCCAGGTCTACAACCGCTGCGTGGGGACGCGCTATTGCTTGAACAACTGCCCGTACAAGGTCCGCGTCTACAACTGGTATACCTACACGAACGAGGAGCCGGTGCGCGAGGGCCTTGGCCACATCCCGGAGCCGCTCAATTGGCAGCTCAATCCCGACGTGACCGTCCGGGAAAACGGGACCATGGAGAAGTGCTCTTTCTGCATCCATCGGATTCGGGCGCACCAGGACCGGGCGGCGGTGGAGGGCAGCACGATCGCGGACGGCCAGGTCATTACGGCGTGTCAGCAGAGTTGCCCGGCCGAAGCGATCGTATTTGGCAACATCCGTGACTCCGGTTCGCGGGTGGCGCAATCCGCAGTGGGTGAGCGTGCGTACCGCGTGCTGGACGAAATGGTGAATACACAGCCAGCGGTGACCTACTTGAAGAAGGTGACGTTCCACGAAGTGGCTGAGGAGCATTGATGAGTACGGCCACCGAAGTACAGCGGGGGGCGCTAACGCACCCGGATATCCACTCGCTCGACGAGGTCAATCGCGCCGTCCTGAAGCCTCTTGGCCGTCCCGGCCGGGGCTGGTGGGCGCTCCTGGGCCTGTCGATTGCCGGGATCGGGCTCTTGGGATATTCGTGGAGCATTCAGATCTTTCAGGGTATCGGCGTCACCGGGCTCACGAGTCCCGTGGGCTGGGGCGTCTACATCACCACCTTCGTGTTCTGGGTCGGTATCGCACACTCCGGGACGCTGATTTCCGCGATCCTCTTTCTGTTCCGCGCACCGTGGCGCCAGTCGATCTACCGTGCGGCGGAGGCGATGACGGTGTTTGCGGTCATGACGGCGGGCCTGTTTCCGCTCATCCATGTGGGCCGGGTGTGGCACGCGTACTGGCTCATCCCCTATCCGAACAGCCGGTTTCTTTGGCCGAACTTCCGTTCTCCATTGGTGTGGGACGTCTTCGCCGTGACGACATATTTCACGGTTTCGGCGGTCTTCTTCTACCTCGGTACCATTCCGGATCTGGCGGCTGCGCGGGACGCGGCGACGGGTCTGCGGAAGAAGCTCTACAAGGTCATCTCGCTTGGTTGGCGTGGGACGGACCGCGAATGGCACCACTTTGGGAAGGCATACATTTTCCTGGCAGCGTTGGCGACGCCTCTGGTCCTCTCCGTCCACTCAGTGGTGTCCTGGGACTTCGCGGTGGCAATCGTGCCCGGCTGGCATGCCACTATTTTCGCTCCGTACTTCGTAGCCGGGGCCATCTTTTCCGGCATTGCGATGGTGATCACCCTGACGGTGCCGCTCCGCAAGGCTTTTGGTCTCGAGGCGTACCTCACGACGAAGCACTACGACGCCATGGCGAAGCTGTGTTTGCTGACGTCGATGATCGTCTTTTACGCCTACCTATCAGAGTTCTTCATGGCATGGTACAGCGGTGAAGAGGTGGAGCGGGCCGCCTTCTGGGAGCGCCTCTTCGGGCAGTACTGGTGGGCCACTTGGATCATGCTTGTCTGCAACGGCATGGTTCCCATCATGCTCTGGTTCAAGAGAGTTCGGTACTCCATTCCCGCGCTGTTTGCGATCTCCATTTTTGTCAATATCGGCATGTGGTTCGAGCGGTACGTGATCATCGTCACTTCGCTCCACCACGAGTACGAGCCGTTCGCCTGGGGAGTCTATCGGCCCTCGACGGTGGAGATGGGCATCATGGTGGGAAGCTTCGCATGGTTCGGGTTCTGGTTCCTGCTCTTCACGCGCCTGATTCCTCCCGTGGCGATTGCCGAGCTCAAGGAAGTGCTACCGACACCGATGCGACGAGCCACCGTGGGCGCAGGTGAGCAAGGGGGTGACCGATGAGCGGCACCGTGGGCCTCTCGGTGGGTCGTAACGCCCGACGGGCGTGGCGATCGGCGTGGATCGGTGCATTGCTCATTGCGTCGGGGGCTTGTTCGCCCTTGGACGACGTGATGGTGAATGTCTTCGGCCGTAGCATGCGTATTTCGAGGTCCTTCGATCCGTACGAGAATACGATCGCGCCGCCCGAAAATAGCGTGCCCTTCGCGTCGGGAAACAACACTCCGGGACCAGGGCGGCTGAACACGGGGCAGCCTGAGCGGGGTCTCATGCCGGCCCCGTTTGTTCAAGCAGATCTGTTCGGCCCTGCGGTGCAGGACCTCCCGAACCCTGTCTCGGCTGATCCGGCATCGCTTGAACGTGGTGAAGTGTTGTTTAACCGAATTTGTGCGGTCTGTCACGGCCCGGCGGGTGTGGGCGCCCAGGCGAACATCATCGAGAAGTATCCGTTGCTGATCTCGTACAACCTTTCGGGTCCGGTTGTAGCCGGATACAGCGATGGCTACATCTACGGGATCATGCGAGTCGGCCGGGGGCTCATGCCTCCGTACGGGCACCAAATCAGTCATTTCGATCGCTGGAATATCGTGAACTATATCCGGGTGTTGCAGAGGCAGGCTGGCAATCCCCCGGCGGGCGTGGGGGCGGACTAATCCGATGAGTAATATCCACATCCCCTCCGATATTCCCATTCGGTATCTCCCGCGTTCCAAGAAGGCGAACGCGGTCTTCCTCGGGATGTTCGTGGTCGGTCTTGCGGGTTTCGTCTTAGCTCTGACCACGGATGCAGACCGAGCGTGGCAGTCTTACGTCTCGAATTGGCTGTTCTTCACGAACATTGCGATGGGGGCGATGCTGCTCACCGTGGTGACCTGGATCACGAAGGCGAAGTGGAACTGGTCGGTTCGCCGAGTGAGTCTGGCGTTCGTGGCGTTCCTTCCAGTCTCGTTCGTAATGCTTCTGCCGATGCTCGGGCTAGGCGAGTCCTATTTTCCGTGGATCGATGAAGTGGCGCTGGATCCGATCCTGCAGAAGAAGGCGGCTTATCTCAACATGCCGTTTCTTTTGACCAGAAACGTGGTCGGGGTGCTCGTCCTTTTCGGGGCGTCGCTCTATTTCGCGTACTTGGCGCTCAGGCCGGATATGGGCTTGACCAGGGGACACAACGAAGCCGACGCCGGCAGGGATGCATGGCGCGAGCGTCTCACCAGGGGATGGCTTGGTCAGGAAGTAGAGGAAGTCGTTTCCTACCGGCGCCTGACGCGTATCGGTCCGGCGTTCGTGATCGTATACGCGATCGTGATGAGCATCCTAGCGTACGACTGGGTGATGACGCTCGAGCCCCACTGGTTCTCCACGATGATGGGCCCCTGGTTCTTCATGGGCGCCTTCTGGAGCGGCATCGCGGCTACGGGCGTTACGGTGACACTCCTAAAGAGGAGCGGCGGCGTGCTGGACAAAGCGATGGGCCGCCAGCAACTCCATGATCTCGGTAAGCTCACTTTCGCTTTCTGCGTGTTCTGGACCTACCTCTTTTTCGCCCAGTATCTGGTCATCTGGTACGGAAAGCTTCCTTGGGAACAGGCTTGGATCATCCACCGGGCCGAAGAACCCTGGGGCAAGTGGGCGGCGCTCATGGTCGTGATGTGCTTTGTGATTCCGTTTGCAGGCCTGATCGGCCGCAAGGCGAAGATGACTCCCCTGGTCTTTCGCTCCGTCGCTTTGGTGCTGCTCTCGGGGCTGTGGTTGGAGAAGCACCTCATGGTGGCGCCGTCGATCCGCAGCCCTGAAACCGCGACGTTGGGCGTTACGGAGTTGCTCGTGGCACTCATGTATCTGGGGCTTTTCCTGTATGTCGTCCGGTGGTTCCTTTCCACGTTTCCGGTCATACAGGTGTGGCAGCCCATGGTGGATCCGGAGACTTTCGAGGTGGAGATGGCCGCTTCTGGGGTGCCGCACTCGTGATGTAGTAGGGTCGCGTACGGCGGCCGACCTCTCACGTGCTTACGGATCTGGAACCCACATACTGGCGGGCTCCTCCACGTCAGCCCTTGGCGACCTTGTTCTCGTACATATTTCGGTCAGCGGCCTGGATGAGTTCATCGACGCCCACAGGCTGGCCAACTTCGAACTGCGCCACTCCAGAACTCACGGTGACTCCGTGAGACACCGGCAACCGGTGCGCGTTGATGTCCTCGTGAATCCGCTCCCGGTAACCCTCGGCGCCCCGCTGATCTTCATCGGATAGGACGGAAACGAATTCGTCGCCGTCGTACCGCGCGACCAGGTTCATGGCCCGGTTTTCGTGAGCGAGAATTTCGGCGAAGGCCTTGAGGATCTGATCCCCGACGACGTAGCCGAGGGTGTCGTTGTAGTGTTTGAACGAGTCCAGATCGAACAGGACCAGTGACAGTTTCCTGCCACGCCGAGCCGCGGCGATTTCTCTCTCCAGATGAACCTACAGATGCCCGCGATTTGGTAATCCAGTCAAGGAGTCGGTGAGCGAGAGCGCCTGGACGCTGGAGTGCAACTCGGCATTATCCAGCGCGGTGGAGGCTTGTGCCGCCAATCGGCCCAACACACGCACGTGGGCTTCCGTGAAGCGCCTCACCTGCTTGGATCGGGCCGAGAGAGAGCCGACGACGCGCGCGCCCACTTTGATCGGGGTCAAGACGGAGCTTCCAGTCTGGAAGAGAGTCCGGATGACGTCCGGAACGTTTTCCTCAGCGGCGACGTCCTCGATGTAGAACGGCTCGCCATTCACCATCAGTACTTCGGTGACGGCGTCAGAGAGAGACCAGGTGGTCCCGACGGGAACGAGGATCTCCCCCACGGACGTGCGTACGGTTGCACGGCCTTCCTCATGCGTCCAAACGCCGGCGCCGTCGAGATCGAGGAGATCCATCGCTGCTTGGGAGACTCGCTCGAGGATCTCCTCGAAGTCGAGGCAACTCGCCAAAACGCGGCCCATCTCCTCGAGTTTTGCGGCCTCACGGGACCGCCGCTGCAGGTCCTCGACATGACGCATGTTCTCCAGCGTGACTGCTGCGAAATCAGCCACGCGTCCCAACAGATCGGAGTCGGCGGCGTCATATGCCTCAGCGCGGGATGAGTAAATCGCCAGGGCACCCATCACTCGATCCCTCCACAGGAGGGGGACGGAGAGGGTCGACCGGGCGGCGTCGGGCCCTCCGTCCTCGGGGAACGGGATCGCGCCGGTATCGGTCTGGTCCTTGATGGCGGTCGCGGTGCCCGTCCGAAGGACGTGGCTGTCGGAGCCACGGTACGTGAGTCCGGAGCTGCTCTCGCTGCCATCGGCGACGCTGAAGACGACGGTGGCGATATCGCTCGAATCGTCATAGATGGAGAGCAAGAATCCCGTGAGTTCGACTATTTTGCCGGCCTCGAGGTAGATTGTCCGGTAGAGTTCACACGAATTCGGGCTGCCGAGGAAGGTGCGACCCAAGCCGAGCAAAGCGCTATATCGCTCGGCCAGCGGCGCAGTGGCGGTCGGCTCGGGTGAGTTCATATGCAGGGGGCTTCAAAAACCGCGGGGGACTCCGAGAGAGTCGTCCCTTACCCGCGGAACCTGTGGGCTATGCCACTAATCACCAAGTATAGACGCAAATGAGGGAGGTTTCCAGGTAATAAACGGTTCGTGGAACCGATCGTCGCACCCACTTCAGAAACAGGAATGGGGTCTAGGAGCCCTCCCGGGGTGGAGTGCGCGGCTCGCCCCCCTCCGGCTCTCGGTCGAAGTAGCGCTCCATCTCGAACCCCATGGCACGCACCAAACGTGCTTCCCGAAGATCCGGTTCGGCCCGAGACAGGATTGTACGCAGAAGGCGCATGACACTTTCGGGGTGTCGGTCGCCCTTGAAAAAGTCGATTCGATGCAGCCCCCGGTCGAGGGCGTCGTACATCTCCTCGAGGTCTTTCTGCGTGGCGGGCCCCTGGTCCCGCTTGCCCCTGGGTAAGGGAGCCCTCTCGGAGGCCGCAAGGTAGATTTCATAACAAAGAACCAGGCAGGCCTGTGCCAGATTGAGACTCCGATATTCGGCGGCCGTCGGCACGATAGCCACGGCCTGACAGAGGTCGAGACCCTCGTTGGTGAGCCCCCGGTCCTCTCTCCCGAATACCAGAGCGACGAGGCCGCTGGTGGCGCTTTCGATGATTCTGGGCGCGACCTCCCTGGGCCTGTCGTAATTGCGCTGGGCGGTTCGGGGGCGAGCACTTGTCCCGACGGTGAATATCACGTCGGACAAGGCGTCCTGGAGGGTGGTGTGCGTCTCCACCGCTTGCGTTAGATGCTCGCTTCGATGGGCAATACCGCCGATACGGTACGTGTCGAAGTCATCCGGGTTCACCAGGCGCAACTTGGACAGACCCATGTTCATCATGACGCGGACGACGCCGGCGATGTTCACGACGTCCTTGGGCTCATCCAACACGATGACGATGTTGTCGAGGGCCGCCGTATCTATCACTACTGTCTTAGACAGCCTTGTTAGGACTTATCTTGATCCGGGGGTTCCTCGAGCGTGTGGTCGCTCGGGGGCTCTTCGCCTCCCTTCAGTGCTCCCTTGAAGTTCCGAATGCCCTCTCCGAGCCCTCGGCCGATCACGGGAATCTTCTTCGCTCCGAAGAAGAACATCACGATCAGGAGGATCAGCCCGATCTCCCAAATTCCGAGACCGGTCATCTTAGAAGCATCTTGGCGATGGTTTGGAGTTGCATATTGGTCGTGCCCTCGTAGATCGTGCCGATCTTCGAATCGCGATAAAACTTCTCAACAGGGTATTCCCCGGTGAAGCCGTACCCGCCGTACAGATCGATACACAAAGAAGTGACTTTCTGTGCCATCCGCGATGGAATGTAGCTTGGCCATCGCTGCGGGCACCAGGAAGTCCTCGCCGGCGTCCCTGAGCCGAGCTGCGTTGTAGACCAGAAGTCTCGAGGCCTCCAGCTCCGTCGCCACCTCCGCCAGCTGGAACTGTACGCCCTGGAATTCGCCGATAGGGCGGCCGAGCTTCTCTCGTTCCCGAACGTATCGCAAGGTATGATCCAGCGCCCCTTGGGCAGTGCCCACCATCTGTGCACCGATCCCGATCCGATCTTCATTCAGCGTCTCGATGGCTACCTTGTAACCCTTCTCGACCTCGCCCAACACTCTCCTGCCTGGCACTCGCACGTCGTCGAGAATCAACTCCGCCGTCGAGGACGCCCGTATTCCGAGCTCGTCCTCTTTTTTGCCTACGGACATCGACCAGGGTAACCACGGACGGATCGATCCTCGGCAGCTCCTCCACGACCACGACCGACGTGAAGAAATTGGATCCGGCCCCCCCCAACTCTTCGAACTCGATCCCCATGAGACCGAGCTCGAAGAGTTGGGGGATCAGGTCAGCGTCTATTCTCCTGCGTCTGGTCCATCTGAGATACGAGGGGAGCGATCTCTGAGGTCGCGAAATCTCGCATCGCCTCCCGGAACATCCGCTCCTCGTCCGAGAGCGAAGTCAAGGCGGGATGGATGGCGGAATCAGTCTTTGTGAACGTGTCCATCTTCTCTATCTTTTCCGCCTGGATCCCCGTGGAATTGTCGCAAAATCCGGTTCCTAAAAAAGCTACCCGAACGCGTTAGACGTGAAAAGACAGGAGTTCGCATCTATAGTGACCGCCTCCCGCCTCTCTTTACGACACTTTAGCCTGGAGAAGTGATGTCCGAATTCCCCGATGGACTGAGATATACGGAGGAGCATGAGTATCTGAAGGCGACCGATGAGAGCGGCGTATATCGAATTGGGATAACGGACTACGCCCAGGGGGAGTTGGGGGACGTGGTTTACGTCGAGTTGCCCACAGTTGGGGAGAGCTTCGACAAGAGGGCGACCTTTGGCACCATCGAGGCCGTAAAGGCGGTGAGTGATTTGTACTGTCCCGTTGCCGGCGAGATCGTTGCGGTGAACGAGTCTCTGGACGGTGACCCATCATCCGTAAACGCCGATCCGTATGGCGCTGGTTGGATGATTCGGCTGCGCGTGGATGACGCGGGCGAAGTCGATGCTCTTTTGGACGCTGCGGCCTATCAGGCCTTGGTGGGCGAGTAACCCCTCGAAATGTCCGCTGAGCTAGAAATGCCCGCTGAAATGGAGACGGAGTCGGAGAGTCGGTTCACCAGCCGGCACATCGGGCCGCGGCCTCGTGACGTAGAGCAAATGCTAGGGTCCATGGGTCTCGACAGCCTCGCAAAACTCATTGATCAGACCGTTCCCGAGTCCATCCGGCTCCAGACCGATCTGGACCTTCCAGAGGCGTCCTCCGAACACGCACTCCTAGGGCAACTTCATGAGATCGGAGCCCTGAATCGGGTGTTTCGGTCGTATATCGGGCTGGGGTACCACGACACGATCGTTCCCGGCGTTATCCAGAGAAACATTCTGGAGAATCCTGGCTGGTATACCCAGTACACGCCCTACCAGGCCGAAATCTCACAGGGACGTCTCGAGGCACTCCTGAACTTCCAGACGATGGTGATGGACCTCACGGGGATGGAGATCGCCAACGCCTCGCTTTTAGACGAGGGCACGGCCGCCGCCGAGGCGATGGCCATGCTTTTCGGCGAAGTAAAGGATGAGGCCCGAACGATCTTCTTCGTGTCGGAGGATTGTCATCCGCAGACGATCGAGGTCGTTCGGGGTCGGGCGGAGCCATTGGGCATCGAGATCATGGTCGGCGTCCACGACAACGTCGATCTCAAGACGCACGGGGACCAGATATTCGGAGGCCTGGTCCAGTATCCGGCGAGCGACGGCGCGCTTCACGACTACAATTCGTTCTGTGCGACCTTCCACGACTGGGGCGCAGGGGTGGTCGTGGCGGCGGATCTGATGGCGTTGACCCTCCTCACCCCTCCCGGAGAGTTCGGCGCCGATATTGCCGTGGGGAACACCCAGCGATTCGGCGTTCCCATGGGGTACGGCGGTCCCCACGCTGCCTATCTGGCGGCGAAGGAGAGGTTCAAACGCAAGCTACCGGGCCGCATCATCGGTGTGTCGGTCGACGCGGCCGGTAATCCCGCGCTCCGGATGGCGCTCCAGACTCGCGAACAGCACATCAGACGGGAAAAGGCGACGTCCAATATCTGCACAGCGCAGGTGCTCCTGGCGATCATGGCCGGCATGTACGCGGTGTATCACGGGCCCGACGGTTTGCGAAACATCGCGCACAAGATCCATCGATTGACCGCGACCTTGGCGCACGGCCTCCGCGAACTCGGTCATACGCTCGTCCACGATCGCTTCTTCGATACGATCCAGGTGGTTCCCTCGGAGACGTCCGGGGAGGAGATTCTGCGGCGGGCGTTGGATGTGGAAATCAATCTTCGTGACTACGGCGACGGGACCGTCGGCATCGCGCTCGACGAGACGACCCGGCTTGAGGACATCGACGATCTCTTCGCCGTGTTCAGCCACGGGGGCCCGCGGGGAGGGGGCGTGAAACTCAGCGCCGACAAGGTGTCCGAGGAGGCACCATCCGCCATCCCCGACAACCTGACCCGGACCTCCCCGATGCTCGAGCACCCGGTTTTCCACCGGTATCGCTCCGAGACTGAGATGCTCCGGTATTTGCGCCGTCTGGAGGGCCGGGATCTTTCGCTCAACACGAGCATGATTCCGCTCGGATCCTGTACGATGAAGCTCAACGCGACCACCGAGATGGTGCCCGTTACATGGAGGGTCTTCGGAGGGCTCCATCCGTTTGCACCGCCGGGGCAAACAGAGGGCTACCGGCGGATCTTCTCAGATCTGGAGAGTTGGCTGGCGGAGATCAGCGGCCTTGCTGCGACGTCCCTCCAACCCAACTCGGGCGCGCAGGGGGAGTATGCCGGTCTGCTTGTGATCCGGGCGTTTCACGAGAGCCGAGGTGAGTCTCGGCGGAGCGTCTGCCTGATCCCGTCGTCGGCACACGGCACCAATCCGGCCAGCGCCGTGATGGCTGGCATGAGGGTGGTGGTAGTCCGGTGTGACGAGGCTGGCAACATTGACGTGGAGGATCTCGCCGCGAAGGCCGAAGCGCACGCGTCGGAGCTTGCGGCTTTCATGGTGACCTATCCGTCGACCCACGGTGTATTCGAATCCCGCGTCCGCGAGATTTGCGACATCGTCCACGGCCACGGGGGACGTGTCTACTTGGACGGTGCCAACTTGAATGCCCAGGTGGGTCTGTGCCGGCCAGGTGATTACGGTGCCGACGTCTGTCATATCAACCTCCACAAGACATTTGCGATCCCACACGGTGGGGGAGGGCCCGGAATGGGCCCGATCTGTGTCACGTCGGAGCTGGCGCCTTTCCTGCCCGGGCACCCGGCCGTGGACGCCGCTGCGGAGCAGGCCATCCGGGCCGTATCCGCGGCTCCCTGGGGGAGCAGCAGTATCCTTCTGGTCTCCTGGGCGTACATCGCGCTCCTCGGCAGGGACGGCGTCCGAAGAGCCACGGAAACGGCGATCCTCAACGCCAACTACATGGCGAACCGGCTCGGCGAACGGTTTGACGTCCTTTATCGGGGAGAACACGGCCGGGTGGCGCACGAGTTCATTCTGGACCTCCGTCCTCTGAAGAAAGCGAGCGGGATCACAGACGAGGATGTCGCCAAACGATTAATGGACTACGGATTTCATGCGCCGACCATGTCGTTCCCGGTGGTGGGAACCGTCATGGTTGAGCCTACGGAGAGCGAATCCAAGTATGAGTTGGACCGGTTCTGCGACGCCATGTTTGCGATTCGAGATGAGATCGAGGAAGTTGCGTCGGGTAAGGCCGACAAGGAGGACAATGTGCTCAAGAATGCGCCGCATACGGCGGCCATGCTCATAACCGAGGCGTGGGAGCACTCCTACTCGCGCGAGCGGGCGGCATATCCGGCCCCCTGGCCCCGAGAGCATAAGTACTGGCCCCCAGTTCGGCGGGTGAACAGTGCCCATGGAGATCGCAATCTGGTGTGTACGTGTCCGCCGGTGGAAGCTTATGCTGAGGAAGTGGTCACGAGCGACTGAGTCGGCCACACAAGGGTCCGTGAAAGACAGATGGCCCAAGGAGGGATCGGAGATGGCAACGCTCGATTACTATGGTCACGCGACGTTCGGACTTACGACGGACGACGGGACTCGAGTGATCATCGACCCGTTTTTCGGCGACAATTCCTGGACGGAGGTGGACCCGTCCGAGGTCGAGGCCGATTTCATCTTCTGTACGCATGGCCACTTCGATCATTTTGCGGATGCCATCGCCATCGCAAAGAACACCGGTGCCACGTTCGTGGGCACGTTCGAACTCGTCGAGTACGTGCAAAGTCAGGGAGTGGAGAACGCTCATCCGATGCACATCGGGGGTGGTTGGGACTTTCCGTTTGGGCGCGTGAAGATGACGGTCGCCGTTCACGGGGGCAGGGTCCACGGAGAAGGTGCCGAGGGCTTCACCACCAACCCAGCAGGGCTGCTCTTCGACCTTGGGCCGGGAAAGCGGTTGTACCATGCGGGTGATACCGGCTTGACCATGGACATGCAGCTCCTGAAGGGAAAGGTCGATGTGGCCCTGCTTCCGATGGGCGATAACTTCACCATGGGTCCTGAGGATGCGGTCACCGCTATCGAGTTCATCGAGCCCTCCGTGGTAATCCCGATCCACTACAACACGTGGTCTTACATCGAGCAAGACGTCGAGGCTTTTCGTGCGTTGGTTGGCGACCGCGCCCTAGTTGAGATCGTCGAGCCCGGAAAGGGATCGTACGAGTTTTGACGGTCGCCTCGGGTTTTGCGCCGCCAGGCTCTATGCGACGCAACCAGAATTGTGGCGGCCCAGGGCGGAGTGCGCTCGATGGCGAGGCACTCAGGTGGAGGATTCTTGTCGACCCGCCCTCTTCCGGTCCGCACAACATGGCCGTGGATCACGCGCTTGCAACCTCTTCTAGTCCGGGCGAGGCGGTAGTTCGTATTTACCGGTGGAGTTGCCCCACCGTCTCCTTTGGCCGCAATGAGCCTGCCCGTGACCGCTACGATCGGGCTGCAGGTCACAGCGCCGCCATCGAGTTCGTGCGTAGGCCGACGGGTGGGCGGGCCGTGTTACACGACCGGGAGCTCACATATGCCGTCATCCTTCCGTGCCCGACAACGGGGGGTCTCAGGGAGACTTACGGGCTGATCCATCGGGGGTTGGTAGAAGCCCTGTGTTCCTTGGGAGTTCCAGCGGCGATGGCCGAGGGTTGCGGCTTGCCCGCCGCTCCGGATTCTGGGCCGTGTTTTGATGAACCGGCGCCCGGCGAAGTCACCGTGGCGGGAAGAAAGCTCGTCGGAAGCGCGCAAGCTCGGCTTGAGGGGGCGTTACTCCAGCATGGTTCGCTGCTCATCGGTCCGGGCCAGGAGCGGCTACTTGCGCTGGGTTCGGCCTTGGGTTCGACATCTCCAGGCTTGCGGATGGGCGGGCACGGTGCAGTGGCCGAGAACGACGGGCGTGTTCGGGCGCCAATCTCCCTCGAGGAAGTCTTGGGCCAAGCCCCGCCTTGGTCCGATCTTGTGCATGCAGTCATCTCGGGTTTGAGGGGTGTGACAGGGGGCGACTGGCATCGGGGCGAACTCACGGAGCCCGAGCGGGTCAAATCCATAACACTCACTGAGCGGTACGCCTCGGCAGAGTGGACGTGGCGCAGGTAGGCGTGGTGCGGGCCTTCTAGCAGAGGAGACGAACATGAGGTACGCTCGGTTGGCGAGGTCGATTCTGGCGGTTGGGGCCGCGGTGGTGGCGGGAGCATGTGGGGGTGGCGAAGGTGGGGCCCCCCGTGAGGCTGGACCCTGGATGCTGGAAGCGTCGTTGTCCCAGGCCGGGGCGGGCATCCCGTTTTGTGAGGACGTCACGGCTCGTGTCTGGGCGTTCATGTCTCAGTTCGAGGGGCAGATGCCTCCGTCTGAGCTCTATGGCGGTGCGGTGGTCGTGGGTAGCATCGGCGAGATCCCCAACGGGATGAACAGTCATATCTCTCAGGACTACACCGCGTCGCAACACCAGAGTTTCGTCAACCTCATGACCCTGGTGCAGTACGACGAAAATCTGGATCTGATGCCCTATCTGGCCGAGTCGTGGGAGGTGTCGGACGACAATACCGAGATCACGTTTCACATCCGCGATGACGTCTATTGGCACGACGGTGAACTGACGGATGCATACGATGTGGCGTATACGTTCGAGCGTGCGATCGATCCCGAAACGGCCTTTCCCAACGCGGCGTTCTGGACCCACTACGATCAGGGGCCCGACGGTGTAGAGGTGGTCGACTCCTTCACGGTGAAGTTTCGGATGCAGCCCCATGCGGACTTCATCGACCCCTGGCGGGCCACAGCGATCATGCCCGAGCACCTGCTCGGGGACGTACCCGCCACGACGTTGAGTCAGCATCCTTACGGGACTGTCTGCCCGGTGGGCAATGGACCGTTCATATTCGTGGAGCACCGCCAGGACGCGAGTTGGACGTTCCAAGCGAACCCTGCTTTTCCGGATGGCCTCGGCGGTCGCCCTTACCTTGATCGCTACATCTATCGAAGCATCACCGAGCAGACGACGCTCCTCACCGAGTTGTTGACCGAACGGTTGCACGTTTACGTTGGCCCTACGCCCGATCAGGCCCAAGCCGTCCTTGATTCGGATGCCGTGAACCTCATGCGGTACCCCTCGCGGCAGTACACTTTCGTTGGGTGGAACGCCCGCCGCCCACAGCTCGCCGACAAGAGGGTGCGCCAAGCTCTCACAAGAGGCACGAACCGGCAGGAGATCGTGGACGCCTTGCAGCAGGGATACGGAACGGTGGCGAACGGGAGCGTACCCCCGTTCCATTGGGCATACGACCCCTCCGTAGGCAGGGAGGCCATGGCGTATGATCAGGATGCTGCCAGGGCTTTGCTCGATGCCGCGGGGTGGGTGGATCGTGACGGAGACAACATTCGTGAGAATGGCGACGGGGATCGGCTTTCCATCTCAATCAAGTACAATGATGGGAACGGCATCCGGCAGGGCATCGCGGAGATCATGCAGGCGCAGCTGGCGGAAATAGGCGTCGAGGTCGCGCCGACAGTAGTCGAGTGGGGTACCCTACTCAGTCAGGTCAGCGACCCGACGTTTCGTGACTTCGATGGTGTGGTCATGGGTTGGGTGGTCGAGTACAAGTTGGATGACACCGACCTCCTCCACAGCCGGAATTTCTCCGGGACCTACGCTTTTTCCGGTACTCTTCGCCCGGATATCGACAGCCTCCTGGACCAGCTGCCCATGGTCGTCGACCGGACGGATGCGAAGCCGCTCTGGAAGCAATACCAAGAACTTTTGGTAGACGAGCAGCCTTATACTTTTTTCTTCTTTCCCGATCGGCTCGACGGCGTGAGCAAGCGGCTCCGCGGCGTGGAGATGGACTCCCGTGGCGAATGGCTGAACATCAAAGATTGGTGGGTTCCTGCCGACCAGCGATGACGAACGCCAACTCCGGACCCGTGAAGGCTTCTTAGAGATCGAGCCGTGACAACATTCATTGTGCGGCGGCTCCTCGGCGCCATTCCCCTCGTCCTCGGCATCGCCACGATCGTCTTCTTCGTGGTGAACCTTGCCCCGGGCGATCCCGCGCTGAGGTTTATGAGCCCCAACATGTCGCAGGAGGCCATCGAGCAGGTCCGTGTCAACCTTGGCCTCGATCAGCCCATTCCTATTCGTTACGTGCGATGGCTCGGGGCCCTCGGTCAAGGGGACCTCGGAGTTTCGTTCTCGCATAATCGACCGGTCCTGGACGTCATCAAGGAACTTCTGCCCAACACGCTACTCCTCTCTGTGAGTGCTATCGGAGTCGCGTTTGTCTTCGGTATTTTGCTCGGCATCCTGCAGGCCGTGCGCCAGTACTCCCTGCTGGATTCTGTCACCTCGATCATGGGCCTCTTCTTCTACTCCATGCCGTCTTTTTGGCTGGCGCTGATGATGGTGCTCGTGTTCAGTCTTTTCGCCTATGAGTTGCAATGGCCGGTCCAATTCCCAGGTACGGACATCCAGAGCGTCGACTACGCCTTCCTCAGTCCCCTGGAGAAGGTCCAGGACCGGCTCCTGCACCTGACGCTTCCGGCAACGTCTTTGGCTCTCGTGTTAGCTGCCGGGATTGCTCGTTATACGCGGGGAAGCATGCTGGAGGTCATCCGTCAGGACTTCGTTCGTACAGCGCGTGCCAAGGGGTTGTCGGAGCCGGTCGTGATTTTCAAGCACGCCCTCCGGAATGGCCTGATTCCGGTGATCACACTGCTCGGTCTCTACCTCCCCTTTCTGTTCAGCGGCACCGTCTTCATCGAGTCGGTTTTTTCATGGCCGGGGATGGGTAAACTCGTGGTAGACGCCATTACGGAGCGTGACTATCCGGTGATCATGGGTGGTAGCCTGGTCTTCGCCAATATGGTCGTGGTGGGTAACCTCGTTTCGGACGCGCTGTACGCCGTGGTGGATCCGCGGATTCGATATGACTGACGCGTCTCTCTCGGCTGTACTCCCCGGGTTTCCACAGATGTTGAAAGGCCGGTGGGGTGCAGGCGGCATGAGTCTGACGGTATGGTTGGGACTTCTCGGCGTGCTCCTGACTCGGTGGGCCCGGTTCGGCGCCGGCTGGGGCGGGCCGCTTGATCACCAGATTGCGTCGCTGACAGTCGTGGCCGGCCTACTCGGCGCATGGGGATGGTCCATGTTCGACGTGTCGCGCCCCGCCGAGATGGAGCGTAGCGGCATAGGTCAATGGAGTCTGACCGCGCGAGCGTTCAAGAAAAACCGCGTCGCCGTGATCGGTGTGATGGTCGTCGTGTGGATCTACCTGATCGCCTTGATTACGCCCTTGATCGCTCCGCACGACCCGGCTACGCAGGCCTCGCTGTTGACGGCCCGATTGGTTGCTCCCGGTGGTGAGTTTCCTCTCGGGACGGACCACCTGTCTCGAGACGTCTTCTCGCGCATCATGTATGGCGCACGGATCTCCCTTTCGATCGGTTTCATTGCGGTGGGGATCAGTGTCACGATCGGCACTCTGCTGGGAGCCGTGTCCGGCTATTTGGGCGGTTGGGTCGACACGGTGGTGATGCGCTTCGTCGACATGGTAATCTCCTTTCCGCGTCTGGTGCTTCTCATCGCCATCGTCGCGTTATTCGAATCGAACTCGATCTTCCTCATCATGGCCGTCCTGGGCTTGACGCAGTGGCCTGGCACGGCACGAATCGTTCGTGGCGAAGTCCTCAGTCTACGAGAGCGGGAATTCATCGAGGCGGCTCGGGCTCTCGGGTTCAGTCGTAGGCGCATCATCCTCCGGCATGTGATCCCCAACGCACTGGCCCCGGTCATAGTCACTGCCACGCTCGGCGTGGGAAACGTCATCGTGCTGGAGGCCGGTCTTTCTTTCCTCGGTCTCGGTCTTCAACCTCCCACACCTTCATGGGGGTCCATGGTATCGGACGGTCGTGGTTATCTGCTCGACGCTTGGTGGATATCCACATTCTCGGGCCTGGCAATCGTGCTCACGGTGGTGGCGTTCAACCTGGTCGGGGATGGGCTGAGGGACGCCCTCGACCCACGTCTGAGGACCTGATGCCTCTTCTTGAGGTGACGGATCTCCGTACATACTTCACGACGGACGCAGGCGTGGCCCGGGCGGTCGACGGCGTGTCCCTCCAGGTCGGAACGGGAGAGACGTTAGGCATCGTCGGGGAGTCGGGGTGCGGCAAGACCGTGACGGCGCTCTCGGTCTTGGGGCTGATCCCTTCGCCGCCCGGTGAGATTGTGGCGGGCAGTTCCATCCGCTTCAACGACGAGGAACTGCTGGGAGTAAAGCCTGCTCGGCTCCGCGAGATTCGTGGAAATGCGATCTCGATGATCTTTCAGGAGCCGATGACTTCACTGAATCCGGTTCTCACGGTGGGGCACCAGATCGAGGAGGTGCTCAGGCTGCACCGTGGCTTGAACAAGCGGGATGCTCGCGCGACGGGAGTGGCCCTTCTCGCGGAGGTCGGGATCCCGGAGCCCGATCAGCGCTTCGATGCCTATCCACATCAGATGTCGGGTGGAATGCTCCAGCGGGTCATGATCGCTATCGCTCTCTCCTGTGAGCCGCGTTTATTGATCGCCGATGAGCCGACCACGGCGCTCGACGTGACGATTCAGGCGCAGATCCTGGATTTGCTCGTGAGCTTGCAGCGTAAACATGGGATGGCTCTCCTCCTCATTACGCACGACCTCGGGGTCATCGCGGAGGTGTGCGATAGGGTGGTGGTCATGTACGGTGGCCAGATCGTGGAGACGGGGGCGACAGAGGAGATCCTGACCCGCCCCGAGCATCCTTACACGCAGGGGTTGCTGGCTTCTCTTCCTGGGATCGGGGACCGTGACGTCCGCCTGAACCCCATTCCGGGCACCGTGCCGAGTGCGGTGGATTGGCCGGACGGATGTCGATTTCGGGACCGCTGTTCCTTTGCATGGGAGCGTTGCGCGGAGTCGGCGCCGGATCTGTTGCCTGTGGACGCAGGTTCGAGCCGGTCGGCGAGGTGTTGGCTTGTCGATCCCGATGATTCCTCAAGCGGGCTGGCTGGAGAGCCGACGTGACCTCAGCCGTCGACGTAACGTCCAATGTGGAGGGGCACGGCTCGTTCGACGCGGATGTGCTTCTCGACGTTCAGGACCTGAGGAAGTATTTCCCCGTCCATCGCGGCGTTCTGGGCCGAAGTGTGGCTCAGGTCAGGGCGGTGGATGACGTGAGCTTCCGGCTCCAACGTGGGGAGACGCTCGGACTCGTTGGAGAGTCGGGTTGTGGAAAGTCCACCACCGGCCGAGCCATCCTCCGTCTCATCGAGCCGACGAGCGGCCGTTTGTTCTATGACGGGCAGGACCTCGAGGAGTTCGATCGTGCCCAGTTCAGAGAATTTCGTCGACGCGCCCAGATCGTCTTCCAGGATCCCTTCGGGTCGCTCAATCCGCGGATGACGGTCGGCGGTATGCTCGCCGAGGTTCTCAAAGTACACGGGTTGGGCGAGACCGGTGTGGATCGTTCGGCCCGTGTTCGCGAGCTACTCGACATGGTGGGCCTACACGCGGAGCACGCGGGCCGTTATCCGCACGAGTTCAGTGGCGGCCAGAGGCAACGCATCGGGATCGCCCGAGCACTGGCCGTTGAGCCGGAGTTCATCGTCTGCGATGAGCCGGTGTCGGCGCTCGACGTATCCGTCCAGGCCCAGGTCATCAATCTTCTCCGGGATCTCCAGAGGGACCTCGGCCTCACATACCTCTTTATCGCTCACGACCTCGCTGTCGTCGAGTATATGAGCGATCGCGTGGCGGTCATGTATCTCGGCAAGATCGTTGAGATGACTGCGACCGAGGAGTTGTACAAGGGCCCACGTCATCCGTATACGCGGGCGCTGCTATCAGCGGCTCCGAGACGCGATCCGCAGGCGGGACAAACGCGCGAGCGCATCAGATTGTCCGGGGATGTGCCGAGTCCGATTCGGCCACTACCGGGATGCCCGTTCTACGCGCGATGCCCCCACCCCGGGAAGGATGAGGACTGCCAGAGCGCCGTGCCTCTGTTGGAGGAGAAGGCGCCGGGCCACCTGGCCGCCTGCATCAAGAATCCGATGCCAGCGGGCAGGGCTTGACAGGGTAGTCGGGCACCGGCAGGTTCGGACTTCTGAAAATCGAGAACTGTCGCCTTCAGTGGCGACCCCCAACCTTTCTAGAACTTCTTGCTGGAGGTCCTCTTGGTCGGTGTTATGCGTGTTTATGGTGCGCTGCTGCAGATCCCAGGGGTAGATGCCCCGGATCTGACTCTGTCAGAGCAGGCAGCCGGGCTGTGGGAGGACATGGGATTCATGCGCGTGCCCTTGGCTATCTGTGTGGTCATCGGCTTCGTCGTCATCTTGTGGAAGTTCTTCGACCTCCTCGCCAAGTCGTCGAAGACGAAAAAGATTCTGGCTGAGGTCGACGGGCTCCTGGAGGAGCACCGCATCGACGAGGCACTTGAGGCGACCCGGAACTCAGATGCACCTGCCGCAAAAATCCTCTATGCTGGCTTGGACCGGCATGAAGAAGGCACGGAACGGGTGATGAAGGCGATCGAGAACCAGGGTCTCATTGAGTTGAGCAAGCTGGAGTCGTTGCTGGTGGTTCTGGCTACGCTCACCAACGTGGCTCCGCTCCTTGGCTTCTTGGGGACCGTGATCGGAATGATCATCGCTTTCCAATCTATCGAGGCTGCGGGCGAGGTTGAGGCCACGTTGGTTGCCGGCGGTATCAAGGTGGCGTTGCTCACGACTGCGACGGGACTCGTCATCGCGATTCCGGTGAGCATCTCGCACAACTATTTCGTTGCGCGCATCGACAGTCTGGTCATCGACATGGAAGAGTCGGCTCAGAAGATGATCGACATGCTCCACGCCATTGAGGCGGATCGCGCGCGGCCGTAGTAAGCGCGTGGGTACGATAAAAGGGGTCACCCGAAAGGGTGGCCCCTTTTTCTATTTCCAGGGGATCTTCCGGCCCGATTTCCTCCAACTTTTACGCGGCGGAGGCCTTGGATTTGTAGTATTATTAAAAGGTGGCAGTATCAGTAGATAGTCGCCTTTTATAACCATTTCCGGAGTGTAGTATCTGTTTCCGGACTCCCTTCGCGGTGGGTGGTGCTGTTCGATGAAATTCCTCGGGTCGATCCTGGTTGTCTTGACGCTGTGGGCAGGCGTTCCGACGGTTCCGTCCTTTGCGGACTCCCGGTCTGGCCTGGACATGCGGCCTGCTGGTGTAGACGGATGGTATGGCGGCATTCGATCCTCGGATGCGCTCTCCGATCGCACGTATGCTCCCGACCCTACGGTAGACTCGGCCAGAGTCGAGTTCGAGGCAGGAAGGTATTGGCACGCCAGCCAGATACTGCGAGAGCTCAGCTCCGAAGGAGCCGTCCTGAACCCCTCCGAGTTGCTCCTGCTCGCCCGTGCCGACGCAGGCTGGAAGAATTGGGACGATGTGCTTGCGGGGTTGGAGGGGGCCGACTGGCTCGACGGGATCGGAGGCGGCGAGGGTAGGCTGCTGCTGGCGCGTGCGCTCGAGGCGGCAGAGCGATGGGATGAGGCGGCTCAACAATACAAAATCTTCAGGTCGACCGGAGCGATCACGTCGGAAGCTCCATGGGCGGCTTCCCGGGAGGCGCAGGTCGCGGCGCAGGCCGGCCTTTGGGTGCCGATGCTTGGGGCGTTGGAAGTGGCGGGCCGACATTCGCCAGAGTTGGCGAAATGGACGGTCTTGCGGTTGGCCCGCAACTCACTCGAAGAGGGCAACGGGGAACAGACGTTACGGATTCTCCCCCTGATCAGAGGGGACTCCGTCATCGCTGATATGGCGTGGGATTTCGAACCTCGTGCCTTGCTGGTGGTCGGAGACACAGCCCGCGCCCTGGAGCGCTATGAGGAGTTGGTCAGCGCGGATCTGAGCGCCGCCCAGCGTGGTGAAACGCTGGAGGCTATCGGTGCCTTGGCCGAGAGCAAGGGAGATGTGGCAGCAGCGCACGCGGCGTACCAGGCGTCGTTGGACGCCTCCTCACGAGGGGCGAGTAGGCCGAGGGCGGCGTGGGGCGTTCTACGGACCGGCACCGTGGACGCAGAGCAGGCTCTGCGGTCGGCCAGGGTCCTGGACCGGGTAAGGGAAAATCACCAGGCGCTTCAAGCCTATGAGCGGCACTTGGCCGCGTTACCGGCGACAGTCCAGCCCGAACCCACTGTTCTGTTGGCTCGTGCACGGCTGCTTTCAGCGGTCGGTAGGCATGAAGCGGCGGTCGGGGAGTTCAGAAAACTGGTCGAGACCGACGACCCTGATTTTGAGCTTCGCGTTCTCGGCGAATGGCAGCAGGCTCGGAACCGGCAGGGTCGGCGAGATGCGGTTCGAACGATCCAGGGATGGATTATCGAGCGCTACCCGGAGAGTCGAGAGGCGGTCGATCTTGTCGTGTCTTGGGCCAACGCTGCGCTATCGCGCGGTTCGTACGCGGAAGCGGCCGCTGGTTTCGAGCGAGCGATCGCGACGGGTACGTCGCACTCTTCGGCGGGTCTGGCTCGCATGCGACTCGGCCAGATCCATCTTCAACAGAACGACGAGCAGGCGGCTGCCGAGGTGTTCCGTAGCTACCTCGAGGAATTCCCCAACGGGCAGCGCTGGGCAGAGGCCAGCTATTGGGCGGCTCGAAGCTTGGGGGCCCTTGGCCGCGACGAGGACGCCCAGGAGTACTTGAGCGAGATACGAGCCCGAGACGTCCTGTCCTACTACGGCGTGCTCGCGTTCGATCTCCTCCAGGAGCCCTTCCGCCCCGATGTGCCGGCTGGACCCGCCCCCGCGCCGAGACCGTGGCTCCGCGACGACTTGAAGACGCTCGATCTGCTCGTTGCTGCGGGCCTCGACGTAGGAGTGGAGGCCCACATCGATGCGCTCAGGGCTCGGGCTGAGGGATCGGTTCCGGAGAGTCTCGATTTGGCCGACGCGTTGATCGAGCGGGGGTTCTCCATCACGGGGATCAGACTTGGACAGGGTCTGCTGGCGGATGGGGCCCCGCAGACGAAACGTCTCCTTCGCGTACTGTATCCATTTCCCTATCGGGAACTCGTGACCAGAGAGGCGTCCGAGCGCAACATCGATCCACTCTTTCTGGCGGCTCTGATTCGGCAGGAATCGGCGTTCACGCCAGCCATCTATTCGCCGGCGGGAGCCATCGGCCTCATGCAAGTGATGCCGGCGACTGGGCGGGAGGTCGCTCGAAGTCAGGGACTTCGGGGGTTCACGGCCGAGAGTCTCGAGACCGCGGAAATCAACCTCCATTTGGGAACGAGGTTCTGGCTCGACATGGAACTGCGTTACTCCGATGGCAAACTGCCGCTGGTGCTGTCCGCATATAATGCCGGCCCCACACGAGCACGCCGTTGGAGACAGCTTCCGGAGTTCGAGGATCTCCTTCGATTCACGGAGCGAATTCCCTTCGCCGAGACCCGGGGATACGTGAAGAACATCACGCGCAACGTCGGGCTGTACCAGTTTCTTTACGGAGACGACTAGCTTTTTCAGGGCCTTTCAGGAGAATTTCTTGACGGCCACCCGGTCGGGCCCATAACCTAATGTGCGGATCGTCAGACTTGGTCACGGCTCACGGTCGGACGCAGCGCCTTGGGCGTGGCGAACCATTGTTTCATGCCGCAGAAGGAGTAGGCCGCATGTCCAAAGGGACCGTTAAATGGTTCAACGATTCAAGAGGTTATGGATTCATTGCCCGCCCGGAGGGCGTTGACCTGTTCGTCCACTTCTCAGCCATCGTGACCGATGGTTTTCGCACCCTCACAGAGGGCGAGGAAGTGGAGTTCGAGTTAGCGGAGACCGAAAACGGCTACCAGGCCTGGAACGTAGTCAGGGCCTGACACCGTCGCGACCGATGAAGACGCTTCGGGGTGGAGAACATCCCTGGGGCGTTTTGCTGAACTCCAGCTAGATGTCTTCTCCCACCATGTGGCCCCGCCTTCGGGGGACGTCTAAGTTCGTCGATCCATGAGTTCCCACCACCTACAGCTCTGTGATTCGCGGACCTAGCCGATGGACGTCCCACCCAAGAATCTGCCCCGCCTCTTCCTTATCGATGCCTACGCGCTGATCTATCGGGCGTTCTTCGCCTTCATCAACCGCCCGCTCACCAACTCCAAGGGTGAGAACACGTCTGCCCCCTTCGGGTTCGCGAATTTCCTAGTCGAGATCCGTGACAAGTACCAGCCCGATTATCTCGCGGTCGTGTTCGACGCGGGGAATAGCCACCGGGAACAGGTTTTCCCGGAGTACAAGGCCACCCGGGAGAAGATGCCCGACGAGCTTAGGGCCAGCTTGCCCCGCGTGCGAGAGCTCGTGGCGGCGTTCAATGACGCCCTCGTCCAGTTGGACGGTTACGAGGCGGATGACGTGATCGGCACGCTCGCGATCAAGGCGAGAGATGCGGGACTCGAGGCCGTCATCGTTTCCGGCGACAAGGATCTCTATCAACTCGTGGGGCCCGGCATCCATCTCTTGAATCCAGGGCGGGGCGGGCGCACAGGCGTGGCAGCTGAATGGGTGGACGAACGAAATGCTCACGAAAAGTTCGGCATTCCGGCGACCCAGGTAGTCGACTACCTGGCACTGATCGGCGACTCCTCGGACAACATCCCGGGAGCCCGTGGCGTCGGGCCCAAGACGGCCCTCAAGCTTCTCGATGAGTACGGGAGCGTCGACGAGATTCTCGAGCACGCGAGCGACATTTCCGCCAAGCGCGTGCGGGAGTCGCTCATGGAGAATGCCGATGCAGTCCGCCTCTCCAAACAGCTCGTGACGCTCATGACGGATCTCGACGTCGATTTGGACCTGGAGGCGCTGCGGGTAAGTGAGCCCGATCGTGCCAGGCTTCACCGGTTCTTCGCCGAGATGGAATTCCGCCGTCTCATGGAGCGCTTCGCACCCGGTCGGGCTCCGGCTTCGGGTGCGGACGTCATGGGTGATGCGGATCCCGGTTCGCGTCCAGAGGCGTATCCCGGTGATCATTCCGCTGATCACGCCGCGAGTACGGTGCCCGTGTCTGCGGACGGGCTCCCGACAGTTCGTAGCCATCTGGTCATCGAGCCGGACGATGTCGAGGCGTTGGTCGCCCGGGCCCGCGAGGTGGGCCGGGTGGCCCTAGGGGTGCAGAATGCTTTCCTTGATCCGCACCGCGCCGGTCTGGTCGGACTTGCACTGGCGGTGGAGGTTGGGGAGGCCTTCTATCTCTCCTTAGGGCACGTGCCTCACGGGGAACCTACACTGGCGTTCGAATCGACGGGAATCGCCAACCTACCTGAATTGCCCGCTGCCGCACTCGCGTCTCTGGTTGATCTCCTGGAGGACCCCGGCGTCGAGAAGATCGGAGCCGATTTGAAGATTTCGGCGCTGTCTCTGGGCCGATCCGGCGTCTGCCTCAAGGGGATGACCTTCGATGTCACCCTCGCTTCCTACGTTCTCGACCCTGGGCGACGCAAGCACGATCTGGATGCACTATGTCAGGACTTTCTCGGCTTTTCTCGGATGCCCTACAACGAAGTGGTCGGAATTGGTCAGAAGCGAATCAGCTTTTCGGAGGTGGACCAGGAGAAGGCACGGGACTACGCGTGTCAGGGCGTCGATGCTGCACTCCGCCTGGCCGATCTCTTCACCGAGGATCTCGCGGAACAGGGGCTTGCCGGACTCTTCGAGCGGCTGGAGATGCCGCTTGTGCCGGTTCTGGTCGGGATGGAGCGAGAAGGTATACGCATTGATTCGGCCGTTTTTCAGGCGATGAGCCAGCGGCTGGATCGCGACCTGACGCTCATCCGGGACGAGATCTACAAAATTGCCGGGTCGGAATTCAATTTGAACTCCACCCCTCAGTTGCGTGAAGTTCTTTTCGAGCAGCAGGGACTGCCCGTAATCAAGCGGACGAAGACGGGTCCTTCCACGGATTCCTCCGTCTTGGAAGAGCTCGCGATACAGGGGCACGAGATTCCGCGGCTCATGATGGAGTACCGCGAACTCGAAAAGCTACGGTCGACCTACGTGGATGCCCTGCCGCAGCTCATGCTTCCACGAACGGGTCGGATCCACACGCGCTTCAATCAGACGGTCGCCGCCACCGGGCGGCTCTCGTCGAGCGATCCCAATCTGCAGAACATTCCGATACGAACGGATCTGGGTCGGGAGATCCGGAAGGGATTCATCCCTGCGGAGGGGTACTTGTTCTACGGAGCGGATTACTCGCAGGTCGAACTGCGAATCCTGGCTCATTTCTCCGGGGACGAGCCCTTGGTTCGAGCGTTCAAGGGGGGGATTGACGTCCATAAGCAGACCGCCGCAGTCATCTTCGATACTCCCCTCGACCAAGTGACGTCCGAGCAGCGAGGCCAGGCGAAGACGATCAACTTCGCCACGCTTTACGGACAGGGCGCGTTTTCGCTCGCCCGACAGTTCGGCATCAGCCGGGAGGAGGCACAGACGTTTATCGATCAGTACTTCGAGCGCTTCCGCGGTGTCCGGATCTATCTGGATGAGCAAGTAGCCATCGCGCGAGAGAAGGGATTCGTCGAAACACTCATGGGGCGCCGCCGCCGCGTCCCAGAGCTGCAAGCGCAGAACTGGAACGTCCGCCAATTCGGTGAGCGAGTCGCCCAGAATACACCCATTCAGGGCACAGCGGCGGACATGATCAAGCAGGCCATGCTCGACGTGTCTGCTGTGTTGGCGAAAGTGGACACGGGGGCACGGCTGCTCCTGCAGGTCCATGACGAGCTTCTTTTCGAGGTGCCGCGTGGTGAAGAGGACGATCTTGCTGTGCTGGTCCTGTCGAGAATGGAGGGCGCGATGGAACTCAGCGTTCCGCTGGTGGCCGAGGGCGGGGTGGGAGAGAACTGGTTCGAAACCAAGAGCTAGTACGTCGTCCCTAGAGGAGGCCAGTGAGGAGGAGGGCTATTTTGAGGGATAAAAGGACTGCAAATCCTTTATCCCTGGTTCGAATCCGGGCACCGCCAGATTTATAGCCACTCCCAGAAGCGGCGCTGGACAGAAAATATGAATTCCCAGTCTCCTCCGTCGTTCAGGCCCCGCCCTATGTCGAGGCGCAGCAGATCCCAGCCCAAGTTCAGACCCAACCCGGCGGAACTCTTCATGCCATCTGTGCTGCGGCGGAGCCAGCCTGGGTCGGGAAGAATGGAGCGGCCGAAGCCGGTCATGCCTGCCGCACCGAACACATGGACCTCTATCCAGGGAGCGAGTACGGCCTGGCTCGCCTCGACTCGAATCAAGGCTATTTGGTTACCGATGAACGAGCGAAAAGCGTAGCCTGGTAGGGTGTGCCGGCCGCCCAGAAGGGAGAGCGTCTGCACGGGCGCGTCCTCGGTCGAGATACCGACGCGAAGCCCAGCCTCAAGAGCAGCGCCTCTCCGGTGGAGTTCTCGCCGGAGCGTCGTGACCCACCGGAGAGATGCATACGGCTGATCCTCCATACGTCCGAGCCGGGCCGTCGCTGAGCTCTCGAACCCTCGGGCGGCGGTCCGTGTTGCATACGTCACTTCGATCGCGCGGTCGGCGCCCTCGTCGACGGACATTACCGGGCGGGCGGTCCCGGACTCCCTCGCCGGCCCACCCCCGAGTCCATCGTCCACGACGTTCGTCCCAGAGCGATGACGTGCCCACTCGGCGCTCACCTCAAGTGAGCTCGACGTTCCCCGGTCCCATCCGTACCGGACACCCACTCCCGACGTGAAATATGGATCCGTGTAATCGTGGTTGGTGAGCAGTCCACTCAGCGTGTTGACGGCGCGGCTCGCGCCGGGGAGTCCACCGCCTGCGTTCTGCAGCTCGTTCCACCAGACACCCACGTTGAGCCCGCTCGGGGGGGGACTCGATCGCAACTCGACGGCGAGTTGACCATCGTTCCGTTCGAATGCGTAACCGCCTCGCGACAGAACCCTCAAGGTCGGCCCCAGTTGAAACGAAGTACCCGCTCCCAGGAAGGACCCCTCCGCCCGGTTGTACCGATACACTGACGACACAGAGGGCACGTGGGCACGGGACTTGTTCAACCCGCTCAAATACCGCCTCCCTATGACGGCCCTCGCTTGCTCACGGATCGCTTCGATCTGCGGGGAGGGGTCCAAGCCCTCGTTCGAGAGTTGATCGTACAGACCGGATTCGAACAGGAAGGTGCTGCGTTGGGCCGCAGGAACCGAAGTGACGCGTCCCGCGCGGAAGAGGGCCTCCGGAAGCTCTGGATTGAACCGGTAATTCCGGATCTCGAAGCGGCCCCGGATGACGCTGCCGCCCAGGAGCTCGATGATGGGGGGCTCCCGTCTGATTTCGACCTCCTGGCGATAAGGAAGCCAATACCTTCCGTCCCACAGAGAGTTGTCCATGGAGATGCGGATGTAATCCAGACTTCCATCGACGTAAGAGGCGGGGGTAAAAGTGAAGCTCAGACGCACGATCGCCCCGGTCCTCCGCTCCAGGAATAGGCCCCCGATGACGCTTGGAGCTTCTGGGTCCTTCGGCCGAATCTCCAACTCATAGACCCGGATTTCGGGTTCGGGACTCGGAAGCGTCACCCTCAATGAGTCCGCTAGGCGGTAATCGTAGATCGAGTCGGCCCCAGGCGCGAGGGGGTGAACTACGGCCTCGACTTCGTCGCCATCGCCGAGGCGAATCCGATCGCCGAAGTCATCCTGTACGACGGTCAAATGGTCGAGGTGATAGTTGATGTTGGTGGGGAGTGCTTTCGCGTCGCGGCGGCCGACCAACCGCTGCATGGTTTGGCTGGGTGCCTTCCAAAAAACCTCGAGGGCCAACTGATCGGTCTTTACCAGCGTGCGCTCGTCGCTGTGGGTGCGATCGATGAAAAAATACACGTAACCGCGCGCGTCGGCCTGGTAGGCCTGAAAGGCCGAGTCGATCGCCGTGGCCTGACGGAGGGTCCTGGCTTGCTGCACGAGTGCGAGCGCTCTGTCGCCGTTCCACTCGGGTGGGGCCTGTGCTCCCATTGCCGACGGCGAGAGAAGGACTGTGAGCAGACCTGCGATGGCTGCCGCTGGGGGCATCGGGACATTCACGACGGGTGGTACGTCGATCACAGGGAACCGGTTCCAAAAGCTAGTTCGCCGCGATCACTCTTTCAGGCGTCGACTCCAAAGTTGGGAGCAAAAAAAAGAGCCCCGCCTGATGCGACGGGGCCTCGACCTCAGTGGAGATTCCCGGGTGTCAGTTCGCGCTCCAGAATCCGCACAACGACGCGCCGTGCGGACTTTCGCGCAGCTTTTCGAATGCCCGATTCCGAATCTGTCGGATCCGCTCGCGGGTCACGCCGAGCAGGGATCCGATCTCCTCCAGTGTACGCTCTTCGCCGTCGTCCAAGCCGTAGTAGAGGTAAAGAATCTTCCTCTCGCGGTCGGTGAGATAGCTGTCGAACATGGTATCGAGGAAGTCCCGGCGAGCGATGGCTTCCACGTCCTCCTCGATGTCGGTCGCCTCGATTCCGGCGAAGCGCTCACCGAAGCTCGCACTGTTTCCGTCACTGCGGTCGATGGGAGCGTCGAGGCTCAATTCGCTGGCGGCGACCCTTCGCAGAGCACGGATGGTTTCGATCGGCTCCTCCATCTCCCGCGAAATCTCCTGGATGGTGGGGGAGCGGCCGAGCTGTTGTGTGAGGGCGGTATCGATGCGGGCGAGTTTGGCGAGGTTGGAATTCTGATTGAGCGGAATTCGAACGGACCGCGTTTGCTCCGCCAGGGCCTGGAGTACGGTCTGGCGGATCCACCAGACGGCGTACGAAATGAATTTTACGCCCTTGTCCGGGTCGAACTTCTTGACCGCTTTCAGCAACCCCTCGTTGCCGATGCACACGAGTTCTGCGAGTCCCAAGCCACGGCCCTGATACTTCTTCACATAAGAGATAACGAACCGGAGATTGGCCGTTACGAGTCGTTCGGCGGCTTCTTTGTCCCCGGATCGGGCTCGACGCGCGAGAGCCCGCTCTTCCGCCGGATCCTGAATGAGGGGGTATTTCTCGACGTCTTGCAGATACTGGTCGAATGAATCCAGGCCTCGGGAAGTCGAAAACATTCGTGAAGGGCGCCTCGTCTTGAGGGATGACGTGTCTCTAACAGCGACCGATGCAAAACGCTTCGCGGTAACCTGCCTACTCCCGAGGCAAGGGAACAGATGTTTACCATTACGTTGCGAAGGGAAAATAAACTAAAACTTTTGTTTCCGACGTCAAAGGGCCTTCTACCGGCCAGCCGACGGATCGGGGATAATACCTGGGCCGACACCGGGTCGGCGGCTCCGGTTCAACTGTCGATCTTCGACCCCGCGCCTAAGGCCCAGCGTTTCGGATCGGGTGATGCGGAACGTGGGTCCACGGAACGCGTCGGGACCGTTGAGCGGGAACGCGATATCGATGCGGGTCACCCCTCTGGTCCCGCTCGGCATCCCGATTCTCAGGCCGGCACCTCCTGTGGCTAGAAAGCCCGAATCCGCTCCGAAGGGGGCTCCCCCCGCCCAAATCGATCCCACATCGATGAAGGCCGTCATGCCGAGATCCATGAAGTCCCCGCCCGGGGATCCGAGATAGATCCGGTCTTCGAGGGTGGCGACCAGGCGCCGTCCCCCCGGAAGGTCGTCCACACTGTAGCCCCTCAACACGGATGTGCCGCCCAGCGTCAACTGAAACGGTCCGGTCACCGACCAGCCACCGGCACCTGAGACACGCGCGAACAGAGTGTGCCGCGAGGTCTCCGTCCGGCGCCAGTAGGAGTAGAGATCGAACTCACCGAGTACGTCCTTCCATCCGTTTTCGGCGCCGCCGAGGATTTTCCGGCCCTCAATGCTGACTGCCGAGGCGAGCACGAAGCGTCCGGGTGCCAGGCCCGCGAAGAGTCGGATCCGCCCGAAGAAATCGGAGTCGTCCGGCACGGTGCTCGATCGAAGAACCGGGATGCTCCGGCCGAGAACGAGCGCCGCTTCCGCACCGACCGGAACATCTTGAACTCCCAGGAGAGCATCCAGGCGGTCACGCTGTTGGAAAGTGAGGTTCCTCTGCGCCACGACCAGGTTCACGCGCGTGCTTGAGTAATCGCGGAGCTGCGGGGCCAAGAGGTCGGAAATCGCGGTGGGCGCCGGCTCCGAATTGTCGAAGTCCCCGTCCGTGACGACCTCGGTTCCCTTCGAGAACGTGGAGTACTCCCATCGTTCTGTGGAGAGACCGCCGCCGAGGATGGTCAGGTGCCCCGGCCGGCCGATTCTTCCGGCCACCGTGATCTCGCTAGAGAGTTGCCTGTGGGGTTGGACGACGTGCGTGAACGTCCCTCCCGCGGGGAGGTTGTAGGAGAACAGATCCTTTTCACGGACGAACGACTGCACAGCTCCATATCTGCCCACCTCACCGACAAACGGGTAGAAGAAGCCCTGTTGGATGGAGTTCCCGACCCGCGTGCGTGCCGCCTGGAGACGTGCGTCCCACCGAGTGCCGAGAAGACGGGTGGTCGCGATGTTTCCTCCGACCGCGCGGCGCTCGCGATTCTTGCGGTAGAAGGCCCCCAACGTCATTCCTCTTCCAAGCAGATTCCTCTCGGCGACGTCGACCCCGTTGAACTCGAACCCCTCTTCGAACCGGGCACGCACGTTGAGTTGGAGAGTCCAACGGTCCCAGGTTTCGACGAGGACGTGCACCGATTGGTCGGGCTGGGGCACACCGGACACTTCCGCCCGGTCTATGAAGTTCAGCTGTCGAATGAGGCGCTCGGATTCGTCTGCCAGAAACGGGTCGTAGCAATCGCCGACCCCAAAGAGGAGCTCGCCCCTCAGGAAGTTCTCGTTCGTGTCGGCGTGGAGCCCGTTCGCAACGTTATAGAATATGCCAAGAGCGCCCCGGTCCGTGGAGGCGTCTGTATCGAAGATGGAATGCGGGGTCACGGTGATCGCTGAAACTTCCCCCTGGGGACATACTTGGCCAGCGAGCGCCGTGGCTGAAGTGGCCCCCAGGAGGGTCAGTAACGTTAACGTATGTCTGGGATAAACGGCCATCAAATCTCTTGGTCAGGCGTTCGACGCGCTAACTTTCTGGTCGGCTAAGCTAACTCATCCCCTCTCCGCGAGGCTTCCGAATGGACGCTCGTAGCAAAGCGGCCCTCGAGTATCACACCACGGGCCGCCCCGGGAAGATCGAGGTAATTCCCACCAAGGCCCTGAATACGGAGCGAGAGTTGTCGCTCGCCTATAGTCCGGGAGTGGCGGCCCCCTGTCTTGCGATCCGCGAAGAGCCGGACGCGGTGTTCGAGTACACAGCACGGGGGAATTTGGTCGCAGTCGTGTCGAATGGCACGGCTGTACTGGGTTTGGGGAACATCGGTCCGAGCGCGGCGAAGCCGGTCATGGAGGGCAAGGGAGTGCTCTTCAAGAAGTTTGCCGGCATCGACGTATTCGATCTCGAAGTTGGATCCGAGGATCCGGAGGACGTGATCCGTTTTTGTGAGCTTCTCGAGCCCACGGTCGGGGGAATCAATCTCGAGGACATCAGGGCGCCCGATTGTTTCGTCATCGAAGAACGCCTCCAGGCTCTCGATATACCGGTGTTCCACGACGATCAACACGGCACTGCGATCATCGCGGCCGCTGCTTTGCTGAACGCGTTGGAAATCACCGGTAAGAAGGCATCGAAAGTACGAGTCGTGTTCAGCGGAGCCGGAGCGTCCGCGATTTCTACCGCAGAGCACTTCATCCGCATGGGCGTCGCACGCGACCACCTGATTTTCGTCGACCGTGAGGGCGTGATTCACGCCGGGCGTGAGGAGGGGATGAACGAATACAAGGCCCGCTTCGCCGTCGACACCGACCTGCGCACGCTGGTGGAGGCGGTGAAGGGCGCCGACGTTCTCGTCGGGCTGTCCGCCCAGGGACTGGTCACAAAGGACATGGTCGCCTCGATGGCGGAGCGTCCCATCGTATTTGCGTTGGCCAATCCCGATCCGGAGATCACACCTCAAGAGGTTGCCGAGGTCAGGGATGACGCCATCATGGCTACGGGGCGCTCCGATTATCCGAATCAGGTCAACAACGTGCTGGGTTTTCCGTTCCTGTTCAGGGGGGCCCTCGATGTCCGGGCACGCGCCATCAATCACGAGATGATGAGTGCGGCCACGAAGGCCTTGGCCGAGTTGGCGAAAGCTGCCGTCCCCCAATCCGTGGCCGCTGCTTACGGCGATGAGGTCTTCGAATTCGGCCCCGAGTACCTGATCCCCAAGCCGTTCGATTCGAGAGTACTTCTCTATGTGGCTCCGGCGGTGGCGAAGGCTGCCATGGACTCGGGTGTCGCGCGCGTAAGCATCGACGTGGACCAGTATGAGGATCGGCTCAAGGCGAGCCTGGGCCCCGGCGGAGAGGTGATGCGGGGCTTGATCGATCGGGCTCGTAGGCGTCCGATGAGAGTGGTCCTGACCGATGGTTACAACGAGCGAGTGATCCGCGCAGCCCAGGAGATCGTGGAAGAGGGCATTGCCGTGCCCGTGCTCATCGGACGCGAAAAAAAGATCAATGAGATCGTCGAATTGCACGGCCTCGATCTCGAGGGTGTGGAGATCGTCCACCCGACCCAGGGCGACGACATACGGCACCAGTATGCCGAGGCCCTATATGCCTCCCGCGAAAGGAAAGGTCTCACGCGTGCCGAGGCACGCTCGAGGATGTATCAGCCGGTCGATTTCGCCGGCATGATGGTTCGCCAGGGCGATGCCGATGCAATGGTGGGAGGGATCGAGTCACACTACTCGGAGCTCATACGACCGGCGCTGGAGGTCATCGGACGCGCCGATGGAGTTCGCAAGGTGGCCGCGATGTATATGGTGGCGCTCAGGGATCGAGAGTTGCTCTTCTTCGGCGATACTGCCGTGAACATTGCTCCGGATGTAGGTGCCCTGACCGATATCGCGTTGCTCACCGCCGGATTCGTGGAGAGACTGGGGATCCGGCCGCGCATCGCGATGCTCTCGTTTTCAAATTTCGGATCTGTGCGTCATCCCGAGTCGGACAAGGTTCGCCAAGCCGTGAAACGCCTCAAGGAGCTTCAGCCGGATATCGAGATCGACGGAGAAATGCAGGTCGATACTGCCCTCAACACGGAGATCCTGCGGTCGCGGTACCCCTTTAGCGACCTGAAGAAAGCTGCTAATGTGCTCATCTTCCCGGGCCTCGCGTCGGCCAACTCGGCTTATAAGTTGTTGGTGGAGTTGGGGGGAGCGGAGGTGGTCGGACCCATCCTCCTGGGAATGAGGCATGCCGTACACTTTCTCCAGAGGGGTGCTACAGTCCCCGATATCATCAATTTGGTGACACTCGCGTCGGTGGACGCACAGGTGCGTTCTGAGCGACCTGCCAAGGCTGTGGAATAACTAGTCCCCGGGGTACATATGGCGATGAAGACAGAACGTAAAGCGGAGGAGGTCGGGACCGGCGCCGTGGGCGTGGCTGGACTGGATATGCACGGGCTCGAGCCCCGCGAAGCCGTGCATTGGAATCTCTCGCCCGTTCAACTCTATGAGCGCGCGCTGGAGCGAGGCGAGGGCCGTCTCGCCCACATGGGTGCCCTTTCGACCATCACCACTCCTCACACAGGGCGCTCCCCCGGGGATCGGTTTTTCGTAAAGGAGCCGGGGACTCAAGACACCGTGGATTGGGATTCCGTTGGCGTGCCTGTGAGTGAGGAACACTTCTACGCGCTCCGTGAGGAGGTCATCGCGTTTCTGAACGGGCAAGAGCTTTTCGTTCGAGATGCGCGGGCTGGCGCCGATCACAATCATTCGCTGAACGTCCGCGTCGTGAATCACAACGCGTGGCACAACCTGTTCGCCTACAACATGTTCCTTCGGCCGACGCCCGAGGAGTTGGCAACGTCTCAGCCCGAATTCACGGTGCTGCACGCGCCGGGGTTTCAGGCCGATCCGGCCAAGCATGGGACGGCAACGGGAACGTTCATCGTGATCAATTTTAAGGAGCGCCAAGTCCTGATCGGCGGGTCCAACTATGCGGGAGAGATCAAGAAGTCGATTTTCACCGTGCTGAACTACATGCTCCCCGACCAGGGTGTTCTACCGATGCACTGTTCCGCGAACATCGGAGGTGACGGGGACACGGCCCTCTTTTTTGGCCTCTCCGGTACCGGGAAGACCACGCTGTCGGTCGATCCGGAACGAAGGCTCATCGGAGACGACGAGCACGGGTGGGGCGGCGGCGGGGTGTTCAACTTCGAGGGAGGGTGCTACGCGAAGGCCATCCGGCTGTCCCTCAAGAGCGAGACGGAGATCTTCAATGCGATACACATGTTCGGGACGATCCTGGAAAACGTGGTTCTACGTGAAGGGACCGCAGAGATCGACTTCGACGACGCAACGATCACCGAGAATACGAGGGCCTCATATCCCATCCACTACATCCCGAACGCCGTCATTTCCGGCCGGGGCGACCACCCGAAGAACGTCGTCTTCTTGACTGCGGATGCCTTCGGAGTGCTGCCTCCGATTTCCAGATTGACCCCCGAGCAGGCGATGTATCATTTCCTGTCCGGGTATACGGCGAAGGTGGCCGGCACGGAACGCGGTGTTACAGAACCCGAAGCGACGTTCAGCACCTGCTTCGGTGCACCGTTTCTGCCGCGCTATGCGGGGGTATACGCGAAGATGCTGGGCGAACGGCTTCACGCCCACGGGGCCCGGGTGTGGCTCGTGAATACTGGTTGGAGTGGTGGTGGTTACGGCGTGGGCAGTCGCATCCAGCTGGCCTATACGAGGGCCATGGTGCGCGCGGCTCTGGCCTCGGAATTGGACCAGGTCGGGATGGTGACCGACCCGATCTTCGGGCTGGCCATGCCCTCGGAAGCGCCGGACGTACCCCGGGATATCCTTAATCCGCGCGACACTTGGGCGAACGGAGCCGACTACGACGCTGCCGCGGAAAAGCTGGCGGAGATGTTCAGGGAGAACTTCAGCCGGTTTGAGGCGCAGGTTCCGGACGAGGTGACGGCTGCGGGACCGAAGTAGCGAGCCACTCTCGAGGGCCTCTTTGGCTTGCCGCGTTGAGATCCGGCGCCTGGACGCGGCGCGCATCCAGCCTCAACTTGGGAGCCCAGCGTTCGCAGGATTTTGGTCTGAGGAGACGGATGAATGACGCCTAGTGGAACCGCCCAGATGACCAAGAGAGAGGACGTCCTCGCCGCCCAGAGGGAATTCCTTTTCCCCGCGGTCAGGCCACTCTACGACCAGCCTCTGGTTTTGGATGAGGGCGAAGGTGTCCGCGTGCGGGACGTGGAGGGCCGGGAGTACCTGGACCTCTTCGGGGGAATCCTCACGACGTCCGTGGGGCACTGCCATCCCGAAGTCGTGGCGCGTGTCCAGGCCCAAGTCGGACGGCTGGGCCATACGTCTCCGCTCTACGTCACCGAACCGCAGGTCGATGCAGCCCGGCGACTGGCGGAGATTGCCCCGGGGGGCCTGAGCCAGACGTTCTTCACGAACTCCGGAACCGAGGCGATCGAAACGGCCATTCACATGGCGTTTCTGCACACCGGGCGGAGCGAGATCATCGCGCTGCGGCAGGCCTATCACGGTCGGAGCTTCTTGGCGACGAACGTCACGGCTATGGGGGTGTGGAGGCCGCTCGCTTCCTCGTTCCCCGGCATCAAGCATGCGATGACGCCGTATCCGTACCGTTGTCCCTTCAAGCAACCCTGTGACGAGAGCTGTGGCGAGGCGTTCGTGCGCGATTTGGAGGATGTCATCAGCACGACGACGAACGGACGGCCCGCGGCGTTCATCGCTGAATCCATCCTGGGTGTGGGTGGATACATCGTGCCGCCGCCCGGCTACTTCGCCCGTGCAGCGGAAATCATCCGATCATACGGAGGTCTTTTCATCTCGGACGAGGTTCAGTCCGGATTCGGACGTACGGGAGGCCACTGGTTCGGCATCGAGCACTGGGGGGTCGAGCCGGACATCATGGTCATGGCGAAGGGAATTGCGAATGGCGCGCCCGTCGGAGCGACGATCACGCGTCCGGACATCGCGGCGTCCTGGACGCCCAAAACCTTCACGACGTTCGGTGGAAATCCGGTTTCCATGGCGGCGGCTTGTGCGACGCTCGACGTGATGGTCGCGGAGGATGTCCCGTCCCGGGCCGAAACGAGGGGTGCTCAGTTTTCGCGAGGGCTCGCTGAGTTCGAGGACCAATACGGCTGGATTGGTGAGTCTCGGGGCATGGGGCTCATGCAGGCGCTCGAAATCGTACATGACAAGCACACCAAGGAACCCGCACCACAGACCGCCAAAGCCCTGCTTGAGGCGGCCAGGGAGGAGGGCCTACTCATCGGTATCGGCGGCCTCCATGGACACGTGCTCCGCATTGGCCCGTCGCTCTTGATTTCAGAAGCTGAGGTGGCCGAAGGACTGGATCGCCTCAGCCGGGCTTGCGAACGGGTGGAGCAAGTGGGATCCTGATTGCCCCGACGGGTCGCTGTTCCATGGGCATTAGTGAAAGCCAGCCGGGTCGAAATGGACGCTCAACTGAAACGAGCTTTGTCAGGCCGAATAGGTCACAACCCAGGAGTATTGCGATGTCCAGATGTCTCCGGATGCCGGTCGCGACCCTTCTCGCCGGAATAGCGCTCCTCCAAGCCACCACCTGGAGTGACGTTGCCGCCCAACAGGCTCAAGCTACGAGTGAGACCATTGCCGTTCCGGGCTTGGAGCAGAGCGTGGAGATCCTCAAGGACCGCTGGGGAATCGCTCACATCTATGCTGAGACGGAGCACGATCTGTTCTTCGCACAGGGGTACTCGGCGGTGCGCGACCGGCTCTTTCAGTTCGAGTTGTGGAGACGGCAGGCCACCGGCACGGTCTCGGAGATCCTCGGACCGAGGGAAATCCGGAGGGACATCGGCACGCGCCTCTTCAAATTTCGTGGAGACCTGGATCAAGAACTATCGTACTACCATCCGAATGGTGTCGCGATCATCAACGCCTTCGTCGATGGGATTAACGCTTATGTGGACGAAGTGCTAAGGAATCCCGATCTACTGACCGTCGAATTCGAACTGCTCGGCATCGTACCCGGCAGGTGGACGCCGGAGGTCGTGATCTCCAGGCATCAAGGTCTCTTGGGTAACATCACCGCAGAGTTGAATTACGGACGTGCGGTGGCTGCCGTGGGTGGAGACGTCGTGAAGAGTCTTCGCATATTTGAGCCTGGTGATCCCTTGCTTGATCTGGATCCGGCAATAGACGGTGACCTGCTTTCGGAGGACATTCTCGGCCTCTACAATGCCTTTCGGGCGTCGGTGCGCTTTCAACCGGAGGACATAGCTGCCGAACATCGGTTGGCTGCGGGTGACGCGGCCGACCACCTGGTCGACCAGTTAGATGCCGCGGCACGGCTTGCCGAGCGTCCTGAGACCCAGGGATACGCCGGGTCCGGCGACCCGGCTTTTTCAGCGGAGCAACTGTTGGATTTCCCGTATGACGGTGATTTGGACATCGGGAGTAACAACTGGGTCGTCTCCGGAAGCCGAAGCGAGAGCGGTTACCCCATCATGGCGAACGACCCCCACCGGGCGCAGGCCGCTCCATCTCTCCGCTACTGGGCGCACCTGGTCGGGCCGGGGTGGAACGTGATCGGGGGGGGTGAGCCGGTGCTCCCCGGACTCTCGATCGGCCACAACGAGTTTGGTGCGTGGGGACTCACCGTCTTCAGCACGGACGGTGAGGATCTCTACGTCTATGAGACCAATCCCAGCAATCCCAACCAGTATCGGTACCAGGGGCGTTGGGAGACCATGAACGTGATCCAGGAGACAATTCCGGTGAGGGGTGAGGCCAATGAGTCGGTAGAACTCAAATACACGCGTCACGGCCCGGTTGTCTTCGAAGATTCCTCTCAGAATGTTGCGTATGCGGTGCGTGCGGCTTGGCAGGAGGTCGGCGGCGCTCCCTATCTGGCCAGTCTGCGGATGGACCAAGCTGAGACCTGGGAGGAGTTTCGGGAAGCCAGCAGCTACCTCAACATCCCCGGCGAAAACATGGTGTGGGCGGACCGAGCCGGAAACATCGGGTGGCAGGCGGTCGGCATTGCGCCAGTGCGTCGTAACTGGAGCGGCCTGGTTCCGGTGCCCGGCGACGGGCGTTACGAGTGGGACGGCTATCTGCCCATCAAGGCGAAGCCGCACGTCTACAACCCGCCCGAGGGGTATTTTGTGACGGCCAACAACAACTTGACCCCACCTGATTATCCCTACATGGATGCGATCGGGTACGCATGGACTGATCCCTATCGCTGGGCGAGGGCGGTCGAGGTGTTGGGGAGCGGCCGGCGGTTCAACATGACTGACATGATTAGCCTCCAGACCGACGCGCTTTCGATTCCAGCGCGCACAATCGTTCCAATGCTGGATGCCTTGTCAGCTAACGAGCGCCGCACCGAAGAGGCACGACAGCGCCTGCTCGACTGGGACTTCGTGCTGGATGTCTCGTCCATCGAGGCGGGCATCTACGTGGCCTGGGAGCAGAGGATCAGCACCAATCTATATAACCTCATGGTGCCGGAAGCCGCGCGGCCCTTTCTAGGCTCGGTCCCCTTGCGGAAGCAGATCGAGTGGCTGACGTATCCGCCGGGTGAGTTTGGGGTGAACCCGATCGTGACGCGCGATGCGATTCTCGTTCGGAGCTTGGAGGAGGCTGTCGAGGATCTGCAGAGTCGCTTTGGCTCGAACATGAGTGATTGGCAGTACGGTCAGGTGGGGTATAAGCATGTTCTGCTGCGGCATCCGCTGAGTCAGGCGGTTAACGAGGGCATGCGCGAGCGGCTGGAGGTCGGGCCGTTCCCCCGGGGCGGGTACGGCTACACGCTTCTCGCGACCGGTGGTGGAGACAACCAGACGTCCGGGGCTTCATTCCGCATCATCGTGGATACGAGCGACTGGGACCGAACGGTCGGAGTGAACAATCCAGGGCAGAGCGGTGATCCAGATCATCCCCACTATGAAGATCTTTTCGAGTTGTGGGCGACGGACCGCTTCCACCCTGTTTTTTACAGCCGCGATAGGATAGAGGCGGTCACGGAGACGCGGTGGATGTTGGAGCCTAGCCGCTGAGGTTGGCCGAGGCGCTGACGTCATGACTGCCGTGTGGACCACGGGCTGTGCGGGTACAGGACGATAGACTGGTCAGTCCGGGGGGGGGACGCCCCCTACCTGCTGCAACTCAGCCGCAATCTCATCGTAGAAGCCCGGAATGCTTCTCTGCATGAAGAGACCATTCTCTGCCATGGTCCAGCTTAGGCCCTCCGCCCTTATGCGAGTGGACGCTTGGCGCTTGGGCAGGCCCGACCTAATCAGGTCCGCCATGTGGGCACGAACCGCCTCCATCTGATTACGAAAACCCACGACATCGCTTCGATCCATGATCGCACCGTGTCCGGGGATGGCGGTGTCGAAATCCAGTGCCAGAATGTTGTTCAGGGTAGCGACCCAGCCGCTGCTGCTACCGCCATTGCCATAGTCGATAAACGGCGCGATGCCGTGCAGTAGGTCACCTCCATGTACAGTCTTCAGATCAGGGAAATAGATCACCGCGTCACCGTTGGTGTGTCCACGGCCCATGTAGAACGCTCGTACCTCAACACCACCCAGATAGACTGCGGTCTGATCTGTAAAAACGACTCTCGGCGGTGCGTCTTGGTCGCCCCTCACCATATTGTCTCTGGCATTCTGGTGAGCAATGATCTCAGCGAGGTTGATGTACTCCACGTTGCCACCAGCGTGGTCGCCGTGATGATGGCTGTTGATGACGTATTTGACCGGTTGATCGCTTACCTGGCCGACCAGTTCCTGAATCTCATCAAAATTCTGCGGAAATTTGTCGTCGATCAGAATTATTCCCTCGTCGGTAACGCGTACCCCGACGTTTCCTCCGCTACCGATGATGGCATAGAGCCCATCCTTGACCTGCTCGATGGTCAGGCTGTCTTGGGCGTGAGCGCCGACTGAGGTGATCACAGCGAGGACGCTGCTCAGGAATATCACTCTCATCAAGTGGCTCATAAATCCTCCTGGCGGCGGCGTGGCGCCGCGGTTGAAGCCCGGGCTCTCCGGATGAAACAGTCGTATAACCGTCCTACATGAATGGAAGAAGTAACTGAGCCCAATCGTAATCGCGAGAAGCTTTCCCGAATGGCTACGAGAAGCCAGTTTGTCTCGGCGACCGTAGCGGCCGCCATCGCCGCCAGCGTGCTTGCCTTGTAGAGGAGGAACCACCAATGCTGAACCGCGCATCGTCGGCCCGTTCATATTTCTTCTCCGCGATTTTGTTGACCGTTTTCCTCGCTGTCCCTCTGGCCAGGGCTCAAGCTCAGGAAACCCTCGACATCTACTTCATCGACGTTGAGGGTGGGGGCGCCACCCTCTTCGTTTCGCCCGCCGGGGAGTCCTTGCTGATCGACACGGGAAATGGCGGGCAGAATGCGGCACGAGACGCCGGTCGCATCATGGCCGCGATCCAGGACGCGGGTGTGGCCGAGATCGATCACCTGATCACGACCCACTGGCACGGCGACCACTACGGAGCGATGCAGGAGCTGGCGAGCAATGTGCCCGTGCGACACTTCATCGACCATGGACCCACCGTCGAGTCGAGCGCCGCGGCGGTTGATTTCCTCAGCATGACATATCCCGCGTTGTACCAGGGTATCGCACACACCGTCGCTACGCCGGGGGATCGCGTTGCCCTCGCCGGCGTTTCGGTCACGGTACTCGCGTCGGGGAAGCGGGTCATCGATCGGGCGTTACCCGGCGGCGGCGCTCCGAATCCGTACTGCGCTGATTTTGTCCCGCAGGCTGAAGACGACGGCGAGAACGCGCAATCGGTCGGCATCCTGGCTCGGTTCGGGGAATTCCGGGTCCTCCACCTGGGCGACTTGACGGTCAACACCGAATTCGAGCTCATGTGCCCGGCCAATCCCATTGGCACCGTCGATCTATTCGTCGTCTCTCATCATGGGCAGCCGATCTCCAACGCAGAGGTCCTGGTTCACGCCATCGAATCTCGTGTGGCTATCATGAACAACGGCACGCGCAAAGGAGGCCAGCCGGAGGCGATGCGAGTGCTCTACTCCGCTCCGGGCCTGGAAGACCTCTGGCAGCTTCACTTCTCCCAATTGAGCGGGCAGGAATACACAGTGCCGGGCCTGTTCATCGCGAACCCGGTCGACGAAGAGCAGGCTGCCATGCCCGTTGCACCCCTGGCCAATCCACGAGGGGCGGGAGTCCCTCCCCGGCCGGCGCACAACGGTGAATCGTACTGGATCAAGGTATCCGGGAATGCCGATGGCTCATTCACTGTTACAAATAGTCGGAACGGGTTCACCAAGGCGTACCGATAGGTAGAGTCTGGTCTTGGCCGAATTGTGGATTACCTTTGGGGAAGTTGACCCTGGGACGCCTCATCCATGGCCGCTGGCTTTCAGGCCAGCCTCAGTTTCTTCTATGGGAATCACGAAGTCTACATAGGTGAGGGTGTGTGCCGCGCAAGGCGCTGCACGTCCCCAGTTGATCGTCCGTTACGGAGGGAAAATGGACCGGAAGTGGGTGTATCTGTTCGCCGAGCTCGAAGCTGCGGAAGCCTATGCGGGTGATTGGGAGTCGGTCCGTGGGTTGCTCGGAGGAAAGGGGGCGAATCTGGCGGAGATGTCGCGGATTCAGGTCCCCGTGCCCCCAGGCTTCACCGTGACCACCGAGGCGTGCATCGCCTACCTCGCGGAGGAAGCTGTGTTTCCGGCGGGCATCTGGGAACAACAGATCGAGGCGCTACGCTGCATCGAGGCCGACACCGGGAAAGAATTCGGCAATCCCGACAAACCCCTGCTGTTGTCGTGTCGGTCCGGAGCGAAGTTCTCGATGCCCGGGATGATGGACACGATCCTGAATCTGGGAATGAACGATGAGGTGGCCCGGGGAATGGTGGAACTCACGGGTGACGCTCGCTTCGTGTACGACTCCTATCGACGGTTGATTCAGATGTTCGGCACCGTGGTCCGCGGGATGGAAAACGAGGTGTTCGAAGAAGTCCTCGAAAACAGTCGGCAGGCTGCCGGGGTCGCGACTGATTCGGAGCTCGGGGCAGACGACTGGATGGCCATCACGCAGCGCTTCAGGGAGCTCGTCAAGACGGACACCCGAGCGCCCTTCCCGAACAATCCACTGGAACAGCTCCAGGCGGCCACGGAGGCCGTGTTCGAGTCCTGGAATACGAAACGAGCCGTCGATTACCGGAACGCTTCGGGGATCCCGCACGATCTCGGTACCGCGGTGAACATCCAGACGATGGTCTTCGGGAATATGGGCGAGACCTCGGGGACGGGAGTCGTGATGAGCCGCAACCCCTCCACCGGAGAGCCGGGCCTACACGGAGACTTCCTAGTCAACGCCCAGGGAGAGGACGTCGTGGCCGGAACTCGCAAGACCCTCGACATCAGTGTGATGGCGAGACGGTTCCCCGACGCCCACAAGCAGCTCTGTGAGATCGCCGATAAGCTCGAGCACCACTACAGAAACATGCAGGACGTGGAATTCACCGTCGAACACGGAACGCTGTGGCTTCTCCAGACCCGGAACGGCAAGCGCACCGCGAAGGCTGAGGTGCGGATCGCCGTAGACATGGTCGAAGAGGAGCTTCTCGGTCGGGAGGAGGCCGTGCTCCGGGTGAGCCCTGAGCAAGTTGATGCCTATCTCCATCCTCAGTTCGACGAGAACACAAGAAGCCGGGCTCAGGTGTTTGCCAGGGGCCTGAACGTGTCGCCGGGAGCGGCCGTAGGTGTTGTGGCCTTCGATGCTGACACGGCGGAGAAATGGGCCAGGGAGGACGGGATAGACGTGATCATGGTTCGGCCTGAGACGAGGCCCGACGACGTTCACGGGATGCTTGCTGCGCAGGGCATCGTGACCAGCCGGGGGGGGCGGACGAGCCATGCAGCGCTGGTCGCGCGCCAGTTTGGCAAGCCCGCGGTCGTGGGGGTGGAGGACCTCGAGATCGACCTGGACCACCGCGAGGCGCGGGTCGGAGATCTGACGATCCGCGAGGGCGCCGAGATCTCCATCGACGGGATGCTCGGGGAAGTCTACCTCGGTGCGCTGCCGACCGTAATCCCGGACATTGATGATCCCTGGCTCAACAAGCTCATGGGTTGGGCGGACGAGTTCCGGACTCTCGAGGTCTGGGCGAATGCGGACTACCCCGATGATGCACGCTGGGCCCGCGAGTTGGGGGCGCAGGGGATCGGACTCTGCCGGACAGAGCACATGTTCTTCGAGGAGGATCGCCTCCCGGTCATGCGGGAAATGATCATGGCCCGGAACCACTTGGAGCGCGACGACGCCCTCGACCGGCTCCTCCCGCTCCAACGGAGCGATTTCGAGGGGCTGTTCCGGGTCATGGACGGCTGCCCGGTCGTGGTCCGCCTCCTGGACCCCCCGCTCCACGAGTTCCTCCCCGATCATCAGGAGCTCCTCCGCGAGTTGGCGGAGCTCAAGGTCAGGCTCCAGCACCTAGACACACTCCGAGAGATCGACGACACGCTCGAGGAGATTCGAGAGAAGCAGGACTTCCTTGCGCGGACCGAAGATCTTCTGGAAACGAACCCGATGCTGGGCACGCGAGGGGTCCGGCTCGGAATGCTGCTCCCGGAAATCACCCGGATGCAGGCACGTGCACTCTTTCAGGCAGCGGCTCACTGCATGCGAGACGGTGTCGACGTCACACTCGAGATTATGATTCCGTTGGTCTCCCACGTGAACGAGCTCCGGGTCCAGCGTGGACTGGTGGAAGCCGAGGCGATGGACGTGATGGCTGAAGAGGAGCTGGAGATCCCATATAAGCTCGGGACGATGATCGAAATCCCGCGGGCGGCGCTAACGGCGGACGAGATTGCCTCGACGGCTGAGTTCTTTTCGTTCGGAACGAACGATCTGACCCAGACCGTGTTCGGGATCTCCAGGGACGACGCGGAGTCGGGATTCCTCCTTCACTACATGGAACACGACGTGCTCCCCGATAACCCGTTCGCTACCCTGGACGTGGATGGCGTCGGAAAGATCATGCGGATGGCGGTTGAGCTTGGGCGCGGCGTTCGTCCGGATCTCGAGATCGGGATCTGTGGCGAGCACGGGGGCGACCCCCGGTCGGTGGAATTCTGCCATAAGGCAGGCCTGAACTACGTGAGTTGCTCTCCGTTCAGGGTCCCGGTTGCACGCCTCGCGGCAGCCCAGGCCGCGGTTCAGGACGCGGGCTGGCGGCCGATGCCTGCCGCCCCGAGGGACGAATTCCGGCAGGAGAGGGTTGCAGCAGCCGAGCCGACCGCCCAGAAGACTGCTGCCTCCTCTCAGGACGTTGTGACCTGAGCGGAGGCCGACGCGCGGCGGGGTCGTAAGAGCAGTTCGGTCAGAAGATGGCGATCGGGTTCACCGGGGAACCGGTACCGTTTGGGATCGGCATCGGTGCGAGCGTCAGCATGAACTCCCATCGTCCCTGGGCTGCCGCCACCTCACTCAGCGCATCGAGATCCGCGCGGTCGAGCAGGTGTATACCCAGCATTGTCAGCGCGAAGTCGTGCAACGCGAGCCTAGGGAGCTCGCCGGGAGGACGCGGCATGTAGCCCGGCGTTTCCCACCCGATGAGCGCAACATCTCTCGCCTTCAACCAAGGGATGACCGTGTTGTCTAACCCTGCGGCTTCGGCGCCAGTGTCGAACGGCCCGATCGCCTCTTGCCTCGCCCAGCGACCCCAACGCAGAAGCATCGCATCCCCTGGACCCACCCGTGCGCCCGTCTGCGCTTCCCAGGCCTCCAGATCCGCGACCGTGATGCGCGTACCCGGCTCCAGGTAGGGCACTCCCTTCAGCCTGGGGATATCGTACAACACGCCGCGAGTCACGATTCCGTCTTTCATCGTGAGGACATCATTTTTCAACGCGCCGTCTTCCATCGTCACTAGATCGTCGACGGGGTAGCCGTTCCACATGAGGCCGTCGAAGAAGCGATGGGCGAAGCCGTCGATGTGTGTCGTGCCGGGGCCGTGGATGCAGCGATAGGCTATCCGATCGGTGGCCCCGCCCTGGTTGGCGTTCGCCATCTCCCACTCGAGGGGACAGGGGTTATCGATCGTCCGTTCGATCTGCGCAGTCGATGCCAGCGATACGGTAATCCCCTCACGCACGAGCGCAGTCGCCGCTAGTCTCTTCGCCGGAGTGATTAGGTTGAGCGCGCCGAGCTCATCATCCGGTCCCCACCTGCCCCAGTTCGAAAGCTCCACCCGCCAGCGTTCGTATTCTGCTTCTGTGACCAGCGGCAACGCTTCCTGGGCACCGGCGACGGCGCCAGGAAGCACAAAGAAACCAGGAAGCATGATGAAACCAGCGACGGCGAGAGCGCTGAGGAACGGGCGTGTACGTCCGCTTCGGATCATGGGTTGTACCTCTTCCTCTAATGCTCCTGCATTGCCAGATGCTCCCTAAGCACATCGCGGCCGAAGTCTCCGTCGAAGTCACGCCAACCCGCGTGGATGTGATTCGGGTCCTCCTGAGTGTTGTCGAACTCGATCAAGAAGCTCGGTCCCTGAACCCGGAAGTAGGACACGTCACCCCGTAAGGGCCCGCCAGCCCACGCAAAGGTGATGTTGTCGGTCCCGTCGCTAAGTACCTTCGACCTGCGAAGCGATGCGATGTCGTCGTTCATCAGATCAATCCACGAATCGATGATGTCCATAAGGAGCATACGCTGGACGTTGTTGAGTTCAGTCGCGCCGATCCCTACGGGTGAGAGCGGATCGATCTGAGGCCGGATAGGCGAGACGACGTTAGTGGGCGCTTCGTCGGCAATAATCGCGACTTCTCGCTGCGCCGGTGTCAAAGAGCCGAACAGCTCGCGTCCTGTATCTTCTTGCCGGGCTATGGCCCGCATACCTACACGTGGCCCCGACGGGACCTCTGCCGGGTTCGCGGAGAAGAAGCTCGGTGCGCTAACCGTGACGTTTCCATCGACGATGGTGTACTGAAGAGACAAGTGGTGGCCTGTCCAGCGCCAACCCCAAGTATCGTCTGTCGAGGGTTCTCCAAAGACCTGCACGTAGTAGAGCAACGGGTCGCGGGGGAATTGGCGTCCCTCGCCTTCGAGCAGGCCCAGGATTCCTTCTGCTTCCATAATATCCTGGGCTGTCATATAGCCTCGCTGGCTCAGACCGCTACGCAGTAGCTCATGGGCCTGAGCGCGTTGTGTCTCGTTCATTTCCTTGAGCGGCACACCTTTACGCTCGAAGGCTTCTGGCGGAATGAAGTGCCACCTCTCTCGCTCATCCGAATCGAAGTCGAAAGTTACCTGTGCCCGCTGACTACTGGAGAGAGACGCCAGTAGGCTGTTCGCTGCTTCGGCCATCTGAGCGACATCGTGCTGCATGTCGTCCATCCCTCCGCCGCAGGAGATGGCGACGAGATTTATGACCATCGCGAAACCAAAGACCATCGCCGCGCGCCTAATAGTGGAGTGCCTCATGGATTCCTCCCTCTCGATGCGATCAACCCCGTGTCCACGCCCGATGCGGGTCATGGACGGAAGACACGGAGATTTTCTACCTGTTTTCTATGCGCCTTACCGTCTGTTCTGGGCTTCCGCTTGTGCCTCGGCTCGCTCCCCACCCCGGGTCTCTTCGTCGGCGTGCTTGCTCGAGCAGTTCCTGAAGGATCTCGTCACCGACGACGATGCCCTGCTTGGTCCCAGGTGCGAAATAGATCCGTTCTCGACGCTCATTGGTCCCCCTTGGAACCGATAGACGGCGCTCCAACAAACTGGAGCCACGTTAAGAAAACGTGGCCTCCCGCTGAAGGAACAAGCCCACGGTCAGGGTAGCCGTCACCAGCGCCTATAGGCAAGGCTGTGGGGTCAGGTCGTCTTACCATGCTTTGAAGAAAGCTCGTAGAACACCACGGAATTACTCGTCACCGACCGCACCACGTAGTGGAGCATTGCGGCCCATCTCCCGAGATGTTTGCTGTAGGCGGCCATTCGGTAGTAGAACCGGGCCAGGAATTTTGCTCGGAACTCTCTCCCGAGGTGATCACCTCGCCACAGTTCACGGAGGAAGACGGCTTGATCGGCAACCATCTGGGGGGACACCTCGTGCGACATGCTGGTGGAGCAATGACGATAGATCGGCGCCCCTCGCCGGTCGACATAGCCGATCTTTCCATGCTTCAACACGTCGAGCAGAAAGTACCGGCAAACATTGTCTCTATGCCGAATCTCTCAGCCCCCCGCTTGAATCTCGGCCGCAACCGACTGAACCTCGTCGAGGACCCGCAGCAGATTCCCACTCCAGATCATGCCGATCTCGTCTTCCGTGTACCCGCGGCGGACTAGCTCGAGCGTCACGTTGAACGTCTCCGAGGCATCGTTCCAGCCGCTGACACCACCACCACCGTCGAAGTCGGAGCTGATTCCGACGTGCTCAATGCCGATGAAATCGACCAGATAGTCGATGTGGTCGACGAAGTCCGCCACGCCGACCGGAGGCGTCACAGGGTCGACGTCAGCCGCGATCCTGGTGGCCGCAGCCTCCTCGACCCGGGCCAAACCTGTTTGGTACGCGTTGCGGTCGTCCTCACTCATCGCCCGAAGCGCGGCGTTGGCTCCACCCCCACCACCCCTGCCACCCCCACCGAGTATCTCGAAGCCCATCTCCTCGGCGACCGCAGACCTCATCACCTGGATGGCTTCTTGATTCGCGTTGTTCTTCTCCGTGTTCAGGTAGCTGCGAAAGGCCACGGTTTGCACCACCCCACCGATCTTCTTCACGGCCATGAGTTGCTCCTCGTCGAGATTGCGGCTCACGTCGGTGAGCGCCCGCGCCGAAGAGTGAGAGGCGATGACCGGCGCTCGTGTCAGCTCGATCATCTGCATGATCGCCTCTTTGGAGGGGTGCGAGATGTCGATCATGATCCCCCACTTGTTCATTTCGGCGATCGCCAGCCGCCCGAGGTCGCTGAGCCCGTTATGCAGCCAAACGCCGTCCCGCTCACCGGTGTTGGAGTCGGCGAACTGGCTGTGCCCATTGTGGGCCAGGGACATGTAGCGCCCCCCTCGCTCCCAGAAATCACGGATGTTGTCGAGGTCGAGACCGACCTGATACGCGTTCTCGATACCGATCATCGCGACTTTCTTTCCTGAGGCCGCGATGCGGCGAACGTCGGCGGACGTGAGCGCGAGTTCGATGCGATCCGGCGCGATTTCCTTGGTCAGGCGATGAACCGCATCGAACTTGGCGATCGCCTGCGCGTGAGCGTTGGTGTAACCCTCCTCCGTCAGGGGCCCCTGACCGACGTAGACGATCATCCAGGATACGTCGAGTCCGCCAGCCTCCATCTTGGGGAGGTCGATCTGGGTCCCCACTTCCATCGTGTAGTTGCGTTCCGCCGTGAAGTTGGCCGCGTTGATGTCGTTGTGCGTGTCGAGGGTGATGACCCGCTCATGGATGCCGCGGGCACGCTCAATCAGGTCCACCTCGGTCTCGTGAGCCGGTCCACCGCTGCAAGCGGTCACGGCAACGAGGGACACGAGGAAGGCCAGCTTCGAGGAAGACCGCTTGATGATCGTTGGGCTCATGGGTTCGTCCGCTCCTCCGGCGTAAGTCAGGCGTCGTGATTGTAATAGTGGTGTTGCAGGCCTGCCAACACCAAAGTGACCCGTAAGGGCGTGGGCTTTCCGGAGCGCGACAAGGAAGAGCGCTGGGACCACGCCAACGTTCACGAGTTCGAGGGCACCTACGGGGATTACGTCTTGCGCAAGGTTTCGAAAGTCTTTCCCGAGCTCCGGCGGAGCGTGATGTAGTCAGAACCCCCTGATCAGATCCCGCATCCGCCGCCTGGTAACTTCGTCCGGAAGACGTCCGAACGCCGCACGAATGTTCTCCTCCATGTGCGCGGGGTCGGTGGTCTCGGTCAGGACACACGTCACGGCGGGATTCGCGAGCACGTACTTGAGCGAGAACTGTGCCCAAGTCTCGCAGTCGAATTCCGCGGCCCAGGCAGGGAGCTCCTTGCCGGCGACCATCCCGAAGTACGAGCCGTTCATGAATGGCCGGTTGATCAGGACCGCCATGCCCAGGTCTCTGGCAAGGGGCAAAACACGCTCTTCGGCGCCGTTCTCCATGGGCGAGTAATTCACGTGCACGAAATCGGGCGAGTTCGCCCTCATGAACCCCTCCAGCAGGCCCTGACGGGCATTGGCGGAGACCGTCACGCCGATGTGGCGCGCCTCGCCGGAGTCCTTCCACTCCCGGACGTGGGGCCAGTGTAGATCGACGTCTCGCAAGCTCTCGACCTGGAGTAGATCCACCGTGCGGCGCCCGAAGAGCCTCTGCGTCTGTCGCCACTGATCGATGCCGTTCTGTTAGCCGTCGGTGTTGATCTTGGCTGTGAGAAAGAGCCGGTCCCTCACCTCGGGATCCCGCAATACGCGGCCGAACCCCCGATCGATCGCTTCCGTGCGCGGGGAGGTGTCGACGACGCGGCCCCCGTATTCGAGCAGAGTCCGAATGACGTTGGCGATGGGTTCTGTGCCCTCGGTCGGGCTCTCGAGCACCGGCTTCGAGGATCCGAATCCCACTACGGGAAGGGTCTCCCCCGTACCCGGGATCGAGCGTGTGGGGAGGCGTTCCTGTGCCGGGAGATTGCCAGGGCGCAAAAGCAGCGCGCCCAACCCTAGCGCTTGAGCGAGGAAGTCACGCCGATTCGGATTCATATCGAGATTTGCGCCCATGACGGTCTCGCCAGGCCAAGTGAGCGGGATGTTGGCGGCCGCCGCCTCTCCCTACTACGGCATGTCACGCGCCCGTTCGACGAACTCGACTCGCGCGCCGTTGGGTCCCTCTATGTAGAAAAATGCGATCTGACCGTTGGGAAGGGTCATGTCGTTCCGGTCCGTGGTGAGGTTCAGGCCTTTTCTGGTGAACTCGTCGATTTTGGAGTTGAGTTCGATGGCGCGCCAACCAATGTGTTCGATTGCGGCGCCCCGACTGGGAAACGTCTCACCACGGGAAACCAACAGCCACACGTTACCCGGATAGAGGATCCCTTCCAACTGGCTACCTTTGACCGTCCTGCGGACACCACCGAAGTTTTCGTGATACCAATCGAGAGAGGCTGTCGGATCGGAGTCGCGGAGGTGGACGTGGTGGAAGCCGAGGTGTTGCGGATCCTCGATCAGCTCGAGCCGCACGCCCCAGGGGTCCACGATGAAGCCGAGGGGAAAGAGACCCTCAACGTCCCGTCGGGGCGTGGTCACGGTCGCACCCGCGCCCTCCACTTCGGCTAGCTTCGCGGTGAGGTTCGGGAAGGAGAACCCGAGGTGGTCGATGACGCCCCCGGCGCTCGGAGGACTGTCGTTGCCCCGCAGCCACATGATTCGCGTCGTGCCGAACAGCAACCGATCGGTGCGGCCATCGACGAACTCGCCCCCGATATGATCATGGTACCACTGTGCAGAAGCTTGTGGATCCGGGACCCTCATGTGCACGTGGTCGTACATGAGGGTTTCCGGGAACTGGGCTTGGACGATCGAAGCCGATACAGTAAGCACGGCGACAGCTTGCAGGACCGGAGAGATAACACGGCGCATGACGACCTCCTGAATCATGATTACTACGGGCAGCCAAAGAACGTGGGAGCCGACCGTGGTTCGCGCAACGACTCCGGGGCGTGGCGGCGTGGCGTCAGCGCGCCCCTAGCGAAGGACGTCGGCTGCGAGCACGATCCCGTTCTCCATCAGCTCTGCGACCTGGTCATCCTCGTAACCCAACTCCGCAAGGATCTCTCGCGTGTGCTCGCCCGCCCGGGGGGGGATCAGGGTAGTCTCAGGCCGATCTCCATTCCAGCGGATCGGCATGGCGATGTCCCGGTAATCGGGAATTTCGGGGTGGTCCACGTGAGGGAGCATCCCGGAGGCCTCGACCTGCTCATCCCTTACGACGTCGGCCATGTCGTGGATGGGGGAGCACGGCACGGAGTGGTCCCGCAGGAGCTTCCACAGGTCCCCGGTCGCGTGTTCGCGGGTTGCTTCGGCCAGGATATCGAAGAGCTCGTCTCGGTGCACGACCCTGGTCGGATTGGTTGCGAACCGAGGGTCTATCGGCAGCTCCGGTAATCTGAGCCCTTCACAAAGCCGCTGAAACGTCGCGTCGTTTCCCGCGGCGATCACCAACGTCCCGTCCGAGGTGGGGAAAGCCCTGTAGGGAGAGATCATGGGGAAGCCCGAGCCCATGGGTCCAGGTACTTCCCCTGTGGCGAGATGGGTCGTGAGATGGTAGGAGACCCATCCGAGAGCTGTATCGAGCAATGTCGTGGTCACATGGGACCCCTCCCCGGTCGCGGCTCGCTTGTGCAAAGCGGACAGGGCTCCCATGGCCCCCCACATCCCGGTGCCGAAATCCACGACCGAGGCCCCGACCCGAGCAGGGGCCTCCGCATGATGTCCGGTGATCGACATGAGGCCGCTGTACGCCTGCATGAGCGGGTCGTATCCCGGCTGGTCTTTGAGCGGACCCGTGGGACCGTACGCCATGACCGAAACGTAGATCACGTCAGGCCGACGTTGACGCACGGCATCGTAGTCGAACCCGAGCCGTTCGATGACGCCCGATCGCGAAGCCTGCAAAAAGACGTCCGCCTCTTCGATCAACCTCCAGAGAATGTCCTTCCCCTCCTCGGACTTGAGATCGATCTGAATGCTCCGTTTGCCGCGGTTCACCGACAGGAACAGAGGGCTGTGTCCACCCCAGAGCGGGGGCGCCCAGGCACGTGCGGAATCTCCCCCCGGTGGCTCGACCTTGGTCACGTCCGCCCCGAGGTCAGCCAGGATCTGGGCGCAATAAGGGCCGGCAAGGTTTTGGCTCACGTCCACTACGCGGAGGCCTTTCAGGTGATCAATCACGCACTCTCCGCCGCTCCCCTCGCCACTTCTTTAGCCGTGCGAATGCTTCGTCGATCTTCCGCCGCTCGCCTTCGCTTGTAGGGTATGGGAACTCGTGACGAAGACGTCCTCTGCGGATGAGGTAGAGGCGGCTATCACCCACGAATCCGGGCACACGGTAGAGAAACGTGAGGCTTTCGATGCGTCCTCGGAACGCCGCGAGATGCTCCTGAAAATTTTGGAGGCGCTTGATCCGGTCCCGGAGCTGTGCAGCGTATTCGGAATCGATGCGGGCCACGGCGCTTTGCATGCGGATCTCGAGTGCGGCGAGTGGTGCGCGGGTGCGACCTTCCAGAAACCGTCTCGCTGTTGCCACTTTTTGCCGGTAAGCATCGCCGCTCACTCCTCCTGAGCACGGTGCCAGGCAGGTGCCCAGCTCGGCTCTGATGCAGAGGGGCGTCCGACTCTCACCGAAGACTTCCAGTTGATCGTCGAAAAACATGGGCGTGGACCGCGGGCAATCCCTGAGGCCCACGAGGTGTGCCAATTCCCGGACGGTCTCACCCACCGTACCCACCGCCGGAAAGGGTCCGAAATAGAGAGAGCCATCGGGAATGGCGCGCGTCACGGGCACGATCCGGGGTGCGACTTCCCGCGTGAGCTTCACGGAGGCATACATCCGCTTTCGCTTGTGTTGCACGTTGAACCGGGGCTGCCAGCGTTGAATGAGCTTCATCTCACGGACCAAAGTCGAAAACTCGTTCGGGATGTATTCCACTGAATTCGACCGGTTTCCCGGATCAGCTTGGTTGCCTCCTCCTCTGGCGGAGCCCGGAAGTAAGAAAGGAGCCGTGTACGCATCTGGATCGACTTCCCCACATACAGAGGGTCTCCGTCGGCGCCTAACATCTGATAGACGCCTGGGCGGTTTTCGGCATGAGTCCGAACGTATTCGCGGAGGGCAGACGTGGACACGGGCGCTTGAAAAGTCTTCGCGGGGATGGCTTGAGGTCGTCTGTTTTGGACTTTCGTTTTTCGTTCGGTAAGTATAGAGCGCGCTGGCGCAAAGAGCCATTGCCTCGGCCAGGCGGCTTCCGCTAACGTCCGCGCATGTCGCCTTACAGTGAAGGGCGGATCATTCGTGATCCGCTTTGGAACACGATTCGGCTCGACCCTACGGCGGTTCGGATCATCGATACCGCGGCGTTCCAGCGGCAGCGCTATATCAAGCAGCTCGGATTCGCGCATCTGGTCTATCCCGGTGCGACTCACACCCGATTCGACCACGCGGTCGGTGTGTATCACCTGGCCGTGACTGCGCTCCGCCGGCTCCGGGAGTGTGGCGGGATCCAAGAGGAACTTTGGGAAGAGGCCGGCCTCGTTCCGTACGCGGCCCTTCTCCATGACATCGGGCATTACGCCTTCTCGCACAGTCTCGAGGAGCTCGGATCCGACATGCTCCCCGGTGACCACGAAGCGGTGAGCGCACGTTTCTTTTCCTCGCCGGAGTTACGGGAAGCTCTCTCGACGTTGGGCGAGGATGCGGGGCTGAAGATCCACGCGCTGATCCAGGGCCGCAGTAAGAACCCGTTCGGGGGGCTGGTGTCCGGAAGTCTTGACCTGGACAAGATGGAGTACCTCCGGCGCGACGCGCGGTTCTGTGGAGTCCCCTATGGGGAGGTAGACGTGGACCGCCTGCTGCAAGGGTTGGTCATCCTTACGGATCCCGAGACAGGCGCGTCCGAGGTGGGCGTGTATGAGAAGGCCGTCAGCGCTCTCGAGTCGCTTCTCTTTGCGAAGTACCAGATGTTCAGGAACGTGTATTGGCACCACGGGGTCCGTGCCGCAGCGGCCCTTTACAAGCGGATTATCAATGAAGCGGTAGAGTCGGGAATCCTCGATGCGGAGGAGCTCGTGGGCCCCACCGATGAAGAGTTGCTGTACGAGACGTCGCGTCGGGCCCAGGCATCGGATACGGAGGTTGGGGAGCGGCTGGCCACCAGATGGCTTCCCGCGCTTAGGGCTCGGAAGCTTCCGAAGCGTGCACTAGAGGTGACGGCGGCGGAGTTGGGAGACCGGGTGGTGGAGGACTGGGCCGTCTCGGAGACTTCGTTGAAGCGGGGCGTCGAGGACAGTCTGGCCAATGAAGTCGGCCTCGAGCCGGGCGAGGTGTTCATCGACTTCCCGGCCAAACGTGCCATGTTCCAGCTCAACCTGCTGGTGGAGCGGCGCGCGGGCCAAGTAGAGCGGCTGGGTTCCGGCGGCCTCACGGGACTCATTGATCTTCCGCGCTTGGCCGAGGGACTTTACGCCACCACCAGAGTTCTACGCGTCTTCACGTTCGAGCGACGTACGCTGGACCGGGATTCCGTGCTCCAGCGGATCACGCGGCCTGCAGGGTGACCCGACTTCTTAGGATGGTGATCGGAAAGGGGGCGCTCGTTTCTTAGCCTAGCCCGCCCGCGATGGCGCCCACCACGCGCAGGGCGTCGGTCCCGGAACTCACGGCGGTGGGGAGCAGCACGTCCGGCGGGTCGTGCGAGAGGTTGCGGCCACAAGCGAAGAAACGGATGAACGCGCGTCGTCGATCCGTTCCGTAATCGCGGATCGTGCCCTTCAGCATCGGGTAGCGAGACTCCGGAGCGTCCAGCACGGAGGTGAGCGTCGGGGGTTCTACGACCTGAATGCTCAACTCGCCCTCGACCTGTACAAGCGTCCGAAGGTGGGCTGACAGGGCGACCCTGACCGTCGTCACGGGATCGTCTGAACCTCCACCGAAGACACTCCGGGCAAGTGCTCCGCGATCGGCTCCCACTCGTTGCCGCCCTCGTAGGCGAACTCGTTGCCAGCCGCCTCCCATGACTTTCCACCGTCGTTGGACCGCTGTAGAACCTGGCCGCGCCAGTCGGTCCACTGCGAGGCGTAGAGTCGATCAGGGCTGGCGCGCGAACCCTGGACGTGCATGACCTCCCATACCCCGAAGTGGGGACCCTCGATCTTCAGGTCGCGACGGGCACCATCCGAAGTAACCACGAAGGCGCCCTTTTGCGTCCCCACCAGCACCCGAACCTCGGCCATTTGCGCCCCCCTGGGTCACCCTCCTCGGAACACTCATGCCAGAGCGTAAAGTAGGGCAGTTGTGAGGGACGGGGCACCGCCAAAGCAAAGGCGGAGCGTCAGACCTTCTCGTCTCGTTGCTAGACGAACCTGGGCGGCTTACTGTGCCAGACCCCCGCAACGAACAGGAGTCTGAACGCCATGAACAGGACTATAACCTCAGTTGGCGTATGCCTGATGCTGGCCATGGGCGCCTCGATGGCGCAAGCTCAAGTGGGCCCGAACTTCGATCCCGCCGATTGGGAATACGGACCGCGAGGCGTCGCCGAAGGCGAGGTCCCGATCTGGAATCCCGTTATGCAGAAGATCAAGAACGGGGAGCCGGTCATCGGAGGCACGATCCGGGCTACCGATCCGCGGACCTACTGTGCCACTGCCGCGGCCGGGTACGACTTCACCTGGATCGAGATGCAGCATGAGGCGGTGACATGGGAACAGGTGTCTCGTATGTGGCTCGCCTGCCCGAGGCCGGCAGTGCCCGGCGTCCGGATTCCCCATGAGAGCGAGGAAAACATCCAAAAGCCAGTGGACAGTGGGGCCCTCGTCATCGTGGTCCCGACCATTGACTCGGTGGAGGAGGCAGCGCGCGCGGTCGCATGGACCTACTTCCCGCCGATGGGTCGACGCAGCAACGGCGGAGGTCAGGGGTTCAGTGGCACCATGTGGGGCGGAGTTCCCGGAGGCTACCGCGAGACTTGGAACGAGAACGTTGTGCTGATCCTCATGATCGAGACACTGGAGGGCGTGCAGGCTGCCCGGGATATCGCGAAGATCCCAGGCGTGGACGGCCTCTTCGCCGCGTCCGGCGATCTGGGCAATTTCTCCGGCTACCGTCAGGGCGATCCTCAATACGAGATGCTGATCACCGAGGTCGTGGAAGCCGCTCAAGAAGCGGGAAAGATCGCGTGCGGTCCGCTCCGCTGGATGGGGGACCGGCCTGACTTCATGTGCTTCCAGGGCGGCACGGAGGCGGCCAACATCCGCCGTGGAGGCCAGGCGGAGATCCAGGCAGCGAACCAGCGGTTCGCGGATGCGCCCGCCCGCCCGAGGATCGCGGGCGTGTTGGCCAATCTCACCGCCGAGTGTGGTGAGATCGTCTACGAGGCCGACTGCCTCGATGCGGTCCGGGCAGCCGTTAGCGCGTCGGAGGATTTGACGGCACCGGAGCAGCAGGGTGTTCGAACTAGGCTCATGGAGATCGTGGCTGCCCACCCGAGTCAGGCGGCGCGCATCCGCGAGGTCGCCGCAGGAGCGGGACTCGCGCTCGGTGGTCGGTAACCAGTTGCGAAAATAAAGGCCTGCGGGGTGCCCCGGAAGGGTGACCGCTAAGGGCGGCGGGTCGCCGTCACCCTTCTAGGCGACGTCCTCGACTGCTAAGAAGCACAGGGTGACGTTGTCTGGTGCACCCCGCTTATGGGCGATGGCCACGAACTCTGCGGATTTCTTGTCGAGGTCGCCAACCGCCAGATCTTGCAGGGCGTCTTCCATTTCTTCGTCGCCCATCAACCCGGCTAGGCCGTCGGTTTTCCAGCGTAGCGTCAAAAAGGGCTCCATGCTCGAAGAGTCCGGAAGTCGAAGCTAGGGTCGGGGGATTACGATTGCGTAAAATTCGGGCAATCCGATGCCTCGGCCTCCGTGTCACACCGGGAACAGCGGGCATATAGGGGGTTACGATGAGGTGCTCGTCCACTGTTGTTCTTGCTGGGAGAGTTGCGGCCGGTCACCGGTGACGGACGTTGTGAGAAACATCTGGACGAGATGAGAGTAACATTATACCTTCCATGGCTAATGATGTTACGCTAGGCAAATCAGCGCTGAAATATTTTTTGACTTCAAGCCCGAACGGGTTAGGAGATAGATTTCGATGGCTACGGTCGGCACGCAAAGAAAGCGCAAGACTCGTCGAAACCCCCTCAGCGGTTTCGACGCCAGCATCGAAGAGAAGACGGCTCTCGATCAGTATTTGAGGGATGTCAGCCGGCACGAGCTCATCACTCCGGACAAGGAGAAGGAGCTCGGCGCTCTGGCCCAGAAGGGTGACCAGGACGCCATTCAGGAGCTGGCCCGCGCCAATCTTCGCTTCGTCATCAGTGTTGCGAAGAAGTATCAGAACCGGGGCGTTGCCCTCACAGACTTGATTCAGGAAGGCAATGTCGGGTTGGTCACTGCGGCTCGGAAGTTCGATCCGGAACAGGGTGTGAAGTTCATCAGCTACGCTGTTTGGTGGATCCGCCAGGCGATTCTTGCTTCGCTGGCGAACCACGGCCGCGCTGTTCGTGTTCCGCTCAACCGTGCTTCTGATTTGGCGCGCATCTTTCGGGAGAAGGAGCGCCTCAAGCAGGAGTTGAACCGGGAGCCCACGTCCGAGGAATTGAGTGGTGCCACGGATCTGACGCCGGCGTTGATCGAGTCGCTGCAGACTCTTAATGCCGCCGAGATTCGGTTGGATGCGCCTATCGGCGATAGCGAGGATTCTCAGCTCGTGGAGCGCTTCATTTCCGAAGAAGCTGCAGAGCCCGAGCAGGACGTCGAGAGCAGGCTCTTGACTGAGACGGTGGAGTCGGCGTTGACACTGCTCGAAGCTCGGGACGCTAAGGTGTTGCGCCTGTATTTTGGGCTCGAGGGAGAACGTGAGCACACGTTGGAAGAGATCGGCAATATGCTCGGTGTAACACGCGAACGTATTCGCCAACTCCGCGACCGTGCGCTTCGGCGGCTCCGTGAGGGCGGTAAGGGAACGGCCCTGGAGTCTTTCGCCGCGTGACGTTGAGCGAGGGATTCCCCGCCCCCTGTGAGGCCGATGGCCTTCGCGGGGGGTGGGGCTTTTTTTTTGTCGGTCGGCTGGTTCTCGATCGGCTGGGCCGTAAACAATCGTGAACGGAATGGTCCGCCGTGCCGGGGGTGGCGTCTACACGGTCGCGCTCGAGTCGGGTGATATCCTCGAGACCTCACTGAGGGGCCGGCTCAAGCTTGAGAAGCGGGAAGGGGATCAGGTGGTGATCGGTGACCGAGTTCGCGTCGAGGTGATCGATGAGGGGACTCACGTCATCGAAGAAGTGTTTCCAAGGGAGACCGCCATCACGCGCAGCCGCTTCGGCGGCCGCACCATCAAGGTGCTCGTTGCTAACGCCGACCGACTGCTCGTCGTCATGGCCGCTACCCAGCCGAAGCCCCGCCGGGATCTGATCGATCGCCTTCTCGTTGTGGGCGAATCGGGTGGGGTCACGCCGGTGATCGTGCTGAATAAGATGGACCTCGATGGTGCCGCCGAAGTGGCGGGGGAACTCGAAGCGGTCTACCTGCCACTCGGATATGACGTACTGCGTGTCAGCGCCGTCTCAGGTGAGGGCATGGATCGGCTTTCCGAGCAGCTCTGTAAGGGCATCGCCGCGCTTGCCGGACCGTCGGGCGTCGGAAAGTCGAGTCTGGTGAACACACTCGAGCCGGAGCACGCGCTCAGAACCGGCGAGCTCAGCAGCAAGCACGGCACGGGCCGGCACACCACGGTGAGTTCCAGTCTCATCCTGCTCCGTTGCGGGGGTTTGGTGGCCGATACACCCGGGTTCAGTGACGTGGGAGTCTGGGGCGTACCGAGTGAGGAGTTGGACCGTTGCTTCCCGGAGCTCCAAGCCTTGTCGCCCTCCTGCCGTTTCAGAGAGTGCAGCCATCTCCATGAGCCCGACTGCGCCGTACGGCAAGGGTTGGATGATGGCACCATCGACCCGGGTCGGTTCGAGAGTTACCGAATTCTGTATGAGGAGTCGGAGTCTTGATCCGGAGCCGGGGGCATCATTCTGATGCTTCCGGTGCGCTGCGCTGCGGGTGCGAAGCAGTGGATAGCGGTGTGACATGAGGGACGCCCGTGGCCGGGTCGTCGCTGACCGATATCGGCCACCCGTATACGCGCCGAAGCGTTTCTTCCTTTAGGACCTCTCGTGGGTCGCCCTCAGCGGCGACTCGACCCCGATCCAGAAGGAGCAATCGGTCCGCGAAGCGAGCGGTGAGATCAAGATGGTGGGTGATGAGGAATATCGTCATACCACGGTCAGCCGACGCTCGGAGCAACTCCAGAATCTCCATCTCGTGGCGGACGTCTAAGCTCGCTGTGGGTTCATCCAGGACCAGTATATTCGGCTTCTGTGCGAGTGCCCGGGCCACTCTCGTTCGCTGGATCTCGCCGCCGGACAAGGTGGAGAGGAAGCGATGGGCCAGGGGCTCGATGTCGCACATCCGCATCGCCTCCGATATAGCCTCTCCGTCGGTCGGCGTCTCGGATTGTAGAGCACTCAGATAGGGATAGCGACCCATCGCCACGAGTTCCCTCACGGTGATGGGGAAGGCGAGGGACTCCGACTGCGTGACGACCCCGGCTTCCCGCGCCAGCGCACGCCGATCCCAATTCGCGATGGGCCGACCGGACACATGGGCCTGGCCCTCAACGTGCGACACCATGCCGAGGAGCGCCCGGAGCAACGTCGACTTTCCCGAGCCGTTCGGGCCCAAGACGGCGTAGAAGGAGCCGCGCGGCACGATCATGGTCACCGAGTCGAGCGCGGGCTCGGGTGCATTCGGATAGTGGACCGTCAATTCGGTCGCCTCAAGGGCGGCGGACTCCGTCCGTTCCGTCGACCCCGGGCCTGCGGATCCCCTCGCTCCGGCGGATTCTGTGGATTCCGACGACATTTACGACCCGGTCCCGGGCCGGGCACCCAAGCTGCGCCGAAGGAGAAGAAGGAAGAGCGGGACGCCTACGAATGCGGTGATGACGCCGATCGGCACTTCGGTGGGCGAGAGGACGGTGCGTGCTACGACGTCTGCCAAGGTGAGAAACACGGCTCCGGCGAGGAATGAAAGTGGAAGGAGGACGCGGTAGTCGGCACCCACCAAGAGCCGAACGCCGTGGGGCACGATCAGCCCTACGAAACCGATGATCCCTGTGGCCGCCACTCCAGCGGCCGTCAGGAGCGACGCCAGGACGTAGGCGACGCGCTTGACGCGCTCCACGTTGGCCCCGAGATAGCCCGCGGTCTCCTCACCGATCGCCAGAAGGTTGAGCGGCCGAGCCAGGCCGACGAGCACAACCACCGCGGGGAGCGTGTAGAGGGTGACCATCAACACGGTACGCCAGTCGGAGCTCGCTAGGCTGCCCATCATCCAGAGGACCGTGCTGCGCACGGTCCGTGCGTCCGAGATCGAGAGCACGAAGGACATGCAGGCCGTGAAGAAGGCCCCTACGACCACGCCGGCCAGGAGCAGTACGCGCACGTCCACGCCTCCATCGGCGGTGCTGGCGACCCTCAGCACGAGAACGATCGCGAGCAGGGCTCCGGCGAAGGCGGCTGCCGGGAGGGCCCAGGAAAGTGAGGCGGTCATGCCCAAGGCGAGGGCGACCACCGCTCCGGTGGCAGCTCCGCCCGAGATCCCGAGGATGTAGGGCTCAGCAAGTGGATTGCGAAGCAGAGCCTGGAAAACGGCCCCTGCGAGCGAGAGCCCACCCCCGACCAGGATGGCCATCACGGCTCGGGGGGCGCGGAGATCCGCGATAATCCGCCGGACATTGAGGTCGCCCTCGCCCCGTATCGCCCTGAATACCTCGCCGGTCGTAAGATCCACCGAACCGAGGCGGATGCTGAGCAGGAAGGCCAGGACCACGGCGATCCCCAGCAAAGTCGCCCAGGCGAGGGGCCTCATCGGGAACGTTCGTCGAAGGCTCCAGGATGAATCAGGCGCGCAATATCCCGGGCGGTCCGTCCGAGCCCTGGTCCGGGAATCTCCACAGATGCCGGCAGCACGGCGCTCGGCACATGCGCCAGCGGGGGAGGCTCTGGCAGTCCGTTCGAAAGGAGGATCAGGTCCAAGTCCCGATCCAGGAGCGCCTCCATACTCACCGGAGCGTACAACGGGCCCAGGTCATCGAAGACATTTTTTCCGCCGGCGAGCACAATGAGTTCATCGATGTACGTACCCGGGCCGGCGACCCAGGGCGGGTCGCCACCCAGGAGGTAGGCCACGCGGGGGTTCGAAAGCGTGGCCACGCGTCGGGCCACGTCGTCGAGGTCGATCTGGATCTCACTGAGCAACGCCTCGGCGGCGTCTGACGCACCCGTGATTATTCCCAAGTCGCGAATGATGGACAGAACATCCTCTATGCCGTCGGGCTGGACGGCGAAGTGGGGAATCCCCAACTCCGTCAGCCGCTCGGCAGTGGCCAGGTCGGCATCACCGGCGAAGCGGATCACGAGATCGAGATCGAGAGAAACCAGGATCTCGAGGTTCGGCTGGAGGCCGCCGCCCACGGAAGGCAGATCGGTGAGTTCCGGCATCCGGTCGTAATCCGTTCGGCCGACCAAACGGTCGTCTAGGGCCATCGCCAGGAGCGCCTCCGTGGCCGATGGGACCAGGGAGATCATCCTCCGGGGGGCCGCCTCGAACGTGTGTCGCGCACCCGCGTCGTCGACGAGTTGGAGGGGGTAACTCGCGCTCGACGCCTCGGGATCGTCAGCGCCGGCGGGCGCCTGCTCGCCAGGGATCCCGTCGCAGCCGACCAGAGTCGCTACGAGGAACCAGTTGACCGACCAACGCATTCCTCGCTCGTCCGGGCGGGGTCAGCGGGGCAGCTCTGAAGACCCAGGCGGAAGCCCACATGGGTCGCGGTACGTCTCCACCCAGGATTCTCCCCGCCGACCCAACACGGAGAGCCACGCGGAGTTTTCGCCTATGAATTCGAGCACCATTTCGTCGCTTCCGTCCCCGTCGACATCCAGGTGGTCGAAGTAGCGTGCCGAACCCTTTCCGTCTCGGGAGAACAACCGGTAATCCACGTAGGAGCCCTGGTATCCCGTCCCGTCGTCATCGGAGGCGAGGAAAACGGAGTACGCTCCACGGGCCGCTGGCCCCACGCTGAGTTCGTCGGCGTATATGAAGGTTGCGACCACGGTAGGCGCTCCGCCGGACCGAGCCCGGAACATCTGGACGTCCTGCCGGATGCCGAGCACTGATACTGGCCATAGCGCACCAACGGTGGGAATGACCTGCTGCATCGTGTTGAGTGAAGTCACCCGAAGGTCCCGAGTCGGGACGACCGGAGAATAGGCCCCGTAGGCGAATGCGTTTCCTTCTTTCCTCGGGAGCGCGAGAAACGTTTGGACGGTCGCCGCGGACGGCGTCAGTTCGATCGGGCCCCGGATCTGGGGTCGAACTCCGCAATACTGCTGGTCCACCGAGAACCTCTCGGCCGTCAATCTCCCGACGCGGGCACCATCGGAAAACAGTGTGAATTCCAGTCCGGGTGAAAGGTGTTCGGCCGCGAACGCCCTGCTCGCCTCGGCGGAACCAGAAGCCTCGAGCGGAAAGAGACCGTTGGGCCTGATTTCTGCAACGGGCACGAGGGTCGCTTCAACCCCGGCCCGGTGACCCAAGTAGAGGATCGGACCGATCGTCGGGGTGTCGATGCTCTCGACGACCTCTGTCACCTCAGGTGAGGACTCGGAAACCAGGGTATCGGACGGCGAACTCAGGCCCAGCTCCACTCCTCCCCACTCCACGTTGTCGCAGCCTGTGGCGACGATTACAATCCCGAGCAGCGGGAGCCTTTGGAGGGCTGAGTTCATGAGGAAAAGCTATCCCGGCTCACGGGGGAAATCAAAGGGCCCCGTTCATGGCCGTGCGGTTCGTCATAGCGGTAGGCAAGGGAGTCGGGCGTGCTGTTGAGGAAGGGATTGGGGTGGGCGCCGACGTTCGTCGCGGGCTTCGCGGCTGGCGCGACGGGCACTGTAGCGGTCGCTCTTCTCCTGTACTCGGGGGAAGGACTGCTCAGATCGCTGACCCTGATCGTGGCGATCGAGCTCGGGGCTTTCGGCCTGGGTCTGGGCATGGGCGGGCGCCCCGCGGAGTGGAGCCATGCGGTGGAATCGCTTCGGAGACGGTGGCTGTCCGCACTCGTGGCTTTTCTCGCCGCGGCTGGGTTTGTGCTCGCGTGGGTGTTCTTCGCAGCCTTCGGAGCGTCACCGCTGACGCAAGCACTTGGACTCGCCCTGCTCGCAGGCCTGCCGCTCTATGCGTGCGGTTGTCTTCTGAGAGGCATAAGCTCCGTGCGGGTGATGGCGGGGCTGACGAGTGACGGTGCCCTCGCAGCTCTGGGCGCCGCCGCCGGTGTGCTGGTGACCGGCCTCGGTGCCCTCTCCGGCGTTGGGGTGCCTTCGTTCGTGTTCTTCCTGCTCGTTATCCTTTCGGGGACCGCACTTCTCCAGGGGTGGGTCCTGACATCAATCGAAGAGAATGTGGTGAGACTCGAGGCTGCGGACTCCGGCGGCGCCACCGACTACTCCGACTCTTCGGACGCCTCCGGCCTCCCATACCCGTCCGAAGCATCCGAATCGTCCGGGGCGCTCCGCGCAGGCGAGTCTGAGACGTCGTGATCATCGTGCACCTCTCAGATCTGCATCTCGGTTATCGGGCGTTCGGACATTTCGAGCAGGGCAGAAATGTCCGAGAAGCCGATGTGGCTCGTGCGTTTCACCAGGTCATCCAGAGGGTCCTCGAAATCGCACCGGACGCGGTTCTCATCGCGGGCGACGTGTTCGATCGGCCGGAGCCCCCGCACTCGGCACTCGTAGCGCTCGCCCAGGGTCTGCAATCGCTGAGAGAGGCACTCCCGGATACTCCCGTCCTGATGGCGGCCGGCGCGCGGGACACGCCGGCCGGTCCGGCGGATCCCGGACCCCTCGGTACGTTCGATACGCTGGCTGGCGTCGAGGCCGTCACCGCAACGACCCGGTCTGTCCACTATTCACGGTTGGATCTGAACGTCGTCCTCCTTCCGCACCGATCGACGATCCAGGGGCCTCGGCCTTTGGTCGTACCGAACCCGGACGCGCGATGGAATGTGCTCGTGGGTTATGGATCAGTCGACCGGGAGGAGAGTGGGCTTCTCTCCTTGAACTCGAATGATTGGGATTACGTGGCGCTGGGGCACGAACACTTCCGACGCGAGGTGGCTCCCGGCGTCCACTACGCCGGCGCGATCGAGCGTGTGGGGGCGACGCCTTGGGAGGAGGCCGCTGAGGGAAAGGGCTTTCTGACGTGCGATCTCGACTCGGGCCAGGCTGACTTTCACCCGGTCCACGGTCGTCCGGTCGTATCGTTGGAGCCAATCCCGTTCGAGCGGGATCGGCCAGATCGGTTGAGAGAGCGGGTACGGGAGGTGCTCGCCGAGGTGCCAGGCGGGATCGAGGAGAAGATCGTTCGGATTCGCATTCAGGGGCTCCCACCGGACCGGTTGGACCTGCTCGATGGCGTGTTGCCCGAGTACAGGCGCCGTGCCCTACATCTCGAGGTGCAGCTCGACGACGAGCCGTCGGGGCATCCCTCTTCCGAGATCAAGCCGTCCACGCGGCTGGCTTCTAGACTCGCCGAGCGCCTCGCAGACGAGGGCGGTAACTTCGACACCCTCCTCGAGTTGGTGCAGGACTGCATCCCCGAACGTCAGGGATAGCCTGGTGTTCAATAGAGTGGGCGAGTGGCAGTGACACTCTTGGGGGAGGGAAGCTTGGACTCCGTCGATACGGACACGGCAGAGGCGAAACAGAGTCCGCTCGATCTTCAACTCGGTTCCGGGCTCACGGCTCTGGTTGGGGGCGATGGCCCTCTACGCAATAAGGTCATGGAGCGGTTCGCTGGTCGCCTGGCCCAGGACGATGAGTGTCTTCAGACGCTGATTGCGGGGCCGGGGGCGGTCGGACCAGCACTCGCGTGGCGCCGCGCGGTTCGCATTCTGGCGCAGTGGTCTGGCCTCGAGCGTGTGGACCAGGAGGTCGCCGCCTTGACCCACGCGCGTTCCCTGACCGGCGATCATCCACGGTGGACGGACTCAGGCGTGGAGAGTCTCCGAGCACGCGTGCAGGAGTTGAAGCGCCTTCCCGAGGCACTTCGCCTCAAGGCGGGGGAGCTGCGACGACTGCGGAGGGACGCGGTCGAGGTGGGCGGAGATTTGGAAGTCGCGAACATGGACTGGCTCCGCGAGCGACAGGATGCGGAGACGCACCTTCTCGCGTATCGCGACCGTGCCCGGGAGCTCAAAGTTCGCCTGCAGCAGCTCGAGGAAGGTGGCAAGGATACGGCGTGCCCCACCTGCGACCGGGTTCTCAGCGAGCGCTTCGAGTCCGTCCTGGAGGTGCTCCGTGAGGAATGGGAGTCCGTGGTGCAGGACGGGAGTTGGTGGAAGCGTCGTAAGGACCAACTGGACTTGACCCCCCCCCATTTACAGGACCTCGAGGGGAAGTCCATACGTGTCCAGGCCATGATCGACGCGTGCACCGAAGAGGTTGAGCGGCTGAGGGCGCGAATGCCGGAGTTGACCGAGGCCGAAGACACTCTTGCGGTGGCCCATGTAGCCGAGGGCCCCTCGGGGCGGCGCGAGGGTGAGCGTGGGGGCGAGGGACTCTCTTCGGGGGACTCCGATCTCCGTCGCCGTGCGTTGGAGGCTCTGCGCCGAGAGCTTCTGTCCGATGCCCGCGGTGCGCTGACCGCCCGGACTGGCCGCTACTTGAATCATCTGACGAGCGGTGGCGTGCTGGGTGTCGGCGTGACGGGCGATGGCGAGCCCACGATCGTTCGAGACGAGGGCCCTCGGAGGATTCACTCCGACGAGGAGGTGGCCGCGTATCTGTTTGCGCTGCGGCTCGCGCTCGTCGACTTGGCTGCCGGTTGTGGTGTGCACGCCTCCGAGATTCTTCTCGGCGACACGTTCGATCGCCTCGAACCCGACGCCAAGTTGAGGGCGGTCGGGCTGCTTCGAGCCTTGCTCGTCCAGGTGCCGAAAATCCTTCTCTTCTGCCGCGGTGAAATTCTCGACGCGACGCCCGAATGGTTCGATTGGATCGTTGAATTGGGACTCGACCGACGTGGATCTCCATTCGCTCGAATGCAGCGAAGCGGAGTCGGGAAGCTACAGGTTCACTGACTTCTCAGCAGCCTTCCGCGGCCGCCCACCACAACCTCCTACTACAGCCCTCGCCGCTACTTCTGGTAAGGCCGATCGACCTTACAGCCGCTGGTGGTCAGGGCGCCAATTCGTCACTCGTTTCTTGATTTCATCGCGGTTCTCGATCCCCTCGGAGATCACCGTCGCCGCTAACGCTCCGACCTCACCATCCGACGCGAACCTCAGCGCGATGAGTTGCGCAGTAGTCAGCTTGTCGATCGTGTCCTTCTGCTCAGGGGGAAGGAGTGCCTGAAGGCGGAGTCTTTCCTCGAGGCAGATGACTCGGTCCTGGGCGCCGAGCGCGAAACGTCGGGCGGAACTCATGACCATGATCAGCCCGAAGGCCAGGAGGAGTGCTATGACTGAAGCCACTGAGAAAACCGTGACGACTGCGTACAACGAGTAGAAAAAATTGATCGCGAGGATTCCGAACGCGACGCCGTGAAATCCTGAAATAACCTTCCGATGGTTGCCATAGTTTTGAGCTGGCGCAGCCGTCGTCATGAGACTCTCCTTGGATCGGGATGGAAGACCTTGTTGGGGCGTTTCGGGGGAGAAGCGGTACTCTCGGTGGCTTGCTTCTTGGGCGCCACGTTGGGCCGCACCTTAGGATAGGGGCGTGGTGTAATGGTCGCTATCCCCCGGGGGCTGTCTTTCGTGGCTCGGTTTCAGACCTGGGTCCGGCTCTCCTTTCTACTGAGCGAGCGTCTGCCAAGCGATCCAGCGGTCTTCATACTTGGTGCGAACGGCGTCCTCACCACTCTGGAGGGCGCTCTGCGCGAGAGCGGTGAACACCCAGGCGTAATAGTTCGGGATTCCGATGGTGGAGCGATCGGGCCAATGACTCCACTCATCGGGGATACCGGTTCGGTGCACGAAAACCTCCTCCGCCAAGAGTCGAGTGCGCTCTACGTTCAACCAAGGCCCCGTGACCGGAAGGAGTTGCGGGTCTTCGAGCAGGATATTCGATGGATTCGTATCGGGAGGTCCGGGATAGAGTCGAAAAGCCAGCCCATGCCGCACGAGATACGGCACGACGCCCAGGTCCCGAGCCGCGCTTCCGCTCGACGCGAAGTAGATCGGCCGATCGTAGACGCTACTTTGGATCAGCAGTAGGGCGAACTGCTGCCACGGATAGATCACGGTTCCCCCTGCGATACTTGCAACGACCGGTCCCAGCGGGAAATCGCGGTCTTCGTCGAGCGATACGTATCCTGCGGGTCCCGCAACCTGAGCTATGACTTCGTCCTCCAGCGGGAGAATCGTTCGGGTGGGCGGCGTCACCGGACGTCGCGTGAGGATGGCGATCCGTCCCTGCGAGTCCGCCTCGCCCGGGTCGGCGGTGTAGAGTGGTTCGCTTTCCTGAGGTTCGTACGGTCGTTGGCAAACGATGGTGGTTCTGCTGTCACTCGCCTGCACACCGGGCGGGCACGGGGTGGTGAGGTCTCTTATCTGCCTCACGTACCAGTTCAAATTGAGGTAGGACGTGACGATGACGGTCACGTCGCGGCGTATACCCTCCGTTTCCTGCAGATACCAAAGCGGAAACGTGTCATTGTCGCCATTGGTGAAGAGAACGCTGTATGGCTCTACGCTCATCAACAGGTTGTACGCCCAATCCCGCGCAGTGTAGTCCGCTCGGCGGCTCGCCCAAGGCCAATTGAATAAGAGCGGGATCAAAGCCAGGACCAGCACCGGCGCGGCTCGGGACCACGAGCCCTTCAGACGCGCCGTGGCCTCTCGCCAGAGAGCGGCGATTCCGATGCCCGCCCAGAGCCCCCACACCGAGAAACCGACGACGAAGAAGTAATCCCGCTCGCGCACCTCGTGGACGTCATCCGGACCGGGAGATTCGAGTGAGAAGCCATACGCGAAGTTGAGATAGAAGATGAGGCCGATGGAGAGCGTGGCGAACAGAGCCAAGACGTAGAGACCCGTGGCCGAGTCTCTCCGCAGGTGTTGGGCCGCGCCGTAGAGTCCCAGAGACGCGAACACGAAGGTGAATGGGAGCCTCGCGAGGGGGAAGACGGTTTCGGCTCCAGCCACGCCTCGCGCCCACTGCCAGTCGAAGTATTGCAGATAGTTCGCGAACTGAGACAACAGGGGCGCGGCTCTCGGGATCACGGGCGGCTTGAGGTACTGTTCCCTGGCTAGGGCGGCCGAGAGCTCGGGACACCCCGCTTGGTCGACGCCAAGTAACGACGGAACAAATGTTACGATGCTCGTCAAGGCGCTCCCCAGGCTGGAACAGGTCGGATCGGCCTCGTTGATGATGGGCCCCAGGGCCGCCCGTAAGGGCAGAAAGAGATGGACGGAAAGACCGAGGAGGATGGCGAAGATTCCGACAACGTAGAGACGCCAGTTGAGCAGCACCCCGGGCGAGACCCAGAGGATGAACAGGCCAAGCGCTGGGGCGGCGAGGAAAGCCATGAGGTGGTTTCCGACCGACAGCGCCAGGATGAACACGATCAGGATCAGAAGGTTGTCGTCTCGCCCCTTGCCGAGATTCTCACGCCAATGGAAGGCCAGCCACGTGATCAGGGCGATGGTCATGAGCGAGACCGTGTAGACCTTCTCGTTCACGTTGGACTGGTTCCACACGGTGAACGCGGTTGCGCTCACCGCTACGGCAGCCATCGCACCGACGATGCGGAAGCGGCGATCGTCGGAGAAATACGAAAGAATGTGATGGACGGCCAAGAACCAGAGACCGTGGGCCACGCTGCCCATAAAGGCGGAGAAGAGATTGATGCGCGTGGCGACCGAGAGGCCCAATGGCGTCAGGAGAAGCTCCCACGTTCGGGCCATCAACACAAAAAGGGGATTACCCGGTGGGTGGGGGATCCCGAGGATGTGCCCTGTGGCAATGTACTCGCTCGTGTCCCAGAACGCGGTCGTCGGCGACAGCGTAATCGTGTACAGCAGGCCGACGCAGAGGCTCACAATCAGCGCCCAGATGTAGATCGGGTCTCCGTCCTCCTGAGGGTCGACGGTCTGATTGCCTCCGTCTGGCACGAGCGTGGGGGTCGGGCGGTTTTGACTCTGGTTCATCGCTGCTCTGCTTGAGTTGCCAGGTGCCGAGTACCCAGGGGGATTATAGGCTAAGGTAGTCGGCGCACCCCACCGCGCTCGTGCTACGTCGCGGAGAGGTGCAGGTTCCCCCATTTATCCACTGTGAGCCTCCAGCTTCGGGGGACCCAGGTGGTCGAACTGTATTCTAACACCAGAGTGGGCCCATCCAGCGTCTGGCCCGCGCTCAAGTCACTCCGCCAGAGTCGGTCCACCTCTGTCCACTCGCCCCCGGTATACGTCCGTGCGCGTTCGATACTCGGGGCAGCGTCGATATGAGGGATGCGCTCCAGATCCAGTTGCGGCCCGGGAGCGGAAGCGATGGATCGAAGCGTGACCGCCTCCACGGGCGTGGCGGGACGTTGGTAGCCGTATCGCTTTTCGTGCAGTGCGTGGAATCGCTTGTCCCAGTCTTCAGCGGGGACTCTCAGTTCAAAGCTTTGGCGTTCGTACCGGGCGTCTACCCATTGGCGCAACGTGAGCCGGTCCTCGGGTACTCCCTCTTCCGCCATCTCCGTGACGGCGTCCTGTTCCAACTCAGCGAACACACGCTTCATGTTCACATGGGCGTTGGCCGAAGCTGTGGAAATCAACACCGTTCTGGAGACCTCCCTTGTGATGTCCGCGGTGAGCATCCCGTACGCGGAAAGGAGCCCCGGGCGGGACGGCACCATGGCTCGACGGGTACCCAGCCGATCGGCCAGTTGTGCGGCGTGTAGACCGCCGGCGCCACCGAACGCTACGAGCGTGAACTCCGCCGGATCGTGTCCCCGTTCCACCGATATGACGCGTAGGGCGCGCTCCATTGCCGTGTTGGCGACTTCCAGGATGCCCTCGGCGGCGACTTCGAGACTCTCGCCTAGACGATCCGCAATGGTTCGTAGATGCGGTTCGACCGCCGCCCGGTCCAGCGTCCGTTCACCTCCCAGGAAGGCATCTGTGGGCAACCTTCCCAGCCAGACGTGTGCATCCGTGACCGTGACGCCGGATCCATTCCCCCCGTAACAGATGGGGCCGGGATCCGCACCCGCAGACTCCGGTCCCACACGCAGAGCTCCCCCGGGGTCGATTCGCGCCAACGATCCGCCGCCTGCGCCCACCGTATGTATGTCGATGACGGGGATCGCGATGGGCTGTCCGCCGATCTCCAACTCCTTCGTGTGGAGAGGGGCTCCGGGGCACAACGAGACGTCGGTGGAGGTGCCCCCCATATCGAACGTGATGATGCGCTCGTGCCCGGCTCGGCGCCCACACGCGAGGGCCCCTACCACCCCCCCCGCTGGACCGGAAAGGACCATGTGCACCGGCTCGCGGGCGGCACGGTCTACGGGAAGCGACCCGCCGTTTGACCCCATGACACTCACGCGCTCCGCGCCGGACTCCTCGGCCAGGCGCCTCAAGTACGCCGAGATGCGCGGCGCCACGTAGGCGTTCACGACCGTCGTTGAGGTTCGTTCGTACTCTCGGTACTCAGGGAGTAGTTTGACCGACACGGACACCGGCACGTCTAGCTTCGCCAGTGCGTCCGCCACGCTGTCCTCGTGACTGGAATTCGCATAGGAGTGTAAGAGCACGACCGCGACCGATTCCGCGCCAGCCAACAACCCTGGTAAGGCCGCCAGTTCGGCGGGGTCGAGACCCTCGGTGACCTCACCGTCGGGTCCCATCCTTCCACGGATCCCGTGGCGGTCATCGCGATCTACGAGTGACGGGGGTCGGTGACCCACGAGGGCATACAGTTGGGGTCGATTCTGTCTCCCGATCTCGACGACGTCCTCGAAGCCTACGTTGGTGATGAGTTTTACTCGGGCGCCCTTCCGCTCGAGAATGGCGTTGGTCGCGATTGTGGAACCGTGGAGGAGCGCGAATGCGCCGTCGGCTTCACGCTCGACGACGTCCAACACCCGCCGCAGGCCCTCCAAGACCGCGTCCGACGGATCGCTTGGCGTCGACGGGAGCTTCACGGCATGGAGGCGACCTCCGTCTAGGAGAAGGACATCTGTGAACGTCCCGCCCGTGTCCACAGCTACCACCGGGGGTATCTTTCCCTTTCTTGTTTCGCTCATAAGTTTCTTGGCCCCTTTCGGGGCGTCTGCTCACACAGCCTGCTGGATCCATGGAACTCAAGCCTACACTAGAAGAATTTCGCACCCAGGCGACTGGCAGGGGCGTCCTCCCGGTGTGGAGAGAATTCCTTTTCGACGTCGATACCGCGGTTACCGCCTACGCGAAGATTCGTCGACCGCCTTTCGGTTTTCTGCTCGAGTCCGTTGTGGGGGGCGATCAATGGGCTCGGTACACCTTCCTTGGGAGTGCGCCGGCCCAGGCATGGCGCCTCCGTGGGGACCGCGCGGAGCTATGGACGCCGGACGACGGTTGGTCACCGATCGCCGCCGCCGACCCCCTGTCCGACCTCGACGAGCGCTTGCGAGCCCGCCGACCACTGGCCACCGGGGGCCTCCCGAGACTGTGGGGAGGCGCAGTAGGGTACTTCGGATACGACGTGGTGCGCCAGGTCGAGCAGCTTCCCAACGAGCCGGAGGACGACCTCGGGCTACCCGACGGGCTCTTCATGTTTATGGATGTCGTGCTCGCCATCGACAACCTTCTCGGTCGTGCCATGGCGATCGCGACCGTCGAGGTCGAGGGGGGTTTGGACGACGACGAGCTCCGCCGTAGGTACGACGAGGCGGCCGAAAAGACACAGCGGCTGATCACCCAGCTTACCGAAGGGACCCCGCCGTCACCCTTGGAAATCGGCCCCGAACCCACTGAGGACCCCGAGTTCTCCAGCACCATGATTCGCAAAGAGTACGAAGCGGGAGTCGAGCGGATCCGGGAGTACATCTTTGCCGGCGACGCGTTTCAGGTGGTTCTGAGCCAACGGCTGGCAATGCCCATGCCCGCCGAGCCCTTCGAGCTGTATCGGGTGCTTCGTTCGCTCAATCCGTCACCCTATCTGTATTTCCTCGAGCTCGATGGATTTTCACTCGTCGGGAGCTCGCCCGAGGTCCTCGTGCGGGTCGAGGACGACATCGTTACGGTCCGGCCCATCGCCGGGACCCGCCCGAGGGGGGCGACGCCGGAGGAGGACAGGGCCTTCGCGCTCGATCTTCAGGCCGACGAAAAGGAGCTCGCTGAGCACCGGATGCTGGTGGACCTGGGTCGGAACGACGTTGGCCGTGTCGCCGAGTATGGGTCCATCACTGTGCCGGATCTAATGATCGTCGAGCGCTACTCACACGTCATGCACCTCTCGAGCCAAGTCGAGGGGAAACTGAAACGGGGTCTTTCCGCCGTGGATGTCTTCAGGGCTTGTTTTCCGGCTGGCACCGTGTCGGGGGCGCCCAAGGTCCGCGCGATGGAGATCATCGATGAAATCGAGCCGGTGCGGCGCGGTCCTTATGCCGGTGCGGTGGGATACTTCGGCTGGGGTGGTACCTCGATGGACACGGCGATCACGATCCGCACTGTGCTCGTCAAGGACGGTACGGCTTACGTGCAGGCGGGTGCGGGTATCGTGGCCGACTCCGACCCGGGACGGGAGTACGAGGAGACGCTCAACAAGGCGCGGGCGCTCCTGCGCGCCGGGGCGATGCTCACGTCGGGAACCTGATGGTGCTTCAGTGGGCCATAGCGGTCCCGACGGGCTCTCGGCTGCTTGACAGTTCCTTTCCCGGCCTCTAGGTGTAAGGCTCACCCGCCCATAACACCAAGCATGCACACTTGATGGAGAAATCTCATGCGCTTCGCTTCCACCCCCCTGGTTGGCGTTTTCTTGCTGGCGCTGGCGCCGATGCAAGGCTCTGCCCAAGCGATGGAGAGTGCCGAGCCATTCTTTGTCGCTACATTCGAGGCCGACGGGGCACAGCGAGTTGGTCTGGTGCTCCGGAATCAGTTCGCTGTCGACATCAATGCGGCCAATAGTAACCTGGAGCAAGACCCGGCCTTTCCCGAGATGACGATGCCCGAGGACATGCTCCAGCTCATCGGGCTGTACGAGTACGGGCTCAAGTCTCGACTATACGAGATCGTCAACCACCTGGTCGAGGACGGAATGCTCACGGAAGGCAACCGTCCCAGCTTCGTCCATGATCTGGGTGACATTGATCTCCAAGCACCGATTCAGTATCCCGGCAAGATCTTGAATGCGGCTGGTAACTTCTACACCCACATCTGTGAAGGCTGCACGCCAGAGGAGCTTGAGGCGTCCAATCAGGAGCGGTCGGCCAATCGCGGAATCCCCTATCTCTTCCTCAAACCGGCGAGGGGCGCCGTCATCGGGACCGGTGAAAATATTGTCATCCCGGAAGGGCGGAATCGGACCGACTGGGAGATCGAGTTTGGTACGGTTATCGGCCGCACCGGGAAGTACATCCCAGCCCAAGACGCACAGGACTATGTCTTCGGCTACATGGTGACGATCGACATCTCCGACCGGGGCGGCCGGCCGGCGGGTGGGGGCGACCGGCGATCGGACTGGTTCGTTGGTAAGGGGCACGACACCTTCGCGCCCCAAGGGCCCTGGATCGTTCCCAAAGAGTTTTATGGAGATCCAATGGAACGTCTGCATCAGGTGCTTACTATCGACGGCGTCACGGTCCAGGAGGCCCGGGCCGGCGACATGATTTTCAACGTCTGGGAGCTTATGGAGTACGCCTCGTCTCTGATCACTCTTTATCCCGGCGACGTGGTGAACAGCGGCACGACCGGTGGCACGTCCATGGCGGGCTTTGAAACTGGGGTCCGCAGCGGCTACCTCGAGCCGGGCGAAAGAATCGAGGCCACGATCGAGGGCATTGGGACGCTCGTGCATGAGGTCGTAGCTGGCGAACCACCTCCGAGCACCCTCTCCGGTGCTCAGCTTCCCGCGGTCGATAGCTACCGCCGCGGTAATTGACCGTGCCGTAGTGTCTGCGGGCGGGTGAAGGTGCTTTCCGCAGCGCCGCCAACCCACCAACGCAACCTGCTCGAACGAAGAGAGGCCCGTCCGGCCCAGGCGCCGGACGGGCCTTGATCGAAGGATCGGATAGGCCGAATGCTGCGGACTCGCGTAGCCGCTCTAGCTCACCCCGGCGCTCGAACGAAGCAGCAACTCAGAACACCGCGATCGGGTTCAGCGGGGAACCCGTTCCCCCGGTAACCGGAATCGGGCCTGCCGTCAGCATGAACTCCCAGCGGTTCTCACGGGCCGCGGTCTCGGCGAGCGCTTCGAGGTCCATGTTGTCGAAGATGTTCGAGCCGAGGCCCGCGATCAAAAACGTGTGGAGCGGCTGTGTGATTCCCTCGACCATCGAAGGCATGACGTCGGTCGCGGCATCACTCCCCACGAACGCGACGTCGCGCTCCTTGATCCAGGGGATGACCGACGCGTGTAAGCCGGCGCTGTTTCCTGACACCACCCAGGGTCCAAGGGCTTCACGCCGCGCCCAGCGGCCGGTGTAGACGAAGATGGCGTCGCCGGCGGAGATGGTGACCCCCGCTCGGCGCTCCCATGCCTCGATGTCCTCGATGTAGATCGGGGTCGTGGGCTCCAGGTACTCTACACCCTTAAGGCGCGGTATGTCGAGCAGAACACCGCGCGTCACGATGCCATTCTTGAGGTTCTGGATCCCGTTCTTGCCACACCCCTCGGATGTGGTCGCCGACGGGGGCACATCGTTGTAGAGCCGCCCGTTGTGGAGAAAGTGGCAGAGCGCGTCGATGTGGCTGACCCCGTAGCCGTGATACGTGAACGTGTACGTGTCGCTCCGAAGGCTCCGACCCATGACGTGGTCGAACGCGGCGTCCGGATTGTCGGGAGCCGCTCCGGGCATGGGATTGTGCGCAAGCGACACCGTGATCCCACTTCGAACCAACGCGGCGGCCTGACGGGTTTTGGCCGGAGTAATCAGGTTCAGGGTTCCACGTTCGTCGTCGGCGCCCCAGCGCCCCCAATTCGAGAACTCGCGGAACATGGCGTCGAACTCCTCCAGGTTGCGCGGGCCCCGCGTCGCGTCCTGGCCCTCCAGCGTCGCGGTAGATCCGCCCAAGAGGAGTGTTGCTACCGCCGCGAACACAATTGACGATGTCATCGACCTGACGTTCATCTTTTCCCCCTTAGGCGGACGAGTCGAGGCGCTGCTGCTACTCCTCGTTGGTCCGGCCGGCCACCGGCCAGTCCCTGAACATCTCTCTTACACTCGAGTAGACCCAGTTTCTCATGGCGTCCGGACTAGCAAGCGCTGGTTCTACGTTGGCCCACCCCCCCGCGACCCAGAGGTCGGGGTCCGCTACGTGCGCCATCACCGTTCCTTCCTCATAGCTGTACGGCCTGGTTGTCACGAAGCCCGAGTCGTCGATCACTGAGTCCGCGGGGAGCCCATGGTCCGCCAGAGTCAGATGATGATGCAGAAGCAGGTCCGGAGAAGATTCGTCGTGCTGGAACCCCTTCAGAGACAACTCCCACTCGATGGCCTCATGCATACAATCCAGGAAGAAGTGATTGTTCTCGAGGCGAGGATCACCGCTCGGAAGATCCAACTCCTGGTCCTATGCGAAAGTTTGCAGGCTACCGAGATCCACGCCGGGAGTCAGGGCTGATTCGGATTGAATCGACACACTACATGAAACGATGGGGGATGTGAGACACGTCGTAAGGAGGATGCGCACTGGTACTTTCATCGCTTCTCTCACAGTCCTGGGGACGCAGGACGCGCTTGAAGACGAGAATAGGGATCGGCTTCTGCAAGCACCAGTGTCGTAGGCCGGGAGAATTCCCGAGCGCGACGACATTCGATCAACTCATTGCCTCCTGGAATGCCTCACGCACAGGCACGCCGCCACCTCGTGGCGCACCGTCAACACTGACCCGTCGACCTCGATGATCCGATCGCCGGAAGGCGTTCTACGGATCGGGCAAAGGTCGCACCCGGGTGACATAGCTTTCTCGAGGAGGGGATCCATTACCCCGGCAGGCATGTCGATTCGAACGAGCGACACGCGCTCCCCGAGCGGAATGTCGACCAATCGCAGATCAGGACTGGTCCGACGATCTCCCAGGCGCTTGAGGAGCGGCCGGGCTAAACGCCTCCATGAAAGTGCGAGTCCGGTCCACACGAGCAGCACCCCGACCAGGGACGCCAAGCCAGCCAGCGTCTGTCCCAAAATTCCGAAGAATTCTCCAGTATGCGCGAAGCGCATGAACGTGCGAAGGCGACGACCCCGCGATTGATCCTGGAACGTCGCATTGGACGTTTCATCACCGGTCGCAGCGTCAAACGTGAGCGTGTGGCGTTTCTGCGGCTCCCCTCCCCACCCCCGGTCGATGTCGATCCGTAACGGCGCATCCACATCTTCGGGCAAGAACGCCGTAATCGCACGCCAGTCGTCGACCTCGGTCATGGCAGCCGCGAGAGGGGTGTTCAGCATGGCGTCCTCGAAGACAGGGGGGCTTGCCTCGGGTACCACGGGCTCGGCCGCCTGGCTCGGAGGTGTCGACGCTCGACGTTGGGGAGGCGATTCGCCATTCACTCGATAAGCGAGGTCGCTCGCCCAAGGGAAGGAAATCACCATGGCTGAGGCGATCACGAGCGCTAACGGGATGGCCATCCAGAACCCGAAGACGTGGTGCCAATTGAAGTCTCTGGCCTTGTGTTTGGCTTTCGGGTTGAAGAGTAAGATCGGCTTGAAGTTCTGCCACTTGAAACGCCGCGGGAACCATAAATAGAGACCGCTCAGCACCATGAAGAGGAAAGCGACGTTACTCCATCCGGTGATGGCGCGTGCGTTGGCGCGACCCTCCCCGTCGAAGTTGAACCAACGGTGCAAACCGACGACGGCACTGAAAAACCCGCGCATTCGGGTGGCGTTCTCACCCCTGGCCTCAGCCGTCGAGGGGTCCATATACAGGATCCGACCCCCGCCGAGATCGGCGGCTACCGGTCCCTCGGGGCCGGAGTAAACGATGATGCGACGGACTTCGGCCTCCGCGTCGTACGCCTGCACACCTGCCAAGAATTGGGAAGGCAGGGCACGCTCGTCCTCAACGGTCGGAGCTACCCAATACTCTCGGTCCGCCCACTCGGTCACCTGCTTCTGATAGGTCAGCAAGACGCCCGTCACGGACATCATCAATATGACGGCACCCGCGGCGATCCCCACTGGGAGGTGGATCCAGAAGACGATTTTTCTGAACGGCATGAAGGTACACGGTTGATATTGATTCTCATTCGCGAATAATGCGGAATGATACGTGGGTACAAGGAGATGTCAACCTGGGTGCCCGTGATAGCGACCGCATTGAGCGGAAGGCCTGTAATCTCGCCGACAGCGGCTGCGAGTTCGCCCCCCTCGCTGCCCGCAGCTTGTTCGGTCGTACTCCTCGCGCTACCGTTGCCGATTCATTTCATAATCGAGTAAGCCGCTCAAGGAGTAATGCCATGCGCCTCAAGCTTCCAATTCTCGTCGTGACAATCATCCTCATCCATCCCCCGGTGACCGAGGCGCAGCAGAGTCCTGATGCGGCGACCGATATCTACGCGGAGCAGGTCCAATCCGTCTTGAAGAACATGATCGGCGTGACGATCGACCGTCAGCTCAAAGTTGCTGATTTCGGGGGGGATGAAAATGTGGCGGTGGGAATCCTGCACCGAACCGACCAGCATGACACCGACGGGGCTCACAGAGGGCTCGTCCACGCCTACGTCACCGAGGTCTACGTCATGCTATCGGGGTGGGGAACTCTGTTGACGGGCGGCGAGCTCTTCAACCAGGGCGAGTTATCCGGGGGCAGCATAGCCATCGGACCCAGCTTCAATGCAGAGTCGAGGGGCGGGTTGGTGCGTGAGATCGAGGAAGGCGACATCGTTGTTATCCCCGCCGGCTTGATGCACGCTTGGACTTCGATTCCCGACCACGTCACGTACCTGAGTGTGCGGATCGATCCGGATCAGGTCCTGCCGGCCGGCTATGTGAATCCGGAGATTGATTAACACCACGCTTCTAGGAGGCAATTAGCCCAAGCTCTTTGTAGAGATAAGCGAGTGCCCGGATTCCGAGTTCGATGTTTTCCTTGGGGAACCACTCGTTGGGGGCGTGCAGGTTTGCTCCGGGCAGGGAGAAGCCCATCAGGAGTACAGGTGCGTCGAGGATCCGCTCGAACTCGCCGACGATCGGGATGCTGCCGCCGCCGCCTGCTAAGACGGGAGCGCATCCGAAGGCCTTGAGGAGCGCGGACGTCGCCGCTTCTTTGAGATCGCCGTCGAGTTGCGCCCGCCAGGGCATCCCACCATGCAATTCCTCGACGGTCACCGTGACTCCGGGCGGAGTCACCGAAGCTAAGTGCGCTCGGAAGAGCTCGGCTACCCGCCCGGGGTTCTGATTGGGAACCAGGCGAAAGCTCACCTTGGCCATGGCCTCGGCGGGCAGCACCGTCTTGGCGCCCTCGCCCGTGTAGCCTGAGAGGAGCCCGTTGACTTCACACGTAGGCCGGATCCAGAGTCGTTCGAGAACGGAGAAATCGAGTTCGCCGCCTTCTGGAGCAGCGCTCAGAGACCGCGCGAAGTCGTCCTCATCGAAGGGCAGATTGCGGATCGCGTTCCTGGTCTCCTGGTCCCAGTCCAGCACGTCGTCGTAGAAGCCGTCGACGGCGATGCGTCCTTGATCGTCATGCAGGGAGGCGAGCATTCGGCTGAGGGCTATCGCCGGATTCACCACCGGGCCGCCGAACTCGCCCGAGTGCAAGTCGCTTGAAGGCCCCACAACGCGGACCTCGAAGTATGCGAGTCCCCGGAGCGAAAAAAGGAGTGCGGGCAGCCCCGGAGCGAACATTCCCGTGTCGGAAATCACGACCCCGTCACAGGAGAGCCTTTCCCGATGGGCCTCGACGAACGGCACGAGATTCGGCGAACCGACCTCCTCTTCACCCTCGGCCAGGACGATCAGGTTGATCGGGAGGGCTCCACCTGCCTTCAAGTGGGCCTCGGCAGCTTTGATGTGGAGGTAGAGTTGCCCTTTGTCGTCCGTTGAGCCCCGGGCGTAAAGGCGCCCTTCCCGGAACTCCGGCTCAAAGGGCGGTGAGTCCCAGAGTGCAAAGGGTTCCGCCGGCTGGACGTCATAGTGGCCGTATACCAAAACGGTAGGAGCGTCGGCACCGGCACCCCGCCACTCCCCCAGCACCACCGGATGGCCCGCGGTCTCGAGCACTTCGGCTTCGAGACCGGCGCCATCCATTCGGTCGCGGAGCCACTCGGCGGCTCGACGCGTGTCGGGATTGTGCTCGGACTTGGCGCTTACGGAAGGAATGCGAAGAAACTCCAGGATCTCGTCGGTGAAGCGACCAAGCTCCCTCCCGATGTAACCCTGGACGTCACTCATGTCGTTCAGATGAGACCGCGAATTCCCCAGCGGTAGATGAAGCTCATGACGCCCGCAAACGTGGCCGCGCCGGCCATGCCGCCGGCGCTCAACGCCAACGGCTCATTGAACTCGAAGATGCCCACTCCCAACATGCCGCCTATGACCGCGCCGAAAGCTCCGATCACCATGAGCACAGGTACGTGCCCCGGTGTCTCCTCCGGTCTCTTGATCAAGGTTCTCATCACGAGGGCGATGAAGCCTCCCATCACGATCCACACACCGATGCCGATCCAGTTCTCCATTGATCATCCGTTGAGGTTGGCGAGGCAGGCCACTGCGCCAACTGTGGTCCTCGAGGCAGGAAATCTAAAGGGTTCACCGTGCAGGGCGCTACCTAGTGTGGCAGCGCCGCACTAATCCTTCTCTCCCATCGCTCGCTTGAGGGCTTCGAGCCGGGCATCCACGTCGATGTCCTCCGGCTCGGGACGGCTTTCAAAACGGTCAGGCCCATCGTCCAGCAGATCGTCTACCTCGTTGCGGGTCTCTCGCCGGGCTTCGTCGGTCCCGATTTCGTCGGCGATCCGGTCCAACTGGGAGAATAGGTCGTCGGCCTCGTCTATGGAGTTGCGGGCGGACGCTCGTCCGGCGGTGGCGGAGAGTGTATCGCGGTTCTTGGCCGCCTCCTTGATGGCCTCGACCATCTCCCGGAACTCTTCCTCTCGCATGTCCAGCTCGTCCTTCAACGCGAGGGCCTTATGCTCGAGTACACTTCGGCGGTGTTCGTGCTTCTCCGCATACTCGCGGGCTACCCGAGCGGTGTCCTCATCCGTGATGTCGAGGGCCAACTTTTCCCGGCGGCGGCACGTCTTTCCGTCGCTCTTCTCCTTTTCTGCTCTCTCGATCGCGCTGCGGATGGCCTCCTCGAGTCGTCGGATCTCGGCCTTCGTATCCGCGGCCTCTCTCTTCATTTCGCGAAGAAGGCGGCTCACTGCCTCAGGAACGTCGTCCCGACCCAGCTCATCCTTGAAGTTGTCGACCGCTTCGCGGAAAGCCTGGCGTAGGTTGTCGAACATAGTTCGGCTTGCCGTTCTAGTGTGGTGATCCAGAGGTGGGCCAGCCACGCCGCGTTACTAGTTGAGGAACGGTTCAATCCTCTGGGCGAAGGAATTCCGCGCGCGGTGCAGCCTGCTCTTTACCGTCCCGAGGTTGACGCCGGTGATTTCGGAGATCTCCTCGTAGCTCTTCCCTTCCAGCTCGCGCAGTTGGAACACCAACCGATGATGTTCTGGCAACTCCTGCACGGTGTCTTCCACGAGGCGTTTGAGAAAACGCTTCCGATAAAGATCGTCGGGCCTCATCCGGAAATCCTCGAACTGGATGGGGCGGTGGCTGTCGTCCCAACTATTCGTGAGCCGCTGGAAGAGAACCAAGGGGCTTCGTGACCGATTGCGAAGCTCATTCTTGGAGAGATTGCTGGCGATCGTGTACACCCAGGTCGAGAACTTCTTCGAGGTGTCGAACCGGTGGAGGTGCCGCGCCACTCGGATGAAGGCCTCCTGAACCAGGTCCTGTGCCTGGTCTCCATCCCCGGTCTTGCGAGTAACGAAATGCACGAGCCTGTCGCGGTATCGATCGTAGAGATCCTCGAACGCACCGTTTCGGCCTTGGAGATGGGCGACGACGAGCTCCTCGTCACTCAACATGTCGAGAGCTTCCTCGCTCCAACCCCTCCGAACATCGTCGTCCATCTGAGGCCTTCCCATATGCATCCCGACGGGCTCGGGCCGATGGTAGGGAGGATCGACCTCACCCGATAATGATTCTCACCTTCGGTCGGAATATGATCCGTCCCGATCCTACCTTCAAGGGCGGGCCCAGATGTGGATCCGAGGGGCAAGCACGAACATGGGACACTGTTGCCCGTCGGGGAACTGTCCAGCGCAGGGCACCCCCCGCGTTGCCGGGTGACCAGCGGCCTGCGAGATTGACGGGGCCCGCCCCGTCGGGGAGGTAACCGTCCCGGCACAAGACGAGTAAAATCATCAGTGACCGGCCACCGTATGGAGCAAACCCAAATAACTGAATCCAGCGTCAGCACGCGCCGGCGGGTGTCGCCCTTGGTCGCCCTCACGTTTCTCGAGGTCATCAGGGCGAGTGATCGGCCTTTCGAAGTTTTCGAGGAGGAAGATACATCCATCACGATGCCGCGTAGGTTGGGACTGAATGATGTGGTGGAGCGCCGGATACGGAACTATCAGGAGGAGACGAAGAAGGGCCACAAGATTTCGGACGAGGAGTTCGTCGATCTGGTCCGGCTCGTGGGACGCAGGGCCGACGCGAGGGCGGTCTTTCTGGAAGTCGGCGCCAGGCTGGCTGGTAAGCCGTCGCGTCGACCGAGGGTTATGCCACGCAGGCTGGGTATGGCCCTGGCGAGACGCCGCGTAAGGAAGAGGCTCCAGGCGCTCTTTGGACGCCGCGTCGGAGGCTTTGCGGACGGCGAGTTCATGTTGGAGGGGCGCTCACTCCTGTTTATACAAAGCGACTCCGGGGGAAACGCCTGTTCTCTGGTGTCGGGCCTCTGCTCAGCGACGCTGAGCGCGTCGATCGAAGACCCGCCGACCATCGCGCACATCGTGTGCGAGTCCCGTGGGGGAGTGTGCTGTCGGTGGGGGATTCAGTAAAGATGCGGGGCGATTCACGATCATTGGGGAAAGCATGGATGCATTGACGGTTGCAGCAGTTACGGCGGTGGTCGCCGTCGTCGTGGGATTCTTCTTGGGAAGAATGACGGGTCGGAGCGCGGGTGGCGCGATCGGTGGGGCGCCGGCCCGTTCTTCCGCGTCCGGCGAAGCCACCAACGCCGACGCGGCATTCCGCCTGGCACTTTCTCGCATCGGGGCTTACTTGCGTGAGAACGTGGACGGTCCGCTTGCGGCGGCCTTCCAGGACCGTAGCCTGTCACTCCGGCGAGCGGCCGAGGAAGCTGTGGCCGCGATCAATGATCTGCACTTCTTCCTGGAGGATCCGGCGGGAGAGGTCAGAGAGGACGATCTTACCCGAATCGTCAAGGATGCTATCCGGGCTTACGAATCGGAATGGGACATTTCCGTACTTTTCTCGTCCAAGGGCCCGGTCCCGGTCCGGTTGAATCCCGATGCACTCCTCGACGCACTGTATCTCATCCTTCACAACGCCGCGGTTTTCGCGGATGGCAAAGGCTTGGTGTCGATGGTCTCGAGCGATGGAGAGTGGGGCCGAGTGCTCATCCAGGACGAGGGCCCGGGGTTCTCCGCCGAGGCGTTGTCGAGGGCGTATGACCCCTTCTATACGACCTCGGAGGAGGGGTTGGGGCTGGGGCTCTCGCATGCTCGGCGGGCCGTGGAGCTTCAAGGGGGAGCCATCCACTTAGGAAATCGTCCCGAGGGGGGCGCGGAAGTGGAGATCTCGGTTCCCTTGGCGTAACCCTCACTTCTGCATGCGAATCCTCATCCCTGCGGTCAAACGTCTCGGATGGCCGGGCGTGAGGAACCGTTCCACCTCCATGGTCGGTCCGCGCACGTTTCCGGACAGGATGCCGAAGGCTCGGTAGTCGTTGCTGAGGAGGTTGGAAGCTCTCAGGTAGAACAATACGGCCCCGACAGTCTGCTCTACGCTCGCGTCCAAGATTCCGTACCCGCTGAGCTTGCCGTATCTCGCGCTGTTCCCCTCATCTCCGACCAGAAACTGCTCGCCTACCCAGCCCCCGGTCATCTCAAGGGCGCTTCCATTCGTGTCGTAACGCAGACCGAGGCTCGCTGTAAGGCTTGGAACCATTGGGAATCGGTCTCCTGGCCCGACCGCGGGTGCGGTCGGACCGCTTCCGTCATCGGGGTCCGCGGGCCCGTCGCCTCCATCATCAAGGAAAGGTGCCGACAGGACGGCCTCCGATTGGAACGTCGCTCGGGTCCAGCCCGCAGCCGCGTTGATGGTAAGGGGCGTGACTGTCGCAAGAGGAACGAGCGCCAGCGAGGCTTCTGCCCCCACGCGGCGGGTGCGGTCGAGATTCGTGAAGAACCCGCGGGTGGGCGTATCCAGATCGGTGACGTTGAAAATGTCGTCGTGGACCTCGGACCAGAATGCCGCGACTTCGGCCTGGGCTCGGTCCTTGAGCATTCGAAACCCTGCTTGCCAGGTGTCCGCGGTGACGGCTTCCAATGGAGGGTCGGGTCCGAGCTCAAAGGGGAGTTGGCACGGGTCCGCCGGATCGGCGCACATGACTTCCAGAATCACAGGTGCGCGAAATGCGTGACCATAGCTCGCGAAGGCATTCCAAGTTTGGTCGAGACGCTTGCTGATGCCGACCCCGCCAGACAACTGAGAGAACGTGTTCCGGCCGCTCCCGGATGGATCGAGAAGGTCCTGCACCGGGAGTATGACATGATCGAAGCGAAGAGAGCCGTACAGCGAGACAGTTGGGCGTGCCCTCCACCAGATCTCACCGAACGCGCCGACATTGTTTTCGTTGGTCTCAAGATGCTCAGTCGTCGCCGGTACGATCGTTGGAAACACCTGGTTGGGTAGCTCCCGGATCCTGATTTCCACATCGTTCCGCGTCCATTCGACCCCTGAAGTCGCCATGAAGCGATCTGTTGGCTCGTAGCTGATCTGCGCGGCGGAACCCACGGTGTGGATATCCGTGAGGCCCAGCGCATTGGGCTCGGTGATGTTGTCGTTCTCTTGACGGAAGTCAGCCAAACGCGCGTGTGAGCTCGCCTGAAGACTCCAACCATCAGCGATTCGGCGCTCGACTCGCCCGCTAAGAAAATGAAGGAGGGGAACGAAGGTATCGCCGGTGTCTCCTGTGTACTGGAGTTCCCGGCGATCGTCGGGGGGGTCGATGATGTTGGTGGGGAGTGGACCACCGGCCAACCAGGATTCGGGCAAAGGGCCTGGACCCTGCAGGGTGTGGGATGCCAACGAATAGGAGAGCCACCCGTCTGTATCCTCTCCGCGCCAACCGATCTTGGCGAAGAGGCTGCGCTCCACCGTGCGGCTCAGTTGTCTCCAACCGTTCGACCGGTCATAGGACGCCGCAACGAATCCATCGAAGTTACCGACGGATTCGGATGCTCTAGCCGTTCCTCTCAGCAACCCGAAGGACCCGCTCTCCACGTCCATCTCAAGGGAGCGTTCCCCGCCTCGCCGCGTCACGATGTTGAGTGCTCCGGCCAGGGAATTCTTTCCGAACGCTCCTACTGAGCCCCGGATCAACTCCACGCGGTCGACGGCACCTCCGGGGATCAACGAGAGATGGACCTGTGATGCGTCGGCTTCATTCACCCGCACCCCGTCGACGAACACACTCACGCCTTGCGGGACGCCGACGATGGGGGAGAGCGCGAAGCCGCGAAGGCGAATATCGGCTTGCGAGGGGCTACCGGTCTGGTTGGTGAAGTTGACTCCGGCTGAGCCCGCCAGAGCGTTGGCGACGGAGGCGCCCGCCGCCCCTTGTACGTCGGATCCCGTGATGATCTGAACCGGGAACGGCACGTCGGCGACGGGCACGGACCCGGTCCGCAGGCGCACGACCTCGACCCTCACCTCCGGTAACGTCAGGACAGAGTCTTCGGGCACCTGGGCCGGACGGTCCTGCGCCGCGAGGGGGATTGAGAGGCCTAAGACCAAGCCGATCACCACACTAAACATAGCCGTACACGTGGTAGAGCATGACGTAGACCACAAAGCCGGTAATGGACACGTAGAGCCAGGCGGGGAAGACCCAGCGGGCCAGGCGGCGGTGGTCCTGAAAGCGCTCCCTCCAGACGAGGTATAGGAGGCGAAGGACGCAGGGGACGATCAAAATGGCTAAGATTATGTGGGAGAAGAGAATGCCCAGGTAGACGGTCTTTGCCACGCCCACGCCTCCGAAAGCATGCGTGCCGGTGATGGTGAAGCGCGTGACGTAGAAGATCAGGAACAGGCTGGACGTGGTGACCGCCCCCAACATGCTCAGGCGATGGCGACGGACGTCCCCCCTGCGGATGAAGACCCACCCGATCATGAGCAGGACTCCACTAGAGAGATTCAGCGTCGCATTGGTTCGCGCCAGTAGGGCTCCGAGCGCCTCAGTCTCCATGCACCGCCATTCCGGTTTCGGGGGGCTCGCCCGAGCCGTTCCCGGGTGCCCATGTCATCACGGCCACACCGATCGCAAGGGTGAGGAGCATCGCAGCAAGAAGCGTGTGAAAGGACACGGGTAGGACGGCTAGCCGCGTATACACGGAGAAGAAACCGAGAAGCACCTGGAGTGTCACGAGCGCGCCCGCTGAGATCGCCAAAGTCCGGGCGGTGCAAGGACTCAGCTTCTGTACGGCCCGAACCGTGAGCGCCACCAACGTAATCAAGAGGAGTAACCCGGTGAATCGATGGCCAAGGTGCACTGCGACGGTCGCGGTCTGTAGAGGCGGAATCCACTGCCCCAGGCAAAGAGGGACGTCCGGGCACACGAGCCCCGCATCCATGTGGCGGACAGCGGCTCCGAGGACAGACTGGAAGAACGTGAGCGCCGCACCGGACACGGCCAGGGTCCGCAGTCCCACGAGTTGTTTGCTGGCGCCCCCTCCCCCGATCCACCCGGGAGAGGTGACGACCGTCAAGCCCGTCACCAAGGCGAGAAAGAGGAACGCCAACGCCAGATGCGTGGTCGAAACGGCATCCGGAAGCCTCAGGAGCACGGTGAGCCCGCCGAAGAGGCTTTGGACCAGAAGGAGCCCGATGCCAGCCAGCGCCCACTTACGAATCACTGGGCGACGGGCTTCGGGTCTCCAGGCCATATACGTTGCGGTTGCGAAGATCAGAATGAGGCCTCCGGCGACGAGGCGGTGCAGGTGCTCCCAGAAAACGCCGCCCGTCATTTCGGGGAACAGCGTCCCATAACAAGTGGGCCAATCGGGGCAAGCGAGGCTCGACTCCGTGGCGTGAACGACGCTGCCGAGAAACAACAACCCGAGGGTCCACACCGTCGTAATGTAAAATGCTCTATAATGTTGTGCTGTGTTCATTCCGGACTCTTGCCGAGATGTCGGATGGGCATCACCCTCTCGACGATAGGTCACCCGTACATCCATGGATCGATCAGCTAAGAGGGCGTTCGAATGTCGCACCGAGAGCGCCTGACCCCAAAGGGGGCCCTCGGGTTTCTCCGGCGGTTGAGCCCCCGCTTGGGTCCCTACCGGGCATCGCTTCTGCTGGCCGGTGTCCTGATGTTATTCAGCGTGAGCATTGGTTTGGCGTTCCCGCTGGTTGTCCGGGAACTCCTCGACGCAGCGTTCCTGGCCGGAGATTCCGCGCTCCTCAACCGAGTCGCCATCGGGCTGCTTTCATTGTTCGCGGTGTTGGCGGTGATCAATTTTTTTCAAAGCTATCTGACGGCTGCGGTATCGGAGAAGGTCGTGGCTGATCTAAGACGGGACCTTTTCGGCGGGCTGGTCTATCAGCCGCCCGGATTCTTCGCGAGTCGAAGAGTCGGCGAACTTTCTTCCCGGCTCGCTTCGGACTCGGGCCTGATCCAAGGGGTTCTTCGCTTCGGCATTCCGGAGATCATTCGCCAGGGCGTATTCCTGATCGGGGCGTTGGTGTTGGTGACCATCACCCATCCACGGCTCACTCTGGTGACGCTGACCGCGATTCCATTCGCGGCCCTGGTGGGTTGGTTCTTCGGGGTCAGGGTGAGGCGTCTGAGCACGCGGATTCAGGATCGCTTAGCCGATGCGGTTTCGAGGGCGGAGCAGGTGTTCACTCAGATTCGCACGGTCCAGAGTTTTACACGTGAGCCTTTCGAGACCGAGGCGTACGTGGGAGCGGTTAACCAGGCGCGTGACGAAGGACTCCGCAGAGCGACGGCACGAGCCAGCCTTACGGGGGCGGTCACGTTCGCGGCGTTTGGTGCCGTGGTCATGGTGCTGTGGGAGGGAGGGCGCCTTGTCTTGGCGGGTGAGTTGAGCCCGGGGACCCTCGTGGCCTTCCTCCTCTATGCTGTCACGATCTCGGGCGCGATCACGTCCCTCTCGGGATTTTGGGGCAACCTCCAGGAGGCCGCCGGCGCAGCGCGGCGCATCTTCGAGATTCTGGACCACCCCGTGGCCATCGAGTCGCCCACCAATCCCAGGCCGTTACCCACCCCCGGGCGCGGCGCGGTCCGCTACGAGGGGGTCACGTTCCGCTACGAGCCCGACCTCCCTCGGGTCTTGGATGGCATCGATCTCGTTCTCGAGGAGGGAGCGACAGTGGCTCTCGTCGGGAGCTCCGGATCTGGCAAGAGCACGCTTGCCTCCCTGATTCCGCGCTTTTTCGATGTCGAAGAGGGATCGGTCACGTTCGACGGAATCGACGTTCGAGAACTGGCTCTCGCTGACCTGCGCAGCCGGATCGGGATCGTTCCACAGGAGCCCATGCTATTCGGCGGGACGGTCCGTGAGAACCTCGTCTACGGCAATCTCGATGCGAGCCAGGCGGAAATCGAAGAGGTTGCCCGGGCCGCGCATGCTGCCGAGTTCATCGCAATTTTCCCCGACGGATACGATCAGGTCGTTGGCGAGAGGGGTGTGACGCTCAGCGCCGGCCAGAGGCAGCGGATCGCCATCGCCCGCGTGATGCTAGAGCGACCCAACGTCCTGATCCTCGACGAGGCGTCGAGCAGCCTCGACTCCGAAAGTGAGGCGCTGGTCCAGGATGCGCTGGAGCGCTTGATGCGGGGGCGGACCACTCTGGTGATCGCTCACCGCCTCTCGACGGTGATCCGGTCAGACCGGATTCTCGTTCTCGATCAAGGCAGAATCGTCGACGAGGGATCCCACCCGGAGTTACTTGGTCGGAGCGAAGTGTACGGTCGGCTCTACCGCCCGCAGACGCACGAGCCAGCCCTGCCGTAAGATCACCCTTCCTGATGCGGCGACAGTCTTTATTGAGCGTGCCCCGCCTTAAGCCTGCCCCGCCGGTTCACCAATGGACGCCGGGGTGGTAGGCTCTACCCGCGACTCGGCTGAATCTAAACCCTCTCGGGAACTCTCGGCCGCGGCTCCATTATCCGGGTTCGGCATCCAGTCGGTGGTGAGCAACCCCTCCTCCAGCCACTCGAACGTTCCCTTCATCGCCTCCTGCGCGACGTGGTACGTCGCGGCGTCATTGTTGGCAAAGAGGTGGCGGAAACGCTCTTTGATGCGCGTCCGAGCTTGCCGGCAGAACAGATCCGCAAGCTCGTACGGAGACCGGTCGCTCGGGTTCTTGTCGACCAGCGCCTTCGCGCGCACGGTGGTCGCCACCATGACGAAGAGTTCGGCTCCGACTTCGACGATCCGACCGAGAACCGCCTGTTTGCGCTCCAGACCAGGGCCGAAGCGGATCATGGCGTAGAAGATGGATCGAGCGAGGCGGCCGGCGGTCCGATTCGCGTAGCGAAGGTGCTTGGCCAGCGGACCGAACTCCCGATAGCGGGGCCACCGGCCCCATGTGAGCCAGCGGCTCGGATACCACACCGCGTAGTGGAGCCCCGCGCGGGTCAGAGCCGCTAGGCGCCGGCCGACGGGGGCCTTGGGATCGATCAGGTCTCCGGCGACGCTCAGGTGACTGTCGACAGCCTCCCGGGCGATGAAGAGGCGCATGATCTCACTGGACCCTTCGAAAATGAGGTTGATGCGCGAGTCCCGGAAGCCCCGCTCCAGTGGATAGGGATGCTCACCGCGCTCCCGCAGCGAATCGGCTCTCTCGTACCCCCTGCCTCCGCGGATCTGAATCGCGTCGTCGAACAATTCGAAGCTGACTTCGCTGTTCCACATCTTCGCGATGGCCGCCTCGAGACGAATGTCGAACGTCTTGGCGTCGGCCATCAGGGCGGTGAGTTCCACCACGGAGTCGAGCGCAAAGGTATTGGCAGCCATCTTGCCCAGCATTTGTGCGACGGCTCCGTGCTTGCCGACCGGCGCTCCCCACTGGAAGCGCTCGCCGGCCCACTTGCGGCTCACGAACAGTGCGGCTTTGGCTCCTCCGGCACAGAATGCGGGAATCGAGAGGCGGCCCGTGTTCAACGTGATCAGCGCGAGCTTCAATCCCTTGCCCTCACCCCAGAGCAAATTCTCCTTCGGGATTTTCACGTTGTCGAACTTCAACACGCCGTTGGACAGTCCGTTGAGCCCCATGAACGAGCAGGTCTGCACGACCTCGACACCCTCCCACGCCGTTTCGACGATGAAGGCGGTGATCGGCCGACGGCTTCTCACGCCCTCACTCGCGGGCGTGCGGGCCATGACCACGATGATATCGGCTCGGGGTCCGTTGGTGCACCAGAGCTTCGTGCCGTTCAGGGTCCAGTGCTCACCATCGTCGGACAGCTCGGCGTACGTGGAGAGATTGGCCGGATCGGAACCGACGTCCTGCTCCGTCAGAGCGAACGCAGAAAGCTCCCCTCCGGCCAGGCGGGGCAAGTATTTCCGCTTCTGTTCCTTCGTGCCGAAATACAAGAGCGGTTGGGGGGCCCCGATCGACTGGTGAGCCGAGAGAAACGCCCCGGTGGATGCGCATCGGCTACCCACGATGGCCAGAGCCTTGTTGTACTGATACTGCGAGAGCCCGAGTCCGCCATATTCGATGGGGATTTTGATCCCGAACGCGCCGATCTTCGCCAATCCGTCGAGCACTTCCTGTGGCACCCACCGGTCCCGATCGATGGCATCGCCGTCGATGTTTGTCCGGGTGAATTCCTCCAACTTTGCAAGGAATGGTTTGGCCCGGGCCTCCACCTCTGGATCCGGCTCGGGCAGTGGATGGACGAGGGAAAGGTCCAGCTCTCCGTTGTAGAGTCCACGAGCGAAGCTTCTATTCTTCCACTCGGTTTCGCGAGCGGACTCTGCCACTTGGCGGGCTTCCTGCTCGGTGGCGAGGCTGTTCTTCGATTCTTGAGACATCGTGGAACTCTCTGTTTACGGGCCGGTGGGGAGTCGGCTCTCGATCTCGCTACACATTAAATCTAATGCCGAAAGACTCGGCGTGGGTTGGTGGTTTCAGGTGCGGTGGTCGAGTCCCCGCAGAACTCAGATCGTCGGATCCGGCTTTTCTGCTTCGGCACTGGCTGTTCCGGCTCGGATGAAGGCGTGGATTTCATCGGCGCGGGCCTCGGCGTCCGCTTCGCCGAGTTCGATGAGTCGGCTGATGTAGTCCGGCTGGAAGAGCACCATGCTCAGAAAGTCTGGACTCTTGGTCTGCCTGGTACCGAGGCCACGCGTGAGGAATCGGAAAGCCTTGGGTAGCTGAGGCTCGAACTCGTTCGCGAGGCGCCCCAAGTCGACGGTGGGGCGCAAGACTAGCAACCTCACTGTTCGGAGACCGTCCCTGTCCTGGGGCAGCACTTTTCTGAGCAGGTGGTTCAAGCGCTCCAGGCGGGCGGCGTCCTGATCCAGAAGGTCGAGAAACACAGAGTTGAAGAGGACGTCCAGAACCTGAGCGGGAGGAGGGTAACCGGTGACCTCGGGAAGCCGGGCCTCAGCTTCGGTCCGGTCGTACCGAGTGGAGATCGCCAGGATTTTTTCCGCACCGAGATGAATGGCGGGCGAAAGTGGAGCCGAGAGCCGCACGCCGCCGTCTCCGAAATATTCATCGTCGATCTGGATGGCGGGAAAGAAAAGGGGAAGCGCCGAGGACGCCATCACATGATCGATGGTCAGGACGGCCTGCTGCGAACGACGCTGGGGACGTGTCCAGTCGTGGAGGTCCTGTCCCTGGATCCAGGTCAGCGACTGCCCCGTCGTGTAGCTCGAAGTGCTCAGCGCGACCGCCTTGAGCCTTCCCAGCGCCAAGTTGTATTGGATGCCCGTCAGCTCGCCGTCGACGGCATGCAGCACTTCGGACAGGTAGTTCCTAAGGGGCGTCGTATCCACCAGGCCCCGCACGCGGGCCGCACCGCCCACGCCTCCCGATAGAAGCTGAAAAAGCCAGCGAACACCAATCCAGGTCAACGAGGGCGCGTCGACCCGAAACACCTCCTCTACGGTCAAGCGTTGCCAGAGGGAAACCAACTCCCGCACGGCTTGTCCAAAGGAGCCGTGATGAGAAGCCAAATGCGCGGCGTTGATTCCGCCTGAGGACACACCCGTGACAATAGGCACCTTGAGATCCGGGTACTGCCGGGCGAGATAACACAGAAAGCCAACTTGATAGGCTGCTCTCGCTCCGCCGCCGCCCATCACGAGGCCGAGGTCGGGACCGTCCTGCGATGCGGTGCCTGCTGGAGCTGTTTGGGTCTCGGGTAGTGTGGTCATCCGGTGTCTTCGTACAGGGTCCAGGCCTCAGGCGACAATCTGGATTTCAGCCGACAATGGGGCGCCCGATGGCCAGGATCCCAGCCGCGATCGCAGCCAGCGCCGCGAGCGCGCCGAGGCCGTGGGGCAGATAGGACTTCAGTTCCTCCGGCCGCCGCCGCATCACCGACACCGGAATCTGCGCCGCCGCCGCCGCAAAAAACATCATGAAGATGTGTCCTGTCAGCGCTGGTTGGAACATGCCGGAGAACAGCAAAGCGAGCCCGAGAAGGAGCTGCAGATGTATGGTTCCGACAAAGCTGGAGGCCAAAATCCTTATCGTTTTGTCGTACGCTCGACCTGAAGCCACTCCGTAGATCGCGTAAAGAACGGTCAAGACACCCCCGAGGAGGATCAGGTAGCGGAGGCCTGAGTGCGCGTTCAGCAGGAAACTATTCATCGTTTTGGTTCATCATCGTTAGTGGTCGTCTCTGGTGGATGGGAGAAGGCGGTCGAGGCGGTCCTCGATCGCCGCTTTTCGTCCGATATGCTCCGGGGTGGGTGGATGAAGCGATCCCGGCTGCACTTCTTGTCCCCCCAGGGCTTCAATCAACTGTTCGGCTTGACGCCGGACTTCGCAGAGACCCTCGTCGGTCTCGTCCCGGTCGGCGTTCCGCCCACACTGCAAGTTCGGCCTTGCCTCGTCGATCCGCCGCTCAAGAGCGAGGAGTTGTAAAAGGTATGCCTCTCGCTCCTCATACATGGCCTGCGTAACGGAAAGTAGCGGATCTCCGCGAACCTCTACCGTCTGCGTGAACGTAGTGCCCCTCACTTCCAGGGTCACCGTATACGTTCCGGGCGAGACCCACGGTCCCTTCGTCCCGATCGGACGGGCCAACAGCGAATCGTCGTGCTGGATCCAAACCTGTGGTCCGTCCACCATACTGTGCCTCAGGTCCCAATTTACGCGATGAATGCCTGGATCGGACGGAACGAGGAACTCCTGCACCAGGCGCCCGGAGGCGTTGGTGATGCGAAGAGTGGCCGCGCCCCTCCCCGGCCCCAACGCGTACGTGATGAGAGCGCCGTCCACGGGATTCGTACCATGAAACTCGGCCTGGCCGCGATACGAGGTGTTCTTTCGATAATTGAAGATGGTCGCTCTTTGGATGCCGAAGACATGCGCCGGGGCTGAGGACACCGCTGCGGTCCACTCAGCCAGCGGCCCCGTGTCATCCAGAATCCAAACGCTTTGGCCGTGCGTTCCGATTACGAGATCCTTCTCCCTCGGATGCAAGACCAGATCGTCGACGTGCGTCGTGGGAATATGTGATAGCTCGGCCCATTCGGTGCCGGCTGTCGTGCTCACGAACAGTCCGTGTTCGGTGCCGGCGAACAGCACGTTCGGGTTGTCCGGGTGCTCCGCGATCGAGTTTACCGAGCCGGTGGGAAGGTCCGACGCCAGGGAGGTCCAGGTCTGGCCGAAGTCGGTGGTTCGGAATACGTACGGCTCGAAGTCCCCGTCGCGGTGAGCGTCGAACGCGACATAAGTGGTGCCGGCTCCGGATCGGGACGCCACGATACGGCTCACGTATGTCCCGTCAGGGACGCCGCCCACGTTGCCGCTTCGCTCCGTCCAAGAGAGAGCTCCGTCCCGCGACACTTGGAGGTTGCCGTCGTCCGTGCCGACCCACAGGACCTGGGGGTCCACAGGCGACTCGGCGAGTACGGTGATTTCTCCATAGCTGGAGGTGCCGTCGTTGCGGGCAATTTCGATGTCGTCACCGCGAACGCCCATCAACTCGAGTTCGTCTCGATCTCGCCGGCGGGAGAGGTCTTCGGTCCGTGTCCATGAGGCGCCGTTGTCCCGGGACATGAAGAGCCGGTTACCTCCGAGGTAGACGACGGCCGGATTGTGCTGCGACACCAGGCTAGGTGAAACCCAGTCCCACCGGTAGTTCGGCTCCCCCTCGGGCGCCCGCGGACGAATATCCAACATGTCACCGGTTTCGGGATCCATCCGGTAATATCCGCCGCCGTTCGAATTGGCGTACACGTAGCGATGGTTCGTGGGATCGACTTGCTGATACATGCCGTCACCGAATCCGGTCTGCTGCCAGTCGTCGTTGAGGATGCCGATCCAACGGCGCGTCTCGGACGGACCCATCCACGAGTGGTTGTCTTGCATCCCGCCGTAAACCCAGTAGGGATCCTGATTATCAACGCCGATGGCGTAGAACTGCCCGATCGGCATGTTGTTGATCTTCCGGAAACTGACTCCTTGGTCGTACGTCTCCCAGAGACCGGCGTCACCCGCCAGGTACAGATGGTTGGGGTCACCGGGGTCGATCCACAGTGCGTGATGGTCGGCGTGTACGCCCACGTCGTAGGTGGGTCGTTCCGCGATCTCCGAGAAGCTACGTCCGCCGTTTTCACTTTTGTACGCGGACGTGGCTAGCACGTACACACGTTCCTTGTCCGAGGGGTCGATGAAGATCTCCGAGTAATACATGGGCCGCGGGTCGAGGGAGTTCACCCTGCTCCACGTAGCGCCCCCGTCTTCGCTGCGGTAGGTACCCTGCTCGGCTCCGTCCGCATGCTCGATGAGAGCATTGAGAACGCGCGGGTTCGACTCGGAGATCGCGAGTCCGATGCGGCCCTTGTCCCCCTGCGGGATTCCGTTCGTGAGTTCGGCCCAGGTCTCGCCTCCGTCGGCGCTGCGGTGGATTCCGCTACCGGGTCCGCCTCCATTGAAGCCCCAAGCACGGCGAAGCCTTTGGTACGTTGCCGCATAAAGGATGCTGGGGTCTGAGGAATCCATGACCAGATCGACGGCGCCACTGAATTCGTCCACATAGAGAACGCGCTCCCAGCTGAGCCCACCGTCGCGGGTACGATACACGCCCCGCTCCTCATTCCCGCTCCAGAGATTTCCCAATGCCGCCACGTAAGCGATGTCGGGGTCGCCAGGGTGAACCAGCACCTTGCCGATGTGACGTGTCTCGACCAATCCCAAGTGCCGCCAAGTCTCGCCTCCATCGTCGGACCGATAGACGCCGTTCCCCCAAGAAGAACTCTGACGGTTGTTCTGCTCACCCGTTCCCACATACAGGATGTCGGAATCCGAGGGAGCGATTGCCACGTCCCCGAACGTGCTGACCGCTTGATCCGAGAAGACGTTGCGCCATGTGTGACCCCGGTTCGTGGTCTTCCAGAGGCCTCCGGACGCCGACGCCACGAAAATCGTGGACGGGTCGCCCGGAAGCGCCTCGACGTCGTGCACGCGTCCTCCAGCTACGGCCGGTCCGATCAACCGGGGGCGGAAGGCATCGAGCTGCGCTGTGCTAATGGGGGCGGTCCCGTCCGTGGATGCCGTCTGCGCGATCGACACCGCAGGGGCAAGGAGGAGACTGGCGAGTGCAATCCGGACGCTATACCCGACGAAATCGGCGAGTACGATGGCTGGTCTCAATCGTCCCCCTCTGTCCCTGCGGCCATCTCTGCGGCGAGCGCGCCACGGACGACCTCCAGAACCTCCACGTCCATGTCGTCTGCCCCGAGCATCCAGTCGAGGTAGCCCGCTTCGCGAGCCGCGACTTGGGCGAGTGGCCGCCCCTTGTGTTTGCCTCTCCGGAAAATCAGTTCCGCGCCCTCCGTATTGAACCACTGCTCGACGGCGGTGCGAATCGGGAGGACTTCGTCACAGTAGCCGTGGAGTCCATCCATGTTCCGAGGAAGGTGACGATAACGCTCGATCTGGGCGGCCAGAACCGCCGCAGTAGTGCGGATGTCACCGAGAGCCGTGTGCGCCTCCTGGTGTTCCCGGTCGAGGTAGAAGCGCGCGGCCGCGGAGAGATCGCGTGGCTCCTCACGGTGAAAGATTCCCTGCATGTCGATCACCCGCCGGGTCCGGTGTTCGAAGTCGAGGTCGGCTCTCTTGAACTCCGCAATCAACATCGGCAGGTCGAAGCGGCGGATATTGAAGCCACCTAGATCGCAGGGGTCCATCAAGTCGAAGAGCGATTTGGCACGAGCCGAGAAGGGTGCTTCGTCCGCGAGGTCCTCGTCGGAGATCCCGTGAACCACGCTAGCTTCCGGAGCAATCGGAATGCCTGGATTGAAGCGTCTGACCCGCTCCATGACGTCTCCTTGCGGAGAGACTCTCAGGATCGCCATCTCAATGATGCGGTCCTCCTGCGTGCTCAGTCCGGTCGTCTCCAAGTCGAAAAAAACGAGCGGTCGGTCGAGCTCGATGGGTAAGAGCATCAGAACGGGTGCAGGAAGGGATACATAGCCCTATCATAGCTGCCATGAGCCAATCAGGCAGCATGCGGGCGGTGGTCTTAGAGGGCGAGCGCGACGCCGGGACTCTGGCGCTGAAGGAAGTGCCGAAGCCGATCCCGGGCCCGGGTGAAATCCTCGCCCGCGTCTGTACCTCCGGCGTAAATCGTGCCGACCTGCTGCAGCGGAAGGGGCAACACCCGGCGCCTGAGGGATGGCCGAAGGACATCCTTGGGATGGAGTTTTCGGGAGTGGTGGAGGCTCTGGGCCCCGATACGAGCCGGTGGGGTGTGGGGGATCGAGTGATGGGTCTCCTGGGTGGAGGTGGGTACGCCGAATACGTGACGGTGCACGGTTCGAACGTGGTACCAGTACCGGATGGCATGAGCGAGCATGATGCGGGCGCGATTCCTGAGGCGTTCATGACGGCGTTCGACGCCGTCGTCCTTCAGATGGAGCTCAGCGCCGGAGAGGTTTTGCTGATCCACGCCGTCGGCAGTGGAGTGGGGACCGCCGCGGTTCAAATCGGGAAGGGACTAGGAGCCATAACGATCGGAACTTCGCGTAACGCCAAAAAACTCGAAGCGGCTTCGGGACTCGGGCTGAATCAAGCGATCCTGGCGGAGCCCGACTGGCCGGACCAGATCCTCGAAATAACGAGGGGGCGAGGAGCCGACTTGATTCTGGACCTCGTTGGCGGGCCTTACATGGAGGGCAACCAGAGAGTCATCGCTCGTCAGGGCCGGCACATCGTCGTGGGTGTACCCGGCGGCTCCTCTACGCAGATCGACTTACGGGCGATGATGCTACGTCGTGTGACGCTCCGGGGCACTGTGCTCCGGGCCCGCCCCGCGGAAGAAAAAGCCCTTTTGACCGAGGCGTTCGAGGACCGACTTCTTTCATTCTTTTCGTTCGGCGAGATGAAGCCCGTGATCCACCGGGTCTTCGCTCCTGAAGACGCAGCGGAGGCCCACGAAGTCATGGCGGCCAACGAGAACTTCGGGAAGCTGCTTCTGAACTGGGACTGAACTCCGTAAGACTTCTGTGTGACCCACTGTACCTTCTCAGCAGGCCTCGGATTCAGCAGGCCTCGGGATCTTACGGCTCCGACGGAGCGCGTTCTCGGAGCGCTTCTCCGATGATCCGATCTTGGTCGACCAGGTGGTCGATGTGCTTCCCCTCCGCAGGACTCGCGCGCTCCGGTCGCGTCACATAGTCGAGCTTCACCTCCCGCGGGACCACGGTTCTCAGGCGAGGACCGACGAAGGCAAGCGCGCCCATGTTTCTGGGCTCCTCCTGGACCCACACGACCTCTCCGAGGTTGGGATAGCGAGCGACGAGTTGCTGTGTTTCGCTAGCGGGGAACGGGTAGAGCTCCTCTACTCGGGCGATGGCAACAGTTCGAGCACCCTCACGCAACTCGCTTCCGGCCAAGTCATAAAAGAGCTTTCCGGAGCAGAGAAGCAGGCGGGTCACCTCCAAGCGATCGACTGGGGTGCGTATGGCAGCTGGGGTGTCGTCGGCCGGCTGGGTAGCCGGGTTGGCCGGGCTGGTGCCTGGGTCGTCGAGCACGGGAAGAAACTTCCCCGTGAACAGATCCGACACGCGAGATGTGGCTTCGGGATGACGAAGTAGGCTCTTCGGCGACATTACGACGAGTGGCCGCTGTGGCCGAAGATGCGCTTGCCGCCGGAGTAGATGGTAGTACTGCGCCGGCGTGCTCGGGGATACGACCCGCATGTTGTCTTCGGCGCAGAGCTGGAGAAATCGTTCGAGGCGGGCGCTAGAATGCTCCGGCCCTTGGCCCTCGTACCCGTGCGGCAGAAGCATCACGAGACTCGCGAGCTGTCCCCACTTTTCCCAGCCAGATGCGACGAACTGGTCCACCGTGACTTGTGCGGCGTTGGCGAAATCGCCGAACTGAGCTTCCCACAACACCAAGGCTCTCCGCGACGCGACACTGAATCCGTACTCGAACCCCAGGACCGCCATCTCAGACAGGGGTGAGTTGTGGACCTCGAAACGGGCGCTCCCGAAGTCGGCGAGGGGCGTGTGCTCCTGTCCCGTCTTCGCGTCGTGGAAAACGATATGTCTGTGGCTGAACGTTCCTCGTTGGGTGTCCTGGCCCGTAAGGCGAGCGGGAATCCCTTCGCGGAGTAACGACCCGAAAGCCAACGCCTCGGCATGGGCCCAGTCCACGGATAATTCAGGTCCGAAGTCCTCCTTGCGTCGAGCGAGTACGCGCTCGAGCTTGGGGTGAACGGTGAAGTCCTGGGGGGTCGCGAGCGCCGCCGTGTTGATCTCGGCGAGCGCCTCCAACGGCACGTCCGGCGCAACCACCACCCCCGTCTCCAGAACGAGATTGTCTCCAGGTTCCGTACGGGAATGGCCCTGGCTCTGGACTCTCTTGCGTGCGTCACGGAGGTATTCAGCGACGCGTTCCTGAATCGCCTCGGCGTCCTCGGCGGTGAGGACACCTTGGCTGACGAGCAAGTCTCCGTACATCGTCCGGATGGTGGGATGTGTCTTTATGGCTTCGGTAGTCAGCGGCTGGGTGTAGCCCGGCTCGTCGCCCTCGTTGTGGCCGTACCGTCGGTATCCGACGAGATCGATGACGACGTCATCGTGATATTCCGTTCGATAGGCCATGGCGAGCCGGACGGCTGCGAGACACGCCTCAGGGTCGTCGGCGTTGACGTGGATGATCGGGAACCTGAAGCCCTTCGCGAGGTCGCTGGAATACTGGGTCGACCGACCGTGGACCGGCAGCGTCGTGAATCCGAGCTGATTGTTGACGATGATGTGGACCGTGCCGCCCGTCGTATACCCGTCCAGTCTGCCAAGATTGAGGGTCTCCGCGACCACGCCCTCTCCGGCGAAGGCTGCGTCTCCGTGGATGAGAATGGCAACCACCGCCGCCGTATCTTGCTTCGCCTCCTGGTCGTATCCGGTATTCTGAAGCGCCCGGGTCATGCCCGTCACGACCGGATTCACGAACTCGAGATGGCTGGGATTGGGAGCGAGCGTGATATGAACTGTCGAGCCATCCGGCAGATTCCGTTCTCCCTGGGCGCCTTGATGATATTTGACGTCCCCGGTGCCCTCGACCGTGAAGGCTCCTTTCGCCTCGATCCCCTCGAACTCGCGGGTGATCTCCTCATATCCGAGCCCCACGAAGTGGGCCAGGACGTTCAGGCGGCCGCGATGGGACATACCCAAGACAACCCGCTTCCCGCCGACAGCGGCTGCCTCCTCGAGTGCGAGATCCAACATGGGGATCATCATGTCTGTCCCTTCGATCGAAAAGCGCTTTTGGCCGACGTACGCCTGGTGGAGAAATTGCTCCAAGCTCTCGACTTCGGTGAGTCGTTGTAGAAGGCGCACCCGGTCGCCGTCTTCGGACATGCGCAGGTGCGTGCCGGATTCGACCTGATCCCAGAGCCACCGGACGACGTCGGGGTCCTCGAGGTGTTCGAACTCGTATCCAATCGTGCCGCAATAGGCCCGATGAAGCCGCTCGAGCACGTCGGCCAGAGACTCGTCACGTGCGTTCTCGAACACCAGCGAGGCGGGGAGTTCTCGGAGCTCCTCCAAGCTCGTGCCAAAGAAGGACGCATCGAGTTGTGGGTGGCCCGGAGGCTTCGAGCCCAAGGGATCGATGATCGAGAGCCGGTGCCCGTGGTCTCGATAGGCCTGAATGAACGACGTCGCGCGAGCGACAACACGAAGAAGGCGGCGCATCGAGTGCGCCTCTTGGCGTGCGGCGCTCAGCTCGGCGGCGTCCATCGGCGAGCCCGCGCTTACCCGTAAGTCGGCGCCCCCGACACCGTCCTCGGGCAGGCCTTCCGGGACGATCAGACCTGCCTCTACTGCGGCCTGTGGGCCCAAGGCAAAGAAATTCTGCCACACTTCCGGTACGCCCTCCGGGTTACGCGCGAACTCCTCGTAAAGGGCCTGGGCGTAGGCGGCGTTTTGGCGGTCGAAAGGCTTTTCGTCCATCGGTCTCGTTGCTTGCTTCGACGATCCTCAGATGGCCTCTAAACTAGCCACATTTCCGTCTGCGGGGAGTACTCATTTTTCCGCGTCGAGGGCGTGCGATAGCGGCCACCCTGCTAGATTGAGCGGTTGGTAGCCTTGCCGACCGTTCGATCTACCATGGCCTGAAGGCTGTTGCGAAGGAGTGCAGCGGACGCATGACAAAAGAGATCGCTGCTGGCGTTCCGCTTTACGTGGTCACGGACTGGGCTGATCGATTTCCGTGGTTGTTCGCCGGGATCACACACGCCGGATCTGGCCCCGATCCCTTCGATCTCCGGCTTTTCGGCGAGCCGGCTTCAGAACTGGCCCTGGCCCGGTGGAACGATCTGCTCCTGGCTTCGGCCTTCACGGCGATGGTACATGCCCGCCAGGTCCACGAAACCCGTATCGTCGTCCATGATGGGGTCGGTGCCGGCGTCCGAGAGGCGGAGGGAGCCGCGGACGGGCACGCCACGGCCGAATCCGGTGTTCTCTTGGCGGTCACCGTTGCTGACTGTGTGCCCGTCTACCTTCTCGACCCCGACGCGCGAGCGGTGGCCCTTCTGCACGCCGGATGGCGAGGGACCGCCGCCGGTATCCTTCCACACGGCATCGCGCTCCTCAGCCAGAGGTGGGGGACTGAGCCTGTAGACCTTCTCGTCCATCTGGGGCCGGCCATCTGCGGTGAGTGTTACGAGGTGGGCCCCGAGGTGTTCGAGGCACTCGGCTTAGAGGCCCCGCCCGATCCGGCTCCGGTAGACGTAAGAGTTGCTTTGGCTCGACAAGCGAGGGCAGCCGGCGTTCCGCTCGAAAGCGTCTCCGTGTCGGACGTTTGCACGCTTTGCGGAGACAGAAACCTGTTCTCTCATCGCGCGGGGCGGACTGAGCGGCAGGTGGCGGTGGTGGGCATCCTGCCGTGAGTCAGAGGAAGGGGCGGGAGATCGACTCGTCAACGGACGTGGAAGCCGACGTGGGCTTTTGTGGTGCCTGCACATTCGCGCGGCGCGTCGAGAACCGACGCGGATCGATTTTCTACATGTGCGGACGTTCGGCGGCGGACTCTCGTTACCCTAAGTATCCGCCTATGCCGGTGCTTGAGTGCCCGGGTTTTGTGGCGATTCCTGCTTCTTCTCCTCTTCCTCCTCGCTCCTGAGAAACTTCAGGACGATCTCCAGAGACTCCTTCGGCAACTCCTCCGGAGGCACGTGCCCACATTCTTCCATGACTTCGAGCTGTGCACCTGGAAGGGCCGCGGCGAGCCGCTCCGCGACGTCCAAAGGGACCACCCGGTCGTGCTTTCCCCAGAGGAGGAGGGTCGGCAAGTCGATCTCGGGAATGCGCCGTGTGCCGTCTGCGAAATCGGGAGGGATAATCCGCGCAGCGGTCTTGATGAGGGCTGTGCGGTGGGCCGGGCTGAAAAGTGGTTCTGCGTAGGCCTCGACTTGAGCGTCCGTCACACCCTCCCGGTCGAAGACGATCGAGCGCAGGACCCAACGAATCAGAAAACGCTTGGGGCAGAACCGGAGCCCCCACTCCGACAGGCGCCCTCGCCCGGCCAGGGCGATGAATCGGGGAAGGCGCTGTGGGTAGGCCGCGCTCGACACGAGAACCAACCGCTCTAGGCGCTCCTCCTCGAGGAGTCGAAGTGCCACGAGGAGCGCCACGCCCCCACCCATGGAATGACCCACAAGCGTAAGTTTCCGGAGGTCCTTTTGCAGGATCAGGCGGCGCACGAGGTCGGCATGGTCATGGATCGAGTAGAGGTCGTCGGATGGCGCAGGTGCCGAACCGTGGCCTTTCAGCTCTATGGACCACACCCGTTGTTCCTTCGCCAGCCCCCCGATCCAACCTCGCCACGTGTATGAGGTGGCACCAAAGCCATGGAGCAGCATGATCTGCCGGTCCCCTTCGCCGTACTCTTCGACGTGCAGCGGAAGCGTGTATCCGCCCGGCTTGGGGGCCGAACTCACGGGAGGTCCACCCGGTTCGCGCCCGCGTCGATCAACTCCTTCGCCCAGGGTTCGTGGCACGTCATGACAAAGACCTGCCTCGTCTGAGAGAGCTCCTGCAATACATGGTCGGCAATACCTACTGGTCGATGGTGCAGTTTCACAATGCCGAGGTCGTGCAGAATTCTCGGGGTGTGTACGTTCCGATTCCCTACGACTTCGACTGGACGGACTTCGTGTCCGCGCCGTACGGGCCCCGGCCCGATGAACGCTCAGGCACCAGGAACGTCCGACAGCGGGTCTATCGGGGTTTCTGCCGTTCTAATTTGGATCTCTCCAGGATCTACGCCCAGTTCAAGGAGATTCGTTCGGATCTCGAGGCGCTCTACACCAGCCAAGAAGGGCTGGACGAGGACGAGGCGGAGGATGTTGTGGAATACATCGACGGCTTTTACGAAGATATCGAGACCATGGAAAGGGCCGATGATTGCCCTGTGAATGATTGCCGCAATATGTAGATGTAGTCCTACTTCTTCTTGCGGCCGGCGTTGGGGTGCTTAAGGTGTTTCCACGTGTCGCCGCGACGGACCGCTAGAATCGTACTCGGTGAGACCTTGAGAAGTTTGGCCCAGTGTCCGGCGGCGTTACGCCAGTAACCCTTGTCATCATCCCAGTCGTCCAAAACCTGCCGGACCTGTTTTTCGTCCAGGAGGGAGTGGGGCGACCTCTCTCCCTGGAGCCAGGGGTTGTCGGACCAGCGCCTGCGCTTTTGTATGGGGCCCGGAGCCTTGGCGCCGGAGTTTCCGAGACAATAGTGCCGGATCTGACTCGCCGTGTACTCAGGAGAATCCTTCGCTATGTCGGTGTAAAAGCGACCCTCTTGAGCGAGGTCTCTCCACTTGACGATCAACGGAAGGGGGGGCTTTGCCATGACTTTTTATCACTCTTGACCAATCTATTCGCTTTAGTTAACGACATAAAATACTCAGGCTGCTTCCAGAAGTACACCCGTCTGGGCGGGGGGGTGTTCCCAGAATTTCCTCACTTTCAGCCGACTGAGGGCCGACGCGACCTCGAGGCATCACGGAACGGAAAGGGGAGCCGGTGGCCCGCCTGAGGGTACCTCTGTCGTGTACAGGCGTAGGTAGAGTTCACCCCCGATCAATGCTTCCCTGTCCTGTGCGTTCAGCGTAATGGTGCCGGCGGCTCCCTGGTCGACCGGGCCCGAGAGCCGGTAGATGACTCCGCCCTCCCGGTCCGCTTGCGCTCGGTGAAGGCCCACTCCCCGAATTTGTTCGATCGATACTCCTGAGATGGTGGCCTCGTACAACAACGCGCTCGCGACGACGTCCCACGAAAAGAGAACGCGAGCGGTTGCACGGCCCCCCTGGGCGGCGACTTCGAATGCTGCGGGCTCGGGAGCCCGGCCCTCCCGTAGCGGCGGGGTACGGACGGGGGCACGCCGGGGCTGGACGGATTGCTCGAACGCGAAGCCGAGCGCCACCAGCCGCGCGTCCTCCAACGGTCTCCCGAGCAGCTCCATTCCGGTGGGAAGTCCCGCGTCGGTCAATCCGGCCGGGACGCTCAGCGCGGGAAGCCCCGTCGTCGCGCTCAATTGGCAGTTCGAGCCCCGCTGGGGATCCCCGATCCGGGCAGCTCGGCGTCGTATCGTCGGGTAGACCACCGCGTCGAGTGCCAGCTCGTCCATGGTCGCGAGCACTGTATCGCGTGCCTCGGCACGTTTGGCTACGGCCCGGTGATACGCTGCGCTGTCTCTCTGCACCGTCTCAGCCCGGCGCCGAAAGTTCGCTTCCAATTGAACGTGATAGAGACCCCGATCGAGGATGTCCTGGAGCGAGCCGACCGGCGTGCCTGGGGTGGCGGCCAAGTAATCGATGAGGTCCCACTTGAATTCGTGGCCTATCAGACTCGATCCGGAAAGGATCGAATCCAAACCCGGGATCTCGATGTCGATGATCTCCGCTCCGGCTTCGGTCATGCGGTCGAGAGCGTCTCGAACTAGCCGAGAGTGCTCCTGATCTTCCACAGCGTCGCCCATCAGCATGGTCAACACCCCGAGACGAGCCCCCCGAAGGGCCTCGGCATCGAGCCCTTCCACAAATCCAGGGAGAGGCCGATTCGCCAGAATCCGCGTGGCCGGGTCGGCCGGGTCGGCTCCTATGGTCGCGTCCAGCCCGAGAGCGAGATCCATCACGGTGCGAGCCAGTGGGCCACCGACGTCCTGTGTGTGTGACAGGGGGATGATCCCGTCGATGCTAGAGAGGCCCTTGGTCGGACGGAGACCGAACAGGTTGTTGTGCGATGCCGGGATGCGAATGGACCCGCACGTGTCGCTGCCCCAGCCGATGGCTGCAAAGCTGGCCGCGATCGCGGCGCCGGTTCCCCCGCTCGAGCCGCCCGGGTTTCGGGAGGGGTCGTACGGGTTACTGGTCTGACCCCCAACCGAACTGATGGTGGTGATGCCGGCCGCTAGCTCGTGCATATTGGATTTTCCGATGATTACCGCTCCGGCCTCCCGCAGCTTGCGGACCTGGAAAGCGTCGTCCGGGGGGATCATGCCGGCAAGCGCGATGGATCCGCCTGAAGTCGCCAGGTCCGCCGTGTCGTAGTTGTCTTTCAGGATGATGGGGATGCCGTGAAGCGGTCCCCTGGTGCCACGGAGGGCACGCTCCTGGTCGAGTGCAGCCGCCTGCGCCCGGGCGTTCGGGTTCAAGTAGACCATGCTGTTGAGCTCAGGACCTGCCTGGTCGTAGGCCCTGATCCTGGCCTGGTAGGCGTCCACGAGCTGGACCGACGTGACCCGCCCGTCCGTCATCGCCTCCTGGAGGTCGGGGATCGTGGCCTCGAAGACTTCGACGCTCTGGTCCTGGGTGACGGGAAGGGGTGGGGGGGTGCGGTGGGCGTGGGCGGCCCCTGGCACGAAGGCCAGCGCCGCGACTAAGGCTCGCCTAACAACGTGGTGATCTGAGAATCTCGACTCCATCATCCCTCCTTGCCGCGCTGGGGTGGCGTCCGAGGAGGTTAGAGTGTTTCAGGGCGACACGCGAGGGTTGGGCTACTCCTCGCGCAAGACCCAACGCGAAGCTCACAGTGAGAAGTTGGCGAACTATCCGGTTACGCTTGGTCCCATTGCGGCTCGCACGGCCAGCTCCCGCTGCCGGCCCTCGCCCCGGGCCAAAAGGAGGTTCGCCCCGATGCCCAGCCCCAGCGTGAGAAGGACCGCCGCCGTGAACCCAGGATGCCGGGCGAGCGATCGGAAGACGAACTTGAGATCCTGCATCGCCCTGTCCATTGAATATCCCCCCCCCATTATCCCTTACAGGCCCCGTATAGTGCCGGGGCTCGGTCTCTGACCCGGCATACGCGCTTCCCAAGCGCGCGCGCGTTCGGAGAATGAGACGCCGCTCGCGGTCAAAGGGTTGGAACGAAGGTGAGGCGGTTGCGGTGCCTTCGCCAAGAACACAGACTGAGGCGAGCAGCGGTGCGGGGAGCTGGGCTTATGCGCTCAGCAGCCCGACCAAGACCGGATCCGTCGACCCACTGGACGTACTCCCATGAAGAACTTTCCGAAATCTTTTGCGTGGGCCCTGATCGCGGCTTCGCCGCTTCTCCTCTCGCCGGGGTCGTCGTTGAAGGCTCAGGACGCGGGTCCCCTCACGCTGAGCGAGGAGGTGCACACCGCCGGCCAGGTCGCCTACGAGAGGGCATGCGCGGCCTGCCACCTTCCGAACTTCTTGGGATCGTTCGAGGCGCCCGAGCTGGCGGGTCCCAACTTCCGTGGAGTCTGGACGGAGCGTACGCTGAACGAATTCCGCGCCACGATTCGCACGATGCCTCCCACGGCTCCGAATTCGTTGAGGGATGCCGAGTACGATGCCATCACGGTCTACCTGCTCGCGGCCAACGGTCTGGTGAGGGACGGCCGAATGGTCCAAGCGGATCGTGCAACGACCGTTGGGTCGATGCTCACGGGGGCCGTGGCAGAGGTCTCTGCGGCCAGCGCCGCGGGCAGGCGGGCGGCGGCCGGTGGCGAGCGGACCGCTCCAGTGGGCGTGACTGAGACTTTCCGCGAGATCGCCGACTTCGTACCGGTCACCGACCAAGAACTCCTCAATCCGGACGACGGTGACTGGCTCATCTACCGGCGTACATACGATTCACAGGGCTTCAGTCCGCTCGACCAGATCAATCGGAACAACGTCGACGATTTGAGACTCGCGTGGGTGTGGTCGATGAGGGACGGAACCAACCAGCCGACGCCCCTGCTCCATGACGGCATCATGTACCTGGCCAATCCTGGCAACGTGATCCAGGCCCTCGATGCCGCCAGCGGTGAGCTCCTCTGGGAGTACAGGCGCGAGTGGGCGGACGATTTCCGCGCCGGTGGTTTCGACCAGCTACGCAACCTGGCGATCTACGGCGAGAACATCTTCGTCGCGACCAAGGACGCATACTTGCTCGCCCTCAACGCCCGCACGGGGGAGACGGTGTGGGAGACTCAGATCGCCGACTACCACCTGGGTTACACCAATGTGGCCGGGGTCATGGTCGTCGAGGGCAAGGTGCTCAACGGCATTAATGGGTGCACTCGCTTTGTCGAGGAAAGCTGCTTCATCACGGCGCACGACGCCGTCACTGGTGAGGAACTGTGGCGTACCTACACGGTCGCCCGTCCGGGAGAGCCCGGGGGCGATACGTGGGGTGATCTGCCGATCGAGCTACGGGGTGGCGTCGACGTTTGGAACACCGGCAGCTACGATCCCGAACTCGGGCTGGTTTACTGGGGGACGGCCCAGCCCAAGCCGTGGGTGGCCGCGAGTCGTGGCCTCACCGTTGAGGATGCGGCGCTCTACTCCAACTCCACCCTGGCGATCGATCCCGACGACGGCTCCATCGTCTGGTACCGACAGCACGTTCCCGGGGAGTCACTTGACCTGGACGAGGTCTTCGAGCGGATCCTGATCGATCGCAACGGGGAGCGCTTGGTGTTTTCCATGGGGAAACACGGGATCCTCTGGAAGCTGAACCGGGAGAATGGGGAGTTCGTATCATATCTGGAGTCGATCTACCAGAACGTCTTCGACTACATAGATCCCCAGACGGGTGCGGTGCGCTATCGAGAAGACATCGCTTCGGCGGGGATTGGCGACTGGGTGTCGGTGTGCCCGAGCACCGCCGGAGGCCACAATTGGCCGTCGATGTCTTATAGCCCTGAAGTAAACGCGCTCATCGTTCCGCTCTCTCAGAGTTGCCTGGAAATCCAAGGGCGCCCGATGGTGCTCGAGCTCGGATCGGGTGGCTCGGGCGCGTCCCGGCGCTTTAGGGATATGCCCGGAACGAACGGTCGCCTGGGCAAGTTGGGCGCTTACGACATCGATACGATGGAAGAGATCTGGAGTGTCGAACAGCGGGCGTCCTTCCTCACTGCGACGCTGAGTACAGCGGGCGGCTTGGTTTTTGCCGGCGACCTCGATCGCTACTTCCGCGCCTACGACGTTCGGAATGGCGAGGTTCTCTGGCAGACCAGGCTGGGGACGTCGGTGCAAGGCTTTCCGGTGACATTCGAGGTGGATGGGGAGCAGTACATCGCCATTAGTTCCGGGGTGGGCGGCGGAAGCCCTCGTGGTGTGCCCCGCGCGGTGACCCCGGAGATCCGGCATCCCCAGAACGGAAACGCGCTCTATGTCTTCAAGCTGCCGAGTCCGTAGGGGTGGTGGGTGCGCCCGCGGAGCGTCGCCATAGCAGAAACCCGTAGGCGCTCAAGTTGATTACGAGGACCGAGCCGCCAAGGATCAGCTGGTGGGTGCGGGTCAGTCCGGACGGATAAATGATCGGCACCAGATAGTGCTCAATGAACCCGCCCGTGTATCCCTCGGCGCCTCCCATCCGGCGAAAGCCAACCTCGAGTGGAGTCAGGGGGCAAATTCCACCCGTGAATTCGATCCATACGCCCCAGAGCCCGCACGGGATGTGAGCCCAGGCCATCTGCGGCCATCGGTATGTCGTGAATGCGCCGAACACCACGAACAGGATGAAGGCGAGGTGCACAACGGCCAGGGTGTCAGCAAGGAGTAGATAGTTCACGTGAGGGAATTGACCTGGGACCACTATCCAGGGCAAGCGCCTCGCTAGCCACGTCCTTAACCACGTCCCCGGGAAGACCTGCGAGGGACGGCGTGTTGGGACGGACAAGGGTCGTGATTCGTGATCGCAGGGAAATCGTTGCGCTGTCTGTGCTAGTCTCCGAGACTAGAGGAGAGCTTTGATCGGAGGCGATCATTCTGCTGGGCTGATAATTCCACCGGCCGCTGAACTCCGCCGGATAAAGAGAGATCGACCATGGCCACGACGCGCGGACGCTTACTCCCCGCATCATCGACGGTGTGAACGAACTCGATCGGGAGGATCTTGAGCCAGGTTCCGCCCCATCGGCACAGGGCGGGGGCACGCGGTAGCGGGCGAGCGGTACGGCATGCAGTAGAGCGCCACTGCCAAACGGCGGCTAGTGACTCAGCACGCTCTCCAGTACCCTTCCGTCGAGATCGTTCGGTGCCGGCGTGCCGACGATCCACGCCAACGTCGGGGCAACGTCCACCGTGGCAACCCGCTCATCCGTGACTCCGGGTCGGATTCCTCTGCCGAAGAAGATCATGGGAACGTGGCGGTCGTAGTAATAGGGAGTACTGTGGGTGGCCGCGCTGGTACCCGAAGTATGAACGTTCCTTTCGTAGCGCACGTAGACCCCGATCTGCGCAGCCGGGCCCACCTGGCGCACCCTCGAGTGGGAATGAGCGAAGAACACCTGGAAGGAATCTGAGGGCACCCCGCTCTCCACCTCCGAGAAGGTGTAAGCGGCGGCAATGTACGGGAGGGTGGCCAACGCTTCTTTCACCGCCTCCTCTGGAGCCTCGTCCTCACCCAGGCCGTCGAGTGCGTTTTGAATGTACGCCCGTACTTCCGCACGATCCCCGCGCGACAGGCGTCTGGCATCGATGCCCCTTTCGAACAGATACTCCGGGATGCCCAGGACACCATGGTCGGCAGAAACCGCGACGACCCAGCGCCCCGGGCCCACAGAATCATCCAGGAACGAGAAGAGCCGGTCCAGTTCCAAATCGAGCCTGAGAAGGTTGTCGAGTTGCTCCCGGCTGAGGGGTCCAAAGCGGTGCCCCACCGCATCCGTCTGAGAAAGCGCGATTCCCAAGTAGTCCACACTCCCTCGCTGTCCCAACTGGAACTCATGAATGGCCTCGACGGCCAGGGAAACGACGGCCCGGTCAGGGAAGGGCGTATATCGCGACCTCCAGCGATTCAACTCGCGCGGATCGGTTCCATCCACGAGTTCGCTCGCAACGTGAGGAAAGGCGGTGTACTCCCCCCCCGACTCCCATCGCGACGTATCTGGACGGGTCAGGGAACGCGCTTCGGGTGGAATGCTGCTCTCCCATACTGTGTCCGAGTAGACGAGCGGTAGGGTGGTCGCGTTGAATTCCGTTATCCAATCCGGGTACTCGGAGTGGTAGAAGTCCGAGGTGACAAACTCGCCGCCTCGCTCCTCGATCCAATAGATCTCCCCCACGGCCTGCGCTGCCAGTCCGATCGCGGCACGGTCCTTTCTGGAAATCGACACCACGCGTGAACCTGGATCATCGGCGCTGATCCAATCTGGGAGGCCCGGCCGGTCGATGTTCGCGGAGGATCGTCCAGTGAGCTCGGGATATCCAAGGATCTGGCTGTTCCGGTCCTCCATCGAGTAGATCGACCGCCGCTCGCCCTCGATCGACTCGAACCACGAGTTCCCGACGATCCCATGGCGGGTCGGATAGACCCCCGTGGCGAGGGTCGTGTGTCCCGGACCCGTTGTGGTCACCGCATGGTCGTGGGTCGCATTCTTGAAGTGGTAGCCCTCATCCCGGAGCCTCCGGAGGCCTCCCACGAACAGGTGGTCGTACCGATCCAGAAGATCAGGCCGGAGCTGATCAATCACCATGAGAATGGCGAGGGTGGGTGGGTCGGCCGACGCGCCTTCGGGGGTCTGCTGACACGCAGACATCGCGCTCCAAAGCACGAAGACGCCAAGTCTTCGAACGACGCTCATGTCCCTCCCCATCGATTGTCGACCCGCGGCCTCATCGCTTCACCGTGTAGTAGAGTAACATCAGTTTTCGCATCACCCTAACCCGCCACCTGTGTCCCAAACCACCAGGTATTCCCATCAAGACCCTTGACGCCGACGCGGCGGTCGGGGTCGCTCCCCTTTGCGGGTTCCTGAACGGAGTCGCCGCCTTTCTCCCCGGCCACCGCTTAGATTGCATCCACGTCCGGTACGTAGACATGCAGATGACAGGGGACTGCCGACCAGCCTTGTGGGGCCTCACCGATCATCACCCCGGTGTCGTCGATCCGATTTTCGCCCTGCAGATCGCTTGTGTTGAAGTTGCGCGCTCGATCGAGCATGCTGTGCACTGTGTGCATAGACGGCGCGAATGACGGAAAAGTTGCGAGAGATGTTTTCGGGGACTAGAGCGCGTGCCCAGCTAGAAGACGTCAGTCCGCCTCTGCCTCCTTCACCGCTTCCTCCTTGTTCCCCAAGAGCCGTGCGAGGTCACGCGATTCCCCCGGACGCCGGTCGTCTCCGAGCGCGCCCATCCAAGCCGGATACCCCAGCGGAATCCTGCTCACTTCGTCGAGTTGTGCGACCTCCTCATCGGTGAGTGTCAGGTCGACCGATCCGAAGTTGTCTTCCAGCTGGTCCATGCGTCTCGCTCCGATGATCACGCTGGTCACGGCTTCTTTGTGGAGCAACCAAGCGAGCGCCACCTGGGCGACGGTGGCGTCGTGCGTCTCCGCCATGGGCCGCATTACATCCACGATGTCGAAGCCCTGTTCCTGGTTGATCGGCGGAAAGTCGAAGGTGGCGCGTCGCGAACCGTCCGGGCTGCCATGTCGCGTGAATTTTCCGGAGAGGAATCCTCCGGCAAGCGGACTCCAGACCAGGAGGCCGAGTCCCTGGTTCTGGATCAGCGGAATGGTCTGCTGCTCCAGTTCCCGTCCGGCCAACGAATAATAGGACTGGGTGCACTTGAACGTCTCCAGGCCCCGTTTCTCGGAAATTCCCAGCGCCCTCATCATTTCCCAGGCCTCCATGTTGGAGCACCCGATGTAGCGGACTTTGCCGGACCGGACGAGATCGGTCAGCGCGATGAGCGTCTCTTCGATGTCGGTCTCGGGATCGGACCGGTGGATCTGATAGAGGTCGAGGTAGTCGGTGCCGAGGCGTTTCAGACTCGCTTCGGCCGCCTGGACAATGTGCAGCCGCGAAAGCCCGACCTCGTTTGCGCCCGGACCCATGCGGCCGCGCACCTTGGTGGCGATCACGACATCGTGACGCTTGTCCTTCAACGACCGACCAAGAATCTCTTCGGACTCACCGCTCGAATAGACGTCTGCGGTGTCGAAGAAATTGATCCCCTCGTCGAGCGAGCGATGCACGAGTGCGTCGGCCTCTTTCTGATCGAGAGCGCCGATCATCTCCCACTGGCTGCCAAAGGTCATGGCGCCGAGGCAGAGTTCCGAAACGAAAACCCCGGTGTTGGCGAGGGGACGATATTTCACAGGTACTTTCTCCTGGGTCACGAAAGTGGACTCGAGTGTTACGGTCCCGTTGGACAGTCGCACAGGACAGTTGCAAGGACGGCTGCTCACGACGGTCACATGGGACACGGACGCCCATTATATCGGCCTCCGCCGCGCCGGTCTACGAACTATCGCTCACTGAGCCGGATCGGCATCGTCATGGCACCGTTGCCAGCCGAATCCCAAGCGGCGAACCGCACCCAAGCCTGGCCCCTCGCATCGAACGGAATCGTGAACGCATGACTGCCGAAGGGAGGCAGATCCGTGGCCGAGACCATCTGAGTCGTGGTCCTCTCACCATCCCCGTAGACGACCTCGACAAAATCGAGCGGGAAGGTCCACTGGACCTCCGCCGTGAGAATGGCGTTGGCTCCCGCGCCGTCGTATTCATGGGACGGGATGAGCACCTCCCCCGAAGTCACGAAGTAGTTCCCTTCCATCAAGGCGTCGATGATCGGTGCGTAGTCACTAGATTCCGGCAAATCGCCCATCCGTAAGTAGCTCACCGGGCCGTTCGCGTAGATATCGTCGCCCGGGGCCTTGTCGTAGGTCTCCGTGATGGCCAAAAGGTACTTCGGTCGAAGCGATGAATCGGCGATCCAATTGTTCATGTCGTCGAGCAGCGGGATGACGCGGAAATCGGACAACCGGACCTCGGACAGGTCGGAGCCCATGCCCCAACGCCAACCCGCCCCGCGGTAACGGTCATTGAGGAACTGCGGGGTCTCCGCTACGGCGTCAGGGAAGCCGGTGGAGCCTTTCGTGCGCGGATGAGGCATGTAGACCAGCATGTCCTCCGCCTCGATCATGGTCATCAGGTCTTCGGCGCTGCCGATGTTGTACATACGGCCGTACTCGGGGTGCTCGGTGATCAGAGGCGTCCCCGGCGCGCGCTCATCTACGTAATAGACGGGGTGTGAGAACAAGAGGTCCCAGTGGCCGCCGAGAAGATTGGTGTTCTCCATCTCCGGCATCACCATGAACTCGCCGTCTGAGTGTCGCTGCGCTCCTTCGAACAACCAGTGGAGTTCCTCCAACTGGGTGGCGTCACGTGGCCGGTCAACGGGTCCCGCGATGTTGATGCCCGCCGCCCGCAGCACCTCGAAATCCGACAGTCGGGTATCGATGCTTCCGGATGCCAGGAGATCCCGACCCAGATCGGTATGGTAGTGGCTGCCCATCACCTGATAACCGGGCAGTGGCCGGTATACGTCCCCGTTCGTAAACGCGAGGGCGTCTTCGAACGCCTCGGACGAAGCGCCGAGCGTCGCGTAGAAGTAGCCTGCCATGTGCTGCTCGGACCCCGGCGGTGCACTGTATAGGGACCAATTCGCCAGGTACCTCTCGACGACCTCCTGTTCGCTCTGCCGGATTCCGAAACTGAACGATGACTCGTCGTCCTTCCGATACCAGTTGTTGCCGACGTTGGCCTCGATCTCGCGCGCCCAGAAGAACGTGTGCGGCGGCGGAAAGGCGGCGATCGCACCTCCGTTGGTCTCGGCGACCACCAATCGATTCGCCGCCCTAAGCACCACATGATCGGCGTTGGCTGGACCTCGAAGCGAATAGGAGTGGTCTTCATTGGCGATGTCGTGCCACGCGATCCGGCTTCCCTCGAGATCGAGGCCGGTGAGGCCGAGATCGTATTTATACGCCACCGAGGGCAGATCCGTGGAAGCGACGGCCTCGACCCGAATGAGATTGGTCCCTTCATATACGGTCAGCACCAACTCTCCCGAAAAGGAGCCGAGCCGCATTCCGGGGAACGTTACCTCCAGCCGCGCGCCGTTCGTCGTAACCACGCAGCGCTCGGCATTGTAGACCGCGTCGGCACGACGGACCTCTTCAGGCGACCGCGGGAGACCCGGTTGCTCCGCCACACCTGCCGCGGGCGGAGGATTCCCGGTACCCACTTCGGTACGCAGGTCGAGCGGGGCGTCCCAGAAGACGTCCCACTTATAGGTATCGACGACGTCCTGTGTAAGCTCCACGCCGAGACTGCGCAGCGGACTGAGTTGCTGGTTGCTGATCCGCCGCAGCCCCTCGGTGATCTTGAATTCAATTTCCGCATCGGTTGCGAGGATCGCCCAGGATTCGCTTCCATCTCGAATCGCCAACTCCGCAATGGTTGGCGTCCCATCGACGATGCTGAGCCCAAGACGGAGCCGCTCGTTTTCGGCGCCTGGCCACTGGACGAGTAATATATCATCGGACACGCGTGCGGTGATGGCGCCCGCCGGTGCATAGCTCGCGAGGTCACAGACGAGCGGGGAGGCGGGACTAGAGACCTGGGTAAGTGCCGTCACGCTTGCGGGCGCGAAAAGGGTTACTACCGCCAAGATGCCTACGGAGAAAATCATCAGAATCACCTCTCTGGCAGGACACTACCGGCCAAGAATAGGGGTTGTCGTGGCGACCGGCTATGTGCCTCAACGATCCGCAGTGGGAACGTCTGGAATCTTCCCAGTACTTCTTGGGTCCGGTGGGTTCGGGGATGCGCGTCCAGGTAGGCTATCACTACGACGTGCGTCAGCGACGAGCATGTGGGGTGGCCTCTGGACAAGATACTCCACTCGGTCGTAGGCTCGTACTTTCCCTCCGAGACCCGTTGAATTTTTTTCGCGAGTTCTGTTTAGAAGAGACATCTGAAAGGAGACATCCGATGTCCGTACAACTTGGTGACGAGGTCCCCGATTTCACGGCGGAGAGCACGCAGGGGACGATCAACTTCCACGACTGGATTGGGGACGGCTGGGCCGTGCTGTTCTCGCACCCCAAGGACTTCACGCCCGTCTGTACGACCGAGTTGGGTTCCGTGGCGGCCCTCCAGCCGGAGTTCGAGAAGCGCAACTGCAAGATCATCGGCCTGAGTGTCGATTCAGTCAACGATCACATCGCGTGGTCCGGGGACATCTATGAGGCCACCGGGCACGCGGTGGGCTATCCGCTCATCGGTGACACCGACCTGGCCGTCGCCAAGCTTTTTGGCATGCTCGAATCCGACGCATCAGGCAGTGCCGGGGAAAGGACGGCGGGCGACAACCAAACCGTGCGCAAGCTATTCGTGATCGGGCCCGACAAGAGAGTCAAACTCACGCTTACCTATCCCATGACCACGGGCCGCAACTTCCATGAAGTGCTTCGTGTCCTAGACTCGATCCAGTTGACGGCCAGCCACCAGGTCGCGACGCCGGCCAATTGGACGCAGGGTGAGGACGTGATCATCGTGCCCTCGGTTTCCAATGAAGAGGCCGAACAGAAATACCCGCAGGGATGGAGTTCCCCCAAACCCTATCTGCGGATTGTTTCGCAGCCGGACTAGGGACGATTTCGATGGGCGAGCCGAGGCCCCGCAGCGAAGGTGCTGCGGGGCCTCGAGTTCAATCCGTTCCCGCCAGCTCCGCGTATACGGCGGTCAGGAACCGCCCGGGGTCGTCCAAACCGGCGTCCCATTCGGCGGTCGGGCGCGCGGCCACGACCTCATCGTAGCTGGCGCCCCCAGCCACGAGGGCGGCCACGCGGTCTTTCACCGTGAGGACCATGTCCCGGAACTCCATGACGTCTTCCCGAGTCGAGGGGTTGCCGTGGCCCGGAACGATCAACGTGTTCGGACCCGCCAGCCCGATGAGGGTTGCCAGCGCGTCGATCGTGCCCCAGAGCGTGCCGCCGTTGGCGGTGTCGATGTAGGGATAGCCCGTGGTCCGGAACACGTCCCCGGCGTGGATCACGTCGTCGTCACGAAAGTGGATGTAGCTGTCGCCGTCCGTATGGGCCGGCGTGAGCGGAGCGGCGTGAACCTCACCTCCGTTTAAGTGGATCGTGATGGCATCGCTGTACGTCAGAACGGGCAAGGCATCCTCCGGAGACTGTGCCGCCAGGCGGACACGGACTTCATCCCTTGCCAGGATCAGCACGCCCATGCGGCCCAGGTTCTCGTTACCCCCCGTGTGGTCCCCATGAACGTGGGTGTTGATCAAGAAGCGGATTTCCGCGTTTGAGATCCCTCGGATCGCGGCCACGATCTTGTCCGTGAGCGGCGCAAACTGGTCGTCGATCATGACGATGCCGTCCTCGCCCACGGAGACACCGATGTTCCCACCCTGGCCCGCAAGGTAGTAGACGCTCCCCGCGACGTGGTGCGCCACGACCTCGACATTGTCGAACCTTCCTTGTGCGTACGCTTCGGCCGGCGACAAGGCGCTCGCCACGGCCAGAATCAAGGCTCCATATCCGAGGTTGGAAAGAGTTTTCATGGGTTGGCTCCTACATAAGTGTCGAAGAATTCGAAGACCTCGCTTCAAGGCGTGCTAGGACTCGAGGACCTGCACCAAAGGATGAACATGAGGGTGTTCCGGGGATTCACGCCAGGGCTTGATGAGTTGACGTTGGGCGGGCTACCTCCGATCCCCGTTTCAATAGGCTCGGTGTGGGACTGAGATCCCTTTGCGGCCCCTTACGGTGGCCGAAACACAAAGAGAAAGGGTCACTCGTTCAGTCGATCTCGGGATGGACGTATCCCGCCGGCAGAATGCCGTGCGGATCGGGCCGAATGCTGAGGTACGTGACCTGGTCAGGAATGAACGTCCATGCGTGTAGCACCCCCTCCGGGATCACCACGATATCTCCCGCCGAGACTTCACGAATCCGGCCATTCCTGGAATCTCCCGACAATGTCGGCCCCACAACGTCGTCCGGCCCCGGCTCGGTCGCGTTCGCGATCGTTCCCCCAGTCAGGAGCGTACCGCCGCCCGACAGGATGTAGTACACCTCGGAAAGCTGAGTATGGGCCACCCCCCGGAGTTCTCCGTCGCTATCGTTGTCCCCGGTTCGGTGAAGGATTCCGACCGCGACGTTTCCGATGCCGATGTCGACGACCCTGAGCTGGTGGTCGATCGATCGACCCATGATCGCGAGTACACTGTTGATGTCCTCGCTGGTGATGTCTGCCGCGGACGTCGCCTGCGCAGCGCTCGACGCTGGTAACAACGTTACCAATGCCATGACCAGAACCCATGCTTTCACGTGCATGCTCTCTCCGTTGAAGGGGACGTTGTGTGGAGACCCACTGGAAAGGAAAACGGCCTACAAGACCTGTGCTTCGCTCATCACTGCTTCGCATTTCCGGCGGATTTCGGTGGCGACCTGGAACGGATCGCCGCTCACGTACTCAGCCCGGAACAGTTCTACGGAAAGCGCTCCGTCGTACTCTTTTTCGGCAAGCTTCTGGAGGATGCGCACCACCGGCGCGATGCCGTCGCCGGGAATCAGCCTGTAGGTGTTGTTGGTCAGCTCGCGGGGAGCATCGAGCAAATCCTGAAAGTGCGCATGGGCGAGCTCACCAGGCTCGAGCAGGTCCAGATCCTCGAATTTGCTCAGTCCTGACCAGAAGTGGAAAAAATCGATCATGGGTCGGACGTTGGGATGGTCCGCCTCGCGGATCATCTGGAGCGCTGATGACAGCGTCGCCAGGTGACTCGACGTGCGCAAGAATTCGATCATCGCCGTGAGGTTGTACTCGCCGGCGATCTCACCCGCCTCGCGAATGCAGTCCGGGGTGGCAGCGAAGTCCTCAGCGGTCACGGCCCGATTGGTGCTTGACGGGGAATAGATCTTCTGCAGTCCGAGGCTGGCAAACTGATCGCAACGACGTCTCCATGTCTCGAGCGACGCCGCGCGTGCGGGGCCCGGGATCCAGATGTCCTGCAAGCCCGCTGCGCCGGACACCGGCGTCAGTCCCAGATCGCTCAGAAGATTCCTCGCGCCAGCCAACGTGTCGGTCTCGAGGAATCCATCGAGCAAGCGGTCGGTGAGCTCGACGTGCTGGATACCGGACCTCGCCCAACCCTCGAGCGATCCGCGGAATCCGGCAGCCCGGGACGTGTTCTGGTGCATGCTGAGCAGCATCTTGCCGGCGGGTGCGGTCTGGGCTTGAGCCGCCGGGCCCGAGCGGACCAGCGGGGCCGCCAAAGAAGCCAGAATGAAGGTTCGTCGAGTCAGCATGAGCTTACTGTATCGTCAAGGTCGGGTAGCCGCCACAGGGGCCCGCCGACCGTCTGGTCGCTCCGTCAGGTCGCTTCTCCGGAGAACCTCTCTATCTGGACCCCCCCCGGGGGCCCGGACCCAACCGCTTCCAGGAAAGCCTCCCCGTATCGCTCCAGCTTCAGCGGCCCCACGCCCGAGACGGCCAAGAGTTCCTCCTGCGTGGACGGACGTCCCTCGGCCATGGCCCGAAGGGTCTTGTCGCTGAATACGATGTAGGCCGGCACACCTTGGCGGTCCGCGATCGACTTCCGGAGCTTTCGCAGGCTCTGGAACAGGGCTTCACCTTCATCAGAGAGGGGTCCGGGCTCCGCGACTTGATCGCATGACTTCGATGACCGCGGTCGGGGATTCTCCACGCCGCCGCTCATCCCTTCGGCGGCCAGGTCCTCGGTCCTGGCGCCGGTGCACCAGTCGCACGATGCGCCGCACGCGTCCATGTCCTCGCCGAAATGGCCGAGGATCTTCTGATGCCGGCACCCGCCGTTGTCCGCCAGTCGGAAAAGAGACTTGGTCCCCTCGATCTTCGTCCAAAAGAGATCGACGTCGTCGATGTCGCTCAAGAACCGCTCGTGCTGCTTCACGTCGGCCCACGAATAGAATAGAAAGCAGTCGCTATCCAGACCGTCCCGACCCGCGCGCCCCATCTCCTGATACCAGGATTCGACGTCCTTGGGCATGTCTCGGTGGATGATGAAGCGTACGTTCGATTTGTCGATGCCCATGCCGAACGCGATGGTCGCGACGATCACGTCGGCGGCGTCTCGCGTGAAAGCCTCCTGGTTCGCCGCCCGATCCGCGTCTTCCATGCCCGCGTGATACGGCAACGCCCGTACCCCCTGGTCACAGAGGAAGTCGGCCATCTGATTCACAGCTTTGCGCGAGATACAATACAAGATTCCGCTCTGCCCCGGCCGTGCCTGGACCAGCCCTGCGATTTCGCGGCGCGTGTGGCCGGTGCCCTTCTTTCGGCAGTAGATCTTCAAGTTGGGCCGGAAGAACGAGCCCTTGAAGCCCGCCGGCTTTTTCATGTCGAGCTGGCGGAGGATGTCGCGGGCCACGGCGTTCGTGGCCGTCGCCGTGAGCGCCAGCACGGGCACGTTGGGCAATTCCTCACGGAGCCTCTGTAGCCGCCGGTACGACGGCCGGAAGTCGTGGCCCCATTGGCTGATGCAGTGGGCCTCGTCCACCACGAGCAGCGAGAGCGGCCAGTTTCCGGCCTCTCGGCTCAAGCGGCCGTCGAGCCCCTCCGGGGCCAGATAGACAAGTTCGTACTCACCGGCCCTCAGCGCCTGGAGCCTTCGCTCCCGCTCGCCCGGCTCCAGCGACGAGTTGATCGCCGCGGCCCGAAAGCCCAGCTCGCTGAGGGCATCGACCTGGTCCTTCATGAGGGAGATCAGCGGAGAAACGACCAACACCGTGCCGTCCATCAAGCGAGCCGGCACCTGGAACGTCAGGGATTTGCCTGCTCCGGTGGGCATGAGCGCGATGCAGTCACGGCCCGCGATCACCGCCTCGATGATCTCTAGTTGGCCGGGGCGGAAGTCCTCGTAGCCGAATACATCGTTAAGAACGCCGAGGGGTGTGGTGGAGCGGTCCGGAGTGGCAGCGCTCACGGCAGGGTCCATGGTGGCCGGACCTGTGGTGATCGGGTTGCAAGCAATCGGGGGCTCCATGTTCGGGTGGCGGAGACCCAACGTACACGAATGCATGGGGTGGGGAGAGGGGTGGGTGGGTCTTCTATCGTTCCGGTTTTCGAGCGACCCAGATGAGGTGCCGAGCGCCCTTTCCTAGGTGCGCGCGCACGGGGACCTCCTCCACTTCGAAACCGGTCGTCTTCAGACGCTTCGTGAACCTGGGGTCCGTGCCGGCCGACCATACCGCGAGCAGGCCCTTGGGCCGGAGCGCCTCGTAGGATGCGCGCAATCCGGCCTTCGAGTAGAGCCAATCATTCTTCTTGTGGGTCAATCCCTCCGGCCCGTTGTCGACGTCCAACATGATGGCGTCGAAGGATCGGATCTCCGCTCTCAGGATGACGGCGACGTCCATTTCGTGAATCGTGACGCGTTCATCGCGCAGAGGGTGACCGGTGTGCTCCCCGAGCGGGCCTCGGTTCCACTCGACCAGGCCGGGCACCAATTCGGCTACCACCACTTCCGCGCCGGGTCCGAGTTGGCGTAGTGCCGCAGCCAAGGTGAAACCCACGCCCAGGCCGCCGATCAGTACGCGGGGCTGCTTGCGTCCGGCGACCTCGGCGCATGGGATGTCGGCCAGCGCCTCGGCGGACCCGTAGGTTCGAGTGCTCATCAAGTCCTGGCCGCCCGGAATTTTGATCACGAAGTCCTCATCAGACTGGTAGAGACCGAGTTCACCGCCTTCGCCGGGTATCGGCGCGGTATCGAGCAATTTCAAGACGGCTCTAGACATTTCCTGGACTCACTCCAGGGATAACCCCCATCGCTAGTCCCTCATCGCTCCGGGGGGTGGCCCTCATCCCCGGGCATGACCGTGACCAGATCACTGAGGATGTCTGTGCTGAACACGATCTTGGGCCTCGACGTCACCTCGCTTCGAAACATCTTGCCGATCCAGTACCGCCGGTACTGGTCCTCGCTTATGCCATAAATCTGGCTCAGGACCAGCGTCGCGCTCGGGCGCGATCGCAGCCCTCACGAGCAGCGTGATCCGTGAGCGATCATTCCAATATTGGCGTTCCGCCAAGAAGATGCTCCGGAGTTGGTCGAAGGGCAGATTGTCGACGTCGACGTCCGGGTGGACGATGATGGCCACAGCCTCAGTGCTCTGGGCACCGACCGTCGAAACTATCGGATCCACTGCCGCAATCGTGACGAGAGCCAGGACAGTTGCCCGCACCATACTCACCCCCTTCATGAACCCGCCAGCACGAAGCTGGCTTGCGCATAGAGACTACTCGTAGTTTCCAGCCCCTCGAACTGCTCGTAGCGATACTCCAACCGTAGAGCCAGGAAGACTCCAGGATCATACCGGACTCCGGCCACGATCCCGTCGTAGTTCATGGCCAGGGGCGCGAAAATGTCCTCGCCGGAAGGTACGATGACCTGCTCGACCCTGGCGTAGGGCTTCACCTCACTGTACGCGTCCGGTAGCCGGTAACCGACCTGGACGTACCACGCATCCGAGCCTGGGATGCTTCCGGAGCCGGTCACGGGATCATGGTTCACTCGTGTGTATTCAGCGAGAATATCGGGCGCGTCACGGCACAACACCACGTGGACTGCGTAGATGCGCTCGTTGGCCTCGCTCAGGTCATGCGCGAGGAGTCGGTCGGCGTAGAAGCTCGCGCCGACCTCCAGTCCGACGATCGAGATGGGCCGCGACCGCACCTTCGCTACAAAGGCTGGGCGGTCGTTGACGTCGCCCGCATCCCCAGCCCGTGCGATGTTCGCCGCCCTCCCGTTGCCCATTCCCACGCTATAGCCGAGCCCCAACGGCGACGTGGGCAATCCGCCCTCGGCGACGAGGCCGACGAAGTGGGTCGGGATCAGTCGGCTCCCGAATTTGATCATCTCCGGCCGCGCCGCCGACGTTTGGAGCCAGGATCCATGATGGAACGTCGCATTCCAATAGCCCATCGGCGTGTGGAACCGACCCGCTGAGATCTTGAAGAGATCGGAGAAATCGTATCGCACCTGGGCACGCTCGATCTCGATCGAATAGCCGGTGTCCTTACCCGTGACGGAGACCTCACCGAAAAACGTGAGTTCCTCGTCGATGTCGGCGATCACGTGGCCCACCATCTGCCCCATTTTGAAGCCCTCGGGGCGGTCCAACTCGGTAAGCAAGTAGTTGAAATCACCGAAGCCCATGACCCGGACTGCGGGATCATCGGCCGTCTGGCCCACCAGCCCAACAGTGGGCCAGAAGACTACGACTAGTAAACCTAAACCGAATCCACGCATTGCTTGGGCTCTCAGCACCGGTTGATGATGTATTTGAATCCCCGTTCCGAGTCGCCCCTCCTATGGTACGGCCCCGACCGATTCTCGGCCGCGCGCCAACGCTACCTGACCCTCGGCTCGTTAGCAACCAGGCCGCGAGGGTCGCGTGCGATGCACCTGAGCCTCAATCGGCGAAGCGATTTACCCTCCATTTCCGCGTCCCGTCCCAATCGACGTGTCCCCGGTTGTTCGCGTCGCCCCTCCCAATAAACCGCTCCCGGTTGAACTCTGGACGGGGCTCGTTCTTACTGAGGCTGAGCCGCACGAACACGAGTGTGTCCGCGTCGAAAAGTCCCTCGGGGCCAAGCCTCTTCTCCCTGCAGTCGCGGTAGTGGTACAGGAAACTGTCGCGTATGCCCCAGATATCCTCGGATTGCGCCCACACACCGCATACCTCCCCCGCCTCTGGCATGGACGGCGTGTAACCCCGCAACGCATGGAAGGGGAAGCCGGTGCTCCGACGAGTCCTCGACCACAGGAGGAGTCCACCTGCATCTAGTCCTGCTCGACACGTTTCGATGTTCATGCGAGTCGCACTACGCGGGATTCGTTAAGTCGCGATTGGCCCAGTCGTAGACCCTTTGAGGGCTGAAGGAACTCGAGGGAATTGAAAGAACCGAGTCGAGCTGCCGGGCCGGAACCCCGTTCGATTGGATTTGTTATACTTACGGCTGATCACACTCCTCCCTTCCCATGGCGGACAGGCAGATCCAAATGAATGTCCGCACGGACACCCTCACGCTCGCGCTCATTCTGCTTTCGACTCCACTGGGACTACGTGCACAGGCCGGGGCGGGCCAAGGCAACCCCGAAGCAACTCAGGAACAGACGGCCGATGCTGAATACGACCACGATTCGGCTGTTCGGGCGCGGGCCGTCCGAGCGCGAACGGGAATCGATGTGGATGGTCGTTTCGACGAGCCGGTCTGGGCGGACGCGCCCCCGATCACCGAGTTCATCCAGGAGGATCCGGCGGAGGGAGAGCCCGGAACGGAGCGCACCGAGATCCGTGTCGCCTATGACGATGACGCGATCTATATCGGGGCCATGCTCTTCGACCGCTACCCGATCACGACGCGACTCAATCGGCGCGATACTGGGAGCGGCGACTTCGACTACATCACGGTGAGTCTGGACAGCTACCACGACCATGAGACGGCGTACCAGTTCAGCGTGAACCCCTCGGGTGCGATTCGCGATGCAGTGTCGTCGAGTGGCGGCGGAGGTGGGGGTCGTGGCGGGGGTCGTGGCGGGGGCGGCGGCGGAGACAGCTCGTGGGACCCCGTCTGGGATGTCGCGACGTGGGTTACCGAGGCCGGCTGGTCGGCGGAGATGCGGATCCCCTTCAGTCAGCTTCGGTTCAGCCGCGCCGAGGAGCAGGTGTGGGGCATTCAAATCAAGCGAAACATCCACCGTAACCAGGAGCGGGTAGCGTCCCCCTTTACGCCGACCCTGGAGCGTGGAGGAGCCTCGCGGTTCACGCATCTCGATGGGATCGAAGGCATTGAGCCCGGTCGGAGGCTCGAGCTTCTGCCCTATGTCGCGGCCCGTAGCGAGTACCTTCAGTTGGAGGCCCCCACGGGCAT
>Ga0315336_1000312_pt1 | contig 161552 bp, 131 predicted proteins | sample ASW5metaG_FD_204512 | JGI IMG/M metagenome (GOLD analysis project Ga0315336, IMG submission 204512) | Ammonia-oxidizing marine archaeal communities from Monterey Bay, California, United States - ASW #5 | ecosystem: Environmental > Aquatic > Marine > Intertidal zone | place: USA: California... | reverse complement strand
TTTCGCGCTCCGCTGGAGTCAGCTTCAGCGGTTTCAGTCGAGGCCCGGTGGTCGTCTTCGCCTTCATAAAGAAAAGGCGTCTACGGGTCCTATAATGTTACGCGAACTTTAGAAACGGGACACTAGCTAGTAAAGTGTTTCACCTTCTAGGCCTACCCTTCTGCCCGATGAAGGAGAACCTGCTTTCAGTCACTTACGGGCCACGCGGCCAAACGGGGAAAGGGTCCCTTTGGGTCCATTCAGGACGCGTCACGAAAGTCGATGGTGTTTGACAAACTTGGAAGCAACTCAGAGCCCGCGCTCGATTCGTTCTGAGAAAGTCTCTAGCTACAATTGTGTCAACTCGGCATTGGTTCGGCTGGGGACGGAGAAACTGCGACTATGACCTCTCGACGGCGATTCGTTCGACATCTCGCCACCAGCCCACTGGTGGCCGCTGGGCTGGTGCCGGAGGTGCTGGACTTGGGTGCCGCCGCCCAGCAAACCCCGTCGGACTCGACCGAGGTGGGTGATCTGGTCTCATCGGTCAATGACGCGCTCAACGTTTTTGACTTCCACGCTGTAGTACGAGACAAGCTTCCGCCTGCCCACTACGGGTTCATGGCCACGGGCACGGATGACGATGCAACGCTTCGCGCCAACAGGGATGGTTTCCGCCAATACCAACTGCGTGTCCGCAGGCTCATTGACGCTCGACACACAGACACGGCGAGCGAGCTGCTTGGAGCCCGGCACGCGGCCCCGATTGCTCTAGCTCCTGTAGGGAGTCAGAAAATGTTTAATCCCCAGGGAGAGGCTGCGGTCGCTCGAGCGGCGGCAAAGACTTCTACTTTGCAGATCCTCTCCAACTTCACCTCGACCTCAGTCGAGGATGTCGTCCGGGAGCGCGGCGGGCCGGTCTGGTTCCAACTGTATGCAATGAACAAGTGGGAGATCAATCGCGCCATGCTGAAGCGAGCAGAGCGCGCAGGATGCCCTGTGGTAGCGCTAACCGTAGACGTTCAGGCTGGCAGGAACCCGGAAACCGCGACCAGACTTGCGAGGGCTGACTCGCGCAATTGCAGCATGTGCCACGAGAGGCCCACCCCTCCAGTCGACATACGCAGGAAGCCATTGCTTCGCAACCTCGACTTAACAGATGTCGGATTGGACCGAGGACTGACTTGGGAGGTCGTGCCTCGGTTGCGAGAGGCGACGAGCATGAAAGTGTTCCTGAAAGGAATTGTCACCGCCGAAGATGCCGAGTTGTGCATCAAGTACGGCGTAGACGGATTGATCGTTTCGAATCACGGCGGCCGGTCCGAGGCGAGCGAACGGAGCACTATCGAGTGTCTCCCTGAGATCGTCGAGACGGTACAGGGACGCCTTCCTGTTCTGATTGATGGCGGCTTCCGTCGTGGCACGGACGTGTTCAAAGCGCTGGCTATCGGTGCAGACGCTGTCTGCGTTGGCCGACCCTACCTCTGGGGTTTGGCGTCTTTCGGCCAAGAAGGAGTCGAAGCAGTGATCAAGATGCTGCAGGCTGAACTAGCGCTCGTTATGCGCCAAGCCGGTACGACGTCGATCGACCGTATTTCGCGCGAGCATGTGCGCGGGTAACACCGCTGCGAACTGGTGTGGGCAAAAGGGGTTCCCTTTTGCCCGATCAGTGGCTCCCGAGTGAACAGTTTCCTGGCAAAGTGTTCACCGACGTTGCCGTCTCTGCGGAGCCTGCGTGCAAGGATGAACCGGACGAAGATTCCAAGCGCGATGCTCGTCCGCGAAGACCGCAACGCGCGTTGAATGCGGCGATCTCGCCTCCGCACGAATGCGGCGGAAAACAGCTGACGCTCGCCGAAACCGACAAGTCGCGGGAACCAATCCGGCCTCGATTCGTATACGCTTTCTCCGATCCTAAGGCTCCGCCCGTCCTGTGTCTCAATATTTCGACTTTTTCCGCGAGTTCATCCGCCTGCCCGGCGTCACCGGCGCCGTCGCCCCGAGCTCTCGCTTCCTCGCCGACAAGATGCTCGCCCGTCTCGACCGTGCTTCGGCCCATGCCATCGTCGAAGTCGGCCCGGGCACAGGTTCATTCACGAGAGAGATTCTCAACCGCAAACGCGCGGACGCATGGCTACTCGCCTTCGAGGTGAACCCCCGCCTGGCCCGGCTCGTTCGCGAGCGCTTCGCCGGGGTCGAGGTTTTCGAGAAATCGCCGGTGCATCTCCCGTCGATCCTCGAGCGAGCGGGGCTAGAGAGTGTCGACCTCGTGGTCAGCGGCCTACCATGGGCCGTTTTTCCGCCCGAGAAGCAAGCGCTGCTGCTCGGCGCCATTCGTTCCTGTCTCAAGCCTGGCGGGCGTTTCGCTACCTTTGCCTATCTGCAAGGGCTTCTGCTTGAGCCTGGCCGACGTTTTCGGCGCCGCATCCGTAGCCAGTTCGCCAGTGTTCACGAATCGCGGGTCGTGTGGCGCAACCTGCCGCCCGCTTTTGTCTACACTTGCGTCAACGGGCCAGCGCCTCGGGGAACCTGGTCGGCGACCGGCGAATGATAGAATTATGACGACGCTGAGGCGCTCGCTCTCAGGCGAGACGCCTCGCCCAGGCCCGCCGCTCCCAGCCCCACGGTGCTCTTATCTTGACGGGAAATCAAGTCCGCGAAGAATTTCTGCGCTACTTCGAATCGAAGGGCCATCGCATCTTGCCGAGTTCCTCGCTGGTGCCGGCGAACGATCCGACCCTGCTGTTCGCCAACGCCGGGATGAACCAGTTCAAAGAAGTTTTCCTCGGCGAAGAGAAGCGCGACCACACACGCGCGACGACGTCGCAGAAATGCGTGCGCGCCGGAGGCAAGCACAACGATCTTGAGAACGTCGGCCGCACTCGCCGCCATCATACGTTCTTCGAGATGCTCGGCAATTTCTCCTTCGGCGACTACTTCAAGCGCGAAGCGATCGAGTTTGCCTGGGAGCTGACCACCGAGATCTACCGCCTGCCGAAAGAAAAGCTGCACGTCACGATCTTCGAGGAAGACGACGAAGCCGAGGATCTTTGGGCGACGCTCACCGACGTGGGCCGCGACCGCATCTTTCGCTGCGGCGCCAAAGACAACTTCTGGCAGATGGGCGACACCGGTCCTTGCGGTCCCTGCTCGGAAATTTTCTATGATCTGGGTCCGGATGGTCTCGAGCCGGACGAAGAAGACGCGCCGCCGCCGGCCGACATCAGCCGCTACGTCGAGATCTGGAATCTCGTCTTCATGCAGTTCGATCGCGACGCCGAAGGCAACATGACGCCTTTGCCCCGTCCGTCCATCGATACCGGCATGGGGCTCGAACGCACCGCGGCCGTGCTGCAAGGCAAGCTGAGCAATTTCGAGTCGGATCTGATTCGTCCGATCATCGATCGCGGCGCCGACATGCTTGGCCTCGATTACGGCTCGCAAGGCGAGACCGACGTGACGTTGCGCGTTATCGCCGACCACGCCCGCGCCGCCGAGTTCTTGATCCACGACGGCGTGATGCCTTCGAACCTCGGTCGCGGGTACGTCTTGCGCAAGATCATCCGGCGGGCGCTTCGTCATGCTCGTCTCGCTGGACGCGAGCAGCCGTTCCTTTTCGAGCTGACGAAGTTCGTCGCCGAATTCATGAAGCCCGGCTACCCCGAGCTCATGGAGTCGACCGATCGCGTCGCCCGTATCGTCCGCGAAGAGGAGTTGCGTTACGCGCGCAGCTTCGCGGCGGCGGAACGCGAGTTCGAGGCCGCGCTCGAAAAAGTCGAGGACGGCGTGATCCCAGGGCCGATCTCGTTCCGGCTCTACGATACTTTCGGGCTCTCGCTCGACGAACAGGAGGAGCTTGCCCGCGAGCGCAGTGTCTCGATCGACACGGCGGGCTTTGAGGCCGAAATGGAAGGTCAGCGGTCACGGGCGCGGGCTTCGTGGAAAGGCGCAGAAGCGGCCAAGACATCGCCGGTCTACCAGGAGTTGCGCGACGAGCGAGCGACTGAGTTCCTGGGGTACGACGGAACGATGGCCAATGGCTGCGAGGTGTTGGCGCTGATCGTCGAGGGCGAACGGGCCGACTCGGTCGATGCGGGAGCCGAGGCGGGGCTAGTGCTCGACCGCACGCCCTTCTACGCCGAGTCGGGCGGCCAGGTAGGCGACCGCGGCGCGCTCATGCGGGGCCAGGAAGAGGTCGCCGAAGTGCTCGATTGCCGGGCGGCGGTCAAGGGTCTCAGCGTTCACGCGATCCGCGCCAAGAGCGCTCTGCGCATCGGCGAAAAACTCGATGCGCGCGTCGACCCTGAGCTGCGCTCGGCCACCCGGCGCAATCACACCGCGACGCACTTGATGCAATCGGCGTTGCGGCAAGTGCTCGGGACTCACGTCAAACAGGCCGGCAGCGTGGTCGATCCTGAACGGTTGCGCTTCGACATCTCTCACTACGCACCGCTCGACCCAGCCGAAATCGAAGAAGTCGAGCGCATCGTCAACCGAGAGATCCTCGTCAATACGCCGGTCGAGACGAACGTCATGGACCTCGACGAAGCCGTCGAGACGGGCGCGATGGCGCTCTTCGGCGAGAAGTACGCCGACAAGGTTCGCGTCGTCGGCGTCGGCGACTTCAGCAAAGAGCTCTGCGGCGGCACGCACGTCTCGCGCACCGGCGATATCGGCTTGTTCAAGATCACTTCGGAGTCGTCGATCTCCTCCGGCGTGCGACGTCTGGAGGCGGTAACCGGCGACGGCGCTTATGAGCAATACAAGGAGTCGGCCGATTGTTTGGCAACGCTGGCGCATACCTTGAAGGCGTCCGAGCCGGACGTAGTCGAGGCCGTTGAGCGGGTGCTTGCCGAGAAGCGCGACCAAGAGAAAGAGATTGAACGGCTCAAGGCCAAGTTGGCGCAGGCCGGCGCGAGCGACTTGGTCGAGGGCGCGCGCGACATCAAGGGCCTGCGCGTAATCGCGGCCAAGGTCGACGGTCTGGATCGCGGCCAAATGCGCTCGCTTGCTGATTCTCTTCGAAACAAGCTCGGCTCCGGCGTCGTCGTGCTTGGATCGGGCGAAAACGGCCAGGTTGCATTGATCGCCGCCGCGACCAAAGACGTTGCGGGCAAGAAGATCCACGCCGGCAAGCTGATCGGCGCCGTGGCACAAGAAGTCGGCGGACGCGGCGGCGGCCGTCCCGACATGGCCGAGGCCGGCGGCAAAGATGCCGACAAGCTCCCCGCGGCGATCGAGAAGGTCTTCTCGTTCGTCGACGAAATGGCCGGGTAAAAGAGCGTCGAGCCCATAATGCCTGACGGCGTCCACCACTACGACGAAGCCGGCAATCGCGCGCGCATCACAAGCCTCCGCGACAAGGGCGTCGATGTTTGGGGACCGGAGCGGGTCTATATTGCGCCCGACGTCAAGCTCGAACGCATCGAAGCCGGCGCCCGTATCCGGCATGCGACGCTCGAAGGCTCAAAACTGCTGATCGGAGCCGAAACCGAGATCGGCGCATCGGGCCACGCCCGCGTCTCAGACTGCCAAATCGGCCGCAACGTCTCTCTCGGCGCGGGAACCTACGAGGGTGCGACGATTCTCGACCGTTCCTCGATTCGCGGCTGGGCGGAGATTCGCCCTGGCACGCTGATCGAGGAAGAGGTCGAAGCGGCGCATACGGTCGCCTTCAAGAACACCGTACTGACGGCGACCTGCGTAACCGGATCGGTGCTCAACTACTGTGATCTGTTCATGTCAGGCGGAACCTCTCGCTCGAATCATTCGGAGGTCGGCTCCGGCGTCGTGCACTTCAACTTTGACCCGCGCGGCGACAAGTGGGGCAGCCTGCTCGGCGACGCCCGCGGCGCTCTGCTGCTGCGGGCGCCGGTGTTTGTCGGCGGACAGGTCGGTCTCGTCGCGCCGGTTTCGGTCGGCTTCGGCGCCGTGTTGGCGGCGGGCTCGCTGGTGCGCCGCGACGTCGACGAGGATTGCGTGCACTTCGAACAAGCCGAGAACCAGCGGATCCGGGGATTCGATCGCGAGGTCTACACCGGGTTGCGGCGCAAGTTGGTCGCCACTGCTCGTCTTGTCGGCTCGCTTTGGGCGCTCGACGCTTGGTACGAGCAGGTGAGGACGCCGTTCGCCGACTCTCTGCGCACGGCTTGCTACGTGGAAGCGCGCGAGCAACTAGCGGCTCAGGTCGCTGAGCGCGTCAAACGGCTGGGTAAGCTCATCGCCAAGCTGCCGCGGTCGCTGCACAAGACCGAGGGCAGATCGGAATTCGAGATGGTGCGCGCCGAACATCGGTTGCTGATCGAAAAACAGGTCGAGATCATGGCGGCGTTTGAAAATCCCGGTGCTCCGCCGCCGCCGGTAGGCTTTGTCACGGCATACGAGCAAGCGCGCAGAAGCAACGAGCACGTGGCGGCTGTGCAGTCGCTCAATGACGCTGTGGCCGCCCAAGCCGAAGATTGGATCGGTGCGATCGCGGCCGAGCCCGAGCGGCGCCTAGGCGCTCTGCTCGGTTGATGTCTCGGATGCCGCCCCGGACGACGGCGCGCTCGTTCTCGCTTCCAACGTCACCGCGTAGTCGCCAAAACCCATCGCGCGGAAGAAAGCGATTGCACCGGTCGAGCCGCTAGGCGCTTCGACTTGGATGCGCAATCCGGGAGCGAGAATCTCCTCTCGCAACAGCAAGAAGGCGCTGCGTCCGATGCCGCGTCCGCGCTTCTCTCGCCGCACCCAAAACTGCTCCAAGCGAATGATGTCGCCTACCGGGCGATACAGAGCGTAGGCCGCCGGACGGCCGTCCACTTCGAATAGCACGGCCCGATCCTCTGTCCCCAACCGCTGGGTCCAAAGCCTTTCAAGCTCGGCGGGGTGCGGCCGAACCGAAGCTCCGGTGTCGATCACAAACTGCATGCTCGCTTCCGCCAGGGAGGGTACGTCGGCGAGCTCGGCGAATCGATAGTTCATTTTTCGTTCGAAGCTGATCTTACATCATCTGGGGCGCTGAAATACCCATCGCGTCAAGCACGTACTCCAACTGATGCAAAAAGAACTGCGTCATCCACAGCAAAAACACCTTTCGCTCGGGGTCCGCTTCTTTGAGAACGTGGTGCTGATGGTAGAAGTTGTTGAACGACTGCGCCAACGTAAAAGCGTAGCGGGCGAGCTGCGCCGGCTCCTCGGCGCTGATTGCTCGGGCGATCGCCCAATCGGCGCGTGAGGCGTCGAGCAGCACTTGCCAGAAGTCTTCTTTCTCAAGCTGCCGCGACATCGCCTCCGGACTCGGTTTGGCCTCGAAGTCGTTCGTCGAGCCTTCCGCCTCGGCCGCCTTGCGGAGGATGTTGCGCGCCCGCACCGCGGCGTACTGTACGTAAGGCCCGGTCTCGCCCTCAAACGCCAGCGCCTCTTGGAAGTCGAATGCGATCACGGTGGTGCGGGTGAAGCGCAACATGAAGTAGCGCAGCGCCCCGATGGCGATCTCCGTCGCAATCTTGCGCCGTTCGTCTTCGGTCAGCTCTTCGTGGCGGCTGCGGACCTCTTCGAGCGCATTCTCGATCAATCGGTCGATCAAATCGTCGGCTTTGACGCCAAGTCCCTTGCGCCCTGAAACCTCGATGTAGGGCCGCCGCTTGTCCTCTTCTGAAAGCTCAATGCCCAGTTCGATGCAGCAGCGCGGCGAGAGCGCCACCATTTCGTAAGAAAAGTGGATCGATTGCTCGGCCTGCTTCTCATAGCCGAGAGCTCGGAGTCCGGCACGCACCACATCTTGCAAGTACGACTGGCGAGTGTCGATGACGTTGTAGACGCTCGATCCAGCCCCGAAATGCGGCGCCTGCGGGTCGTCCTCGCCGGCGGTCGACTCCCAGAGCGTGCGCCCGTCGGCGTAGGTGCGGAACGGCGCGTAGCGGAAACTCTTGTCGATCAGACCGAACTTCCAAAGCTGATAGGCGATGTCCTTTCCGACGTAGGTGACGGAGCCGTCGGAGCGCACGATTACTTTCGACTGTTCGAACTGGGTTTCCTCTCCGTCGTCGTCCTTCTGCTGCTTCTTCTTAGCCGGCTCTTGGAAGAGCTCGGCCGGCATCACCCAACAGCCTTGATTCTTGCCTTGCTCTTCGAGGTAGATTGCCTTGCGTTGCTTGAGCTGCTCAAAGGCCGAGGACCAGAAATTGAGATGAAGGATCTCGCTCTCGCGCGGCAGCACGTCGTATTCCACGTTGAGCCGCAGCATCGTGTCAATGTGGCATCTCACGATCGCGTCGGCGACAATTCGGCCCAGCTCGGCGGTGTCGCCCTCCCCGCTTTCGATCGCGTGCAGCGTCTGCGGGCGCCAGTTCAGCGAGCTGGGCTCGTCGGCGTAGTGTTGCGAGACTCGAGCGTAGAGATCCCAGCAGTAGTAGTCGAAGCGAACTTCGGGGTCTTCGGTCAGCGCACGCACCTCTGCCGGCGTCTTTTTCTCGAGGAAGTTAAACGCCGCGACCACGTCGGCGACTTGGACGCCGGTGTTGTCGATGTAGTTCTGCGTCTCGACCTCGCGGCCCAGAGCGCGCTGCATCCGCACCAGTGAATCGCCCAGCACGGCGTTGCGCAGGTGGCCGATGTGCGCCGCTTTGTTGGGATTAATGTTGGTGTGCTCGACGATGATCTTCTCGTCGGCCTTCGGCTCCACCGTCTGTCGCGGAGCAAGCAGGGCTTCGGCATAAGCGCCGCGGTCGAACCGCACGTTGAGGTAGCCGCCGCCGGCCAACTCGAACGAGGCTATCCCTTCGACCGGCCCGATCTCGGCGACGATCTCCTCGGCGATCTGCCGCGGCGCACGACGCAGCGACTTCGCCAGAGTGAAGCAAACCGGCGTCGCCAGCTCGCCGAAGTCCGACTGCTTCGGGGTCTCCACGATGACCGCTACATCGACTTCGTATCGATTGCGAACATGTGCGGCGACGGCGTCGCGCAGACGATCTTCGAGGCTCAAAAACACGCGAGGATTCCTTCTTCGGACTTTTTGGAGGAGGCGCTCCGCGGGAACGCGGAGCCGGGCCGGGCAGCCCCAAAACCGCGAGTGTATCACAACGCTTGACACGGCTCGGCGTCGTCGATAGCTTGAGGGTTGCACCGCCGCGAAGGGACCGCCGCACGCGCGGTTTCAAGGCTCCCCGCTTGATCAACGTCGCCTCTCAGCTCGCAGCAACGGAGATTCTGCTCACCGGCGGAAACGGCTTCCTCGGCAAGGTCCTGCTCGCGCTGCTGCTCGATCGTTATCCCGACTTCAAAAAGCTGCACGTTGTCATTCGTCCGCGCCGAGGGCGCAGCGCTCGCGAACGCTTCGAGCAAGACGTGCTCGCCTCACCTCCGCTGCGCGAGATCGCGGAGAGACTCGGGGCCGAGTACTTGGCCGCGAAGATCGAGGTCTGGGAGGGCGACGTAGGTCGACCCAGCTGCGGCATCGATCCGGCCGTACTTGCCGACTGGCGCGGGCGCGTCGGCTTGGTTCTCAACTGCGCCGGACTGGTCGAGTTCTTTCCGCCCGTCGACGAATCGCTCAACGCCAACGTCGACTCGGCCGAGAACCTGCTTGCCCTGGCGAAGCAAATCGACGCCAAACTGCTGCACGTCTCGACTTGCTACGTCGCCGGACGCGCCGACGGACTGATCGAAGAGAGCGAGCCGATCGAGGGCTTCTATCCGCTGCGTCGCGGCCCCGAGGATCGCTCGTTCGATTTTCGCGAAGAGCTCAAGCGCGTCCGCGAGCGAGCCGCGGAGATCATCGCGAACGACCCCGGCCGGTCGCGCGAAACGCAGGACCGCCTGACCGAGCTCGGCCGCCGCCGCGCCGAGCGTTGGGGCTGGGTCAATACCTACACCTATGCCAAGAGCCTTGGCGAACAGTTGATCGCCGCAGAAAGCGAGGTCGACGCCGCCATCGTGCGGCCGGCGATCGTCGAGAGTGCGCTGCGCTTTCCGTTCCCTGGTTGGATCGAAGGCGGCCGCACTGCCGCTCCATTGGTCTTGATGGCGCTCGGGGGGACGACTGAATGGCCGGCTCGGGCGGATCTTTCGCTCGAGATCGTCCCCGTAGATCTGATCGCGGCGGCAATTTGGGCTGTTTCGGGCGCTCTGCTTGCCTGCGACGCGCGCCCTATCTACCAGCTTGCCTCTTCCGACGTGAATCCGTTCGAGATGCAGCCGTTGCTTGAGCTGTTGCTCGCCGCCGCCGGAAACAGCTCATCTCCTCGCCTCGATTCCGCGGAGGAGGCCCAACGCCGCTCGGAGCGCCTACGCGGCCGCGCCCGCAAGACGCAAGACTTGTTGGCTGAGGCCGCCCGGAAGCTTGACCGGATCGGGCTGCCTGGCGGTAAAGCGCTCGCCGCGCGTGCCGCCGCTTTGCGCACGCTCGGCCTGCGGTCGCGATTCCGAGACGAAGTACTGGAGCAGTACCTGCCGTTTATCCTCGAGAATCGTTACGTCTTCGAGGCGAGCAACATGCGAGAGACATATTCCAAGCTCTCGCCCGCCGACCGCGAGAAGCTGCCGTGGGATCCGGAGTCGATCGATTGGCCGCGCTACTGGCGCGAGAATCAGATCGAAGGTGTACGCAAGTGGGTGCAACCGGAAACCGTCCGCGAATGGTCCGTTCAGCTTTGAACCCGGTGCGGCTATCAACCCGCGCTCAGCGATCGCAACGCCTCGACGTTCGCTCGATGCGAGCCGTCGCCGTCGCGCGGCGTTTCGAGAACAAACGCCTTCCGCCGAAGCTTCGGGTGTCGCAAGATGCGTTCGAACGCCTCCGCACCGATGTGTCCCTTGCCGATTTGCTCGTGGCGATCGACCTTCGAGCCGAGCTTGGTTTTCGAATCGTTGGCATGAATCACCGGAACCCGACTCAGTCCCAGCTTCTTTGAAGCCGCCCGAAGAGTCTCCTCAAGGCCTTGTTCGCAGCGAATATCGAAGCCTGCCGCGAACAAGTGCGCCGTATCGAGGCAGAAGCCCAGCGGCGCCTCGATACGGTCCAGCACCGCCTGCCGCATCGCCGCCAGCTCGTCGAAGTTGCGGCCGAGCGAAGCGCCGCTTCCCGCCGAATTCTCAAAAAGCACCGTCAGCCCGTCCCACGCGACGTCGCTCTTGACCTCGGCTAAGGAGTCGGCCAGCCGCTCGATCGCTTCTTCGACGCTCTGATTCTTGGCGCTTCCAGGGTGAAATACAAGATAGTCGGCGCCGAGCATGACGCCGCGCCGCACCTCATCCGTGAACGCTTCAACCGACTGCCGCCGAACCGACTCTTCCGCGGAGGCTAGATTGATCAGATAGGACGCATGAATGACGACGGGCTGCAACTTTGCCTGTCGGCGCGCCTCTCGGAATGCCGCGATCTGAGACGCTCTCAGCGGATTCGATTGCCAGGCGCGTGGCCCGCGGGCGAAGATCTGGAGCGCGTCGCAGCCCAGATCGACCGCCTCGGCGACAGCGTTTTCGACTCCGCCCGCCGTCGAGCAATGCGCGCCGACGCGGAGCATGCGAAAGTTACTTTCCCTCGGCGGCTTCGTAGTCGATGACGGTGTCGACGATGCCTATCTCGACGCGTCGATTCTTGCGTCGAGCCGCTGGCGTGGCTCCCTTCCGCCGCGGGTTGGCTTGACCGAAGCCGCGCACCTGCATAGTATTCGCTGGAACGCCGGCCTTGGAGAGGTAGTCGAGCACGGCCTTAGCGCGACGCTCCGACAGGCCTTGGTTGTAGCGCGGATCGCCCTGGTCGTCGGTGTGTCCGTCGACGTAGATGTGATAGCCGTGCGAGGCCAATAGGACGCCTGAGATGCGGCTGAGAATCTCGCGGTCCTCGATGCGGATCGCGGCCTTGTCGAACGGGAAAAGCAACGAGTCCTCTGAGAGAGTCATCACCATGCCCATCGGAGTCCGCTCGGTGGGCGCGATCTTGCTCAGCGCCTTCTCCATGCGGTCGAGCTCTTGGGAGCGCGCATCTCGAATCCGCTCGTACTCGCGGCGGCGCTGCTCGGCTTCGGCCCGCGCTAGCTCGGATTCCTCTCGGGAGCGTTCCGCCTCTCCGCGAGCGATCTCGCGTTCCAGCTCGGCCTCACTGCGGGCGCGATCGGCCTTCTGCGCTTTTTCGCGAGCCTGCTCGGAGACGTCGCGTTCGCGATCGGCAAGCTGGCGCGCGTCGTCCAAGTGCTCGCTCAGCTCGGCCTCTCGGCGGCGTGACTCCTCGAGCATGGCGTCGAGCTCGGTCGTCTGATTCCAGAGCTTGACCAGCAGCAGCGCGGAGAGCGTCACAAGAAGAACGCCCCCAATGAGCCATCCTCGCGTCGCCATGCTTGAGCTCGACATCGCCCTTATTGTTACAGCCTATCCACGGCGCGGCAAATACGGCTCTCCAGCCTAGGGCTAGGGCTCGATGCGATAGAGGTGCGTGTCGCTACGCAAGAAGATTGCGCCGTCCGAAAACGCCAACGACGCGAACGTCCGTCCGTCGATCTTATTCGAGGCGAGCTTCTCGAATTCTCGGCCGGCGCGAATCACCGTCGCCTCACCCGTCTCGTTGAGGAAGTAGATGCGTCCGTCGGCCGCGACCGGGGAGGTCGAGTAGGCTCCCGGTAGACGCTCTTGCCAGACCTCTTCGCCGGTTCGAGCGTCGAGACAAGTCGCGATGCCTTTATCGTTGACCATGTAGAATTCGTCGCCGACAACAACCGGCGAGGGAGTCAAGGGAGCGCCGCGGCTGCGGCTCCAGGCCACATGAGTGGAGGTGACATCGCCGTTGCCGTCAGGACGCACCGCATGAACCGCCGGGCGATAGAAACCCGTCACGATGTAGACCAGCCCATGGGCGTAGACTGGCCGCGGCACGTTCGAGAATCCGTCGTAGGAGATCGACCAGATTTCGCGTCCGTCGGAGGGATCATAGGAGACCGTGCGGTCGGCGCCGGGACTGACGACTTGCGGGCCTCCGCCGGGCGGATGGATGAGCAACGGCGTAGCGAAGGCCATCCGAGCCTTTCCGCGCGGACTAGCCCACACGGTCCTGCCGCTGTCTTTGTCGAGCGCGACGACGAATTGGCGATCAGCTCCGTCGCAGTTGATGATCAGCAAGTCGCCCGCGAGCACGGGCGATCCTCCCGAGCCGTGCACGTCCTTGTAGGCGTGCTCGGTGTTGCGCCACAGCAGGGAGGCTTCGGAGGCGTCAAGCGCCGCCGTACCGCGCGCGCCGAAGTGAACGTAGACGCGTCCGTCGGCGACGATCGGAGTAGGCGATGCGTGGGAGTTCTTGCTATGGATCGAGTCGACCGATTCGAGCCGCAGGATTTCCACGTCATGCAGCGTGTCTCCGGTCGCGACGTCGAGTGCCAGAGCTCGAAGCGAGCGGCCTTGCTCACTGGCCGCGGTGAACCAAATCTTCCCGTCGGCAACTGCGGGAGAGGACCAGCCCAAGCCGGAAGTCGCTTTCTTCCAGGCGATGTTTTCCGTCTCGTTCCAGGTCAGGGGCGGGCTTGCCGCCTCCGAGAGCCCTTGTCCCGTGGGACCGCGAAACTCCGGCCACTCGGCTGCCCCCGGCCAAGCCGCCAACGCCGCCAAACAGCAGCCCGCAAAGAATGCTCGCATAGAGTTCTTTATAAGCCCGACGCTCGGTGAGCGACAACCGCCATCTCCGCGAAGCGCTGCTAGAATGGCAGCGGATCGACAATCCAAGACGATGAGTCGCTCACGATTTTCCGTGCTCACGCTTGCGCTGATGGTTCTGTCGGCATTGCCTGCTCCGCAACCGGCCGTCGCCAAAGATCCGGTGTGGATCAAGACGTCCACTCCCAGCTTCGAAATCTATACGTCTGCAGGAGAGAAGCGAGCGCGCAACATGCTCTTGCATTTCGAGCGTGTGCGGGTGTTTTTCGAACAGGCGATGGGTACTACGTCCAAGCTCGAAGTCCCCCTCCGTATCGTGGGCTTTCGTAACGCAAAAGAATATGAGCCGTTTCGAACCAAGGAGTTCGCCCAGGCCTACTACGCACGGGGATACGATCGGGATTACATCGTGATGAGCAGCCTGCAGCCGGACTACTTCCGGGTTGCGGTTCACGAATACGTACACTTCCTGGTGCAACAAGGCGAGAAGCCCCTGCCGATCTGGATGAACGAAGGCCTCGCCGACTACTACTCCACGCTGCGCCCGATCGGCAAGAAGGTTCGCGTGGGCGAGCCGCAACTCGGCCGTATGCAGCTTCTGTCCGCAAAGACCTGGCTGCCGCTTGCGGAGTTGCTCGCCGTCGACCACGATTCGCCGCACTACAACGAGAAGAACCGTGCCGGAGTCTTCTATTCGCAAAGCTGGCTTCTCATCAATATGCTGATGGGCTCGCCCGACTATCGTCCGAAGTTCGACGAGCTCAGCGGCGATCTGCTCGCCGGCGCCCCGCCCGGCCAAGCGTTTCAGAAGGTCTATGGAAAGAGCCTGGAACTAGTTCACAAAGAGCTCAGGGCGTATTTCGACGGCGGCCTGCTCTATAGTCTCGATATCGATTTGAAGCTCGAAAAATCGGCGCTCGAACCGGCTGTCGAGCAAGTCTCCGCGCTCGAAGCCGGCCTCGTGCTCGGCCAGGTCCAGGCGCTCAACCGCAACAAGCGCAACGACGCCCGCCGCCGCTACGAGGAGCTGGCCGCGGAGTATCCCGACGATCCGCGCCCGCATGAGGCGATGGGCTACATGGCCTACTACGATCGAGACCGCGAAGCCGCGGCAACGCTTTTCGACCGCGCCGTCGAGCGTGGAGCCGACAACCCTCGGATGTATTACGACTATGCCGCCATGCTGTACGGAGGCGATCACGCGTCGCGTCAGATCGAGCTTCTCGAGCGAGCAACCGCGCTACGCGGGGATTATGAAGAAGCGCAACGGCTGCTCGGCTTTCTCTTCCTCGACGCCCGAGAATACAACAAGGCGCTCGCTCGGCTGCATCGAGTCAAACGCGTCGCAACGCGCGACGAGGCGATGCAGCTCTATCGAGCCCGGGCCTTCGGCTACTACGGCCTCGAGCGCTTCGACGACGCCAAGAAGGCCGCCGAGATTGCGCTCAAGTACGCCGACGAACCCGCTGACGTCCTTCGCCTCAACCAGATGATCGAAGCCTCCGACATCGCCCTTACGGGGGAAGCCCAACGCGCAACGGCGCCGGAGACTGCGCCGTTCGACACCGCCAATCTCGACGTGGCTGCCGACGTCGATCCTAAGCTGTCGCGCAGCGAGGGGCAGCGCAAGCTCAAGGCGGTATTTCGCGAGCCTCGCAAACCGCCGTCCTACAGCGGAACACTCGTCGAGTTCGAGTGCGCGGAGACGACGGCGCTGCTGCACGTAGTTTCGGGCGAAGAGCGGCGCGCTTTCCGCATTCTCGACCCTAAAGCGATCGTTGTCTACGGCGACGGCGCGTTGGAGTTTACCTGTGGACCACAGAGCCCGGCGCACGCGATCCGCGTGGAGTTCGTCCAAGGCTCCGACGAAGTCACCGGCATCGAGTTTCTAACAGAGCCGGCTGCCCGTTGAGAAACCCGCAGCGACAGATCGGCCCAGCCGGAGCCGCGCGGCCCTGTTGGAGCCGCGCGGCTCGAGCTTTTAGCGCGGAGCGTCGGCCGACCAACCGGCCCATTTGACCATCAAGCGGAGTCGGCTGGCCGAGGCGAACTTGTAGAGCAGGTTCGAGACGTGGAACGCCACGGTTCGTGTTCGTACGCCGAGAGAGACGGCAATCTCCGGATTTGTCTTGCCGGCGAGTAGATCGGCGAGCACCTGCTCTTCTCGGGCGGTCAGCTTCGCCCCCGACCAGGCGGCGAAAGCGCGCAGACGTTCCAGTGAACGTCCGAACGAGTTGTCGGAGTTAGTTAAGTCGACGGCGTCGGCGAGCGGCGCAACCGTCGTCTCGACCGAGCGCTCGGCGTCATCCCGGATCGTTTGAATCATTGCGCAAGCTCCCCGGCCTGAATGCCGCCGGGTCCGGTCTGAGGGGAAAAAAACATGCCGTGGTCTTCGGGGTTGAGTCTGGACGCGGCAGCGTAGGGGGGTGACGGGACAGACCAGCGGCAAAGAAGCCGCATAGGCCGAGCGTCAGTAAAGACAGTCATAGGGGGGGACCTCCTGTCGGAAGAGACGAACGTGCGGGGTAGTCTGCAATCGCCGCGCCAGCCTGGAAACACACACGATCTCAAAGACTTGTGAGGGTCGTATGACCCTTTTCCCTGCCTGCCCTACCAGGGATTATTTACTCGGCAGGCGGGTCCAAAGTGAAAATGTTCCCATCGGGGATTCGCCCCAGAGCCTTCGGGGTTATACTGCCCTAATGGCTGACCAAGACGCTACGCGCCGCACCTTTCTCGCCGCCGGAGCAGCAGCGGGAGTTGCTTCACTCACTGGCGTTCGACCGCTCAGCGCCCAGTCCGCTCGCCGGACGCTCGGAGCGAACGACCGTATCAACGTCGGCATGATCGGCGTCGGCGGCCGAGGTTCAAACCACGTTCGCGCGCTGAACCGCCGGATGGAGATGAAGGGCGACGTTCGCATCGGGGCGATCAGCGACATCTATTCCAAGCGCAACGACGCGGCGCTCTCGGCCACGCGGCTGGCGAGCAAAGACCTGCACCGCGACTTTCGTGATCTGCTGGCGCGTTCCGATATCGATGCCGTCTTTATCTCGACGCCGGACCACTGGCACGCTCCGATGGCGCTTGCCGCACTCGACGCCGGAAAGGATGTCTATCTCGAAAAGCCCGTCACGTTGACGATAGAAGAAGCCAAGGCAGTCGCGCAAAAGACCGCCGAGACTGGCGGCGTCCTTCAAGTCGGCTGCCAGCACACCTCCGACAAACGATTCCTTAAGGCCCGCCAACTGATTGAGGACGGCTGGATCGGCAAACCGCTCTGGGGCCAAGGCAACTACTCACGCAACTCGCTCTACGGCGCGTGGAATTACGCCATCGACCACGACGCGACAGGCGAAGACGTCGGCTGGGAAGCCTTCCTGGGTTCCGCGCCGAAGCTCCCCTACAGCGCCGATCGCTACTTCCGTTGGCGCAAGTATTGGGACTACTCAGGCGGCATCGCTACCGATCTCTTCTACCACCGGTTGACGCCGCTGCGGCAGATGATGGGCGTCGAGTTCCCAACTCGCGTCACCGGATCCGGCGGCATCTACGTCCACAAAGACCGGGAGGTCCCCGACACCTACGCGTCGACCGTCGAATACGCGGACAGCTACTGCATCCTCGGCAGCTCGATGGCGAATTCCGCCGGCAACGAGCACATGGAGCCGGTGGTCTACGGTCGCAAGGGGACCATCACCCTCGACGGCATGGCGGTCGTCGTCGAGCCGGAATGGCAATTCCTCAAAGAGTTTGTAGAAAAGACGGGTTCCTCGAAAATGTACGTCGAGGTCGAGCCTCACAATATGGGCGAGGAGCACGTCATAAACTTCCTCGATTGCATGCGCAGCCGCGCCAAGCCCAACTGCAACGCCGACTTCGCCTACAAGATCATGACGGCGATCAAACTCGGCGTCGACAGCTACCGTGAAGGCAAAATGATGCTCTGGGACCCGAAACGCGAACAGCGCATCGACTCAGCGCCTGCGCGTAAGATCTACGAGGGCGACGGCCAGAATCACGAAGAACCCAGGCGCGGCAGATTCGGGTAGAGCAGCGCGCCTACCACGACCTCGCGCCGAGGCTCTCGCTCCGAGCGTCTGGTACGCTGGAGGCTCTCGCTCGGAGCCTTTTCAACTTGATCCGCAACGCTGTCGTTCCCGTCGCCGGCCTAGGCACTCGTCTGCTGCCGGCTACCAAATCGCAACCCAAAGAGATGCTGCCGGTGGCCCAAAAACCCATCGTGCAGTACGTCGTTGAGGAGTTGGCCCGCTCCGGCGTAGACCGGCTCCTTTTCGTCACCGGCCGCGGGAAGGCCTCCATCGAGAACCACTTCGATCGCGATCCGGAGCTGATCGCATCGCTCGAACGGGCTGAGAAGCACGATCTCGTCGAGGAGCTCTCATTTGAAGCCAAGCTGGACGTCAGCTTCCTCTATACTCGGCAGCGCGAGCAGAAGGGCCTCGGCGACGCGATCTTATGCGGCGAGCCATTCGCGGGCGATGAGCCGTTCGTGGTTGCGCTGGGCGACTCGATTATCGGTCTCAACGGGGGCTCCGACATTTGCCGCCGCATGATTGACGCCTATGAGGCTCGCGGCGCGGCGGCGGTGATTGCCGTCGAAGAGGTCGAGCCCGAGCAGGTGCGCCACTACGGCGTCGTGAGCCCGGCTGAGGAAGGCGAGGTTTTCACGATCGACGATCTTGTAGAGAAGCCCGCTCCCGAGGCTGCCCCGAGCAACTTCGCCATCGCCGGCCGTTACGTCTTTGCTCCGGAGATTTTTGAGAAAATCCGGGGCGTCGTAGCCGATCGGCGCGGCGAGATTCAGCTCACCGACGCAATCCGCATGCTCGCCGGCGGCGACCGTCCCGTTGTAGGAGTCAAGCTCAAACGGGACGAAAAGCGCTACGACATCGGAAACTTCGCGAGCTACTTCGAAACGTTTGTCGAGTTCGCCCTGGCCGACCCAGACTACGGCGCCAACTTGCGGACGAAGCTCAAGGGCTTGCTCTGAGTTCCGCCTAAGCAGCCCGCGTCGTCGCCCCTCCGGGACCGCAGCTCAGTCCGCCGCCGATTTCAACCCCGCCTGCTTCCGCAGCGAATCGAGCACCTCGTCGAGTTCGAAGGAGTCGAACCGCAACGACAAGCGAATGTCGGCGGCGCTGTCGGAAACTTCCACGCGGTCAAGCAGCTTCAAGAAGCTTTCTTGCCCCGGCTTGAGACTCAGTCTTCCGAGCGCTACCAGGCCGCGCACCAGGTCCGCTAGGGTCTTCGCGTCTTCACTCGAGCCGCAGACGCCGTCAAAGCGAGCTTCGATTCCGTTCGCCAAGTCGACCGTAGCGGTCGTCTCGGCCATCTCAGCCAACACGGCCAGAATGCGCGCATGCTCGGGAGCGACGCCTTCCGTGTCAAGCTGCTTGATCAACTCTCCGCTGCGGGTCGAAACCGACCAGAACTGTCCTCGTCCCGCCGCTTCTGACGCGCGGTCAAGCAGGTCGACGTTGTCGACGAAGCTTGGGCCGCCCGCGGCGTCGCGGTCAATTGCCGCCGCCACCGACCCGTAGTCGCCTAGCAGGGCCCTCTGCTCGTCGAGGAAGGCGATCGCCGCCGGCGTGTTTTTCCCGCTATTTTGCTCATCGATGACGAAGATATCGAGGCCGCGATGCGCCATCTGCTTCGCTCCCTTCTCGTGGAGGGTCTGTTGGATGCGATCGGTCGGGAAACGCCCTTCGACGTAGACCAGGGCCGAACCCATGCCGGAGGCCCAAGCCTCAACCGAGCTGATCGCGGTTGCGAAGACGATTCGGTCGATGTCTCGCGTCGGGTCGACGCCGATCTCAGCCGCCATCCTCTCGAAGGGTTTCTCGCCGCGTTGCGTCAGTTCTTCATCGAAGCGCCGATAAAGCGCCGAGCCCACGAACGTGCGCACGTCGACGCCGCCTACGGCTGAGGTGTCAGGAGGCATCAGCCGTGCCCACGAGACGTCCCCGCTCGCCTTTGCCGGCGAGGCGCCGAACCAGATCGTCGAAACCGCCAACGCCGCGGCCAAAGCTGTGGCCGCCGCCGTCCATCTTGCTGATCTCATCACCATGCCCTCCTCGGTCTCTCGTCAGTAGTCTTTTCGTTCGAATATCCACAACGCTAGGATCAAGACAACGCCGCCGAACATCGCCGAGCTCCAGAACGGCGTCCACGACTCAATCGTTTCGCCTTGCATCATCAGCCGCGCGCTGTTGCCCAGCTCGAGCGTCTTCGGCAAGACGGTATAGAGTCCGCGTACGATCGACCGCGGGCCTTCGGAACTGAAAAACGGAGCGATCTTCTCGTGTTGCGAGACGATCGAGCTCAAGATCATTACCAGATAGGTCACCATCGTCGCCAACACGGCGCTGTTCGAGGCGACCGCGACCAGCGTAACCACGCACAACAACACTGCAAAGGTAAAGACGGCGAAACCGCCGGCGGCGAGCAGCTCAATCTTCCAGTAGCCGGTCTTCCAGCCGAGCAGCAGCCAGACCCCGGCGACCAAGTAGGCGATGTTCGCCCCGATCACCGCCAGCGTGCCGAGGTATTTCCCCAGCAGCAGAGCGCGTCTCGAGAGCGGCTTCGACAGCATCAGCTCAATACGTCCCGGCTCGAAGATCGTCGGGATCAACCCGGCCGCCGCGAAGATCGCCAGGAAGAGTCCGATCGAAAACAGGAACGCGGCGAACGCTCCAAGCACGCCGTCGACAATCACTTCAACCGGGACGCCGTCCGGACCCGAGATGTCCGTTCCGAACACCTTGACAGCTGCCAGAGAGCCTTCGACGACGTCTATGTTGAGCACTACCATCAAGAAGAGCATCAAAACCGTCGAGCAGCCGAAGAAGCCCCAGAAGATTTTGCGCGCGAAAGATTCGCGGAAGGTGTCGACCACTAGCGCCGCCGTCATTGTCCGGCCTCCTTCATCGCTTCTAAAAAGACGTCCTCGAGCGTAGAACGTCGCGCCGTGACCTCTTCAATCGCCGATCCGGCTTCGCGCAAGCGATCGATCGCTTCGTTGGCCGTCGTGCGGTCGGAGAAACTGAGCTCCAGGCAGCCGTTGTTGCGCGCCGTCGTCGCTGCTCCGCGAGCAATGGCTTCGGCGGTCTCGCCTGGTACGTCGGCTGCAACCACGCGATAGCCGCCCGAGGTCGTCAGCTCCTCCAAGCGCCCTTGCAGCGCGACCTGCCCGCGGCGCAGGATCGCGACCTCGTCGCAAAAGAGCTCTACCTCGCTAAGCAGGTGCGAGTTGAGGAAGATCGTCGTTCCCTTTCGGCGCAGATCCGCCAAGACGTCGCGAATCATGCGGCGGCCGATCGGATCGACGCCGTCGCCGGGCTCGTCGAGGAAGAGCAATTTCGGGCGATGCATCAAAGCCTGCGCCAGCCCGAGCCGTTGCAACATCCCCTTCGAGTATTTGCCGATGCGGTCGTCGGCGCGGGCGGCCAGTCCGACGCGCTCGAGCAGTTCTTCGCTGCGTTTCTTACGTTCGGCCGAAGCCATGCCGGAGAGCGCCGCGTAGAAGTCGAGCATCTGCCGGCCGCTGTTGTAGGTCGGGAAGCCGTGATTCTCGGGCAGATAGCCGATCTCACGGCGCGAGCTGGCATCCCAAGCCGGGGCGCCGAAGAGCAACGCCTGTCCGCTCGAGGCGCGGACGGCGGCAAGCAGTACCTTGAGGAAAGTCGTCTTCCCGGCGCCGTTAGGGCCGAGCAAGCCGAACGCGGCGCCTTCCTTCACGCTTAGGCTAACGCCGTCGACCGCGCGCACGACCCGGCCGGAGAACCTCCGGCGATAGTGCTTCATCAGCTCACGCGTTTCAATTACGTGGGAGGTCAAGCTCGCTCCTGTCGGGTGCGGAACCGCGGGCCCGGCGGTCGATCTCTCAGTTGACCGCCTCTTTTCATACGGAATCTTACCCCCGTTCGTTCCCGCAAAGTCCGTACTGAGCTTGACACCGATTCCGCCGGCATGGTTCCATCGTTTCGATGTCGCAGGAGTACTCTACTAATATGAATCGCAGAAATTTCCTCACCACAGGGGCCGCCGCGGCCGGAACGGCGGCGCTGAGCGGCTGCTCGCCCGCTCCCGAAACTACCGAGACAGCGCAGGCAGCCGGCCCGCGCAGCTTCGACTGGCCGATCCGCATGAGCGTCGGCACCCAGCGAGGCCCCACCGACGACCAGATGCTGCAGTACCTCAAGCGCCACGGGGTCAACCATATCTGCGGCTACCCGCCCAGGCCCGAAGAACGCGGCCATTGGCTCCCCGAGGAGGTCGTCCAGACTCGCGAGCTATGCGAGAAGCACGGCATCGCACTAGACATGGTCGCATTGCCGTTTCTCGCCTCCTCGCACATCGATCGCGAAAAGCGCGGGTCGATCATGCTCGGCGAAGAGCCGGGCCGGCAGAAGGACATCGACGACATTCACAAGATGATTGAAGCCTGCGCCAAGGCCGGAGTTCCTGCTCTCAAGTACAACATGAGCATCCTCGGCGTGGTGCGCACCGAACGCACGCCCGGCCGCGGCGGCTCGAGCTATTCGACCTGGAAACTGGCCGACGCCAAGCCCGACCCGGCGATGACTCGCGCCGGGCGAATCACTGACGAAATCGCCTGGGAGCGCATCACCCATTTTCTCGACAATGTGATTCCGGTCGCGAATGAGCACAAGATCCGCGTCGCCTGCCACCCGCACGATCCCGGAATGCCGATCGTCGAGGGCTACCAAGGCGTCAACCGCGTGCTCGGGACGCCCGAGGGACTCTACAAGTTCATGGCGATCCAAGAGAGCGAGTACCACGGCTTCAACCTCTGCCTGGGAACCACCTCCGAGATGTTGCAGGACCCCGACAAAGAGATCCATGACGTGATCCGCACAATCGGCAAGGCCAAGAAGATCTTTAACATCCACTTCCGCAACATTCGCGGCAAGCGCGACGACTTTCAAGAGGTCTATCCCGATGAAGGCGACATGGACATGGTTGAGATCGCCCGCAGCCTGTGGGAGGTCGACTATCCCTACATGTTGATGCCCGATCACATGCCGCGGCACCCGGACGACCCAAGGGGCCGAATGGCGTTCGCATACGGGTTCGGCTATATCAAGGGCATCTTGCAGGCGCTCGGCAAACCGGCGCTGGAGACATAGAGGGGCGGGTCGAACAGAGACGAATCGGTTGACTCCCGCTCGAGCGTCCTTCCAAACTGGCAGGCGGAGGCTATCCCCGTGGCTCGACTCTATGCCGGCACGTCCGGCTTTGCCTATCCGGCCTGGAAGCCGAGTTTCTATCCCAAGAACGTCGCCCAGGCTCGCTTCCTCGAGTACTATGCGACTCGCCTAAACAGCGTCGAGATCAACTACACCTTCCGGCGCACGGCGAGCGCTTCAACGCTCGAAAAGTGGATTGCGGCGACGCCTGAGGAATTTCAGTTCAGCATCAAGGCCCACCAACGCATCACGCACATGCGCCGGCTCAAAGCCGAAGCCGCCGAAGCGACCGAGTTCTTTTTTGATTCGCTCGAGCCGCTGAGGAAGGCCGGAAGGTTGGGCGTGGTGCTGTTCCAGCTTCCACCCAATCTCAAATGCGATCTCGGACGATTGCGGGCGTTCTTGCCGCTGCTGCCGGAAGGCGTGCGTTGCACCTTCGAGTTCCGCCACGAGTCTTGGTTCGACGATCAGGTATATGACCTGCTTCGCGAGCACGGAGCGGGATTCTGTCGCGCCGAGTCGGAGACTTTGACGGCCCCTGAGGCAGTCACCGCCGATTTCGTCTATTTCCGGCTGCGCAAGCCGCAGTATTCAGAAGAGGATCTCAAGACGATCGAGCTTCAAGCGGGTAAGCTCCTGGCCGAGGGACGTTCTGTCTTTCTCTACTTCAAGCACGAGGACACCCCCGAAGGCGCGCTTCAAGCCGAGCGCGCGATCGCAGCGCTCTCGGCTTGAGGCCGCAATAAGAAAGGCCGCGCAGAAGCGCGGCCTGACCCAATTGTTGGTAGTATCTTGCGTTTAAGGTGAAAGGAGCGTCAGAGAGCCTTCTGAAGCGCTTCTCCCAAAGTACCCACGCTCCCGGCCTTGGCGGCCTCGCCGCGCGGCTGACCGGCCGGAGCACCCTGCGCCGGAGGCTGACGCCTCGCCGGCCTGCGCGAGCGCGGCGTCGAAGGCTTCTCACCCTTGGGATGAGCGGCCTTGGCACGAAGCAGCTTGCCGTCGATAGGAGCCCGGTTAAAGCGACGGATGATCGAGTTCATCTCCTCCTCGTTAGGAGCTTCGACGAACGCGTATCCTTTCGATTCCTGCGTTTCAAAATCACGGATTACTCGGACGGCATCACACACCAGATCACTGCTTTCAAGCCAGGCGCGGATATCGTCGGCGGTAGCCCATTCAGGCAAATTTCCGAAGTAGACGTTATAGCTCATTCTTTGAGCGACTCTTCCTGCTGTTGGATTTGACCCTGATTCGCGCTTGCGGCCGAGCGCTCGTTGACGAGACACAGACCTGCCGCATGAGTAAGAAGAAGGATCAGCTTTAGGATATCACACTCAACTACCTCAGCGCTCCCCGTCGGGGCCCTGATGAACGTGGCAGCGGCGGCGGATCTCCCACGCCAGCCATTCCGCTTCGGCTTTGTCCCGCAGATGACGGGCGGCCCAGAATGTTTTCCCGTCGCCGCGCTCAACCTCAACATCGTAATACACGCGCGAAGAACCGCCCGCCCCGCGCGTAGCCGTGCCGATCATCGTCCGAGCCTCTTTTACGTCGGCGAAGGCGACCTCGCGGGTACGCCCCAGGCCCAGCATGCGGTAGGCGACTCTGAGCTGACCGTCCTCGATGCGGATCGTGAACGAGCCCAGCCATTGGTCGAGCACGAGAGCAAACAGCAAAAGATTAAACAGCCCCAACACGCCGACAAAGAACCAACTCACCTCGTAGCTGACCATCAGCCACAGCACGCCCGTCCACAGGGCGCAGAAGACGGTCGCACCGAAGGCGCTGCCCACGTGGCGGGCCGGTCGGAAATAGTACTCGACGCCTCCCCTCGGGCTGGGCCGCACGGCGAACGAAAGCTTAGAGGGTCTGACGGGCTGCCGCTCCCGCTCGTAGGAGCCGAATCGGGGAGCCTCCTCCTCCGCGACTTCCTCGACGATCCCGGTACGGAAGACCGGCAGTTCAAACTGAACGGAGAAGTCGACGCCCGGCATATCCGCCGAGGCGTGGAGGCGCCAGACGATTCGACTATAGGTATCTTCATCCGAGCTCGGCAGGGCATCGGCCGGAATCGCGAAGCGCAGCGGCACGGAGAGTCCTTGCGGTCCGATCCCTATCGCTTCAGGCCGAAGCTGTTCCGTTTCTTGCCACAGCGTTTTCTCAGTGTTTGAGGAGTTCTTGCTCTGGCTGCGCGTGATCCGGACACACTCCAGCGCCAAGTCGATGCCGTCGGGAGGCGGTTTCTTCAGCGATGTCTCGATGCGGCCCGAGACTCTCCCGCCGATCGATCCGGGTATTCGGTCGAGCACAAGCGTCGAGGGGCCGAACTTCCTCACGCGCAGGGTTTCGAGCACGGCGCGCCAAAGCAAAAACGCGCCGGCCAACGGGAAGACTAGCGCCAGCCAAAGCAACGGTTCTTCGTCTTTGGCAAGCTCGTCCGGCAGGATGAACAGCAGCGGCGAGGAGACGAGGTTCCAAAAGACCGCGAATCCCCAGAAGAACCAAGCCGTGGCGCGATTCGAGCTGCGGATTCGGCCTGAGGCCCACTCCGGCTTCCACATCCAGGGCGAGTCCGGATGCAATTGCTTCAACTGAGCTTCTTCGCGCATCCGCCTGCCGGCGTAGCTTCCGAACCAAATGATCCCGAAGCCGACTGCGGCGAAGACCGAGCCGAACAGCAGCGGGAAGAGGAACTCTTCCGACAGCTCCGACGCCCTATCGCGCTCGAGCCAGGCTTGCCAGAGACTGAACACCCCAACGAGGGCGAACGGCGCCCCGAAGAGAATCAGGCAGCCCGCGCCGAGCTTCGATTGCGAGGTCTCGTTCATCTTGCCGCGTCTAAGATGCTAACCCGACTGGCCGCCGCTATAGTGAAGAAAGTCTCGCACAATCCATGATCCTGGTTATCGACAACTACGATTCGTTCACTTTCAACCTCGTGCAGCTCCTGGGCGAGCAGGGCGTCGAGCTCGAAGTGCGCCGCAACGACGAGATCTCCTTAGATGAGATTGAGCGCCTCGCGCCCGAGCGCATTGTAGTATCGCCCGGACCCTGCACGCCCGCGGAAGCCGGAATCTCGGTGGAGCTGGTTCGGCGCTTCAGCGGCAAGTTCCCGATACTCGGCGTCTGTTTGGGGCATCAATCGATCGGCGAAGCCTTCGGCGGCCGCGTTATCCGCGCGCCGTATCTGATGCACGGCAAGACGAGCGAGATCCGCCATGACGGCAAGACGATCTTTCGCGATCTTCCGCCCAGCCTGGTCGCCACGCGATATCACTCGCTAATCGTTGAACGCGATTCGCTGCCCGAAGAGCTCGAGATCACCGCGCACACCGACGACGGACTGATCATGGGCTTGCGCCACCGTGAGTATGCGGTCGAGGGCGTGCAGTTCCATCCCGAATCGATCCTGACCGAGACCGGGAAGAAGCTTCTTGGAAACTTCTTGACGATGTAGGTCGCCGGCGCGGTTGAGTCGCGTCAACGCGCTATGTTGAGCCGCGACTGCAAACGGCCGCCCGACCTAGCCGAAGCCAGGATTGCGCCCGGTCGCATCTTGGTCAATACTCTTGGGCTGCATGGTAGCCGCAGCTCCGGGATAGTCCGTTCAGCGACCCCAGATCGTGATTCTCCCGCCGCCGATCGTTCCAGGAAAAGAACGAATCTCTCGCCAGTCCTGCTCGATGCGCTCAGCGGCCTCCGGCGAGTTGATGTGCAGGATGCGCCTCAGCGTCGTGACGAGCAGCACCGGCCGCTCGCCGTGCTCGGCAAGGGCCCGCTCCAGCTCGGCGTCAGTCTTCGCTGCGACGTACCGCTCCCAGGGGATGCCGAAACGTCCGGCGTAGTAGCGAAAGCCGCCTCTGGCTTGGTCGACCACGATCACCGCTGTATCGGAGGAATAAGTCTCCGCGACATAGCGCACCGCCCCGCGAAAGTCCTGCTTCGGAACGCGATAGTAGCGCTCTAACGTCGCTAGCGACGCTGAGCTCAGCAGCACGGCGCACGCGAGGCCGAGCGCCGGCCGCGGCTGCGGCAGCAGCCTGCCGGCCATCGCGTCGACGCCTGCAACGAAGACGATCGCCGCGGGAATTAGCATCAATAGGAAAAAGCGCGGCGCCACAAGGTAGCCCAAGAAGACCGCGCAGGCGCCAAGGCCCGCATTCGGCAGCAGCAAAGCCGTGGCCAGAAGCCAGTTCCGCCGCGCCAGATCCCAAAGTCCGACCGTGCCGACCATTCCGCCCAACACGCCGACTGCGACAAAAGGCGCGAAGCCGACCCCGGCGGATAGGCCCTCGAATACCTCGCTCGCAAATCCCCAAGAGAAGAGTTGAAACCCGACCGACGCCTCCGAATAGACCGTCGGGATGTAGGTCAACATCTGAGGCAACACCACTGCGTAGAGCAAGAACGCCGAATACGCCGCAGCCGCGAAAACGACCAAGAGTCTTCGCACTAGGGGTCCCGCCCCGCCTGCTCGCAATTGAACCAGCAGAGCCGCGGCTGCGCCGACCGCAACGTGCGAGGCAAACACGAAAACCGCGGTCGGAATGCTCGCGAAGCAAAGCAGCATCGCCGCCAAGTACCCGGTCCAATCGGACGCGCGATCCTCAGCTAGGGCACGTATGAGAAAGACCGAAGAGACCACGGCCCACAAGATGTAGCCGGCGTATCCGCGCGAGTTTTGCGAGAAGAAAACGTGATGGTACGAGCAAGCGAGCAGCAGCGCCGCGGCGAGGCTTGCCCAGCGGCTCAACGCCAGCCGCGCCGCCCAGTAGCAGGCTGGAATTGTCGCCGTCCCGAATAAAGACGCCGGCAATCGAATCGCCCACTCGTGTTCGCCGAAGACGCTGACGCTGAGCTGCACCAGCAACGAATTCAGCAAGTGATTGTTCGAGCTGCGATAGCTCACCCAGATCTGCGCCAGCCCTGAGTCGGCGTAGAGATTGCGCGGGGTGATTTCATCGAGCCATAGACTCGAGTCCAAGCCGAAGAGCCGCAGCCCCAAGGCGACGGCGGTCAGCGTCCACAGCGCTTTCCTCGCACGTGACCTCGACAGATCGCCACGCTCGTCCGGCGCCCGCGGAACGCCGAACCGCTTGGCCCGATCGAGCCGCCGAAACGAGAGCCCGACAAGGCTGCACAGCAAGAAAATCGCGCCGGCGCCGGCGATCGCTATCCGCAGCACCAGAAGCCCGTTGACCGCTGCCGGCGGTACGTTCGGGGCGCTCGGCAGAGGGTCGTACCATGCCGATGGCAGCAACAGCGCCAAACACAGCAGCGGGGCTCCAAGCAAGAGGTAGAGACCGCGAGCTTTCATAACCAATCGTGTTACGATCGCCTCTGCTGAACCTCGGTTCAGCTTCAAGGCCCCCACCTATAGCAGCTTCGAGCAGCGCCCCGCAGCCTGGTGACTAGGACTCCGCCGAACGCAAACGACGCACCGCGCCGACGCACGCCCGCTTGGATGGCCGCGCTCTTCGCGGCGTGGTGCGCGTTGGTCGTTCACTACACCCTGCCTAGCTTCCTTTGGCAGGTCGAATACTACAAGAACCCGGGTCCCGGTTTCTATCAGGCGTTTCTGATCGCGGCGCCGCTGACGGCCGCCCTCGCCGGTTTCTACGCCTGGGTCCGGCGGCGCGGGCTATGGCGTTATGAACCCGCCGCCTTGGCGGCGATTCCGCTTGTCGCGGCATTCTTCTATGAGCCGCTTGGAGCGCTCGCCTGCTTGCTGATTGTCACGGCTTCTTACGTCGCCGGCAGGCGCTTGCTGGCAGCGCTTGAGCTTGAGCCAAGCAATACTCTCGAAGACTTCACGCTCTCTATCGGCGCCGGCTTCAGTCTCTTCGTCCTATTGCTGTTTGGGCTGGGCGTCGCGGGGCTCTATCGGCCCTGGATGTTTTGGCTCTTGGCGCTGGCGACTCCGGCACTCGATCTTCAACGGCTGCGCGAGATTCCCAGCGTCCTGCGAGGCATGCAGCGCACCTGGTCAACGAACGAGAGTCTACGCAGCCCTCTGGTCGGTGCGGCGGTATTCTTCAGTGCGATCTTCATTGTCTGCGGCATGGGCGTGATCATTGCTCCGATGGTCGCCTTCGACCCCATGAACTATCACATCGCCCTCGCCGAGCAATACGTCGGCGAAGGCGTCCTGCAGGCTGCAGTGGACCCGTTCTACGCATCGCACCCGCAGGCCTCCGAGCTCCGTTCGACCTGGGCGTACGCATTTTACCCGCAGGCTTTTGAGCTGCTGTCGACCTGGGCGTACGGCACCGGCGGGTTGCCGGCGACGCAGTTTCTCGCGCCGGTGTTCTTCCTGTTAGCGCTCGCGCTCTGTGCGCATATCGGACTCCAGTGCGGGTGGAGCGCTCCGGCCGTTGCGCTCGGCATCGCCGCCTCCGCAACGATGCCGTTCATTCACTGGACCGGCAGCGTCGTCAAGAACGACTTGGCGATGGCGTTCTTCCAACTCGCGGCGCTGGCCTGTTTTCTGGGCTGGCTACGTGACGAGCGCTTCAACTGGATCCGGCTGGGAGCGTTGTTTCTCGCCATGAGCTTCGGCGTCAAGCACACCGCCGTCTTCGGTGCGGCGCCGCTGGCGGCGCTGGGCGTCTATGCCGGCCTGCGTCAGAAACATCCGCTTCGCGCGCTTGCTTCGGTCGCATTGATCCTAGTGTTCACGGGCGCTTTCTGGCACCTGCGAACCTATCTAATCACCGGCAGCCCGACCTTTCCGCAAGGCTCCGAGCGCGCACTCGACGCCTTTGAACTCGATGATGCGGGCGCAGCGATCAACAACCTCTGGCGCTACCCGCGAATTCTTTGGCGAGCGCACCTCGACGGCCCGGCCCTTTTCGAGGCCATCATACCGGGTCCGGTGGGCATCTACCTTGCCTTATTCACTCTGCCGGCGTTGCTCTCGCTAAGGCGCGGACTGAACCCCTCGACGCGAGCCGTAGCCTTCTTCGTTTTCACGGCGCTGCTCTATTGGATGTCTCTGATGGGCACGTTGCGCTACGCCATCGCGCCGATCATGCTGTGTCCGCTGTTAGTCTCTCCTTCGCTTATCGCACTCCACGACGGGCTGGGCAAGGCGCTGCGTCCGCTTGTCGTCGTTCCTCTGATCTACTCCTTCGTATTCGCATGGAGCGGCATCATGATCATCGAGAACAACGGTCCACAGATCGCATATCTATTGGGGAGGATCGACGAGAGCGCCTACTTGAAGGTCGCCCTTGGACCCTACGGCGTGATCGAAGCCGTCGGCAAAGAAGCAGCTCCCGGCGACGAGATACTCTCGATTCAAGCCTGCGCCGCGGTCTACGCGCCGGAGTCGTGGAGGTTTCACTGCAAGTTTCTCACTCGACGCGAGGAACTAGTCGACCAAATGAGCCGTCTCTTGGCCGAACGCCCCTACCGGTTCTTCATCGTGCAAGAACGATACGTCGACGAGGTGCAAACGATGGGGCTCAATCTCGAAGAACTCTACGAAGGCGCCGGCTACGTCGCATATCGGCTAGGTCCGCGATGACTTCGTTGTGCTTGATCAGAAAGCGCTCCCGCCGCAACAGAGTTAGGCGAAGCGGATGTTGACCGACTCCCCGCGGGTCTCCGTCGTTGTTCCGGTTCGCCGCGCCGAGAGCACAGTCGGCCGAACGATTGAGGAGTTGCTCGATCAGATCGCTGAGCTTGATGCCGAGATCATAGCCGTCGTCGCGGCCGCGGATCCTTCTCGACTTGTGGTCGAGGGCTTCAGCGACCCGCGTGTCAAAACGTTCAAGCTCACCGGCAACCAAGGCGTACCGCAGCTCCGCCGAGAGGGTGTTCGGCGGGCCCGAGGACGTTTCGTCGCGATCACCGAGGATCATTGCTCCTTTCCAGCGGAGTGGCTCAAGCGCTTGATCGAGTTTCTCGAGAACCATTCCGAGGTTGGCGTGTGCGGAGGTCCCGTTGCGAACGGGCACGCGAGCTACGTCGGCTGGGCGCAGTACTTTACGCGCTACAACGCGTTCTTGCCGCCGGCCGAGGAGGGCGAGACGAGTTCGCTCCCCGGCAACAACGCCTGCTATCGGCGTGAGGCGTTCGAACAGCACGACGAGACGCTCAGCGATGGTTTTTGGGAGTTTGAATTCAACTCAGCGCTCTCGCGACAAGGAGCCCTATTTTGGATGATGCCCGACCTCGCCGTCGTGCAGCGCCAACACCGCTCCCCCGGGGCCTTCGCCTCGTTACGCGCCAGGCATGGACGCTGCTTCGCGGCGCGGCGCTCCGCGGGCCTCAGCGCTTGGCTTCGATCGGCGCTGTTCTTCCGTACCGCGGCCGTCCCCGTCGTGTTGCTGTTGCGCGCGTCGCGTCAGATCTTGCGCCGGCCGAGCTTGATCGGGCGCTTCCTCTTTGCGCTGCCGCTTACTTCCGTCTATTTGCTAGCTTGGTCAATGGGAGAAGCGTTCGGATACTGCTTCGGCGCCGGCGCGAGTTGCCGCCAAACGGATTGAGATGGAGTTCGTTTGTCCGCTCTGCAAAGGGAGCTTGGACGCCGACGACGAGGGCTATCGTTGCAGCGCCTGCCAACGTAGCTACCCCACCGTCTGCGGCATTCCGGATTTTCGTCTCGAGTCCGACCCCTACATCTCGATCGACGCGGATCGCAAGAAGGGGCTCGAACTCGAGAACGCTACTCGACACCGCACCTTCGAGCAGATGCTCGACTACTACTACTCAACTACACCTGACGACCCGAGCGATCTGGCCAAGAAATGGGCCGAGCGAAGCATGGTAGACCAGGAGATCGCTCGGGCGTATCTCGAACTAGGCGGCCTCTACGGAGTCGACGCGGCGGACAAATCCCTTCTCGATATCGGCTGCTCGACCGGCGGACTACTCATCGCGGCCTCGCGGCGCTACGGTTCCGTGATCGGCGGTTCGGTGATCGGCGTCGACGTCGCCTTTCGTTGGCTGGTCGTCTGCAAGGCGCGGCTGCGCGGCGAGAACGTGAGAGCAAAACTGGTCTGCGCAAACGCCGAGAGGCTCCCGTTCCCTGATTGTTCGCTCGACGTGACGACGGCCTTCGACGTGCTCGAACACGTTCGCGACGCCGCGCAAGCGATCTCCGAAGCGCGGCGCGTCTCTCGGCCCGGCGCGAAGAGCTTCTTTCTCACCAACAACCGATACGGCCGGCTGCGTGAGCCCCATGTCGGCGTATTCGGAGTCGGCTTCTTGCCGCGGGCGAGGCAAGCGCCCTACGTCGCTCGCCGCCGCCCCGACCTTCGCGAATACAAGATCCAACTGCGTGACGCGGGCGAGCTCACGCGGCTGTTTCAAGACGCGGCTTTCTCGAGCTTCTCGGTGCGGCCGGGCTCGTTGTACGCGCCCCACAAGAGAGGGCCCCTCGCGGCGCGGGCGCTCGCATTCTACAATCGGGTACGGCTCTTGCCGGGGCTGCGAAGCTTGCTGCGCTGGACAGGTCCGAAGCTTGAAGTTTCCGCCGTGCGCTAACCTGCGCTCAAAGACCAACCGGTGGCATCTTACCCCAGAATCGCGATTGTCGGAGCCGGGCTGATGGGCCGCTGGCACGCTTACTACGCAGCTCGTCGGGGAACGGTCGCCGCCGTAGTCGACCCGGATCCCGAACGCGCCGCGACGCTCGCTCGCCGTCACCGCGGCGCGGCGCTGTTTTCGAGTCTCGATAGGTGTTTGGGGCAGGGCTCAGTCGATGCCGTGCACCTCTGCACGCCGAGCGAAACGCACGCTGAGTCGGCGACAGTTGCTCTCGATGCAGGAAAGCACGTCCTGATCGAAAAGCCGGTCGCGCTTAGCGCTCGCAGCGCCGAAGCTCTCGTTGAGACGGCGAAACGAAGCGGCGTTGTGCTGACTCCGGCGCATCAGTTTCCGTTTCAGCGGGGATTCGCGAGGTTAGTTGGTGGCGCGGAGTCTCTGGGTCGACCGGTTGAGGCGACGTTCACGATCCGAACGGCCGGCGGCGACGGCTTGACCGAGGATGCACGCGCTTGCTTGCTCGTCGAGATCCTGCCGCATCCCCTCTCAGTGTTCGCCGCGGTTTTTGGCCTCAAGGTATTGAAGGCGGATTGGCGGGTCCTCCACGCGAACGCCGACGAACTCGAAATGCGTTGCGAGCACGCCGGCGCCGCGTTGCGTATCGACTTGAGCCTACGTGCGCGGCCGACCTGCAATCAGCTCTCGTTTAGCGCCGACGCGGGAAGCGCGACGGTCGACTTCTACCACGGCTTCAGCTCAATTCAGACCGGGAGCCCGACGCGATGGGACAAAGCGGCGCGGCCCTTTCGGACATCGTTGTCGCAAATCGCCGCCGCCGGATCGAACCTCGCCCTGCGCGCGCTCAAACGTCAGCCGGCCTACCCGGGGCTCGACGAGTTGATCGCCGCTTTCTATCGTGCCGTCGCTGGCGAGGCTGAGCCGCCGATCGCGCCGGAGGAGACGATTGCCATAAGCCGGCTGCTGGAGGCAGTCACGAGGAATCGGCAGTCGTGAAGCTCGGCGTCAACGTAGTCCGCCTGACGCGTCCCTTCACCGGCGTGGGGCGCTACGTCGAGTGCATGCTGCGCGAATGGTCAGCGATGAAATGGCCGTTCGATGAAATTGTCCTTTACGCACCGGCGCCGATTCGCGAAGACCTTGCCCTGGTTTCGCTCGATCGATTTCGCGTGGAGATCGTCGGCTCGAAGCTGCCGGATCCCCTCTGGGAGTGGTCGGCTCTGAAGCGAGCGGCGCGCGACGTCGACGTTCTGTTTTGCCCGTCTTACACGCTGCCTCTTGGATACGAAGGGCGTTGCGCGGTCACCTATCACGGACCGGCGCGCTATCGCGGCTGGAGCGCGCGGGCGCTGCGCTACGGCTGCTACGACAGACTCTATCGCTACAGCGCCAGACGCGCCGACGCGGTCTTCGCCTGCTCCGGCGTCGTCAAGCGCCGCGTAGTCGACGTCTACGGAGTTCCGTCGGATCGTGTGAGCGTCACCTACATGGCGCCGAGCTCGGAGTTCGCTCCGGTCGCTGACGCCGCGACTCTGGCTGCGACTCGCCGTCACTTCCTCGGCTCGGACGAACCGTTCATCTTGTTCGTCGGCAAGCTCTCGGATCGTCACTTCATTCCCGAGATGCTCGAAGCCTATGCCCATGCGGCGCGGCGCGCGGGGCTGCCGCATCGGCTGCTCGTCGTCGGGCCCGATACTCTTGGCTTCGACGTACCGCGGCGAGCGCGTCGCATGGAGCTCGCCGATCGCATCGTCTACATTCCTTTCGTCAAGCACGCCGATCTGCCCGCGCTCTACAGCGCCGCCGAATCTCTCATCTTTCCTACGTCTGAGGAGGAAGGGTTTGGCATTCCAGTGCTTGAAGCGATGGCCTGCGGCACGCCCGTGATTTCAACTAACCAGGGCGGCATCGCCGAACTTGCCTCCGGCGCCGCCTTGCTGGTTGAGCGCAGCAGCGTCGAAGAGCTCTCGGCGGCGATCGAGAAGCTCAGCGGGGACGCCGCCCTGCGAGACCGCTTGCGAGCGGCGGGACTAGAGAGAGCGGCAGGCATTACTTGGAAGCGCACGGCCGAGAAAACAATGGAGCGCCTTGGGCGGCTCGCTGAGCGATGACGGTGAAAAGCTCCAAAAGCCGTGAGCTGCGTGAGCAAATGCCCGGCCCGCTGCCCTGGATCGACGATCCCTGGGGCATCGTCTGGCGCAGTTATCACCTCGCGCGGGGATTCCGTCCCGGGCGAGCCGCTCGGCTTGTCGGCGGGCTCTTCCGCGACATTCGTTTCGATCGCCCGGTGTTTATCATCGGCGTCTCGCGATCGGGCACTACGATGCTGTTTCGGCTGCTGAGCGAATGCCCCGAGCTTGGCGCCCTGCCGGGCGAGGGGCACAACCTCTGGCGCGCATTCCATCACCCGAGGTCCTCGGGCTGGAGCTCGGACGCGGTCCGCGCGGGCGAGGTGCGCCGCGGTGAACGCCGTTTCGTCGCAGCCTATCTGCGCTCCTACTTTCCGAACGCGCGCTTCGTCGAGAAGACGCCCGAAAACAGCTTCCGCGTACCATACCTGCTCGAACTGTTTCCCGATGCGCGGTTCATCATTGTGCGCCGCGATCCGCTCGATACGATCAATTCTTTGATCAACGCCTGGCGCGATCCGCGCGGACGATTTCGCTCCTACATCGTCCCCGAAGATCTTGAGATCCCCGGCTATCCACATCGGCGACGTTGGTGTTTTTCGCTCATCGAGGGTTGGAGAGACTTGCGGACATCTACCGTTCCCGAGATCGTGTGCGCGCAATGGGAAGCCTATGTCGAGGCGTTGGCGGCGGCCCGCGAGCGGATCAAGCCCGAGCGTCTGCTGGAGGTATACTTCGAAGATCTGATCGGCGAGCCGAAGAGCACGGGCCGTCGTCTGTGCGACTTTGCCGAGGTCGCCTATGACGCAAGCTTCGCGGCTCGGCTTGAGAGAATGGTCCAACAGCCGGTCTACGCTCTAGGCTCTTCACGGGAAGCCAAATGGCGCGGCGCGAATCGCGAAGAGATTCTCGAGCTAATGCCGCGCATTGAGCCTACGGCCCCGACGGCCGGCTACTCGATCGAGCGAGAGAGCGAAGAGCCGACCTTCCGTCCGATTCGCTGAATCTTAGCGGCTCAGCAGGAACATGACGAAGCGATCACAACCGCTGCCCGATTCGCGCGCCCGGGCTCTCTTGACCGGAGCGCCTCTGAAGGAGATCGGTCTGGCGTCGCTTGGCGCCGCACTCGCTGTCTGGGGACTAGCCGGCTGGGTCTCAACGGCTGCGGCTCTCGCGGCGCTAACCCTGGGGACGACCGCTGCAATCGCCGTCGCCGCCTACGTCGTTTCCCGCCGAGCGGACCTCGCCGCGGATCGAATCGAAGCTCGATTGACGCTTGACCAATTGCAGCAAGGCGTGCACGACTGGCGCCTGGCGACGCCGTTCTCCGCGCCGCCCGAGTTGCTGCTGCGAGCGGCGCAAGAGCTCTCCCGGAACAAGCCGCCGACGGTGCTCGAGCTCGGCGCAGGGGTTTCTACGCTGATCCTTGCGCGCATCATTCGCAACCAGAAACTGCCTTGTCGGCTCGTCTCTGTCGATCACGACGCCGACTACCTCGCCACGATTGCCGAGGAGGTTGAGCGTGAACACCTCGACGAGATCGTGACGCTGTTGCGTTCGCCGCTAGAACCGATCGACCTCGACGGATACGACGGGCTTTGGTACCGGCGCGAGACGATCGGGGAAGTGAACGACATTGGTCTGCTGATTGTCGACGGGCCGCCCAAGAGACATGGCGCCGACATTCGCTATCCCGCCCTGCCCGTGCTTGCCCAGCGGCTGATTCCCGGCGCCCTCGTGCTGCTGGACGACGCGCGCCGTCGACCCGAGCGCGAGGCGCTGCGTCGATGGTCTCGGCAGTTCCCAAGGGCGGAGAGCTCGTTTGAGTTAGTCGGGCACGGACTTGGCTTGCTGCGTATGCCGAAGGACGGAGAGCAGTGAAACGGCTTCGGCTTGCAATTGCTGGGCTCGGTCAAGCGGCGCGCAATATACATCTGCCGGCGCTGGCGATGATTTCGTCCGAAGTGGAATTCGTTGCCGGGTGCGACCCCGATGCCGAGGCGCGGGCGGCTGCCGGCGTTCAGAAGAGTTACGAGGGTTTTGACGAGATGCTGGCCGCCGAAAAGCCCGACATCGTCGCCATCTGTTCTCCTCCGGCGCTCCATTGTGAGCAAGCGGTCGCCGCCTTTGCGGCCGGCTGCCACGTCTTCTGCGAGAAGCCCATGGCCGAGAGCCTAGAGCAAGCCGATCAGATGATCTCTGCGGCGGGAGAGTCCAAGCGGCTGTTACTGATCAACAGCGAGTTCCCCGACATGCGGATTCACCGCGCGGCGAAGGAGACGGTCGGCTCGCCTGAGCTTGGCCGGCTGCTGATGCTCACGGCGACGCAGAGCTTCTATCCCACCGAGCACACCGAGGCCGGCTGGCGGGCAACAGCACGACGTCGGGTCTGCTTCGATTTCGGCGTGCATCTGTTCGAGTTAGCGCGTTCGTTCTTCGACGATCTGCCGACCCGGCTCTACTGCTCGATGCCTCAGCCGCTCGGCGACGGCAAGGAGCGCTCGAATCTTGTGACGCTTGAATTCTCAGAGGGGCGCGCGGCGAGCTTCGTCGTCAATCGTCTGAGCAAGGGCCCGGAGCGTTATCTCGATCTTCGCTTGACCTGTGAGAACGCGGTGGTCGATTGTTCGATCGGCGGAGACGCGCGCTTGGAGTTCGGGCTGAGAACGCGTCCCGCTCGGCCGTTTGCGGCGTTGCATTGGTCGATGGGCGGCGCAGCCGTTTGGCGGCAAGGCAATCGCGAGCGGGTGCTGGCCCGCGAGGCTTCGAACCCGTTCGCCTCAGCGACCGCGGCGCGGCTCGGGGAGCTGTTGTCGGCGATTCGCGAAGGGCGCGCCGCGGAGCGCGACGGAGCTCATCACCGCCAGACGCTGGCGATAGTACTTGCAGCCTATGATTCGGCCGAGAGTGGGCGTGCCGTGGAACTAGCGCCTTACTACAGCGCCGGCTAACGCAGTTCGTCGGGCGGGTCGTCGAAGTCGTCCGGCAACCCGCAAATCGCGAAGACGCTTTCGTTCGGCGCTCCGCCGAGCTCGGCTTTGCGCTGGATCGAGCCTTCGGCGAGATCGACCTCGTAAAGCGCCGCAGGGGCTTGGCTGCCGACGAACACGCGGCGTTCTCCGAGCCGCAGCAAGCCGCGCGCAAAGGGCGGCTCTCCAGGGAGTTCTACACGGCTTGGAGACTGTGAGCCGTCGAGGGAGAGCTCCACGACTTGGTCGTTATTGGAGTCGTTGAAGACGAGACGGCCGTCTAGCTCATCGGCATTATGGTTCGGTACGGCGGTCCCTTCCGCGAGGTGCAGGATCTCTGCGCCGTCCTTGCCGAGGCGTATCACGGCTGACTTGCTGCCTTCGCGCTGAACCGAAGGCACGGCGGTGAGTTGTTTCGGGGCGACGGCTTCACCACTGGAACGAACGCCAATGCGGTCGGCAAGGCCGGCGACGAAGCCGCGGGCGCGTGATTTGAGGTAGCGCGATCGCGGACTGATCCGGCCGAGCGAAACGAGCAAGCCGGAGGGGCTCGTGCCGAGGCTGTTGAGGTGGAGCAGGTTCGATTCGGCGCGGCCCGCGATTTCCAACTCGCGGTAGTCGAGGTCGAGGCGGACCGGCGGCGCCCAATCGAGGCCGAGCCGGGCGGCGACGGTCGAGTCGCCGCGGCAATCCCAGTGCTCCATCACCTCACCCTTCCAGGAAAACTTGACGACGAGGTCGGCGTTCGTGCAGCATGCCCAAAAACCGTCATCCTCGGCTAGGACGTCATGGACGCCGCCCATCAGCGGACGGCTGATCTCGTCGGTAATACGCCAGCTCCGGTCGAGGATGAAGACGGTTTCGGAGTTGGCGACGAGCAGTCGTCCGTCGCGGACGCTGATGCCGCGTACGCCGCGTGTTCCGCCGCGCGGGTTCGTGTCGGCGGCGCGGTTAACGCTCTCGGGGACGGGCAGGCGTGCCAGGATGCGTCCCGACGGCCATTCGATGACGGAGAGGAAGCCGCTCTTCGAGCGAGCGTCGGCGTGGCGAATGACGGATGTGACGAGGAGACGCATTGCGGCCGCGTCCGATCTTGGACCGGTCCGAGGAAAGTTAAGTTATTGATTCTAATAGATCAGGGACGAGAAAGGCGAAAAACCCTGGTCAAGTTCGGACGAAAACCGACATCGGCCGCAGCGGACGGAGAGGTGTTCTCACGCCCAGAGTATCACGGTGTGCAAGGGGCTCGGGCCATTGTGCCGGGTGAGCATCACGCAAGGATCTTTTCGGCAACCACACCATGCACATCCGTTAGACGGAAATCTCGGCCGGCGTAGCGGTAGGTGAGCTTGGTGTGGTCGAGGCCCATCAGGTGGAGCAGGGTTGCGTGCAGGTCGTGAATGTGCATGCGGTCTTCGACGGCGTGGTAGCCGAAGTCGTCGGTGGCGCCGTAGATGAAGCCTGGCTTCACGCCGCCGCCCGCCATCCAAATACTGAAGCCGTAGGGGTTGTGGTCGCGGCCGTCGGTTCCCTCCGAGAAAGGGGTGCGGCCGAACTCGCCGGCCCACACGACCAGCGTATCTTCGAGCAGCCCGCGTGAGTCGAGATCCTTGAGCAGGCCGGCGATCGGCTTGTCGACTTCTTTGGCGCGCAGCGGGTGCAGCTTGAGGATGTCGGAGTGGTGGTCCCACTTTTCTTCCTGGCCGCTGTGGGTGCACTGCACCATGCGCACGCCGCGCTCGACGAAGCGCCGCGCTTGTAGACATTGCCAGCCGAAGTCGGCGGTCAGCTCTTCGTCGAGGCCATAGAGTTTCTTTGTGGCTTCGGACTCGCTGTCTACGTTGAGCGCGTCCGGAGCCTCGACCTGCATACGAAAACCCAGCTCGAAGGCTTGGATGCGAGCTTCGAGGTTTGCGTCGTACTTGCGGTCGAGGGTATGCAAGCGGTTCATCTCGCGCAGCAGCTCGAGCTCGTAACGCTGCTCATCGCTGGTACGGTCAGTCGGAGCGAGGTGGCGGATCGGCTCCTTGCGCACGTCTTCGACATTAGAGGGAGAGGCGCCGATCGGCGTGCCTTGATAGGAGCCCGGCAAGAAGCTCGGGCCGAAGAGTTTGTCGCCGCCTTGCCACGGCGTCGGCTTGATAGTGATGAAGCCGGGCAGGTTCTGGTTTTCGCTGCCGAGCCCGTAGAGCGTCCAAGCTCCGAGGCTTGGGCGAGAGAACGAGAACGTCCCGGTAAAGAGCTGGAGCATCGCCGCGCCGTGATCGACGCCCTCGCCGACAAGGGAGCGAATCACACAGAGCTTGTCGGCGCAGCTCCCGACCTCAGGAAAAAGCTCGGAGACCGGAATGCCGCTCTCGCCGTGCTGGGTGAATTTCCACGGCGATTGCAGCAGCCCGCCCGACTTAGCCGGGTTGAAGGTGAGCTCCTGCTTGATCGGCATCGGCTTGCCGTGATACTGGGCAATCTTGGGCTTAGGGTCGAACGTGTCGACGTGCGAGACGCCGCCGTGCATAAACAGAAAGATCACGCGCTTGGCGCGCGGCGCGAAGTGAGGCGTCTTGGGAGCGAGCGGGCTGACGGCGGCGGAAGCTTGTTCGTTGGCTAGCAGCGAGTAGAGGCCGAGCGAGCCGAAACCGAGGGCGCTGCGGCGCAACAACGCCCGCCGAGATAGTGGTTGGCCAATGCTGCTAGTCGACATAGTTGAACTCGTTCGCCGCCATTAGCATTCTACAGAAGCTCGTCCAAGCGGCTTTCTCCGCGTCTTCACTCGATGTTTGCTTGCCTTGGAACTGTTCGAGAAACCGCTCGACCAACACGTTTTCTTTGTCCGTTGGCTCCCTTGTCAGCGCCAGGCGGTAGGCCGTTCGGATCTTTTCGTTCTGGTCGGGGGAAGCCTCTCGCAACCTCTTCGAGAGGCCCGCGGCAGCGCGCGAAGTGAGCTCGCTGTTCGTCAGGTACAGGGCTTGCGGCGCGACGTTGGACGAGGCTCGGACGCCGGTGGAGGACGCAGGGTCGCCGTAGTCGAACAACGTCATCAGCGCGGGAACTTTGTTGCGCATCAGGGGGAGATAGATACTGCGACGGGTGTATTCGTCCGGGTCGATGCGGCGATTGTTGCGGACAAACTCGGGAAGCTTCTCCGCGCCCGGATCGAGCGTCCCACCCATGGTGGGATCGAGCAAGCCGGAAACAGCGAGGTAGCTGTCGCGAGTCTCTTCGAACGAGAGTCTGCGTCGTGCGAAGCGCGAACGGAGGCGGTTCTCCGCGTCAAGTTTCCAGGCTTGGTCGGACGTCTTGCTGCTCATCTGATAAGTGTTCGACGACATGATCAGCCGGTGCAGCTTCTTGATCGACCAGCCTTCCGCCATGAATCGGCTCGCTAGGTAGTCGAGCAACTCGGGGTGCGTCGGAGCTTCGCCGCGACGGCCCAAGTTGTTCGCTGTCGCAACAATCCCTTGACCGAAGTGCTGTTGCCAAACGCGGTTGACCATCACGCGCGCCGTCAGGGGATTAGTTTCTGACGCGAGCCAACTCCCAAGCTCAAGGCGACCGCTTCCCGATGTGACGGCCGGCTGATCTTCGCCTGCAAGCACGATCGGGAAACGCTTTGGCACAGGGTCGCCTTGGTTCTGGTGGCTGCCGCGGACGAAAATGTGTTGATCGACCACGTCGCCTTCGGTTGCGGCGATGGCCATGGGGGGCTCCGGAGGCGACGTCTCCTCAAGCCGGTTCGCCGCTGTGTCCCAGGCCTCGATCCGAGTTCTCCAGGCGTCGGTGATCAATTCCTCTCGCTTGTCGTTCTCTACGGCGAAAGGGCCGTCGTCGTCGACGAGGCTGTCGTACAAGAACTCGTTGGGGAGCTCGTCGATCACCGTTGAGTCCGCGATGTCCCCTTCTGTTGCGGAGATCTCGGCCCTCTCTAGCCAGTCGCGGTAGAGTTTGATGCGGCTAGTGAGCGATTGCCGGAACTGCCGACGCCATTCGCCCGCAAGACGGGTGCGGCCGGCCGCGTCAGCTTTGCGCCAGTCGGCCACGTGCGGCGGCGCTGCTGGGTTCGGGCCGAGGTAGATGCGCCAGCGTTTCACGGTTTGTTCGTCGAGGCCGTCCGCAGCGGCGCCGTCAACCGAGGCCGCATAGTCCGCCAGCTTCGGCATCAGGGCCTCCAAGCGGTACTCATGTATAGCCAGCTGGAGGGCGCGGGCACGGACGGCTTTGATCGCTTTGATCCTGGCTTGATGGCGGCGGTAAGGTTCGTACTCGTCGTCGGAGACAAGCGGCGCAACGTAGTAGCGCGAGCCGTTCTTTCTCCAGTCGAGATAGATGCGCGTGCTCGCCATGATCGAGCCGAGAGCATAGTAATCAGCGGTGAGGAGCGGGTCGAACTTGTGGTCGTGGCAACGTGCGCAAGAAAGAGTCAGTCCGAGAAACGCCTTGGCTACCGTGTCGATCTGGTCGTCCACAACGTCGTACTTCTTCTGGACCGCGTCGCGCTGCGCGAGCGCGCGCGGACCGAGGGCGAGAAAGCCAGTGGCTATGATGCCGCGGCGGTTCACCTCCCCCGGCTGGTCGGCTGGGAGCAGGTCGCCTGCGATCTGCTCCCGGATGAACTGATCGTAGGGCAGGTCTTCGTTGAAGGCGTCGACAACGTAATCGCGGTAGCGCCAGGCGTGACCGAAAGGGTGATCTTCGTCTACGCCGGTCGACTCGGCATAGCGCGCGACGTCGAGCCAATGACGCGCCCAGTGCTCGCCGTACTGTGGCCCCTGGAGTAGGCGGTCGATGAGCCGGTCGTAGGTCCCGGGCTGCTCGTCGGCCTCATATTGCGCGATCTCATCGAGAGTCGGCGGTAGGCCGTGGAGACCAAACTTGGCGCGACGCAGCAGAACGAGCTTGTCGGCCTGCTCGGCGGGGGCGAGGTTCTTCTCCTCGAGCTTGGCCAGGATGAAACGGTCGATCGGGTTCGACGCCCAGCCTTCATTTTCGACGTGGGGAGCGACGGGTTGCGAGAGTGGTTGGAACGACCAGTGCTCCTCGCCGGAATCGGAATCCGCACTCGCCGGTGCCTCGGTGAGCGGCGACTCTTCGGCGGGCCAAAAGGCGCCCTGGCGAACCCACTCTTCGAGGATGTGGATTTCGTCGTCGGGGAGCTTGCCGACAGGCGGCATCTTGATGCGTTCCGCGAAGCGGACGGCTCGAATCAAGCGACTCTCATCCGGTTTGCCGGGGACAACGACCGGGCCGCTGTCGGCGCCTTTCCGGAAGCCCGCGGCGGTAGTTAGGTCGAGCGCCGCTGAGCGCAGCTTCTCGCTGTGGCAGACGGCGCAGCGTTCGACGAGCAGAGGCCGGACGCTGTTTTCGAAGTAGGTTTCCCGCGGTGTTTGCGCTAACAGCGGCGCGGCCGCTGCCAGCAGTGCTGCTGCAAATCGAAGCTTCACGCTAGTGAGAATTGTATCGCGACGGCTTGCTGCCTGACCAAGACCGGGGCCGCCTCCGGCTACAATCAAGCGGTGCGAACTCTAGTCGGTCTTCTCCTATTGTTTCCACTCTGCGTCTTGGCCGAAGATTGGCCCGAATGGCGCGGGAAGGGCCGCGTCGGCGTCTGGACCGAAACCGGCATTTTGGAACGGTTCCCCGACGGAGGCCCCCGGCGGGTCTGGTCCGAGCCCATCAGTCGCGGATATTCGGGACCGGCGGTCGCCGGCGGACGAGTCTACATCACCGAATTCGAGCCGAGTGCGGGCAGGCGCGGCGTTGAGCGCGCCATTTGTCTCGACGAAAAAACCGGCGAGCGGCTATGGAGCCGACAATGGCCCGTCGACTACGCCGGGCTCAACTACGACCTGGGTCCGCGTGCAACGCCGACCGTAGACGGCGACCGCGTCTACGTGCTGGGCGCGATGGGCGATCTTTTGTGTCTGCGCACGAAAGACGGCAGCGTCGTCTGGCATCTCGATTACATCGAGGAGCTGGGAGCGACATTGCCGACCTGGGGCTTCGTCGGTGCGCCGCTCGTCGACGGAGAGCGGCTGATCGCTCTGGTCGGCGGCGCGCCCGACGCCAAGGTCATGGCCTTCGACAAGATGACCGGCAAGGAGATCTGGCGCGCGCTCTCCTCTGACTCAGAGCCCGGCTACGCGCCGCCGCTGATCTTCGAGGCGGGCGGCGTCCGCCAGCTCATAATCTGGCACCCGCTAGCGGTCAGCTCGCTCAACCCGGCCAGCGGCGACGTCTATTGGGAGCAACCCTTCAAGGTCAACAGCGGGCTGACCGTCGCCACGCCGGTTCTAAGCGAACATGGTTTGCTCGTCTCGGCTTTTTACAACGGTTCGCGTTTGTATCGGCTCGACGCAGACAAACCCGGAGCCGAGCTTGTTTGGAAGGGGAACAGCGACAGCGAGATCAAGACCGACGGCTTGCACTCTCTAGTAACCACGCCGCTCGTCGACGGCGACTTTGTCTACGGTATCGGCAGCTACGGGCAACTCCGCTGTCTCGATGCACGAACCGGCAAGCGTGTTTGGGAAACGCTTGACGCGACGATCGAGAATGCCCGTTGGACCTCTGGACAGTTCGTTAAGAACGGCGATCGCTACTTCCTCAACAACGATCGCGGCGACTTGATCATTGCCCGCCTGACGCCGCAAGGCTATGACGAGATTGACCGTGCCAAGCTCTTGAAGCCGACCAACCCGTCCCAGCGGCGGCGCGAGCTCGGCGACGTCCATTGGACGCACCCGGCCTACGCCAGCCGTCACATGATCATTCGCAACGACGAAGAGATTGTTCGTTATTCGATGGAGCCGTAAGTTGGCCTAGCGTTGAGATCCGCCGCTCGATCCGGATGACGTGCTCGCTACCGCGCTGGAACCTCCGGTGGATTGCGGCATTGGTCGACGCATCATCAGTTGGTATAGGTCGCGTTCGGCCGCACTCATGCCGCTGAGCTGCTCCTTGCGTGCCGCCTTGGCCTGCCGGCCAAGCACCTCGCTGCGCCCGTCGCTCCAGTGCCGCAGCTCGTCTGGCTCTTGGTCGCCGATCTTCTCGGGTTTGGCGTCGGCAACCAACCGCAGCTCGCGGCCGCCCTTGACACCGCGAGGCTCGGCTTCGCCGACCGAAGCTCGTGCACGTCCGCGAATCACTTGGACCGAAGCATCGGCCTGGTCCGACGCATCGAAGCGGTAGAGGCCGGGTTTCACAAGAAGAATCTCCGCCTCGCCCGCTTCGACGGCGATCGAGCTCTCTTCGAACACGTCGACTAAGTCGACCAGCATTGAGCCGGCATGCAGTCGCACGCGGGCCGAGAGCAGGCCGGCGGAGACCATCTCGAGCTCGGAGTCGGGTCCGAGGCGAACGAAGCTGCCCGGCGTCAGCATCAGCTCGGCGCGGCCGCGACCGGTGCGCAAGCGCTGCCGCTCCTGAGCGTGAAGAAAGTCGGTCGGCTTGGGTGCGATTGGCTCGCCCTCCAAAAAGACCTCGCCTTCAGACTGGTGGATGAAGCCGGCCATCACCGAGATCACGAACTGGCCCGAGGCGGCAGCGGCCCAGATCAAGGTTGCCGCAAGCGCGAGGCGAAGTTGCTTCGCCAGCATGGCCTCATGCTAGAGGAAGGCCGCGGAAGTCGCAAGGCGGCTTTCGGTGGCGCCCGCCGCTCAATCCGGCTAGGGTCGCGAGCCTGATGAGGTTCTCGTCGTCTGGGTGGACCTTGGGGGCTGGGGGTTCGGTGTACGCATGAGCATCTCGACCAACGCGCGTTCCGCCGGGTCCATGCTTTCGAGCTGCTCCTTGCGCGCCGCCTTGGCCTGCTGGCCAAGAGCGGAACTGCGTTCGTCGCTCCAGCTTCGCAGCTCGTCGGATTCTTGGTCGCCGATCTTCTCAGGCTTAGCTTCGGCGACCAGAAGCAGCTCGCGGTTTCCCTTGACGCCTTGAGGCTTGGCGTCTGCAACTGTCGCTCGTGCACGTCCGCGGATCACTTGCACTGAAGCACCGGCTCCGCCTCGCTCATCGATGCGGTAGAGACCAGGCTTCAGCAGAAGAACCTCGCTGTTGCCCGCCTCGACCGCGATCGCCCCCTCCTCGAACACGTCGACTAGGTCAACCAGCACCGAGCCGGCATGCAGCCGCACACGGGCCGAGAGCAGGCCGGCGGAAACCATCTCGAGCTCGGAGGAGTCCCCAAGGCGAACAAAGCTGCCCGGCGTCAGCATCAGCTCGGCGCGGCCGGCAGCGGTGCGCAAGCGCTGACCTTCTTGTGCGTGGAGGAAGTCGGTGGCCTTGGGCGCTATGGGCTTGCCCTCTAGAAAGACCTCGCCCTCGGTGTGGTGGATGAAGCCTGCCATCGCCGAGAGTACGTACTGGGCCGAGGCGGCGGTCGCTGAAATCAGGGCCGCCCCTAGTGCGAGGCGAAGTTGCTTCGCCGACATGGTCCTCATACTAGGGCAGGGCGGCACGGCAAGCAAGGCCCGAGGAACCCATTTGAATTCCAGTACCAGGCGCCGCGGATCGTGAGCGCAGCGGTTCTGAGTCCAGTTAGGAGGGCGGCTGCTTACGATAGAAATGAATCAAGTCCACAGCCGGCGGCCGGTGGCCCATCTTGCGCAAGAAGCCCGAAACCTGTCCGCGATGGTGCGTTCCGTGGTTGACGACGTGCAGCACGATTTGCCACAGCGGCGTACGGAATTCCCGGCCTTTAAGGTCTTTGTACACGAGCGGTTCGGCGATACTGTCGTCGGTTTGCGTTGCGAGCCAGATGTCCCAGCGCGTCAGTAGCGCAGGCCATTGCGACCGGAGAACCTCGAGATCCATGTCGACCTCGGGGTCGATGAACTTCTCCGGCGGGTTGCCTTCGATTCGTCCCAACCAATGCCGGTCGGCGGCGAAGACGTGGACCAGCGTTCCCAGCACGCTCTTGTCGGCGGTCTCGTGGTCGTGGGTCAGCTCCTCTTCGGTGAGCCCGGAGGCGGCTTCGACCAGCCGCGCCGACGCCCAGGCGGAGTACTGAAGGTGTTGTCGGAGCTCGGCTACGGGTACGGACATGACTTGATCTTCGATCTTACTGGATGAATGACATCGTTTTTGATTGTTATCCTGTTTCCACCGAGAGGAATCACCTTGAACCATATGTTTCGCCTTCAATTCGTTCGACGGCTCTGTGCTATTGCGGTCGCTCTGCTTGTTATCACGGCGCCGGCAGCCCAAGCCTGCGACAGAGTGTCGGAGGTCTGGATCGCCCCTCGTGAGGTCAAGGTCCTTTTCGGGAAGTCGAAGTTGGTGGCCGCGGCAATGGCCTGCACGACGATGTCCGACGAAGCGGGCCGCATCAGCTTTGTTGTGCAGTTGACGGACAGCGACCTGCCCCTCGAGCACCCGAGCGAAGACTCTGAAGACGATCTCTTGGATCTCGAGGCAGTCTTGGCGACTGCGTCTTCCGCAAACGCTCAGATTCCCGTTCTGGCCGCCGTCGTACTGGGGCCAAGTTGCGGGAACGAAGGGCCGATGGGGCTTGAGATCGCGGCCTCGAGCGAAGGCAAAACCTGCAACGAGCCCGCCGAGCTGGGACTGACGACCGAACAAGGCAGGATCTACTTTCCCAAGAGCGGTTTCGTGCCGGCATGCTGCCTGGATCCGTTCAACGAGAGCTTCACGAACCCCAATCCATTGCTGGTTTTCAGCGGCACCTATGTCGGCGCCATCGACTTCGATCCGCGCTTCCCGCCGCTTGAGGGCTTCCCGACGCAAGTTCGCTACATGGTCAAGAGCGGGCAGCCTCACTTCAATTTCGTGATCGGCGACCAAGGCCCAATGCCGGACATCCTCGACTTTGAACTGCCGACATCGAGCCCGCTCGGGGCGGCCGGGCCGGGAACGGCGCCGCAGGACGGTCCGCGCCCAATTCGCGTCAGCGGGGATGGCTCGTTCGTAGAAGTCGATGGCATGATCATGCCCGACGGGACTTTCGAGGCCACCGGGCGCGGCCGCGTCGCGGGTTTTCAGAATATCGCCGTAGCGATGACCGGCACACTGCGCGGCGGGACGGTCGAAGCTGAGTACTCGATGGGCGTCGATGGCGGCCTGCCACGCGCTTTTCCATTGGTCTTCGAGGTGAACGGCTCCGCGCCCGCTTTCGACGCATTCTTTGAGGACTCCGCCGATAGACTCGAGGAGGCGGCGCAGCGATTGGCTCGCTTCGATTCACCCTTCCCAATCGGCGGCGCCGACTTCAACGACCTTACGATCCGCACCGCGGCGAATCTGTTGATCGCGCAGGCGGCGCTGCGCTATCCGCAAACGAATCCTGAACCGAGTCTGGCTGCCCTTCGCGGCATTCAATCGCGGCTCGCTGCGTTTGCCGACGATCTAGCGAGCTCTACGCTGATCAGCCGATCGGGAGCCGCGCAGGCGGCGCGTGCCGCGGCGGCGACGTTCGGCTCGGCGGCGGATCTGCGCGAAGAGATGAATGGCCTTCTTGAAGCGGCGCCGGGCCCGGCCCTTGGCGCGAATCTCACGGCATGGACCGCCGCCGTCACGGCCGCGCTGTCTGATCTCGACTCTCTTGGTCAGGCGGCGCACGGCTCGACTTTCGTGACCGTCTTGGGCGGCAGTTTCTCGCCGATCGCGGCCGCGCCCGAGTCCATCGTAAGCGGCTTCGGGGCGACGGGCGTCCCGACCGAGGCCGCCGCGAGCATTCCTCTTCCGAACGTGCTGGGCGATGCTTCGATCTTGATCACGGACGCGGAAGGCGGCGAGCATGCCGCAGGGTTGTTGCTGTCCTCGTCTGGACAGTTCAACTACGTCCTGCCGGAGGGAGTCGCGGCCGGGATAGGTACGGCGACGGTATTTCGCGGCAACGAGATTCTCGCTACGGGCTTTTTGGCTGTCGCCCCGGTCGCGCCCAGCATCTTCACCGCGAACAGCGACGGAGTGGGGGCCCCGGCGGCCATCGTGCTCAAGATTGCCGCCGATGGCACGGAGACGTTCGTCAACGCCTTCACCGCTGGGGCGCTCGGTGAACGCCAGTCCGCGCCGATCGATCTCAGCGATCCTGAAGCGCGCTACTTCCTCATCTTGTTTGGATCGGGATTCCGTGCCGCGTCCGACGTTACGGTGCGGGTCGACGGTGAGGAGGTCGACGGCGTCGCCTTCGCCAAGAGCGTTGAGTTTGTCGGCCTCGATCAAGCGAACGTTCCTCTCGCCCAGGCGCTCGGCGGCAAGGGAGTCGTCGAGGTTGTGCTCGAGGCCGACGCGATCGCGGCCAACCCCGTGTCGATCAACCTGCCTTGAGGCGGTTTTGGATGAAGGTTGATTGCTTGAGCCGCGACTGTCGGACCGGTCCCTTTCAGTCGCGGCTCGGATGACCGATTTAGCGTCGGCGTCCGCCGCTGCTGCGGCTCGGTGCGGAAGAGCGGGCTCCGCCTCCTCCTCTGCTGCCTCCGCTCGACCGGGCGCCGCCTGACGACCGTGACGGCGCGGCGCGGGGGGCGCTCGATCGGCCGATGGAGCTGCCGCGGCTATAGCCGCCGCGGGATCGCGATGGAGCGGTCGCTCTCGGCGCCGGCCGACTGGGCGCGGACCGCGAGATGCCGGGACTCCTCACACCGCCGGTCGAACGGCTCGGTTGCGATCTACTGCCCCGCGTGGCCGAGAATCCGCCTGATGGGCGGCTTCGTGACGGCGCGCCGGCGCGGGGAGCGGTCGTCGCTCGAGAGCTCGATCGTGGTGTGAAACCGCCTCTCTGCGAGGAGCTGCGAACCGAACCGCGCGTTTGGCCGCTTCGGCCGGATCGTGTGCTCGATGTGGTCGCTGAGCTGCCGCCTCGGGAGCGACTCGGAGCGGCGCTGCCGACCCGCGATCGGCTGCGCGGCGTGAAACCGCCGCTGCGGCTCGAGCTTGACGCGCCGGAAGAGGGTCGAGCGCTCGGTGTTCTAGTTGTTCGCGCCGTGCTGCCGCTGCGGGAACGGCTCGGAGCCGCGCTGCTGACTCGTGATCGACTACGCGGGGTGAAGCCGCCGCTGCGGTTCGAGCTGGATACCCCGGAAGAAGGTCGGGTCGTCGTCGTAGAGCGCCCTACGCGGGAGCCGGCGCGACTGCCGCCGAAGGGTCGGAAGCCGCCGTCCGCGCCGGTTGACCGCGTTGCCGTTCTCGACCGTGACGGCGACGCCCCGCGCACTGTGACCGGAGATGACGAAGAGCTGGTCACGCTGCGCCCGGCTGATCGTGCGCCTTGTGTTGCGCCCGGAGTCGCCGATCGGACGCTGCCCCGCGTAGAGCCGGCCGCGGATTGGCGGACGCCGCGAGCGGGCGTCGAGACGCTGGAGCCGCCGCGCGCCGTTCGGGTTTGCGAGGGAGCCGAAGCGCTGCGCACGCCTCCGCTGCGGGCGGTCCCGTTCTGTCTTGACTCCGAGAAGCTGCGCACAGAGCTCGAGAGCCGTTGCTGTTGATCGGCGAAGGGTACGCGTGCGATTCTTGGGCGGCTGCCTCCGCGCGTAGTGAACGAGCGTCCGGCGACGGAGTTGCGGCCGTTTGAGGCGCGCACGACGCGACCCTGACTCGACCGCGCCGGTACGACCGGGATCTGTCCGCGGATCGCGGTGGCGCGACGGAGCTCCGTTGAGCGTAGGCTGCGCGGGTTGTTTACCAGCCCGCGCGAGAAGCCCTCGGCGTCGACGACGGTCACGCCGTTGTGCGCCCGAGCATTGCGGTGGTTGTTGTAGATGTTGATCGAGTTGTCGACGATGATCGTCGAGTTATTGATGCCGCCGCGCCCGCGCCCGTAGCCGCCGTAGTGACCGCGTCCGTACCAGGGGTAGTAGCGTTCTCCAGGAGCCAGCGGCACCCAGCCGACGTTGCCGAATCCGAAACCCAGCCCGAAGCTGAAGCCCGAATAGCTGTTGTAGCCGAAGAAGCCGACTAGCGCCGGCCGCCAGTAATGGTGTCCGTGGCGGGGCCCGGGATACCAGCCCCAGCCGTAGCCTGCCCGGTGAAACCAGCGACCGTAGTGGTAAGGCGCCCAAGCCCAAGGCTCGTAACCGACCCAGGTCCAGCCGTAGTAGTCGATCCAGCGCCAGTTTCCGTTACGGTACGGCGCCCAGCCGTTGGTTACGCGTGGGTACCAGGTGTAGCCGTAGCCGGTGACGTAGCGCCATGAGCCGTAGGTGTCGAGGTCTTCGGCGCCCGTGATCGAGTTGCTCGTGTATCGATAGCTATCTGACTTTGCGAGAAGATCGTCGCGGTCTTTGTTCCAGCGATCCCAATCGTCGCGCGGGCCGGCCTTGTCGGTCCGAAACTCCGGACCGTCGGGCCCGTCGCGAATGACCATCATGCGGCCCTTCTTGAGCGTTTCCGTGCCCTCGCGTGAGGCGACTTCGGCCTTTCCGTTGCGGACGATGACCACTGTCTCGCCGGGTCGAACCTGCACTTCGTAGCGCCCGCGCTGGAGCGGCCGCACCGCGACGTGCTCGGTCTCGACATCCGCGTCTGCGGCGCCGCCGCGTAGCTCGCTATAGGTCACTCGTCCTCGCGTAAGTCGGACGCGGAATCGTTTTTGGGCAAGTTCGGTCGCTTGGAGCTCGGTGTTGGCATCGAGCCTTACAAGGTTCGAATAGTCAAGCTGAAGCTCGGCGCGCGAACCCTGGCCGGTGGCTAATAGGTCACCCTCGACGAGCGGCGTGTTGACCGGCGCGGCGACCCAATCGCCGGTATCTCCGCGCTGCGTCGTCACATCGCCGTTGACGAGACTGACGCGGGCTACGCCAAGGGCGGGACCGGTTTCTGAACTCTGCGCGGCCAGCATGGAAGCCAGCGCGAATCCGAAGGCGGCGACTCTCAGGTTCATTCTCATTGTTCGGTTCCTCCTTGACGAAGCGTCGTCATGAAGGTTAGAGCAATTGCAGTTCCAAACATAACTCTTTTATTATCAGATATTTGAGTGCATCACGATCATGCCTCTATCGGTGGATAACCACCACTCGGCCGTTGGGCACCGGCTCTGACGCTCTGACCGGGTTCGACCATAAAGACGCCCCGCCGGTCACTGCTTTGGGGCCTGACCCTCCTCGAACAAGCCGATCTGCTCCTTCACCGGTTCTTTTGGTCGTGCGCGGCGGAGACGTAGCGCCCCGCCGATCACGCCTAGCACTTTGAGCTCTCGCAGCGCTTTGCTCGGAACGAAGACCTTCTGCGTGTTCGCGTTGGCGTCGGGCGGCGTAAAAGTCACCCCAAGCTCCTCGTACTGCAGAAGGTTGTTTGGGATGACGCCCTCGAAAACCTCCCCATCGTGGAAGGTCATCTGCACCCACAGGCCGTCGAGCTTCGGGCGTGACCCGAAGCGTTTGCGGCTAGCCTCGTCGGGCGGATCGCCGAAATCGCGAACGAAGTAAACGGCGCGGATATCCTGGTAGGCGACGACGACCACTTGAGCCGAACGGTTCATGACCTCGGCGCCCTCGGGTCGAAGGTAGGTCTGCGGCGAGACGTAGCCCTCAATCACTGTGCCGTCAATGCGCCGGACGCAGACTTTCTTGGTTGTTGAGGCGGACAGGGGAACCCTCGCGCTCCAAGCCGATGCTACTATGCGCCGGGCGGAGCGGTCAACCGCTCGAAGCGAGTCTAAGTTGTTAAGATTGAATATCGTAGCAGTACGACAGGACGCGCGGTGCATCCTCTGATCCGGCAATATCTGAACTTCTGCCGCATTGAGAAAGGTCTGTCGGAGAACTCGCTGGCCGCCTACGGACGCGATCTGCTGCGCTATTCCAGATTTCTCGATGGACGCAGGGTCGCGCTCGACGCCGCGCAAGGCGACGACGTTCGAGGCTTCCTCGATGCGCTTGACGAGGCCGGACTCGCCCCCCGCTCGCGGGCGCGCTACCTCGCCAGCGTGCGCAACTTCTACCTCTTTCTAGAACGCGAAGGGCATGTCGCGGCCGACCCTTGCGCTCGGATTGTCGCGCCGAGCCAGTGGAAACAGATTCCGAAGTTCTTGACTTTTGAAGAAGTCGACCGGCTGCTTGACGCGCCGGACGCGGCCAAGCCGCTCGGGGCCCGCGACCGAGCGATGTTGCAGTTGCTCTACGCGACTGGTCTACGTGTCTCCGAGCTTGTTTCCGTCGAGAGCCCCCACCTCAACGCCGAGCTCGGCGTACTGCGGACGCTCGGCAAGGGAGACAAGCACCGGCTCGTTCCGGTCGGGAAGGAAGCTCTCAAGGCGATCGAGGAATACGTCGAAAAGGATCGGCCGCTGATCTTGCGCAAGCGAGCCTCGGAGTTCCTATTCGTCACCGCACGGGGCGGAGCGATGACGCGGCAGCGCTTCTGGGGCTTGATCAAGCGCTACGGCCTCGAGGCGCGGATCTCGAAGAACCTCACGCCGCATGTTGTCCGCCACAGCTTTGCGACGCACCTACTCGAGCGCGGCGCTGATCTGCGCAGCGTGCAACTGATGCTGGGCCACGCCGACATCTCGACGACGCAGATCTATACCCACGTCTTGCGTGAACGGTTGCGGCGGGTCTACGACGAGCATCACCCGCGAAGCTAGTCGTGAACGACAGTGAGCAGGAAGCGGCGAGAATCCTGGTCGCGGCTCCCAGCCTTGGGGTCTTGTTCAGCAAACCCCAGGCGTTACTCGACCCAAACCTCATAATCTTCCGCCGCTAGCTCGTTACCGATCCAGACTCGCAGCGTGTGTTTTCCGGGACCGACGCCTAAGCTGATGCGCGCGTTTAGTTGCGTCAGTCCGACGAAGCCCGGAGCTGCGCCGACGTAGAGCACCGCCGCGGTGAGGCCGCCGATCTCGACCGTTACCTCGGCCCCGGCCGGAACGCGCGGCAACGGCTCTGCGCCGGGCCCGATCTGGCCTGTCATCAAGGGCGGCTCGTAGACGCCTTGTCCGGTGATGAAAAGCTGCACCACCTCGCCTGCTTTCGCGGGTCGGCTTTCGCTGTTGGCGGAGGAGTCTTGATTCAAGGCGGCCTCGAAGATTCCCGGCCGGAACGGCGTGACGGTTACCTCGACTTCGGCGCTTTCACGGTTGGAGAAGACGATGCGGATGCGCGTGCGCGCACTCCCAGAGACCTCGAAGGGCACTTGGCAGTTGATCTGATCTTGGCGCACGAAGAAGAGAGGCGCGGGCTGGTCGTCGAAGAAGACCTGAACTTCGGCGAGCGTTGTCGGCAGTTTGCCCGTTGCTGTGTCTAGCGCTGCCTGGACGCCGTCGATGGGTCCCAGGTTGACGCCGAAGATCGAGACGATCATCCCCGGCGAGACCGCCCCGCGGCTGAAGTCCGCTCCGTTGACGACTCCTTCTTCGGAGAACACGATGGGAGCGCCGCTGGCGAGCCAACTCGCGCCGCCGTCGAGCGTACGGTAGACGCCGGCGGTGGTCGTCGCCGCGTAGAGGATGTTCGCACGCGTCGGGTCGGCGACGACTTGACTCACAGCCAGATCCTCAAGACCAACGTTCGCCGCCTGCCAAGTGTCGCCGCCGTTAATGCTTTTGAACACTCCCGAGGTCGTTGAAGCATAAACGGCGCCGCCGGCCGCGTCGACCGTGACGGAAGAGCCCACAACCGCGACCTCGGGCGGAAATCCGTCGTTCGCGAGCGCGAAGCTCTCGCCGTCGGTCGATCGAATGACGCCGCGGAAACTCGAGAGGAAAATGCGGCGCGAGTCGCTGGGATCGATCGTGATGGTAAAGAACGGCACCGCGTCGCGCAGATGCAGCGACCAGTCGCCGCCGCCGTTGCTGCTGTGGAACAGATCGTAGACGCCAAAGACTACGCCGACCACCCAGATGCTGTTGGAGTCGTTGGGATCGACCTCGACCGCTATGATGTTGTGCTGAAAAAGCTCAAAGTTGTCTCCGGAGGTTGTGAAGAACGAGGCGCCTCGTTCACGAATGCGGATCAGGGGATCGAGGTCGCCGATGAACTGGTCAAAACCATAGGAACCGGCCCAAAGTGTGTTGCCGTCGCTCGGATCATGCGCCAAATCGAAAAACGGTCGATCAATCGCAATCGCCGCCCAACTCTGGCCGCGGTCCTCACTCAGGTGGATCGAGCCGTCGTTGGGGTTGTTCGGGTTGACGCTGGCGGTGTAGAGCACATCAGGATTCACTGGATCGAGGACGAGCGATGAGGCGCGAGTGGTATTGAGCCCCGAGCGGGCCTCTTGCCAGTTGGCGCCGCCGTCGTCAGAGCGAAACAGGCCGCCGCCTTCGATCGAGGCGTAGACGTTGCTCGGGTCTTGAGGATCGACGGCCAGCGCGAGCGCTTCAGCGCCGTGCAAACCTTGCGAGCTAAGCCTCCAGCTCAGTCCCTGATCGACCGTCGCGAAGACTCCGGTCCCGTTGAGTCCCCCCAGCACGCGGGGCGTCTCTCCGGGTACTGCGGCCAGCGTCAGCACGAAGGCTCGCGGCAGCCCGGTCGGGATCTGCGCCCAATTCGCGCCGCCGTTCTCGCTGAACAGCATCCCGGCTTGCACGGTCGATGCGTAGAGCTTGTCGGAGTCGGCCGGATCCACAGCGATGTCGGGGACTATGAGAGTACCGAGGCCGTCGACTAGAGCGAAGGGGCCATCCGGGTCCGTGCGGCGAATCAAACCGAGCGTCGTTGTGACGTAGACCACGTCAGGATTCGACGGGTCGAAACGAATCCGATTGAAGGTCACGTTGCTGCTGCTGACTTGCGATTCCCACACCTGCCCGCCGTCGACGCTTTCGAATACCCCCTCGAAGCCGTTCGTCGCTAAGACGCGTTGCCCGTCGTTCGGCGCATAGGCGAGGGAGACGTGGGGCCCCCCAAGCAACCCGACGCCGGCCCGGATCCAACCTTCGCCCCCGTTGTCTGAAAAGAAGACCCCGTTGATGTCCGTTCCCGCCAGCAGAATATCAGGATTTTCCGGGTTCACCGCGACTGAGATCACTCGCAAGTCGTCTATGCCGTCGGTCGTCTGTTCCCAAGCGCCCCCGTTGCGGGAACGCCAAACACCAGCGAAATCCACCGCGGCGAAGAGCTGAGCTTCGGTGCCCGAGACGGTCAGGACAGGGAAGCCGGCGGGCAGCCCGTCGCTCATCCTCGCCCAACTCACGCCGCCGTCTGCGCTGCGAAACACCCCCGAGTTGGAGGCGGCGTAGACCTGGCCGTCTATCTGTCTCAGGTCATTGATCGTGCCGCCCGGGGGGCCGGCTTGCGCAAAAACGACGGCAGACGCGAAACAAAACAGCAGGTACAAGCGAAGGTGATGAATAGGCATGCGAGAAGTTAGCTGGATGGACGCTTTGCACCGGCGCGTGGCCCAGATGCACCGCAATCTCAGACCGTTCTATTGTTTCAGACGCGGCCCGCTTGTTGCGCGGTACATCCAGGACTGCCTGATGCTGGGCAAAAGTTACACGAATAGAGGCGCGGAAGTCCATTGCGCGGGGAAATTTTGCGTCTTTGTCTCGGGGTAAGCCGTTGAAGCGGCAAGAAAACTGTTTTGGAATGATCCTGAACGGGTTTGGCCCGCGCCTTGCATGGTGAAGGGGGCGGAAGAAGGAATGAAGAAGCTGGAAATCAGCAATCGAAGTTTGGCGGTTCTGGCATTGCTCGTAGCAGCCTTATGGGGAGCGATCTTCTTCCAGAGGGCCATGATTATGAGCGCTGAGCGCGAGCTGGATCCGTCGCAGCAGAGCGTTCCTCCGACTCCTGTTCATACGATTCCGGCTGCTTGGCAAGCGCCCCAGCTTAGCTGAGCCTCACTTCAATCGATAGACGTCGATCGAGTCGTCGCCGACCGGCTTCTTGAATCGAGCAACCAACTGCGCGTTGGGCTGGCGGAGGAGCACAGCCTGCTGATTGTAGTAGTACGTGTCGGTCAAGTAGAAGACACGTTCGGCCCGAGAGAAATCGACTACGCCGGCCTTAACGCGTTCGTAGTGAGACTTGAGTACGTCGGCTCCGCCCCTCGGCAAGATTTCGTGGTTCCCAGAAAGCTGCGTCCACCAGGCCTCGTAGACGCGGATGCCGTTGCGCTCATTCAGGTAGGGGAACACGGCGTCTGAGGGCGGACCCCAGATGGGATCGGTCAAGAGGATGAAGCCGCCTTTTCCGGACTCCGCGATCAAGAAATCGAGTGCTTTACGAATGCCGTACCCTACGTGCGCGTGATCGCCCAAGAAACCCGCGGCGTCGGAGACGTGCAGGCCTTCGCGCGGGGTGGCCAGCATGAAGGCGTCGCGGTAGAGCATTGGCCCGACCAGCGCCAATGCCGCTGCTGCAAGCGTCGCTCGGCGTTGTGTCGGTGCGATCTCGGATTGCCGCATTCGCTCCCATGCCGCGGCCACCCCAGCCGCGGCAACGGCGAGCCAGGGCCAAAAGTGCGGGAATGGGTAGCGCGAAGGGAACATCAGCTCAAGCAGAAACGCTTCCACAACGACGGGAATGATTGCGCAGCTTAGGAGCAGCCACAGCGCTGGTGATCCCGAGCGTCCGAGCCAAACCGCCCCCGCCGCTGCCGCCAATATCAACGGCCAGCCGAGGTAGGTCCCAGCGTAGGAGGCGAGCTTTGGGAAATTTGAACGCGCCGCGACCAAGGGATCCTTCATCAGCTCTTGCGAGTCGGCGAAGAAGCCGGTGTGGTGCAGTACGGCGTCGTGCGTTTCAAGCATCGGAGCTTCAGGTGTGAGCGCGAAGTTGGCGGCCACGAAAACGATGCCGACCGCGTAGACGGTAGCGAGCCGCGCCAGTCGCGTTCGGAGCGGCGAAGCCGTGAACCACAGAGCCATGGCTGCGGGGACAAGGCCGAACAGAACGGCCGTCTGCTTGGTAAAGATCCCGAGTCCGAAAACTATGCCAGGGACAAGACCGAGCCGCCAGTCGCCCTCCTCGCGTGAAAAGCACCATAACGACGTGAGGGCGATCATGATTCCGACCAGGTTGATCCAAGCCTCGGTATAGGCTAACCGGTCGTAGAGCAGCGCATAGGGGAAGACGGCGTAGAGGCCGGCGCCGATCAGGCCGGCGCGTTCGGCTGCCTCCATTGGAGCTAGTCGCCGGGCGACGGCGAAAAGCCCGATTGTCGAAAACACTCCCGCCGCGGCGGAGAGTAACCGTGCGCCGTAGAGCGGATCTCCGCCGAAGATCATCCGTTGCAGCGCCAGCAGCCAGTAGGAGAGGACCGGCTTGCCGTCGAGCAAAGAGATAAGCCACTGTCCTTGATGGTCGATAATCTCCGCCCAACGCAGATAGATCGCCTCATCGACGAGCACGGGGAACATTCCGAGCAAGTTGTACGCCCGCAGCACGAAGCTCAGCGCGAGCAAGCCGAGCAGGATCTTTCGGTCGGAGGAAGATCGCGGCAGAAGCTCGGCGGCGAGACGGCTCAAGAGGGAAGGGGAGGCCGGAGCCGCTGAAGCCTTGGCTGGCGATTTCTTCTCCGGCCGGCGTCGGCGGCGAACGTCCCGAGAAGCCATAAGCTTCCCATTATGGCCTGGGTAGCTTCGGAAGGAGGCGCTAGACCGTTGGGAAACCGGCCCAGGTTTCAAGCGCCGTCTGTAGATGTCAACCTCTTCCCTATCTCGTCGGCAATCGGCGGGTACAGGCCCTCGCGGTCGGAATCTTTCCACCCGCAGATTTAACTTCGACTTAACGCACGCTTCCGCAACGACTCGTGACGTCTCGGGTTGAACCTAACAGGCAGCCGATTTCGATTCATATATCGACCGCCGCCCATCGATCTCAACCCAGGAGAACAGGAATCAACATGAAAGGAATTATCAGAATCTGCGCCCTCACGATTGCTTGCGGCGGATTGCTCGTCGCGCAGGTTGAGGACGGCCAGCGTCCCGAGCCCAACTACGAAGAGGCGATCGCCCACCTCGGTCTCAGCGACAGCCAAGTCGATTGCCTCGAATCCAACCAGTCCGCTCTCCGCGAGGCGCTCGCTCCCTCGATCGAGCAGCTCCGCGATCTCCAGAGGCAATTGCGCGAAGCCGCCCGCAATGGCGAGGACACAACCGGAATCAAGGCCGAGATCGAATCGGTTCGCTCGGGCGCCAAGATCGTCAAGACCGGTTTCGTCACGACGGCTCAGAGCTGTCTTGACTCGGGGCAGTTCGCTTTGCTCAACGAACTCGTTGCGGCCGAGACCTTGATGAACGAGGTCCGCCAAGGCGCTGGCTTGCTACTGTTGGAGCCGACCGAGGAGAAACCGCAAACGGATCGGCCTCAGGACGCACGCGGACGCCGAGGGAGACGGTAGCAGCCTTTCGTGACTCGTTAGCAGCGGTCGCCCAGCGATTTCGCCGGGCGGCCGTTGCTACAGGCTCACCAAGCTCCGGATTCTGGTGAACCTTAGAATCCAGCGGCCCTAAGGGCGGGCCTGCATCGCCGTGGCGACGGTCAGCCTTCACGCTAGACTGGACTGCATATGCGCTTCACGGCGTCCGCAGCGATCCTATTACTCTTCTTGCTTCCTTTGGACGCCCAAGTTCGCGTCGGCAGGCGCGGCGATGGGGCGGCGGTGCTGCCTAATGGTTGGGCGATCACTCCGGCCGGGGCGCAGGTTCCGCTGAGCACGTTACCGATGTCGATCGTGCCGGCGCCCGGCGAGAACCACGCTCTTATCCTGCAAGCAGGCTTTCTGCAGCCGAAGCTCAGCGTCATCGACCTTTCAGCGAATCGTGAGGTTTCATCCGAGGCCCTAGCCGACGCCTGGCACGGATTGACGTTCAACAAGAGCGGCGACGAGGTTTGGGTCGGCGGCGGCTCGCGAGGCTCGGTATTTCGATTTGACGTCGCCGACGGTCGGCTCACGAATCGAAGAGAGCATTCCGCGCTCGAGGAACGGCGTCGCCACGAGAGCGACCTGATCGGGGATGTCGTGCTTTCGGCCGATGAACGCCTGGTCTACGCCGCGAATCTGATGCGTAATCACGTCGAGATGATCAACGCGCAGACCGGCGTTGCGGTAGGGGGCTTCTCGACTGGCTCGCGGCCTTACCGCATGCGCCTGGGCGTCGACGGCAAGACGATGTGGATCAGTCATTGGGGCGAGGCGACGGTCGGCCTCTACGCCCTCGACTCCCCGCGATTGATCGAGAAGACTACAGTCGGGGGACGCCCCTCGGATCTCGTGCTGATCCCGGGCAAGTTCGCTGACGATGAAGACGACGAGGAAACAGCCGACTTGGTCGCGCGGCTCTTTGTCGCCGTGGCTGAAGCCGACAGCGTGTTCGTTCTTGGACTGACCGCGGGCAACGAAGCGCGGCTCATACAAAGTCTGTCGATGAGTCCCTACCCGAACGCGCCGATCGGCGCCCTGCCGACGGCGCTCTCCTACGATGCCGAACGAAAACGGCTGTGGGTCGCCTGCTCGGGCAATAATTCAGTTGTCGCAGTCGATGTCTCTGGGCCGCGCGCCAGGCTTGTCGGCGCGGCGCCCACCGGCTGGCGGCCGACGGCGGTCGCGGCTGTCTCCGACGGACGGTTGCTCTACCTCAACGCGAAAGGCGGCGGCTCCCATCCCGCGCCGCGTGGGCCCGACCCGACTCGACGCGGGGCGTCGAGCGACTACGTGGCCGCCTTGCAGACTGGATCGCTCGGCATCCTCCCTGCCCTTGACGAAGACACACTCGCCGCCGCCGCCCCTCGCGTCGCTGAAAACTCGCCGTACGATCCCGCCCTGGCGGAAGAGTCGGGAGCGCCGGCCGGTTCGCCGATTCCGGGCCGGATAGGGGAGGCGTCGCCGATCGAGCACGTCATCTACGTGATCAAAGAGAACCGCAGCTACGATCAACTCTTCGGCGATCTCAAAGAGGGCGAGGGCGACCCAAGTCTGCTCGTCTTCGGAGACGACGCGGCGCCGAACCACCGCGCACTTGCCAAGCGCTTTGTCCTCTTCGATAATTTCTACGCCGTGGGCGACGTCAGCGCCGACGGCGTCGCCTGGGCCGTCTCTGCTCTGGCGTCGGACTTTACGGAAAAGCTTTGGCCGGCGCGCTATGCTCGCCGCCGCGCCGCGTGGGAGTATTTCCCAGTTGACTCGGCGGCTCGACCCTCCGCCGGCGCGATCTGGTCGAATGCGATCAGCGCCGGTTTGAGGGTTCGCAACTACGGTCTATGGACCGAGCGCAAAGGTTCCGGCGCGATTGAGGCAACAGACCCTTCCCTTGAGCCGCATACCGACATGAGCTACGCGCCGTTCGAGCTCGCGCGCAGCGACGGCGAGCGGGTCGACGAGTTTCTAGCCGACTTCCGCGAGCAGCTTGCCGCGGGGACGCTGCCGAGCCTCATGACGGTCTATTTGCCCGGCGACCACACCGCCGGCCGAGCGCCGGGATTACCAACCGCGAGGGCGATGATGGCGGAACACGACTACGCCCTAGGCAGACTTATCGAAGGCGTCAGCAAGAGCCCGGCGTGGGAGAAGACGACGATCTTCGTCGTCGAGGACGACGCCCAGGACGGCGCTGATCACGTCGACTCGCACCGTACCGTCGCACTCGTGGCCGGTCCCTACGTTCGGCGCGGCGTGGTCGATTCGACGCTGTACTCTTCGCTCTCGGTCTTGCGTACCATCGAACTGATTTTGGGACTGCGACCCATGACGCAGTTCGACGCCGCCGCGACCGTGATGTGGCGTGCGTTTCAGGCCGAGCCCAGCGATGAGCCGTACGAAGCGGTGCGTCCCGTTCAGAGCTTCGAAGAGAAGAATCCCGAGGGCTCCGGCGGGGCTCCCCGTCGCGTAGACGGCACGGTTCCTGGTGAGTCGCTCGCGGGCGCGGGCTCGGCGGGTTCGTCCATATAATGGAAGCTCGTGACTGAAATCAACGTAGGCGTCATCGGGCTGGGGAACGTCGGTTCCGGAACGCTTCGCATCCTCGCCGACAACGCATCTCAGATTGAACGCAAGCTGGGTTTCGGCTTGCGTGTCCGCGCCTTGTGCGCGCGTTCAGTAGTCGAGCGCGCGCCCTCCGAAGTCGATCTGTTTCCAGAAGCTTTGCGCACCGCCGACTGGCGTGAGGTGGTCGCTCATCCCGAGGTGCAGGTCGTCGCTGAGCTCGTCGGCGGGACGACAGTCGCGGCCGAGATCATTGAGGCCGCGATCGCCAACGGCAAGTCGGTCGTCACCGCCAACAAAGAGCTGATGGCCGATCGCGGCGCTGAGATTTGGGAACGTGCCAGCACAGCCGGCGTTCGGTTGGCGATGGAAGCGAGCGTCGCTGGAGGCATCCCAATTTTCACGGTGCTGCGGGAAGGCATCTCGGGAGATCGCGTCGACGCACTGCTCGGCATCCTCAACGGCACCTGCAACTACATCCTCACCGAGATGGAACGGACTGGGCAGTCCCTCGAACCAGTACTGGCGGAGGCGCAGCGGCTCGGCTACGCTGAAGCCGACCCGACTGCCGACGTTGACGGCTACGATGCGCGTTCCAAGCTGGCGCTGCTGGCAGCTCTGGCGTTCGGCGCGCAGGTTCGTCCCGAGACAATCCATCTTGAAGGGATCCGCCGCATCCGAGACGTCGACTTCCTCTATGCCGCGCGGCTTGATCGGACGGTTCGTCTGATAGCCTCCGCAGTGCGCGGCGACGGCGGGCTGACTCTCTCGGTGCGGCCGTGCCTTGTGCCGAAGAGCACGATTCTAGCCGGCGTTTCGGGTTCTTACAACGCGGTGTGGGTGCGCGGAGCACACGGCGAAGACACTTTCTACTACGGTCGAGGCGCCGGGCCGGCGCCGACCGGGGTGGCCGTTGTGAGCGATCTGATGGGCGTGGCTCGAGAGCTGGTCAACGACGCCGCGGAGCGCGTCTCGCCGTTCGCTCACTCCGAGCTGGCGGAGCTTGTTCCCGCGAGTATCGATGCGGAAATACGGCCTTATTATCTGCGATTCCGAGTCAATGACCGGCCGGGAATCATCGCCGAATTGGCTTCAATGCTAGCTTCGGCAAAGGTGAGTATCGACGCCGTATTGCAGGAGCCTAGCGGCGAACCGAGCGACCTGCCGTTCGTGATTACGACCGAGCCGGCTGCGCGAAAGGCCGTCATAGCGGCGCTTGAGCTCATGAAGCCTCTTGATTTCCTGGTCGAAGAGCCGCTGGCGCTTGCTCTAGAGAATGGACTAGAAACAGCATCATAAATTCGTGTCGAAGTGGAAAACGTAAGGCGCGGAATCGGACTTGGAGCTATAATATGCAGGCTATGTCTATCGGGAAATCTTTGAGAATGCGGCGACTTACTGGTCGCGGCCGAACAGTGATCGTGGCCATGGATCACGGCAACGCCGCGGGCGTCGTGCGAGGGCTCGAAAACCCGCTCGAGGTCGTCAAGACGGCCGCCCGCTGCGGCGCGGACGGCGTACTGATTACGCCCGGCGTCTTGGAGCAAGTGGTCGAGGAGATCGGCGAACTTGCCGTACTGCTGCGGATCGACGGCTGCGTCAGCTCACTCGGCGACGGTCCGATGCTGCCTTTCGCCGACGTCGAAGACGCGGTCGCTCTAGGCGTCGACGCGGTCGTGCTCAACGCCACCTTGGGTGCTCCGCATGAGAGCGAAGAGCTTGAGAAGATCGGCCGAATTGCCAGCGATGGCCGCCGTTGGGGCGTGCCGGTCGTGGCGGAAGTCTTGAGCCAGAGAATGATGGCCAACCACATGGACATGGCGGGTTCGGGCGAAGAGGTTTTGCCTGACGACATCGGTTCCGACGTCGCGATGGCCTGCCGTATCGGCGCGGAACTCGGAGCCGATGCGATCAAGACGCGCTACTCAGGCGACATTGACCAGTTCCGCGCCGCATTGAATTCCTGCGGCCGTCCGGTGCTGGTAGCGGGAGGCCCGATGCGCGATTCGAGCCTTGAGTCGACCCTACGCCTGATCGACGAGGTGCTGCAGGCCGGCGCTTCCGGCGTTATCTTTGGACGCAACATCTGGCAGCACGAAGACCCAGGCAAAGCGTTGCGCGCGGTCAGCGCGATGGTCCACGAAGACGCCACTGTGGAAGAGGCGCACGACGCGGTTCTGGCTTAAGCAGGTTGGATCGCGTGGACGAAGTTCTCTACGAATAGGGCAGCGCTGGGTCGCCCACCAACACAAAGAAGGCGCGGCCGCAATCGGCCCCGCCTTCCAGTCCTCGCGCTTGCTGCGAGCGATCCTAGACTAACCTTTGTTTTCGATCGCCGTCTGAGCCGCGGCCAATCGCGCGATCGGCACGCGGTAGGGCGACGCGCTCACGTAGTTGAGGCCTGCGTTGACGCAGAAGCGAACCGATTTCGGGTCGCCGCCGTGCTCGCCGCAGATACCGACTTCGAGCTTCTTGTTCACGCCCCGTCCCTTCTCCAAGGCGATCTTGATAAGCTGACCGACGCCGTCGGCGTCGAGCACTTGGAACGGATCGTCCGCAAAGATTCCCTGCTTCTTGTAGTCGCCGATGAATCCGCCTGAATCGTCCCGCGAGAAGCCGTAGGTCGTTTGCGTCAGATCGTTGGTGCCGAAGCTGAAGAACTCAGCGTGCTCGGCGATCTCGTCCGCGGTGAGGGCGCCGCGCGGAACCTCGATCATGGTGCCCACCATGTACTTCACCTTGAGGCCCTTCTTTTCAAAGACCTCCTCAGCGGCATCCACGACGATCTTTTTTTGATTCTCTAGCTCGGCGGCGGTGCCGACGAGGGGGATCATCACCTCGGGGATAACCTTCACGCCCTTCTTCGCCACCTGCACGGCGGCCTCGAAGATCGCTTGCGCCTGCATCTTGGTGATCTCGGGGAACGTGATGCCCAAACGGCAACCGCGATGGCCGAGCATCGGGTTGAACTCGTGCAACTCTTCAACGCGGGCGAGCAGTACCTCGAGCTCCTTCCGCTTGCGCGGGTTCTTCTTGGTCGCCTTTAGCTCGGCAATCTCCACCATCAATTCCTCACGCTTCGGAAGGAACTCGTGCAGCGGCGGATCCAGCGTACGGATGATGACCGGGAATCCGCCCATCACCTTGAAGAGGTCGGCGAAGTCCTTGCGTTGCAGCGGCAGCAACTTGCGTAGTGCCGCCTTGCGCGTCTTTTCGTCCGTCGCCAAGATCATGGCCCGGACGTGATCGATGCGGTCTCCCTCGAAGAACATGTGCTCGGTGCGGCACAGCCCGATACCCTCGGCTCCGAAGGCGCGAGCCGTCTTGGCGTCTCGGGGAACTTCGGCGTTGGCCCGCACGCCGATCGTACGAAACTCGTCGACCCACTTCATGAACTGCGCCAAGTGGCCGCTGGTCGGGTCTGGGTCGATGGTGACGGCTTGGCCGGCGAACACTTCGCCGGTCGCGCCGTCGATCGAAATCCAATCGCCCTTCTTGAGGCCGATCTTGCCGACCTTGATCTTCTCCTTCTTCACGTCGACGTGAACTTCGCCCGCGCCGGCGACGCAAGGAGTGCCCATGCCGCGCGCCACGACCGCCGCGTGCGAGGTCATACCGCCGCGCGAGGTGAGAATGCCTTTGGCGACTTCCATGCCGTGAATGTCGTCGGGCGTGGTCTCGCCGCGAACCAGTACGACGGGACCGTTCTCAGCTTCTTTAACGGCTTCATCAGCCGTGAAGACGATGGTTCCCACCGCGGCGCCCGGCGATGCGGGTAGGCCGGAGGTCAATGTCGTCAGCGCCGCTTTCGAGCCGGGTTCAATGACCGGGTGCAGCAGTTGGTCAAGCTGTTGGGGCTCGACGCGCATCACCGCTGTTTTCTTGTTAATCAGACGCTCCTTCACCATGTCGACGGCGATTCGCACCGCAGCTGGGCCAGTGCGCTTACCGCTGCGTGTTTGCAGCATGTAGAGCTTCCGATCCTGGATAGTGAACTCGAAGTCCTGTATGTCTTTGTAGTGTTTTTCGAGGTTGTTGGTGATCTTGCGAAGCTGGCGATACGCCGCGGGCATGATCGCCTCAAGCTCATCGATCGGACGCGGCGTACGAATGCCGGCGACGACGTCTTCGCCCTGAGCGTTGGTCAGGAACTCGCCGTAGAAATGATTTTCGCCGGTCGCCGGGTTGCGTGTGAAACCGACGCCGGTGGCCGAGCTCTCGCCCATGTTGCCGAAGACCATCGTCTGCACGTTCACCGCAGTGCCGATGGTGTGCGAAATGTCGTTCATGCGGCGGTAGTGGTTTGCCCGCGGCGTATTCCACGACCGGAACACGGCGTCGCGCGCCATCTGGAGCTGAACTTTTGCCTGTTGCGGAAAGTCCTTTCCAACCGCCTTGCGCACTATCTTCTTGTAGACCTCGACGACCTCTTGCAGGTCCTCGCTGGTGAGATCGGTGTCGACCTTCGCTTTTTTCTTCTTCTTGAGAGCGTCGAGCGCTTCTTCAAAGTCGTGTTTGGAAACGTCCAGCACGACGTCGCCGAACATCTGGATAAAGCGGCGGTAGCAGTCCCAGGCGAAGCGCGGATTGCCGGACTTTTTTGCCAAGCCTTGCACCGAGCGGTCGTTCATGCCCAGATTGAGGATCGTGTCCATCATGCCCGGCATGGAGAACTTTGCGCCGGAGCGGACGCTCAACAGCAATGGGTCTGCCGAGTCTCCGAACTTCTGTCCTGTCAGCTTCTCGACCTGGGCGACGTGCTGCGCCATCTCATCCTCGACGGCCTTGGGAGTCCTATTTCCGGCCTTGAAGTAGAGGTTGCAGACGTCTGTGGCGACGGTGAAGCCGGGAGGCACGGGGAGGCCGGCGCGGCTCATTTCGGCGAGGTTCGCGCCTTTGCCGCCGAGCGTGTCTCGCATCGACTTGTCGCCTTCGGCCGTTCCGCCGCCGAAGGCATAAATTCGCTTGGGCATTACTTACTTTCTCCGTTGTGACTGAGTTCGTTAGCTTATTCGGATACGATATCCGCGAAATTGGCGATGGTCGAGAGCTCGCTTAGCAATCGTGCGAGGAAGGTTAGGCGGTTGTCGCGCACTTTGTCGTCTTTTGCCATCACCAGAACTTTGTCGAAAAAGGCATCGACCGCCGGACGCAGCGCGGCGATCTTCTCAAACGCTTCCCGGTAAGCGCCTGCTTCACGCAGTCGCTCGACCTCTTGGCGCAATGACTGATGAGCGTCGAAGAGCTCGCGCTCGGCGCCCGCTTCGAGCAGCGATTCGTCGAGGGGCCGGCCTAGTTGGGCTTCCACGCCGCCCGCTTTCTTGAGAATGTTTTCGATGCGCTTGAAGCTGACCGCGAGCGGCTCGAAGTCGGCTGTTGGACGTACCTCAGCGATCGCTTCGGCGCGCGCCGCGGCGTCGAGCGGGTCGTCGTCCGAAGCCGACAGCACCGCGTTGATCTCGTCGTACTTGAACTGCTTTTCTTCGCCGAGGTAGTAGCGCAGCCTATCGACGAAAAACTCCCTCAGCGCGGACTGATTTCCCCCGGCGTCGGCGACCTCGCACAGCTTGCTGAGCGAGAGTCTCATCCCGCCGCCGACGATGATCAGGATGACGCCGTAGGCGGCGCGGCGCAGGGCGAAAGGATCGCGCGAGCCGGTGGGGAACTTGCCCAGTCGAAACATGCCGCCAAGTGTGTCGAGCTTGTCGGTGATCGCAACCAGCCTGCCGATCTCGTCGCGCGGGATCTCATCGCCCGCGCCAACCGGTTTGTAGTGGTCGTAGATGGCGTCAGCGACGGCTTGCGGCTCGCCTTGATGTGCGGCGTAAAGCCCGCCGACAGCTCCCTGCAACTCGGGGAACTCGCCGACCATCTCGGTCGTGAGGTCGCACTTGGCGAGTTGCGCGGCGCGGTCGGCGTTCTTCTTCGTTTCTTTCGAGACGCCGAGCGAGTCGGCTAGCTTGGCGACGACAGCGCGCATCCGCTCGCTCTTGTCGAAGTAGCTGCCGAGCTTCGCCAGGAAGGTGACTGCCTTAAGATCTTCAACGCGGTCGGCGAGCGTCCGCTGCTGGTCCGTCTCCCAGAAGAAACGGGCGTCGTTGAAGCGGGCGCGCAGCACGCGCTCATTGCCTCGACGGACGATGCCGTCGGGATCGCCGTTGAGGTTCGTGACGGCCAGGAAGCGGGGTTCGATCTCGCCGCTCTCGGCGTTCGCCACCGCGAAATATTTCTGATGTACGAGCATGACCGTCTCGAGCACCTCTTTGGGCAACGAGAGGAAGGTCGGGTCGAACTCGCCGGAAATGACGGTCGGATACTCGGTCAAGTACGTGAGCGTGTTCAGCAGCTGGGGGTTTGCGACGACGCTCGACGGTCCGTCGGGCGGAACCAGCGCACGTATACCCTCGCCGATCCGGCCGCGACGCTCGATCGCCGCAAGCACAACGCAGTTCTCCGCAAGCTTGGCGCGATAGTCGGCGGCGTCCGAGATCTCTACGTCTGACTTGCCCAGTCTGCGATGGCCCTGCGTCCGGTTCGACGAAGCGACGCCGGCGATCTCGAACTCGACGACTGAACCGTCGAACAGCGCTAGGAGCCAACGAATTGGTCGAATGAAGCGCGGACCGGTCTTGCCGGCCCAATACATCGTCTTTGGGAAGTAGACGCTGACGATCACTTCGGGCAGGGCCTCGGCGAGGAGATCTCGGGTCGCTCGGCCGGCGACCTTCTTTACCACCCGCAGCTTGTTGTCGGGGCCGACTTCGATGTCTTCGAGGGCGGCGCCTGCTCGCCTAGCGAATCCCAGGCCCGCTTTGGTCGGATTGCCAGCGTCGTCGAAGGCGACGTTCTTCGGCGGTCCGCTGAGGGTCTCTTCTCGATCGGCCTGACGCGCTTCTAGACCCGTCGCGATGAGCGCGAGCCGACGCGGCGTGCCTTCGGTCTTGACGGCGACGCCCGCGCGCAGGTTCGCGCTCTCCAGCGCGTCGAGAAACTTCTTTTCTAGGTCGGCGAGAGCGCCCTCGACCATCCGGTCCGGAATCTCTTCGGTCCCGATCTCCAACAGGAACTCGCTCATGCGGCCTCCTGTGTCTCAGCGTGCTGCTTCATCCAAGCCTCAGCCACGCCGACCGCCAGCGTTCTCACCCGTTGAATTACGCCGACGCGCTCGGTGACGCTAATCGCGCCGCGCGCGTCGAGGATGTTGAACAGGTGCGAGCACTTCAAGGTCTGATCGTGCGCGGCCAGCAGCGGGAAGCGTGCCATCTCAGTAGCGTCCTCGATCGCGTTGAACTCGTCGATCAGCCGTTGCGCTTCGCCTTCGTGGAGGTCGAGTTCCTTCCAAATGAAGTCCACGTTCGCCTTCTCGAAGTTGTAGACCGAGTACTGGCGTTCGTCCTCAAAACGAACGTCGCGGTAGGTTCGATCTTCGTTCCAGTGGATGTCGTACACGCTGTCGACGTCTTGAATGAAAGCCGTCAACCGCTCCAGGCCGTAAGTCAGCTCGGCCGGGACGACCTCGAGGTCGATGCCGCCGCATTGTTGGAAGTAGGTGAACTGCGTGATCTCGAGACCGTCGAGCATAACCTGCCAGCCAACGCCCCAGGCGCCGAGCGTGGGCGCCTCCCAGTTGTCTTCTTCGAGCTTGATGTCGTGTTTGGTGAGGTCGATGCCGATCGCCTCAAGGCTCTTCATATAGAGCTCAATCACATCCTCGGGCGCCGGCTTGAGGATGACCTGCAGCTGCATGTGCTTGTAGAGCCGATTCGGGTTGTCGCCGTAGCGGCCGTCGGCGGGCCGGCGGCTCGGCTGCACGTAGCAGACGTTGTAGAGTTGGGGGCCGAGCACCCTTAGGAAGGTCTCGGGACACATCGTGCCGGCGCCGACCTCGACGTCGAGCGGCTCCTGAATCACGCAGCCTTTGGCGGCCCAATAGGCCTTCAGCTCGGAAACGATCTCTTGAAAGGTTTTCATCTCACGGCGGGGCGGTCTAGACAGAAGGCGCTACGCGGTCAAACGAGCGCAGCAGCGAAAGCGTGGTCAATCGGCGTTCAAGGTTAGCTTCGAGTCTTTGGAAGAGAAACTGCCTCAGATCGACGGCAGTCCCAGCGGACCATTCTCCATCGTCGAACGCCGGGAGCGGCAGACGCAACATCCGGGCAGCTAAAACACGTGAGTCCGCCGCCAATTTTCGCGCTTCGCGCCCGGCCGCCTCGGCCGAGAGCAAGCCCGGCTCCGACGGTTGATAGTACGCTGTCTCTCTGGGTTCGAGCTCACGGCCTGTCTCGATGCAAACATCGAGCGGCGGCATCCAACCGCCCAAACGCAGAGACCAAAGCGAAAAGTATGTCAGCGCGCGCCAGAGCTTCGCCGGGACGCCGTCCCCTCCCGGCGGGTTCGCACTCAGCTCGTTCCAAATCTCCTCGAGCATCATAATCAGCAATCGAAAGTATGCGTCGTTGGGCTCGTGCTCAGGCAACAAATACTCCGCGACCTCGGCGACGAAATCGAGCGCCACCGAGCTCGGGTAGTCGGTTCGCAACAGCAGCGGCGGACCGACCAACTCGCTGCGATCGATTCGAACCAACTCGACCGTCTGTTTCTGGAAGTAAGACAGCCGCGAGTGCGCCAGCCTTTCGAGACCCGACCCGAACCGGCTTTTCGGCCGTCGGACGCCTTTGGCGATTCCCCGAAGCTTTCCGCGATCACGCGCGAAAAAACTGACGATGAGATCCGCTTCTCGGTAAGGATAGGCGCGTAGAACAAGCGCCTCGCTTTCCCTGGCAGGCATCGGCGCCGCTACGCTGAGCGTACGCTTCAGGATAGCACGGCGGCTCCGGCGGCCCGCGCCGGGTCATTGTCAACGCTGCGGAATAAGCGGGGTATTATCGAGCACTACGTGATCCGGTCGGACAGGTTGTGCCGGGCGCACAAATGCTTCCGCCTAACCGCTGCCCCGGCATGCTTGTCCCGGCGAAACGGACTTGTCGGATGTGCTGCCGGCGCGAGGGTTGTTGGAAGCAACGCGACACGTGAAGAGCCATCCAAACGGAGCCTCAAGATCGCTTGGGAACTGGGCGGGTTGGCTCATTTCGGGAGATCCGCGGGAGTTGAGACGCTTCGATCTTGATTTGTGGAGATCGGACGACTTCGCTCGAGCAGCGCTCCACCGAGGTATGCGGCGGCGGCAGCGGCCACCGCTGTTAGGTAAGGATAGGGCCACTCGGCGAGATACCCGCCGTAGCAGTAGACCACCACGCCCGCAAGAAGGCTTGAGATCGCTGCGGCGGCGCCTCCAAAGCGAGTGAACAACGCGATCGGCGTCACAACAACTACGCCCGCGCTGGCGAACGCCGACGCCTGTTCGATCAGTTCGTATACACTGTCGAACCAATTCGCCAGAAAGTAGGAGACTACTCCAAAGCCCACCACAGACAGCCGATTCAGCCGCAGCCTTGCTCGGTCGGCCATCGGAGGCCGCATAGGAATGATGATGTTATGCGCCGCGAGCGACCCCGCAGTCAACAGAGCGCTGTCGACCGTGGAGAGGATCGCAGCGACCAGGGCCCCGGAAAACAGCGTCGCCCAGAGGGGCCCCAGCTGCGCGGCGGCGAGCGTGAGAAGAATCTGTTCAGAACTGTCGGCGGCCGCCATATCCATCGTCGATGCGGCCACGCCCAGCAGTGCGACCAGAGTCCCGAAGCCGAGAAACAGCAGGCCGCCCAGTAACGTACCTCGCTGCGCCACCGCTGCGTTTCGGGCCGCGGCCACGCGAGAAACGATCTCAGCCACGAACAGTGATCCAAGAACTGGCACGGCCCACAGCTCCAAGTTTTCCAAGACGGGCCGATTTGTATCGAGCAACGTCAAACGTTCGCGCGGCAGATCGCCCCAACTCAGTCCATCATCCGCACCGAAAACAGTCCATGCTAGAGCCACCACTCCGAGCGCGATCGTACCGCCCTGAATCAGGTCCGTTATGGCGTCGGCCTTCAAGCCTCCGAGCGTCGTGTAGGCGACAACCACGGCCGCTGCGAACGTCATCGCCGCGAAGACGTCGAATTCAGAGTTCGCCGCCAGTACTTGCCCCATAGCGCGTATCTGCGCCGCGGCCCACAGCAACGACATTGGGATTAGGAGGATCGCGAAGAGGCGTTCCGTGTTCGGACCGTAGCGCTGTCGATAAAGGTCCGCGAACGTCGAGAGCTTACGATTCCATAGCGCCCGCGCAAAGATCGCCCCAAGAATCAGCAGGCAAAGCGCGTACCCAAACGGGTCGCCTGAGGCGGCCGAGAGGCCGCCCTCGTAGGTGGCGGCCGCCGCCGCGACACAAGTCTCGGCGCCAAACCATGTCGCGAAGATTGAGAAGGTACACAGGACAGGGCCGAGGCTGCGGCCTGCTACGAGATAGTCATCCTCTCCTGAGATCCGCCTCGATACCAACCAGGCGATCACCAGTTGCAGCGCAACGTAACCCAAGATGACGGCGAAGGACGAACTCATTGAAGCCTATGAAAGCGCCGTCTTGGAGAAACTGTTCTCACCCAATGCGAGCCTGCCCTAGCGATCCGTAACCGGCTTCGATTCTCGCTACGGCGGCCCACGTTGCTAGCGGGGCCGTCTCAGCATGGGTGTGATGACGAGCGCCTCTCCAACTCTGATCTCCCCCACTACCTCGAAACCGTGGCGTTTGTACAACGAGACATTGCGTGGATTGGTCGACTCAAGGTAGGCCGACAGCCGCTCTCGATCGCACAGGGACGCGCCGTTTGTCATGAGCGCGTTCCCGATGCCCCTGTTCTGCGCGTTGGGGTCAACGCCAATGAAGGGGAGGTACCAATGGGGCTCGTTCGGGCGCACCTCGTCCATCTTCTCGAAGCCCACTCGTACATCATCGAGTCGCTCGGGATCCACGGTCTCCTGGAATAGCCTCTCGAGAGCCTCGGCGGCCGGGCTGATGCCTGGAGGCAACCAAAGCGCCGCGCCGCCGAAGTCGGCGCAAACGAAAGCGCTCCCGTGCTTGAAGCTTCCGACAGCATACTCGCGCGTAAGCGAAGACATTGCCTGCAGATAATCGTGCGGAGAAGGCCACAGGAAGCGCGCAAGCGGGTCAGTGATGAACGCTGAGACAATGCACGCGACCGCTTGCGGCATCTCGTCCGGCGCAGCAACGCGTGTTTGGAACGTCGAACCGGTCATCAGGATCTCTTCCTTCCACACGCATTGTACGCTCGGATCACCGCTCGCGCCCTGGGCCGTGAGCCACTGAGAATCGACAGTCGCGCTCGTGAAACCTTCTACGGACCCCTTTCCGGAACCGAAACCGAACTCGAAGTAGAAGTCATACGATCTTCGCTCGGAGGCCACCAGATTCCGCCCAAGGCACGGATAGCTTCGCGGCGAATCCTTTCGTGCTCGTCTCGAAGCGTCTCAAGACGGCCGACATGTTGGAGAAGCTGACGGTACTGGGTAGGTGATCGTCGAGAGGTGAATGGACATTGAGCTCATAGGATCAGCCTGCGCGCGATCTTCCGAGTCCCGAGCCTCTCGTTACCGAGCGGCATCCCTCACGACTCCAGCGGGCCGTGATATAGAAAATGAATAAGAAACCATGACGAAAAACCTCCTCGGCGCAACGACCGTTATCTTCGTGTTGCTTATCTGCATTGCCTGCTCGAATTCCGCAACGGATCGACCCGTTCCAATTGACAGTGTCGTCTCCGTTACTGGAGGTGAGGTGCGGAGCCGCGCCGTCGAAGGGAGCGCGGTTCGCGTCTGGGAAGGCATTCCCTACGCCGCGCCGCCGTTGGGACATCTGCGTTGGAAACCACCAGCGCCCGTAAAGCCTTGGGAGTCGGTCCGAGAGGTCCCGGCGCGCATTCCTCAGTGCCTGCAGGCCGTTTCGAGTGGGGGCTTTTTCGGGGGCCGCGACCCCGCCCCCCAAGACGAGGACTGTCTCTACTTGAATGTCTGGAGTGCGGCCCGGGCGGTCGATGAAGCACGCCCGGTGATGGTGTGGATCCACGGAGGGGGCCTGGTCTCCGGCGACGGTTCGCGCTACAACGGCGGAGTTCTGGCGGAAAAGGGTGCCGTCGTCGTAACGATCAATTACCGCCTCGGACCCTTCGGCTTCATATCCCACCCGGGTTTGAGCGCGGAGTCGCCGCATTCGGCTTCGGGCAACTACGGTTTCTTGGATCAGATAGCCGCGCTTGAGTGGGTGCGCGACAACATAAGAAACTTTGGGGGCGACTCCGGCCGCGTCACGATCTTCGGCGAGTCGTCGGGGTCGCTCTCCGCCAACGTCATGCAGGCTTCGCCACTCGCACGCGGGCTATTCCACGGCGCGATCGGCCAAAGCGGCGGGACGTTTCATCCTATGGCCTATCTACGAGAGACGAAGCCTTGGGCTGATTCCGGGGAAACCCGCGGCGTCGCTTTCGCTAAGGCGGCCGGCGTGGCGGGCGATAATGACGCCGAAATCGTGGCGGCGATGCGGACGATGTCGGCACAGCACATTTTTGATACATTCGCGTCAAACTCGAGTCTCGCTACTTCCTGGGTCCTCACTCAAGTTGACGGGTATGTGCTGCCGGCCGAGATCACCGAGATTTACTCCGAAGGGAAACAGACCGATGTTCCGGTGATGATCGGATCGAACGCGGACGAAGCTACGATTTTCGCGGACATGAGCCTCGACAGTTCGTTCGGCGTCAAGGACTATCGAGAATGGGCGGAGAACACGTACCCCGAACTTGCATCGGAAATCCAGAAGGTCTACCCCGCTCCAAACGACGACGCGGCTTGGCGAGCCTATGCCGACCTGATCGGTGATGAGTGGTTCACCTCCCACGCGCGCCAATGGGTCCGCGACATGGAAAAGGTATCTAGTCCCGCCTACCTATACCTGTTCTCCTACGCGCCTCCCATCGAGAAGCAATCTCGATACCGAGCCTTTCACGGAGCCGAGATCGGTTACGTTTTCGGAATGTTGGACCTTTTGGGGGCAACCCCGGGGCCGGCCGACAAAGCCCTGTCGGAGGTCATGTCCGACGCCTGGGTACGCTTTGCGGCAACGTCCGACCCGAACGGCCTCGGTCTCGATCGTTGGGAGCCATTCACTTCTTCCAACGAAGCCTACATGGAATTTGGCGAGACGGTTGCGAGCGGTGACTCTCTGCGTATGGAAAAGCTCGACCTGATTCGCCGCATTCATCAGGCGCAAAGGGCGAGCGGCAAGACTTCAATCGTCGCTCGGTAGAGTCTCCACCGTTTCACGACGCCGAGAACACCACCGAATCAGCGGGTGCTGCATGGACCGAACCTAAGAACTCGTTCGGGGGAGCCCCGAGCTTGCTGTGATCCTCTCACCGCGCTGCCACACTCCTTTGCTATCTTCCCAGCTACCGACACCGGTTGGCCAGGAGGATCCGACCGTGCGATTTCTCGTTAAAGTCACGATGCCCGTGGAGGCCGGCAACGCCGCAGCCAAGGACGGTTTTTCTGCTGTATCGAAGATCCTCGATCAAAGCCGGAAGCGGGCTTACTCCCTCGCCGAGGGCGGCAAACGCACTGGGTTGTTTTATCAACATGGAGGACCCATCGGAGCTACCTAAGATCTCTGAGCCCTGGGCCGGCGATGACGCCGGAGGACCTGCAGAAGGCCGTGCCCGCCGTCGCGCAGTTCGTCGAGCAGTTTGGGTAGTCCTGTACCTGAACCGACATCGAGGAATCGTCCCAGCGGGGGAGCTTCGTTTGATGATTCAGGCGGGCTAGCCTTGACGCCATGGCAGCGTCAACTCCCGCCTGGATCACGACACGTCCGAAGGTTGACGGCCTGGAGGGTCGAGCCGGAGCGGGCTAGTTATGTGAGCTGTGCGCTGTGCCGAACCCGACCGCCTCGCCGCTTGCGAATCCTTCCCCAGAGCTGTGACTGTAGCTGCTTCCGTATTCGAACTCGAACTCAAACGAACCTCGCTGGGATAGTTTCCCAAGCGCTTCCACCGCTTCTCGCTGTACCGAGGGCTCGGGATCCTCGGCGGACTGCGCGAGCAACGGGACGACCTCGTTGGGGATCGTCCGCAGCCCGCCTAATGCCTCTACGGCCTGGCGTCGAATCTTCGGGTCTTGGTGCGCCAGCGCTTTTCGGAAGGCGGGCAGGGCCGCTCGAGCCCCGGCCGCATCGGCTTGGCGCGCCAGTCGACCCAGACTTTCGATCGCCTCGCGCTGAACGTCGGCGTCGGAGTCGTCGAGCAACGGTGTCAGAGCTTCGACCGCCGCAGGATTCTTGAGGCGGCCGAGCGTCTTTGCACCTTCGCGCCGAATTCGAGGGTCCTCGGAGGAAAGGAGCGGGCGAAGCTGCCGAATCGCTTCCTCGGGCGACAGTTTGTCGTCGGCACGAATCAGGCGACTCAACGCCCCCGCGGCGGATCGTCTAACGCGCTCGTTCTCGTCGGAGAGCGCCGCGGAGAGAGCCTCGCGCGTGGCGTCGTCGGTCGCGCCTAGGCGCCCTAGCGACTCCGCCGCTTCCGCTCGGACGTCCGCGTCCGACGATCCCAACGCTTTGCGCAGAGCTGATGAGGCCGTTCGCATTGCTTCCGGAGAGAGTGGGACTCGTCGCTTGTTCCGCCTTTCGGTCCTCACTTTGACTTGGGCGAGTTGGGGCCGCACACGTTCCAGCTGCTCGCGGGCTTCTTCGAGTGCATCTTGCGCAATCTCTACCTCTACCTCGACCGAGGGATCGGGCTGCGGCCGCGGCGCGGGCTCAGCTTGCGCCAGCAGTACGGCGGAGGGCTCCGGGCTCACCGCGGGCCTCGGCGGCTTCGGAGGAGCGGGAGCCATCGGCGGCTCAAGGACCTCGACTGGGGATTGCGGAGAAACGGCGACGCTCGGCGGCGCGGGCGGGGCCGGCGGCGTCTCGGGCGCGGTCTGCGCAACCGACCGCACTGAAGCCGCGCCGAATGCCAACGCCAGAACCGCCGCGGCCGCCGCAGCGCGTCCCGTCAGCCGAGCTCTTGCGCGCGCCACGCCTCCGTCCAAGATGTACATCACTCTCCGATCGAGCGATGACGGACGCGCCATCGCCAAGGCCGCCCAGGACTGGGACCCGCGATTCCGAAACTCGTGCGCCGCCTCGACCAGGTGCCCGGCATAGCCGCTGGCCTTGGCGCCCGCCGCGAGCACCATGTCGTCGCAAGCGCAGTCGGCTTCGATGCGCATGCGCTTGATCGCAAGCCACACCATGGGATGAAACCAAAGGACGGCGCCTAGGGCGCGGGCCAGGGTCTGCAAAAGCCAATCGCCTCGCTTGATGTGTGCTAATTCGTGAAGCAGCGTCATTTCCTGTCTCTCCTTCGACCAAAGATGAAAATTTGAGGGCAGCAACACCGACGGACGTCTCCAACCCCACGTCATCGGCATAACGCGGCCGCCTGCCGCCAGGATGCGAACCGGCGTCTCGATGCCTAGCTGTAGCGCCAGTTCCTTCGCGGGACCGTCTTCCCGCTCGGCCGGCAGCGAAGCGGCGCGCCGCAGCAGAAAGTTCCCAAAGGCGAGACGTCCGCCGAACCAGCAAACGCCCGCCAACCAAAGCGCGCCGAGCATCGCTGCGGGCGGTATGCGATCGGCGGCGCGGGGCGCGGGGGCCTGTTTGAACGACGCGGCAAGAGTCTCCACTGCCGGCGCCGGCGCTTCAAGGGGCGGCTCCGCTTCCCACACCAGCTCCTGTGACCACCGCGCCGGATGGGGCGTCGTGGCCTCTTGCATACGCGGCCTCTCGATGCGGATCGGCGGAGCGAGCTCGGATATTAGCGGCAGGAAAACAACCGCGGCCAGCGAGACCGTCCAAAGAAAATGACGCAGCGCCGCCGCCTGCCGCTGCAGCGCGAACGACAACAGGTAGCTCGCTCCAAGCAGCACGCCGGCGCGAAGCGATAGCTCCGTGCTCCATTCGATCCACTGCCAGTCCGGCATTTCAGCGACCCTCCTTCTTGGCTTCTTCAATGCGCTGACGCAGATTGCTGAGTTCTTCGTCGGAAAGCTCTGCGGTTGAAACATCGAGCAGCGTCTCGACTGCCTGTAAGACTGAGCCTTCGAAGAACGTCTCGAGCAGCCGGCGAGCGGCCATGCGTTTCGCGGTGCGCACTGGAATCCTTGGACGATAGACGTAGCGCGACCCCTCTTCGTCGTGCTCGATACAGCGTTTTTCTTCTAGAATTCGCAAGAGAGCGCGCACGGTCGAGTAGCTTGGAGGCTCCGACATCTCGGCTCGCACCTCGGCGGCGGTCGCCTTGCGTGTGCGGTAGAGCACGTCCATGATCTGACGCTCGCGGCGGCTGAGGCCTTCCAACGGATTTTTGGGTTTCGCCATCGTTTCGTCGGTGCTAATAAATTAGCAATGTGCTAGAAATTTAGCACCCACGATTGGGCCTGTCAAGTTCTTCGCCAAATTCTGCGGGGCGCACGACGTGGAGATACGCGAGTTCAGAGCGTCTACGCGCAAGCCGAATCGCCGCTCGGAGGCGGTGAGACGGTTGGAGAACGCTAGTCTGGCCGCTGACGCGCCTTGATGGGTAGATGAACCCCTCCTGGTCGCCGAAGAGGCGGTCCTGCGGCACTAGTCAAGCGGCGATTCTGGAGGGTAAGAAAAGGACGCGCCCTTACCTCTTCGGGCATCGGGCGCGTCCATGTGTGGAGAGCGAAATCTGCGCAGCCTTGTCAGAACGTAATCGTGACGTCTTGGATGCCGCCGATCGACTCCAAGATGATGGCGAAAGTGCCGTTTGTCAGTGAGCCCACGGCGTAGGCCGTGTAGGTAAGGCCCGCTCGCAGTTGGCCGATCCGGCTGTAGATAGAAGTGTTCGTTCCAGCCGGCAAGATGCTGATCTGTGCCTGTGTCGCAGGGAGTTCCGCCGCAGCTTGGTTCATGCCTGGGATGTTCGCCACGCCGGGGACCCAGAGCAGCGGGGTGGAACTAAATCGCCCAGGAACAAGAATGTCGACCACCGGGGCGTTCGCGACGTGGTGAGCAATCAGCCTCACGTTGCCAACGATCGGGGCTGAAGTGTCGTTGACGAACTTGCTAGCCGTCGGAGCTCCTCCGTCGGTTAGGTGCGCGACAATGGAGGCGTTTTCGCCAGCCGCGAACGGTACATCGGCTGCAATAACGGCGTCGCCGCTGCAGGGCTCCAAGCTGTTGGCAAGGCTGACCTTAACGTTGTAGGTTCCCCCAGGGATAGAGAACGGACCGGCGATCTCTCCAAAGTTGAAGCCTGAAAGCAGGCAAACGGCGTCGTTTACCAACACGTCTACGGGCAGCGCAGGATCGAGGTCTGGGCTGACGTCCGGACCTGGGATGCCGTGGACTACGCGAATGGACGCGTTCTGTGCTGAGAGAGTAAACGGCATGGTCGCGAGAGCCGCTATCGCCAGAATCTTGGCTGCGGAAGATACTCTGTTGCTTACGGTGCGGAAGAACATGGGACTTTGTTACCTCTTTTCGTTTTTGGAAGGTTGTTGATGCTAGCGCTCGACGCGCTGGTTAATCGCTGAGTTCGCCCAGGTTGCTCGGCAGAAGAACGGCGTCGATGACGTGAATTACGCCGTTACTGGCCGCGATGTCCGTCTTGACGACATGTGCGCCGTCGACCATGACCTTTCCCTGCTCGATGCTGATCTTGGCCTTCTCGCCGTTGAGAGTCTTGGCTGCGTTGAGCTTGACGACTTCTGACGCCATCACCTTGCCGGCAACGACGTGGTAGGTCAGGACAGCCTTCAGCTGCTCCTTGTTTTCGGGTTCGAGCAAAGCAGCCAGAGTGGCTGCAGGGACCTTGGCGAAAGCTTCATCGGTCGGAGCGAACATCGTCAGCGGACCTTCACCCTTGAGCGCGTCGGCTAAATCGGCGGCCTGAACGGCCTTGACAAGAGTGCTGAAGGATCCCGCATCGATCGCGGTGTCGACAATGTCCTTGGCGTGATGCTCGGCGCGGGCCGTGCCGGAAGCCAGCGAAAACGCTGCGAGTGCGAGCGTGATAACGAATCGTTTCATCGAGATTCTCCTAAGCCGTGCTGGGCGGTGATGACCGCCGATACTCTAGTTGTACAGGTTTTGTATGATCATGTCAAGACGTTTTTGTTTCTGTGTTAAATAACTGTATATTATTGATTGTAATATGTTTATATTCTATTCTTGAGCTCGGAGGCAGCCTCGTCAAGATTTCTTGAGCGGTATTTTTATTGACAAAACATATACATATCCGATAGGTTGAGATTGGTGGCGGCTTTGGCAATCAACACGGTCAACCTAGCGGCGGTTCACTCGAGCTCGCGTTCAGCCGGACGGTCTCAGCTCAGCGGGACCCCTGGGCGTCGCTTTAGCTTCGGGCTGCCGAGCGCTACGCGGACGGATCCTGAGCGGACTTGGGCGCTCGCTGACTCGCCCTCGGCTGCACGAGTCGGTTCAGGAGGAGGTAACAACTAGTGCGAAAAATTCGAGTGGCGGGAGCTCCGTCTATGCGCCGCGCCCTGTTCCTGGCGCTGATCTCAGTTCTGGTGGTCGCCGCCGCGCGAACCGAAACCCCGGACGCTGCCTCGTTCCCCACTCTTGGAGGAACTAACCTTGAAAAGCAGGACATTGCCCTGCCCACTGAACTTCCGGGCAAGGCGAACTTGATCATCTTCGGTTTCGTCCAAGACCACCAAGAAGACATCAACACCTGGATTCCGCGTTGCGAGGAACTGGAACGTGAAGTTGCCGGGTTCCGGTTCTTCGAAGTTCCATTCCTTGCGGGACAGTACCGTCTGATCCGCTTCTGGATCGACGGCGGTATGCGCCGCGGGATTCCCGATCGGGCAGCCAGGGAACGCACCATCACCGTCTACGGGGGCCGAAGCGCGGCCATGCGGCAGCTCGGCATTACTGATCTAGGCAAGATCTACGCTTTCTTGATCAGGCCTAGCGGAGAAGTCTTATGGCGTTCCGAAGGGCGCTGGTCGCAAGAGAAAGATACGGCGCTGCGCGCGGCCTTGAAGCGCGACCTCTAGGGACACCCTATGAATCTAGAAGCCGATTGCAGGGCCCATCGTCCTGCCGTGAGAATCTCGGCCACCGACTTGAAACAGGATCTAGAAGGGTAACGCGGTGAAATCTCTCATCATATTTTCCTTGTCGCTAGCGTTGCTTGACGCCGCCGACGTCAGCGACAAAGATCCGAGCGGACAGCCCGTGGAGAGTACAGTGGCTGAAGCGGTAAGTTCGCCGGATCCAGCAGCGCTGTTGTATCAGCCGATCACTCGGCAGGAGCGTCTAGATAGTTACATCGAGGAGGCGTTCGCCAGTCCCGGGGCCGTTTTCCGGAGCGCGGGTCGAGCTCTAGGCACCCACATGGGAGATAGCCCCCCCGAGTGGGGACAGGGCGCCGAGGGCTATGCTCGCCGGCTAGGATCGAGTTTCCTTTCATTCACGATCCAGACCTCGGTCGAAGCCGGCGGAGCGGCGCTTCTGGGCCAGGATCCTAGGTATTCCCCGTGCCGATGCAGGGGGTTCTTCAAACGGCTTGGATGGGGGCTGGCGTCCAACTTCGTTACATACAACAACGAGGGGAAACTGCGGCCCGCCTATGCGCGCATGGGAGCGCGGTACGCTTCCTCCTTTGCCGAGCTGACTTGGTATCCAAAGCGCTACTCCTGGAAAGACGGCCTCCGCGGGGGCAATCAGCAGTTCTTCTTCGGCGGCTTCAACGTCCTTCGCGAGTTTTGGCCTGAGATTCGTCGAATCGTTCCCGGCGCCAAGCGCTAGATCCATTCCGCTCACCGTTTCGCCCTCGAATGAAGGGATCATCACCAACTTCACAAGGAGAAATCATGTACTTCGCAGGCGGTGCAAATGGACAGAGTACACAACTTCACGTGGTTGCATTTTTGCCGCCGTTTCACTTGGCGATGACTTCTGAGACGACGCGCATCAGATGATGCAGAGCGCGGCTCTCGCTTCACCACGAGCCACTCGTCTTAGGCGAACGTCGTCAAGTAATCTATGATGTCCGCGTAAGTTCCTACGTTGAAGGGCCGGAGAGCGGGAGGTGGTACGCTAGATGCCCAGCCCTCAGGAAGATGCTCCATTCCAAAAGCCCCGATGTCAGGAAGAACGACCAGCCAGTCCGAACGCACCAAAGACCAGCTGGCTCTTCGAGAGAGCGCCCTCGCCGCAACTGCGGAGGGCGTCACGATATCAGATCCGCATCTGCCCGATAACCCTATCATCTATGCCAATGCGGGCTTCGAGCGACTGACCGGCTATTCGGTGCAAGACGTGGTTGGGCGTAATTGTCGTTTTCTGCAGGGACCCAGCACCGACGCTTCCTCTGTGGCCCAAATTCGCGAGGCCATCCAGCAAGAACGGGCGTGTACCGTACAGCTTCTCAACTATCGCAAAGACGCCACGCCGTTTTGGAATCGGCTTTCGATCACTCCGTTGCGAGATGCGGCGGGCGAAGTGACTCACTTTGTAGGAGTGCAGTCCGACATTACGGATCAGAAGCATGCTGAAGAAGCACTGCTCCAGGCTAACAAGCAGCTGGAAACGGTCAATGAGCGCATGGCGCGAGACCTCGAAGCGGCAGCCGATATTCAGCGTTCTCTCCTGCCAAGCTCCGCGCCGGACGTTCCTGGAGCTACGCTTTCTTGGTCCTTCCGGCCCTGCGATGAGCTCGCCGGGGATATCCTCAACATCTGTCCTTTGGATCCGGGCCATGTAGCGCTTTACGCCATCGATGTCTCCGGCCATGGCGTCGCGGCTGCTTTGTTCGCTGTGACGCTGAGCCGCTTACTCTCCACGATGCCCGGTGAGTCCAGCCTGTATACGCAGTCCGACGCAGAACCCTCTGGGCGCTGCATTACGAAACCGAGCGAAGTAGCTCAAAGGCTGAATCGACAGTTTCCGTTCGATCCCCGAACCCGCCAGTACTTCACGATGATCTACGGAATACTCGATGTGGAGACGCACGAGTTCCGCTACGTGTCGGCAGGCCAATCAGGGCCGCTGCTTGTGCGAGAGCAAGGCGAGCCGGTAGATCTCACATCGAACGGCTTCCCTATCGGGCTTGTATCAACCGCGGACTACCAAGAGCGCGTTGTGCAATTGGCGCCCGGTGATCGACTTTATCTGATTACGGACGGCATGACCGAGGTTGAGAATCAGCGCGGCCAGGAATTCGGCATGGAGCGCTTCCTCGAGGCGCTGGACAGGACGCGAAGTCTTCCGCTGGATGAGGCCAACCAGGAGCTCATGCGCCAAGTGGAGGGCTGGAGCGGGAGTGTCGGCATGGCGGATGACGCATCAATTCTCGCCTGCCAGATCAATTCCGCCGGATCTTGACCGTCGCGGTCAGCTAGCGTCCCTGGTCGAAGGCAGCACAAGAAGTCCTCTCAGGCTAGCAATCCTCCGTGGAACACTCTCCACTTCCGGCCCCAGGACAGATCCTAGTCAGGCCCAGTCAGATGCTGCTCGAGACCGGTGGAGCCTTTCTCCGCCGACCACAAGACCAAACCGGCCCTAGTCACCTCCTCGTCCTGCATCGGCACGCCCAGGCCGCCGACGACTACACGGAAGTCGCGCAGCCCCTCCGTCGCTACAAGGGCCTCTCGATGCTTGCGGTACGTCTGATCGAGAGTAACCGAGAGCAATACCGCCCGCGGATGAATCCTACGGCACGCGGCCACGAGATCGTGGAACGGAAGCGCCGCGCCGAGGTAAACGATGTCCCATTTCTTGCGGAGCAGGCCGTAGATCAGAATCAGCAGACCGAGTTCGTGACGCTCCTCGGGGAAGCAGGCGCAAACCAAGATGCGATCCGAGGGCTGAAGCGAGGAAGCTGACTCGATCAGCTTGCGGAGTCTATGAGAAAAGGCCTCGCTGGCCAGGTGCTCACTCGCCACGTCGCAGCGGCCGGCCACCCAGAGATCGCCAATCTCCTTTGCGGCGGGCTGAATTACTTGTTCAATCGCAATGTTGGGCGACACAATCGCGAAGACCTGGTCGAGACTGCGGTCGAGCCGCGCTTTGTCTGTCTCTAGCGCCGCCCGGACGATGGTTTCGCGAAGCGAAGCAAGTCCGTTGCCGGCGGCAGGCTCCGGAGCAATATAGCGCGGGGCCGTCAGCGGAGACTGCAGTTCGCGGCTCGACTCGAGCAGGGCGTCGCGCCCGATGGCGGCGATCTCGCCGATGGCGCGGCCCTCGCCGATCAATGACCGGACCCGGCGCAACACTCGAATGTCATCGTCCGTGTAGAAGCGATGGCCGCCCTCGCTTCGTTGGGGAACGAGCAGCCCGTGGCGGCGCTCCCAAGCGCGCAGCAGGCCGGGAGCAAAACCGGTCAGACGACTGACCGTGTTCATTTTGTAGCTGCCCTGTTTGTTCAACCTTTTTCCCCCACCCATCCTACAGTCTCGAGCCGCGAAGTTTCTTCCCGCTCTCGCACCGGCTCAAGAAGGTAGTGCGAAACAAACCACTCCTCTCCTCCAGAGAAGCCCCACAGCTCCGCGCAAGCCATAAAGAACACTCGCCAACGCATCATCCATTTCTGCGCCTCGCCCGGGCCGTGAGCGTTTTCCAGAGTGGCGAGCGCTCGGGACCGGTCGGCATCGAGGTTCCTCAGCCACGCGTTGGCCGTATTCTTATAGTGCCTACCGCTCCAACGCTTCTGCCAAGTCGTTCGCATGTGTCCCTGGAAGCGGGACAACAGGTCTTCGCTGGGCATGATTCCGCCGCTAAAGAAGTGCCTCCCCAGCCAGTTTCCCGGACCCTCGGTCTCAAACGCGTAAGCGTACTTGCGGTGACAGAATATGTGGACGAACAATTTACCGCCGGGCTTGAGCCAGCCGGCGATTCGTTCGAGCAAGAGATCGTAGTTCCTCATGTGCTCGAACATTTCGACCGAAATGACGCGATCGAACTGCTTGGCGATCGAAAAGTCATTCATGTCTGCGGTGACGACGCGAAGGTTGTTGAACCCTCGGCGGCAGGCCTCACTTTCGATGAATCCTCGCTGCGAGGCCGAGTTCGAAACGGCTGTGATCTTCGCCGAGGGATACTCTTCGGCCATCCAAAGCGAGAGCGAGCCCCAGCCGCAGCCGAGTTCGAGGATGTCCATGCCGTCCTCGATTTCCGCTGAGCCGCAGGTTTCCTCCAAGGCCGCTTCCTCCGCGGCGTCGAGGTCGGATATGCCTTCGTCGAAGAGACAGCAACTGTACTTCCGTCTTCGGCCGAGCGCGATCGCAAAGAACTCGGGCGGCACTTCGTAGTGCTGCTCATTGGCTTTCCAAGGCAGCGGCGCAATCGAGCCGGCCCGCATCCGCTCGGCGAGATCTCCTGAGCTCGTCCCCGCCGCCTCTTCTTCGCGAATGCGCGCTGCGCAGAGCCGACGAATTCCGAAACGAATTAGGGCGTCGGGGATGAGACCGCGCTCGGTCCAGTTTAGAGCGGTGCTCAGCAAGAAGCTCATGTCGTCGCCCCATTCGCTTTGGCCGGAGGCCATGGAAAGAAGACGCTGGTGGTGCGCTGGTATTGGCGGTAGGCTTCTCCCCGGCTCGCTAGGGCGTTCCGCTCGGTCGGCGGTATGCCCGTCACCTTGAAAAGGAAGAGAAGCATGGCCACTGGACCGATCAGCGTCAGCCAGCCAAAGGGCGCGTGCCAGCCGATCGCCACGTAAGCCCACCAGTGAAGCCACTCGAAGAAGTAGTTGGGATGCCGAGAGTAGCGCCACAACCCGGCGCTGCAGACCCTGCCTTTGCTCGCGGGATTGGTACGAAACCTGTGCAGTTGGCGATCGGCGATCAGCTCACCCAGGATCGACGTGGCCCAGATCACGACTCCGACGGCGTCCAGAACTCCGAGCGGAGACTCCGTGTTGCGGCTTGCGATCAGCATCGGCGCCGCGAACAATAGGGCCCAGCTCGCCTGAATCTGAAAGAACCAGAACAAATACTTCTGCGCGTCGTCGCCCCATGCCTGGCGCAGTCTGCGGTAACGGCCGTCTTCGGGCATGCGAGTCACCCGAATCAACAAATAGCCGGCCAGTCGAAGAGCCCAGATCGAGGCCAGCGCGGCGATCAGCAACCGGCGCGCGAAGTATCCACCTATGGAGAAGGCGAAGAAGATCGAGAGCACGCCGATTAAAGCGGCCCAGACGACATCGACGATACCGGCGTCGTTCGTCCGGCGCTGGATTGCCCAGATGAGAACCATTACGAGGCCCGCGCCGAGCCAGCCGTACCCGAGTAGAATCCAGGGGCTCACGCCGCCTCCTCCCGAAGGCTGTCAGCCGCTAGAAGCTTGCGGTCGACGGCGAACAGCAAGGGCATGGCGAGAGCCCACTCGACAGCGACACAAGCAATGGACCACGACGACGGCAGCGAGAGAGCGCCGAGCGACGCGCCGGCAATGTAGGCAAGCGGTCCGCCCAGCGCTCCAGCAGCGGCCGCGGCGGCTAGGCTCTCTCGAAGCAAGACTGGGAAGACGCGAAGCGCTGCGGCGAGATTGACCCATAGCGCCGTCATCCAAGCCGAGGAGGGCCAACCTAGCACGGACTGCGAGGGGAACTCCAGCAAGCCCACGAGCACAAGCAGGCTGTCGGCGACGTACCCAAATAGGCCAGCCGTCGCCAAAAGGAGAATCATCCTCGGCACGCTCGACGAACTGAATACGCCGGAGGCGGCGACTGCAGCTACGACTACGATGCCGAGCGCGGGATGGCCGGCGGCCGCTCCGCAGACGCAGGCAAACCAGCCCGCCTGCATCAGAATAAGGGCGACGACTCGCTGCTTCATGCGGCCGTCGTCGACCTCTTGCCTAGCGCCGAGTCGAACATCGGCGCAATCGGCTCACGCCGATTACGCGGTTTCGCCAGCACCAATTGCGCGTTGCCTACGTGACGCTCCAAGAAGCCCGCTTCGCAATAGCAGAGGTAGTACTCCCACAACCGAATGAATTCCTCGGAATAGCCGAGCTCTCTCACTCGATGCAGATTCGCCAAAAAGCGCCTCCGCCACTCAAGCAAGGTTCGTGCGTAGTGCGGAGCGATGTCCTCGAAATGAATAGGCTGCATGTCTGAGCGCTCGGCCGCCGCCCGGAACATAGCGCTCACCGAGGTGAGGCAACTGCCCGGAAAAACGAATCGCTGGATGAAGTCGACGCCGCGACGGTATTGCTCGTAGCGGCGATCGGTCACCGTGATCCCTTGCAGGGCGAACAGACCGTCGGGCTTGAGTAGGCTGCTGACTTTCGCGAAATAGTCTCCTAGGAACTCGTGACCGACCGCCTCGATCATCTCAATCGACACAGCCTTGTCGTAAAGGCCCTCTAGATCCCGATAGTCCCTAAGCAGAATCTCAACACGATTCTCGAGGCCTTGTCGGCGGACGCGGTCGACGGCCCAGGAGTATTGCTCTTTCGAGATGGTAGTGGAGGTCACTCGACAGCCATAGCGACCCGCCGCGTGAATAGCCCACCCGCCCCAACCGGTTCCGATTTCGAGCACGTGATCATCGGGGCGCAGGTCCAGCTTCTGACACATGCGGTCGAGCTTCGCGATGGAAGCCTCTTCGAGAGTCGACGATTCTTCCTCGAAGATCCCGCACGAATAGGTCATCGTTTCGTCCAGAAACAATTGGTAGAAGTCGTTTCCGAGATCGTAATGGGCTCCGATGTTCCGAGCCGAGCCTGAGCGCGTGTTCCGGTGCAGCCAATGAAACAGCTTGGCCGCTGTCGCCGGCAGCCGCGCCCAGCCCTTTTCCATGCCGTCGGAGAGGTTCAGGTTGCGAGCGAAGATCCGGCAGAGCGTGGTGAGATCGCTGCACGACCAACGGCCGCGGATGTAGCTCTCGGCCGCGCCTAGGCTGCCTCCGAATACAACATCCCTGTAGAAACGTCGGTCGTGCACGGTTACGGCAGCACTGAGGCTGGGCGCGCCTCGGCCGCCGTAGCTCTCGGTGCGCTCTCCATCCGCCAGAGTGATCCGACCTTCCCTCAGGGAGGCGAGCTGACCACCGAGAGCCTGCGCCATCAGGCCGTCCGACGAGCGCCCGGCATCTCGCGCCGATCGCCGGCTGCCCGCCTTCGGTTTGGGCTCGATCGAATACTTCATGCGCTGTGGGGCTCACGCGCCGACGAATGATTGGGGTGCTCATGGAAGGGACAACCCTTCCAATAGAGCTTCAGGGCCTGCCAGTAGATTGCGGCGACGACCTTGAGCGTCATGAACGGAAAGAGCATCAGCGCCCTGGCCAGGTTCCAACCCGTGATCGGCCGCCGGGTCAGGGCCATGCCGGCATCAAAGAGCTTCTCGCCGTCTTCGGAGCTCGCCATGTGAACTGTGAGCTTTCCGTCCGGCTGACTGAAGCTCCAGCGATAGCGCTGTTTCATCGCCATGAACGGCGAGACGTGGAACTGCTTCGCGAACGAGAAGCAATGCCTGACTGCGGAATCGTTCCCGGGCTCCAACACGTAGCAGTGACGCTCGCCCCACGGCGTGTTGTGTACTTCGGCCACGATCGCCCGCAGTTCGAGACCGTCCGGAGCGTAGCAGTAGTAGAAGCTGACAGGATTCATCACGTAGCCGAAATAGCGCAGGTGCGTTAGCAGCCGGATAGGCCCGTCGGCTCGAATCCCTGTTGCGAATCTAACGAGATCGGCGACCTCGGCCTTCAGCGGTTTTGCGGGATCACCGAGATGGTCGTCTCGGCGAAACCAGGCTAGCGACGGCGCACGAGTCGACCAAAACAAGCGGCGCCCGAACACGGTGTCGAGCTCGTCGAGATCAAGCATGACTTGAAACATCGAGTAGCGAAAAGCGTGCGAGACCGGACGGGCGCGCCGGTGGGTGACGGTCCCCTCATAGAGGCAACTGCGAAGGCCGCTCACGACAAAACCTCGCCGTAGGCGGCCCCGACGGCTAGAGCGGTGCGCACCCCGTCTTCATGGAAGCCGTAACCCCAGTAGGCTCCGCAGAAAGATGTGCGGTTGTTGCGAATCACTTCGCCGTGCCGCTGCTGGGCGGCAGAGCGGCTCGACGTGAAAACGGGATGCTCGTAGGAGTAGCGCCCGAGGACCCGTTCCGGCGCGATCGAGTCGGTCTCGTTGAGGGTCACGTTAAACACGCTGCTCGAGCGCAGGCTCTGCAGGATGTTCATGTTGTAGGTGACCGAAACCGAATCCCGATCGTGTTCGGGCACGTGGTAGTTCCAACTCGCCCAAGCTTTACGGCGTTTCGGGAGCACGCTCGGGTCGGTGTGCAAGACAGCGGCGTTTGCTTGATAGGGGAAGGCTTGAAGCAACGTCCGTTCCTGGGGCGAGCTGTCCGCTCGGAGCATGCGCAGGGCTTGATCGCTGTGACAGGAGAAAACAACTTCATCGAAACTTTCGCTTCCTCCCTGGTACGCAACCTGCACGCCGTCCGGGCGGCGCTCGACTGCGTGCACCGGGCACTGGAGGCGGACGCGATCTCGGAACGGGGCGGTGAGTTTCTCGACGTACTTCCACGAACCGCCCCGAACGACGCGCCAAGTCGGCCGGCCGTTCGCCTGCAGCATGGAGTGGTTTGCCAGGAACTCGACGACGAAACGAATCGGAAATCGCCGGAAGATGCGGGCCGGACTCGACCAGAGCGACGCGCCGAGAGGGATCAGGTATTGCTCGGCGAACTCGTTGCTGTACCCGTGTTGCTCGACGAACTGCCGAACCGTCATGTCGTCGGCCATACCCAACACCGTTTCTTCCGCCTCGCGGTTGAACCGAAGGATGTCGCGAACCATGCGGTGGAAGCTTGGCTTCAGCAGATTCGAGCGCTGCACGAATAGACGATTGATCGATGTGCCGTTGTACTCCAAACCCGAGCGGTCTGATCGCACGCTGAAGCTCATCGAGGTCGGCTGGCTCGGGACGCCCAGCAGGGCAAGCAGCCGCGTGAAGTTCGGGTAGTTTCGCTCATTGAACACGATGAATCCGGTGTCCACGGCGTGCTCTTCGTCTTCCGTCTTCACTGGAACCGTGTGCGTATGGCCGCCGATGTAGTCGTTGGCCTCGAAGACCGCTACTTCATGTCGGCGCGACAGCAGATATGCCGCGGTCAACCCGCTGATACCCGAACCGATGACAGCGATGCGCATCAGAGTCGGTTCCTTACCAGCGCCGCGTCGGGGACGCCCCGCAGATCCCAAATCAGTCCCAGCGCCTGCAACAAACGCAAGCCGTAGTAGGTGACGTCGATCTCCCACCAATAGAAGCCCTGCCGCGCCGAGCCAGGGTAGTGGTGGTGGTTGTTGTGCCAGCCCTCACCAAGGGTGAGTAGCGCGATCCAAAGGTTGTTGCGGCTGTCGTCTCTGGTGAGAAACCGTTTCGAGCCCCAGCCATGAGCCAGAGAGTTCACCGTGAACGTGGCATGGTGCAGCGCGATCGTTGAGACAAAGAATCCCCACACGAGCAATTGCATGCCGCTCGTGCCAAGCTCTGGGGCAAACCTCTGCAGCCATGCTCCGATGACAAACAGCGCCGCCGCCAGCATGACCCCGGGCAGCCAATCGAAACGGTTCAGGAATATTAGTTCGGGAAACTTGACCCAATCCTTCACGTACTCGGTTCTGGTCGGAAAACTGGCTTTCGTCATGAACCAGCCGACGTGGCTCTTCCAGAAACCCAAGTGCGTCGGTGAGTGCGGATCGTCGGCCTTGTCTGAGTGCTTATGGTGATGCACATGATGCGCGGCCCACCAGATCGGATCACGCTGAACAGCCAGACAGCCCGTGGCCGCCATCATGCACTGAAATACACGTGACGTGCGAAACGTTCGATGCGAAAAGTAGCGGTGGTAGAACCCTGTAACCGCGAACATCCGCAAGGCATAGAGCACGACCGCGACGAGCAACGCCGTCCTGCTGAATCCGACGAAAAAGACGCCGGCGCAGGCTACGTGCATGCCAACGAAGGGCACGCAACGCATCCAGTCGATGCGATCGGCGTCGTGCCTGGCGACGTAGTCGTCTTGGACGTGATTGTCGAGCCAGCGAGTGAAGGAGCCAATCGAACGTTCCGGCGTGGGTAAGGCAGCGCGGCGATTCATGGCGACACGAAGCTTCGGAGCATCAGTTGCTTGGGGTGAGGATCAAGGTAGGTTTGCGCTGCAACGTAACCATGATCAAAACGCTTCGCGAAACTCTTCAGCAGCGCAAGCGGCACGGCCAGAGGTATGAGCCCGCCGCGATAGTCGCGGCCCAGGAGGCAGGCCGAAACGCCGATCGGGATCTTCGTCGAGCCGGCTTCAATATCCATACAATAAAGATACAATAGCTTGACAGCGAACGCAAGTCTTGATATAACAATTTTGAAATATGAACAAGAAGCGGCTAGAGGAGGCGGGGCATGAAGGCGGTTGTGACGGGAGCTACGGGGTTCATAGGACAGGAGTTGTGCGCCGAGCTGGAGAATCCCGCCATCATGACCAGGCGCCCACAGAGCGTCCCAGCCGCACTATCAGGCGCTCGAGCGTTTAGCTGGGATCCCATGTTCGGCCCGCCTTCGGCCGAGGCCTTTGAGGGCGCTGACACGGTCTTCCACCTGGCTGGGGAGCCAGTGGCCGAGGGGCGCTGGACGGCGGCGAAGAAGGAGGCCATCCGCCAGAGCCGAATCATCGGGACCCGCAATCTCGTCGAAGGCCTGGCACCTCTGGAGCGGAAACCGAGAGTGCTGGTCTGCGCCTCAGCAGTGGGCTACTACGGCACGCGGGAAGACGACATCGTCACGGAAGCGTCGCAGCCTGGTCAGGGATTTCTGGCCGATGTCTGCCGCGATTGGGAGGCCGAGGCAGCCAGGGCCGAAGAGCATGACATCCGCGCTGTCTCAATTCGGATTGGGCTCGTCCTGGGAAAACGCGGGGGAGCGTTGCAGAAGATTCTGCCTATCTTCAGACTCTGCGCCGGCGGCCCGTTGGGCAACGGAAAGCAGTGGATGGCCTGGGTGCACGTGGAGGACTTGGTGGAACTGATTCTGCACGCTGCGCGAAACGATCAGATGCGGGGCGTTTTCAACGGCGTGGCTCCGAATCCGGTAACGAACACGGTGTTCACCAGGGCCTTGGCGAACGCCGTACACCGGCCGGCGATCTTTCCCGCGCCCGCGTTCGCCTTGAAGTTGGCCTTGGGTCAGTTCGCTGAGGTTCTACTCGCCTCGCAAAGAGTCCTGCCTGAGGCAGTCGAGCGAACGGGCTTCCGCTACAAGTATCCAGGGATTGACGCAGCGCTCGCCGAATGCGTGAGCTAAGGAGGCGACATGAAGATCCATGAGCTACGGAAACAGGTCTTGCTGCCTAAGCCGATCGAGGAAGTTTTCTCGTTCTTTGCCGACGCCCACAACCTGCAGACGCTGACGCCGCCCTGGCTCAAGTTCCGCGTACTCACGCCCAAGCCGATCGTGATGGCTGTCGGTACGAAGATCGACTACAAGCTGAGAGTTCGCGGAATACCGCTGAGCTGGCGCAGCGAGATCACGGCTTGGGAGCCTCCCTTCCGCTTTCAAGATGAGCAGTTGCGCGGCCCTTACCGGCGCTGGATTCATGAGCACACATTCCAAGAGGTTGACGGCGGGACATTGGCCGGCGACTACGTTCAATACGCCGTCCCGGGCGGCGCTTTAGCGCACTGGCTCGTAGTGAAGCAAGATGTCGAGAAGATCTTCGGGTTCCGCGCCGAGCAAATGCAGTCTCTCTTTGGCGTCGCCGCTGAAACCCGCGATCTCGCTCCGGTCCTGAGCGGCCGGTGAACGTCACAATCGTATGGCTACGGCGTGACCTGCGCATGGATGACAACCTGGCGCTGAACGCGGCGGCGCAGCGGGGGGCGGTCGTACCGGTCTTCGTGTGGACGCCTGAGGAAGAGGGCTGCTGGCCTTTGGGCGGGGCGTCGAAGTGGTGGCTGCACGAGTCGGTTCGGTGTCTAAAAGACGGTTTGGCGGGCAAGGGCGCGACGCTTGTCTTGCGCCGAGGTCCTTCGCTCGATCAGCTTCGCCAGCTTGTTCGGGAGACGGGAGCGTCCGCCGTTTACTGGAATCGTCGTTATGAGTCGGCTGCGGTCGAGCGTGACATGCGCATCAAGCAAGCCCTGACTAACGACGGACTGGAAACGCGAAGCTTCAACGCTTCACTGCTTTGGGAGCCCTGGGAAATCGAGACCAAGAGCGGAGGACCGTACAAAGTCTTCACGCCGTTCTACCGGGCGTGCACTCAGGCCACTGAGCCAAAAGCGCCGATTGACGCGCCCGCCAGTCTCGTGTCGCCCAACAAACAGCCGCCTTCCGTCGACATCAGCTCCCTCGGTCTCGAGCCCAAGATCGACTTGGCAAGCGGCATCCGACAGGCGTGGAGGCCTGGGGAAAACGGCGCTCATGTCTCGTTGAGGAACTTCGTCGGCGAGTCCGTCTGCAGGTACGCCGACGAGCGGGACCTCCCGGCTCGGAAAGGCACGTCGCGGCTATCCCCGCACTTGTGCTTTGGAGAGATTTCGCCGCGGCGCCTCTGGAAGGCGGTCCGCCAGCGCCAAGGATCGGCCCCCAGCGTCGAGCCCTATCTACGACAGCTCGCGTGGCGAGAGTTCGCTCAGCATCTGCTCCACCATTTTCCTCAGACGACCGACGAACCGTTGCGGCCAGAGTATTCCCGCTTTCCATGGGCCCACGATCAGTCCGCCCTGAAGCGCTGGCAGAACGGGTTAACTGGCTACCCCATCGTTGACGCGGGCATGCGCGAGTTGTGGGCGACCGGATGGATGCACAATCGCGTGCGAATGATCGCGGCGTCGTTCTTGGTGAAAGACCTGCTGATTCCTTGGCAGGAAGGAGCCCGCTGGTTCTGGGACACGCTAGTCGATGCGGACCTCGGCAACAACACGCTGGGCTGGCAATGGGCGGCCGGCTGCAGGGCCGATGCGGCGCCGTACTTCCGGGTCTTCAATCCTGTCACGCAGGGCAAGAAGTTCGACCCCCAAGGCGATTACGTGAGGCGCTGGGCGCCGGAGCTTGAGAAATTGCCCGACGAATGGATCCACGCCCCTTGGATAGCTCCGCCGCACGCACTAGAGGATGCGGGCGTGCGGTTGGGCCGCGACTACCCCCTGCCGATCGTCGATCACGCTAAGGCGCGGCAACGCGCGCTGAACGCGCTGCAGCAAATGCGGAACGACGCCTCAGCCCTGGCCGACAGACACAGACCATGAGTACGGAATCCGACGGAGACCTGATCCTTCTCACCGGAGCCACCGGCTACCTCGGCGGACGCCTGCTTGAGAATCTGGAGGCGGACGGCCGCCGCGTTCGCTGCATGGCCCGGCGACCTGAGTTTCTTCGATCGCGAGTCACGCCCGGCACGGAGGTTGACTATGGCGACGTGCTCGATCCGGCGAGCCTCGATGCGGCGCTCGAAGGCGTCACATCGGCCTTCTATCTGATTCACTCGATGGCTTCGCGAGGCGATTTTGAGCACGAAGATCGGCTCGGCGCCGAAGCTTTTGGGGCGGCCGCCAAGCGGGCCGGCGTCAAGCGCATCATCTACATGGGCGGACTTGGGGAAGACGGCGAGTTATCGAGCCACCTCGCGAGCCGCCACGAGGTCGGCGGCATCTTGCGCGAGTCCGGAATTCCTACGATCGAGCTGCGCGCTTCGATCATCATCGGTTCGGGAAGCTTGTCGTTCGAGATGATCCGCTCGCTGGTGGGCAGGCTGCCCGTGATGATTACTCCCAAATGGGTCGATTCGCCGGCCCAACCGATCGCCATCGAGGACGTTGTCGGCTATCTGATGGCCGCGCTTGACTACGGAGGCGGTCAGAGCGAAGTGTTCGAGATCGGCGGAGCCGACCAAGCCTCCTACCGCGACATCATGGCCGAATTTGCCCGTCAAAGAGGGCTCAAGCGACACTTCATCGCCGTACCCGTTCTGACGCCCGCGCTATCGAGTCTCTGGTTGGGCCTGGTGACGCCGGTCTATGCCCGAGTCGGCCGCAAGCTGATCGACAGCCTGCGTAACCCAACAGTGGTCCGCGATGACCGAGCGCTTAAGGTGTTTTCGATCCGGCCGCTGGGCCTGAGCGCAGCCATCGAGCGCGCGCTAATCAACGAAGATCGGGAGCTTGCTCAGACTCGCTGGTCGGACGCGCTGTCGTCTTCAGGCGCGCCGTCCTCCTGGGGCGGAGTGCGGGTTGGCTCCCGCATCGTGGACAGTCGCTCGACGGATGTTCGGGTCTTGCCCGAGCAGGCGTTCTCGCCGATCCGGCGGATCGGGGGCGCGACCGGCTGGTACTACGCCGACCTGCTTTGGTGCATCCGCGGTTGGATCGACTTACTGCTGGGCGGACCGGGTATGCGGCGCGGCCGGCGTGACCCGGAAAACCTAATCGCGGGCGACGCCTTGGACTTCTGGCGCGTGGAAGAGTACCAACACAACCACAACTTGCGGCTTTTTGCCGAGATGAAGGTCCCGGGCCGTGCCTGGCTCGAGCTTGAAGTAGAGCCCGTCGAAGGCGGCTCCCGAATCCGCCAAACCGCCATTTTCGAACCCAAGGGACTGCTTGGACCGCTCTATTGGTACGCGCTGTATCCCATTCACAAGTTGATCTTCGCGGGCATGCTGCGGAACATCGCGAAAGAAGCGATCGGTCAAGGCGTGGGCTCGGCTATCACGGCGAGAAGTTGATCGGCAAGAGCCGGCCTCGTCACTCCTCGTCGTCGACAATCAGTCTGCTCACGGTTCCCGAGCAGAGCGCGAACGCACGGGAATCCGGGAAGAGACCGTTGCACCGCAAGTGCGCCCTCGTCTACGCTACGCACAGCGGGATAGCCAAGAGAAGATCACGATTCAAGGAAGGAACAGCAGCATGAAAAGCACTTTTTCGAGGCGGTCGTTTATCTCAAGGAGCACGCTGGGCGTTTCCGGGGCGTTCTTGGCGAGCTCCTTGGACGGACTGGCCCAGGCCGTGGATTGGACACGAAAGTCGTCCAGCCCGACTCAGCTCAAGATCACCGACGTGAAAGCCGGCCTGATTCGAGGCGAGCACAGTCTGTTCGTGAAGATCTACACCAACCAGGGAATCGTTGGCCACGGCCAAGCGGTGGACGGCGTGTATGGCACGTACTTCGTTGTCAAGCACCTCGCCAAGCGTCACTTGATTGGCAAGAATCCGCTCAATGTCCACAGGCTTCAGGAGGAGATTCGTCGAGGAGGGTTGTTCAAGGGCGCTCAGGCCGGGATGTATGTCTGTGTCATGACCGCCTTGGAAACCGCGCTATGGGATCTCGTCGGCAAGGCGCTCGGCCTACCCGTCTACCAGTTATTGGGCGGCAAGTTCAGAGATAAGATTCGCGTCTATTGCGACACCGCCGGCAGCCGCCTGGAGCCGCAGGAAATGGCACGACGAGCCAAAGAGGATGTGGACAAGTACGGCTTTACGGCCGTGAAGTTTGACATCGACGACCGTGGCGACCCCAATAAGCTCGACGCGTACAACTGGAGCGTGAGCATTACGGAACTGGAGCGAATGGAGGCGCAGATTGGCGCCGTCCGTGAGGCAGTCGGTCCCCACGTCGATATCTGCGTCGATTGCCACGGGAGATTCGATGAAGGGGCCGGCATGAAAATCGCCAAGGCTCTTGAACCCTATAACCTCATGTGGCTTGAAGAACCGGTTCCGGCCGAAGTGCCTGAATCGTACGCTCGGATACGCGCCAAGACGACGACGCCCATTTGCGGCGGTGAGAACTGGTATCTCACCTACGGCTTCCGTCATCCCCTTGAGCTCGGCGCGGTCGATGTGATTATGCCCGATCTGCAGAAGTGCGGCGGGTTGGGAGAAGGCCAACGCATCGCCAACCTCTCCAATACCTATAACGTGCCTTTCGCGCCTCACATGGTGGCCTCGTATCTCGGCGCTATGTCATCAGCCCATGTTTGCGCGGCTGTGCCGAATTTCCTGATACTCGAATGGCAGATCTATTTCCATACTCAAGAAATGTATGAGGAGATCGTCAGTTACGAGGGACCAATGCTTACTGACGACGGCCACATTCCTCTTCGCGACGTCCCCGGTATCGGAGTCGAGATCAACGAAGAGGGTATGAGAAAGTACGCTGTTCCAGACGTACCTTTCTTCGTCTAGAGGCCGCGGTAGGAGATCAGCCGTTTAGGCGCGGGCCAATCGTTGCCTCTCTGGCGAGTGGCGCACCTCTTTGCTGCTGCGCGCTAGAATATGCGCTCATCGGAGGTTTTTCCAGTGTTATCCAGACGCGACCTATTCGCAGGCGCCGCTTTGGCTGCGACCGCCTGTTCGTCCAAAACAAGCAACGCCCAATCCGGCGCCAAGATCACGCGCGCTATTTTGATTTCGATGCTGCCCAAGGACCTCCCGTACTCGGAAGGGTTCAAGATGGCGGTCGATCTCGGTTACTCCGAGATGGAAGCCCAGACGGTCGACGATGACGCCGAGGCCGAGCGCATTAAGGACGCCGCCGATAAGGCCGGCCTACGCATTCATTCCGTGATGAACATGGCCCACTGGGGCCACCCTCTCTCTAGCCTCGACCCGGCCGAGGTCGACGCAAGCGTCGAGGGCATGACCGCGTCTCTACGGCAGGCGAAACTTTATGGCGCGGATACGGTGCTTTTGGTGCCGGCGGTAGTCCAGGGCGATACGACCTATGGGCAAGCCTGGGAGCGTTCGCAGAAGGTGATTCGGGAGCGGGTGCTGCCGGTTGCGGAGGAGAATGACGTCATCGTGGCGATCGAAGAGGTCTGGAATAGGTTCCTGCTCACCGCCCGCGATTTCAATCAGTACATTGACGAGTTCAACCACCCGCTGGTCAAGGCTTATTTCGATGTCGGCAATGTCGTGCACTACGGGGTTCCACAACACTGGATCCGCGAGGTGGGCGACCGCATCGTCAAGTTGCATCTCAAGGAGTACTCGCGCAAGACCGGCTTCGTGAACCTTGGCGATGTCGAAGAAGGGGGCGGCTTGGTCGATGAAGGGGTCGGCGTGGACTGGGCCGAGGTTCGCAACGCTCTCGACGACATCGGGTATGAAGGCGCGGCTACGGTCGAGCTCAGATCAGGCGACCGGGCTTATCTCGACGATCTGGGGAAGCGGGTGGACCGGCTGCTGGGGCTCGCGTAGCGAACCGATAGGCACAGAGTAAGAGCCCAGCGCCGCACGGGCACGGCGGTCAAGCGAGCGCTAGGGCGTGACTGGCAGCGGATGCAGCTCGATCGCGAGCCAGATGCTGTCCGTGTCCGAGTAGTAGCGGTGCCAGGGGTACTCCCAGCTGTCCTTCCCAGCCACTCGACAGAACGGATCGTGCGTCAATCCGACCGGCATCAGTACGTCCTCGTAGAGAGTGTCTTCGTGCCGCTCTCGGAATTTCTGCATCCGGCCGAGGCCGTGGATCTGCGTGTGGACTTCGAGGAAGGGGTGCTCGTTGTGGATAAAGCAGTCAGTGTGGCCCGGCGCCCACCAGAGGTTGAGCTTCAGCTCGAACTCCTGCTCCTGCGAGGCGTCACGCCGTTCATTGGTGAAGACATGCGGATCCAGACGAACATGGCCGATCGTGTCCTGCGGCGAGATATAGAGAGGCGTATCCCTGGGGAAGCTGCGAACGCGGTTCCCGAGCCAATCCCAGCCGCGAAACGTGACGCTGCCGAGATTGGTAGTATTCCGGATTCGCAGGACCGCCGCTCTTTGAGCCCGTTTGATCACGCCGCCTCGGAGGTATGTGGATTTCCAGGCCGGCACGACACCGGGAACGGTGCCAGGAACGGCTGCGGCCGTGATCAGCGGTTCAGGCGAGAGATTGACGACGGTTCCTTCTTCGACGGCGACATCTCGAAGATCCTCGCCGACCGTCGCCTCGATGGCCGCGTCGGAGAAAGAGAGCGTGCGGAGAGCGTCTTTGGCGTCAGTCATTCGAACCTCCTGGATCCTCGGTCACGGGGCCGCCCGCAGGAGGGGCGGGTTGTGCGTAATCGACCTCCCTCCCGGTGAAGCGGCGGATGCGCACGTTGGCCTGCTCGGCGTGGCCCGGGAAGCCCTCCATCATGGACAGCCGGGAGCAGTACTCGCCGATCCGGGCCGACGCGTCGTCGGTCAGGATCTTCTGGTAGGTGCAGGTCTTCAGGAACTTCCCAACCCAAAGACCGCCTGTGTAGCGAGCCGCGCCCATCGTCGGCAGAGTGTGGTTGGTCCCGATCACTTTGTCTCCATAGGCCACCGTAGTCCGCGAGCCGACGAAGAGAGATCCGTAGTTGGAGAGCCGTTCGAGAAAGTCGTCGGGCTCGCGAGTCATGATCTGCACGTGCTCGCAGGCGATGCGGTCCGCTTCCGCGACGAGTTCCTCCGTCGTGTCGCAGACGATGATCTCGCCGTGCTCGCTCCAAGCCTTGCCGGCAACCGGCGCAGTCGGGAGCGCCTCGAGCAGGCGCTCGATTTCCTGTGCAGTCGCCTCGGCCAGCGTCGCCGACGTCGTCAGCAAGATGGCCGGCGAGTTGACGCCGTGCTCGGCCTGTCCGAGGAGATCGGTAGCACACAGCTCCGCGTCCGCGCTGTCGTCGGCAATGATGAGGACTTCGGTCGAACCGGCGAGCAGATCGATACCGACGCGTCCGAACAGGAGCCTCTTGGCTTCCGCGACGTAGGCGTTGCCCGGCCCAGCGAGCAGGTCGACCGGATCGATCGTCTCCGTGCCGAAGGCCATCGCGGCGATCGCCTGCACTCCCCCCACGCAGTAGATCTCATCCGCTCCGGCCAGAGCTTGCGCGGCTACGATCAGGGGGGCGGGCCGTCCCTCGAAGGGAGGAGCACATGTGATCACACGGCCGCAGCCGGCAACCTTGGCCGTCACCACGGACATGTGAGCGGAGGCGAGCATTGGATACCGCCCCCCCGGAACGTAGCATCCGACGTTGGCGATCGGGATATTGCGGTGGCCGAGGACGACGCTGGGGAGCGTTTCGATCTCGAGATCTTGAAGGCACGACCGCTGAGCCTCGGCGAAGTTCCGGACCTGCGCCTGCGCGAACTCGATGTCGTCCCTCTGCTGGCTGGTAAGGCTGTCGACGCAAGCATCTATCTCGGACTGCGCCAGCCGATACGACTCGCGGTCCAGGCCGTCAAACTTCGTAGACAGCTCCCGGACCGCCGCATCGCCGCGGGTCTCCACATCCGAGAGGATCCCCTCTACGGTCCTCGTCAGGGCGGAGCCCCGCGCGGTTCGTTCTGACGACGCTGGCCCTGTCTTCAGTCGCCTAATCATGCCGTGCGCCCTGCGCCCCGCGCCGAGCGGCATCGGTATCGCGCATTCGCCAGGCGGAGACGCCCCGAGGAGGCAGTGCTACAGGTGTTGTTCATCCGCGCGTCCTTCTGCGTACTCGGCCTGCTCCTTCTCGTAGTAGGCCGGCGAAGGGAAGTCCCACCATCCGGTCACGAAAGGACCTGCCGCATCGCGGGAGGTCATGACTTCCACGAGCGCCGGGCCACCGCAATCAAGCGCAGCCTGAAGTGCCGGCTCGAGCTGATCCGACTGCTCGACTTTCCACGCCTCCAGGCCGAAGCCCCGGGCGACGTCGCTGAGCTGCGCGCTATAAGGCTCTCCTGTACCTTTGTGATAGTTGAACTCGCTTCCCACATGACGGCCCATGAACTTACGCTGGCCTCCGCGGATCGACATGTACCCCTGATTGTTTTGAACCACGATAACCACTGGGATGTCGTTCATGACCGCGGTGGCCATTTCCGGCAGGGACATCATGAAGTCTCCGTCCCCGACGACCGCCACGACCTGACGGTCAGGACAGGCCAGCTTGGCGCCGAGCGAGGCGGGGACCGCCCAGCCCATCGGTGAGAACGAGCCCGACGTGAGGTGTGTGCGTGGCTCGTACACAGGGAAAGTCTGCTTCACCGCACCCTGCGTATTGCCAGAGCCCGCCACGATGATGCCGCGGCGATCCATGACCTTGCGTAGCGCTCCGAGAGGCCGCTGCGAGGTGAACGGCGTTTCGTGGGAGTCCCGGCGCGCCGCCAGCATCTCTTCCCACTGGGCCTTGCCGGCTCGCACCTCCGCATGGAACCCCTCTCGCGTCCCGAGCGCCGCGACGGACTGCTGATCGGAGATCGCCTCGACGATCGCCTGGAGGGTCGCACGGGCGTCGGCGACGATGCCGACCTCAGTGGGGTAATTCTTGCCGATCTCGTGATGATCGAGGTCGATGTGGATGAGTTTCGCCGGCGGGATCGAGAAGCTGGAGCCCTTGCGGTAGCTCGACGCCGACCAGTCAGTGAAGCGGCAGCCGACGGAAAGTACGACGTCCGCACCAGCGGTGATTCCGTTCCCGCAAGAGGTGCCTGTCTGTCCGACGGCGCCGATCGATAAGGCATGGTCATCGGGGAAAGCGCCCTTCCCGTTCCACGTGCACGACACGGCGGCGCCGGTTTTCTCGGCGAGTGCGATCAGCGCCTGGGACGCGTTCGATGTGATGGCGCCGCCCCCCGCGATGATCACCGGCCGCGAGGCGGAGAGCAGCAACGCCGCCGCTTTCTCCACCGCGACGGGATCGGGATGTGCGACCCCGACCGCCATCCGAGAAGCCAAGGGATGGATCGCAACCTCCGCGGCCTCGGTCTGGATATCCATAGGGACTTCGATGTGGACGGGCCCCGGCCGCCCCGAGAGCATCGTGTTGAAGGCGCGGTGCATGAGGAACGGCAGCTCGTCCACTCGCCCGGCCCGGTACGCACGTTTCGTGACCTGCTCGGTGATTCGGGGGAAGGCGTTCGTCTGCTGGCGCTCGAGCTCCTGGAGGACGCCGTGCCCCCTCATGTGAGTCGGCGGTCCGCCCGAGACGTAGAAGACCGCAGTGGAGTCGGCATAGCAGGTGGCCAGGCCTATGATCGTGTTGGTGGCCCCGGGGCCGATCGAGGTCGAACAGGCCATCGGCCTGCCGCTGGCGCGGAAATAGCCATCGGCCATGTGAACCGCGCTCTGCTCGTGCATCACCTGGATGAAGGGGATCTCAGACCCCTCCTCGAGGAACGCGTCGAACAGCGACCAGATCCCGTGCCCTGGGATGCCCGCGACATATTCCACGCCGTATTCCTTCAACGCCCGCGCTACCACCTGGCCGCCCGTCAGTCTCATCTTTTCCTCCTTCTCCGCCCGCTTCGTTTCGACTCGGCTTCGCTTTCTTGCCGGCATGGGCGCGACCTACACGAGACCGCGCTCTGTTGAGATCTCGTCAATGCTTTGGGCGCAGGCCTGAATGCACTCCGTGAGTTGAGACTCGTCGACGATGAGCGGCGGCGCGATCTCGATCGCTGAGCCGATAGGGCCGACGATGACGCCGAGCTCTCGGACCCGGTGCGCGATCGCCGCGACCGTGTCGTCCTCGAACGGCTCCTTCGTCTCCTTGTCTCGGGTGAAGTCGATGGCGTGCCAGAAGCCCAGCCCCCGCACGTCGCCCACGATCGGATGATCGCTGAGAGCCTTCGAGAGATCGATACCGAATTGGGCGCCCAGCACCCTCGCCTTCTCGATCAAGCCGTCTCGTTCTTTGATCTCGATGACCTTCCTAGACGCGGCGCAGGCGACAGCATGCCCGCTGAACGTGTGGACGTGTTGAAACATCGGGATGCCGTCCGCGATGTCCGGGCGAGTCATGACGGCTCCAATTGGCGCGAATCCCGCGCCCATCGCTTTCGCCATGGTCAGGATGTCGGGCTCGATATCAAAGTGCTCAGCCGCGAACCAGTGGCCGGTGCGGCCGAAGCCGGTAATCACTTCGTCGACGATGAGGAGAACGCCGTAGCGGTCACAGATTTCGCGAACCTTTTTCCAGTATCGGGGTGAAGGAAGTTGCACGCCGTGCGCCTGCATGATCGGCTCACCGATGAACGCCGCCACGAGATCCGGACCCTCGAACTGGATCTGCCGTTCGAGGTGCATTGCGCAATGGTCTTCGTAGGTCTCGTCATCCATGCCGTAGGGATTGCGATAGCGCATGGGATTGGCGACGAAGCTGTGGCCCGGCGCTCGCGGGTCGGGTATATCGCGAACCGCCAGCCAGTCCGTGACCGAGAGCGCCCCGAGGGTCGAGCCGTGGTAGGCGTTCCAGCGGGAGATCACCTTGTAGGCCCGTGGTTTGGCGCCGCTCTGCTTCTGGTATTGCCTGGCGAGCTTCAGCGCCGTTTCGGTCGCCTCCGATCCGCCGCTCACGAAGCAGGTTCTTGACAGCCTGCCGGGAGCCAGCTCAGCCAGTTTCGCGGCGAGCTCTACCGCGGGCTCGCTGAGATAGGGGCCGGAGCCGGAGTACTGCATCTTGACCGCCTGGTCGTACATGGCGCGGGCGATCTCCTCGTTGCCGTAGCCGAGCGAGTTTGCGCGAGTGGTCGCGCTCATCATCTCCAGCAAGCGACGCCCTTTGTGGTCGACGACGTAGGGTCCCTCGCCAGACATGTAGATGCTCGGCCCCTCCGCCTTGAGCTGCTCCCTCGGCACCAGCGAGTAGACGATGTTCGACAGCGCCTTGTCGTCGAGGTGGGCCGAGCTCGACCCACCTGGCCCTTGGTTCCGCGAATCTGCCGAGACTGACATCTCAACCTCCTTCTGCCCAGCCCTCACCCGTGGTTCGAGTTCTCTGATCGGCACTTGCTGGGGCATTTGCGCTTCCGAGTCGTCGTCTGCATGGAAGGAACTCGTTGGCTACAGATCAGATAGTATAGAGTCGAGTGGCTATAAGAAAAGGGCCAGTTTGGTGACATTTTCAGGGACTAGTTTGACAGCCCAGCAGGCCATCCTCGACACGCTTGCGATCGATCGGCAGAGCGGCTTTCCTCAGTATCGGCAGCTGTACCAGCAATTGCGGACGCTGCTCCTCCGGCGAGCGCTGCGGCCAGGAATGCGGCTGCCCTCCACTCGAGCGTTGTCATCCGATCTCGGCATGGCGAGGAACACTGTCGTCGCGGTCTACGAGCAACTAGCGACCGAAGGCTTCATCGAAACCTCCCCTGGCGCGCGAGCCCGCGTCGCAGACCTGCCGGCGAACGACTCGGGCTCGGATCACGAGGCCCCGGGTCCGCTCCACGAGAGCTTCTCCCGTCGCGGACGCGCCCTGGTCAACCAGGAGCACAGCTGGGCCCCCACGCAAGGTCTGCTCTTTCAGCCAGGAATGCCTGAGATGAAGGAGTTCCCCTTCAGCGCGTGGAGACGCCTTCTCTCGGCGCAGATCAGGTTGAGCTCGAGCAACGCGTTCGGCTATCACAACTTCGCCGGCCATCCGGCTCTGCGCGAGGCGATCGCGACCCATGTCGAAGCGTCCCGGGGCGTGCGCTGCTCGGCAAGCCAGGTCATCGTGACAAGTGGGGCTCAGGGCGCCTTGAACGTTCTGGCTTCCCTGTTCACTGATCCCGGCGATTGCGTGCTGCTCGAAGAGCCCGGCTATACGGGCGCACAGGGCGCGTTCCTGTCCGCGGGAGCGAAGCTCCTGCCGCTGAGGGTCAGCGAGCACGGGTGGCAGTTGAAAGAGGTCGAGACGTCGCGGCCAAGGCTGATCTACCTTACGCCTTCGTGCCAGTTTCCGCTCGGGGTCACGATGCGCATGGAGCAGCGTCTGAGACTCCTCGAGCTCGCCCGCAGAGCCGGCGCCTGGATCATCGAGGACGACTTCGACAGCGAGTACCGCTTCTCCACCAAACCGATTCCCGCCATGCAGGGGGTCGACGACGCCTGCCGCACCATCTACCTGGGCACCTTCGCCAAGACGCTGTTTCCGTCTCTCCGTATCGGATTTCTAGTCATGCCCGGAGTGTTCGACGAGAAAGTCGCCAAGGCGCTGTTCCTGCTCGGGCAGACGGCGCCCCTCTTCCTTCAGGCGGCGCTCGCCGACTTCATCAACGAGGGCCACTTCGCCAAGCACCTCCGGCGCATGAGGAGACTCTATGCTCGCCGCCGCTCTCTGTTCATGGAGCTGACGCCACGCTATCTCGGGGACTGGCTGGAGCCCTTGAAGGGCGAATCCGGTCTCCAGACAGTCTGGAGGCTTAGGGGCGGAATCGAGGACACAGCTATTGCGCAAGCTGCGTTGGACGCATCCATCAGCGCCACTCCCTTGTCTATTCACTACCTCCACGGCTCGCCGGAACACGGCCTGATCCTAGGCTTCGCGTCGGTGGATGAGAGGCAAACGCATCTAGGGCTGGCGCGACTTCGTTCTACCTTCCAAAGCGTGGCATCGGCAAACGGCGGCGCGGAAGCTCATCCACCGGTCGGCGACCCCGCGAAGACCCGTAGGAGACGACGGAAGAAGACAATGTCGACGAGGAGGAGCCGAAAGGAAAACTCCAAATGAAGACACCCGACGCGAAGCGACTGATGATTCATGCCGACGATTTGGCGCTGTGCCACGCCAAAAACGCCGCGACGATCCGGGCTATCGAGCACGGCTCGGTCAACTCCGGCAGCATAATGGCCCCTTGCCCCTGGATCGGCGAGATTGCCGCCTATGCGCGTTCCCGGCCCGACATCGACTTGGGCGTCCACCTAACGCTGACTAACGAATGGGACCACTATCGCTGGGCGGCTGTGGCTCCGCGCGAGGCGGTTCCATCGCTCGTCGACGGCCGCGGCTTGCTCCACGACCTCAAGACGATCTTTGACGAGGAGATCGACCCGGCGGAGGTCGAGATCGAGTTGCGCGCACAGATCGACAAGGCCCTGGCCTTCGGTATCCAGCCGACCCACTTGGACTCGCACGATTTCGTGCTGCTGCGGCGGCGGGATCTATTGGCTAGGTACCTGAAAGTGGCCCGCGACTACTGCCTGCCCGCGCTGTTTCATCCGGGTTTCGTGGAAGACAACTTCGGCGTCGATTCTAGCGGGCTGTATGAAAAAGGGGAGGTCTGGATCGATCGAGTCGTGATGGCCTACCCGGACGACTATGCGGCCGGCCTCGCGCAGTTCTATTCAAAGACGCTTCAAACGCTCCAGCCGGGGCTCACCGTCTTGCTGGTGCATCCGGCCTACGACACGCCGGAGCTCCAGGCGATCACCACTGACAACATCGATTGCTGCGCGGCCTGGAGGCAGCAGGATTTTGACTTTTTCTCGGGCGATGCGTGCAAGAGAATCCTCGAAGAAGAGGGTACTCGGCTAGTGACGTGGCGGGATCTCGTGCAAGCCCGGCGGACAATCGCAACGTGACGAAGACGACTGAACCGGCAGACTTCCGAAACCAATCACCGACTGCGAGAGTGGGCGTATCTCGAACTATTCGAGAGTCGCCTCCGCAGCGACGCCTCAAAGGCGGCCTGAGGAGTAATGGGAGCATGACGGAGCAGGCCGTTGAACCAGATGGCTGTAACTTGTTGATTTAATGGAGCGGGAGACGGGGATCGAACCCGCGACATCCAGCTTGGGAAGCTGACGCTCTACCAACTGAGCTACTCCCGCTCTGAAGCCGTTGCGGCGCTGGACGCCCCCAATGTAACACAGCTCGCGTCGTTTGCTACCATTGCTTCCCATACGCCATGACGGATATTCGCTGGGGATTGATCGGTTGCGGAGACATTGCCCGTAAGCGCGTCGCTCCGGCCCTGCGCGACGCCTCCGGCAGCACCCTTTCGGCCGTCTCGAGGGCTCGCCCTGAGCTTGCCGCTGAGTTCGCCCGCGAGTTCGGCGCTGAGAAGCATTACGCAGACTGGGGTGCGCTTGTTGCTGACCCGGACCTCGACGCCGTCTATGTGGCGACGCCGGTTGCGCCGCACGCCGAACAGACGGTAGCTGCCGCCGAGGCCGGCAAACATGTGCTGTGCGAGAAGCCGATGGCGCTCGACGTCGCCTCCTGCGATCGCATGATCGAGGCCTGCCGCGCGAACGGCGTGCGGCTCGGCGTCGCCTACTATCGGCGCTTCTACCCGGCGGTGTTGCGGATCAAGGAGCTGATCGCGGCGGGCGAGATCGGCAAGCCGGTGCTGGCGCAGATCAACGCCTTCGAGCGCTTCAACCGCGGTCTCGATGAGCCGGGCGGTTGGCGGCTCGACCCGGCCGCGGGCGGAGGCGGTCCGATGATGGATTTCGGCTCGCATCGGCTCGAGGTGTTTCTGAATCTATTCGGCAGGGCGGAAGAGGTGCGCGGCTACGCCGACCGCCTGCTCTTTGAGCGCGAGGTGGAAGACACCTCGGGCGCCTGGCTGCGTTTCGATTCCGGAGTGCGGGCCGAGCTCACGGTGACGCACGCGGCGATCGCTCCGCGCGACACCCTGGAGGTCTACGGCAGCGAGGGGTCGTTGCACGTCGGCGTGCTCAACGAAGGCGACTTGCGCATCGTGACCGCGGAGGGAGAGAGGCGGGAGGCTCAGCCGCCGCACGCGAATCTGCATCAACCGCTGGTCGAGGATTTCTTGGCGGCGATCCGCGAGGGCCGCGAGCCCGCGGTGGACGGCGAGGTTGGAAGAGAAGTGCAGCGGCTGTTGGAAACCGTCTATCGCTGAGACGGCATCGCGCTGGCCTCGGCACCGAACGCCAACGCTGTCGGGCGCTGAGAGCATCGTCCCCGGCCCGCCTGTTTCTGTCCAACCTTAGGATTCGCTGTCAGTGCGGGCCCTCCATCCGGGCTTGGGTTTCGTTGACATTCTTCATATGAAGACATACTATACCTCAAGGGCGCCTAGAGGATGAAATCCAAGAAACCCGATCTACTGCAAGGCACCCTCGATCTGTTGGTTCTAAAGACCCTTACCCAAGGGCCCCAGCACGGGTACGGCATCGCCCAGAGAATTCTCGTGACTTCGCGGCAGGTGCTCGAGGTGCAACACGGCTCGCTGTATCCAGCGCTGCACCGCCTGGAACGGAAAGGGATGGTCAAGAGCGAATGGCGTCAGTCGGAAGCCGGGCGGATGGCCAAAGTCTATTCTTTGACTAAAGCGGGCCGGAAGCGTCTGGCGGACGAGTCGAAGCAGTGGGCGCGATACGCGAGCGCGATCAACTGGGTACTGGAGGGATAGGGCGATGCGATGGCCCTGGAAAGCGGAGACCGAACTGGACCGCGAGATCCAGCATCATCTCGAGACGCTGACGGACGCCTTCGAGCGACAAGGCATTCCGCGCGAGGAGGCGACGCGCCGGGCGAGGGCGGAGTTCGGCGGAGTCGACCGGGCCAAGGAGGAATGCCGCGACGTGCGCTGGTGGAATTGGCTCGCGCAGCTCCGGCAGGACTTGCGATTCGGCGGACGAATGATTCGTAAGACGCCGGCGATCACCGCCGCCGCCGCGCTTTCTCTGGCTCTGGGCATTGGAGCCACGACGGCGATGCTTTCGTTGGCGGACGCCTTGCTTTGGCGCAAGTTGGCTGCGCCCGAGCCTGAGCAGTTGGGAGAAATTTTTTGGGAGTCCGGTACGCGCCAGGACGGCCTGATCAACTCCTCGTCGGGCAGCAACTTCCGCGACGGCGCGCTGAGCGTGGCTGACTTTTTCAGCCAGGCCGGCTTTGATGCGATGCGAGATCGGACGGACGGCAAGGCGCAGGTTGCAGGCCATGTCCACACCGGCACGGTCAGTTCAAGCTTCCGAGGCGTGGTGGCCGTCGCGAAGTTGCGGGCCGTCACCGGCAACTTCTTTTCGATGCTCGAGCTGCGACCCTTCACCGGCCGTCTGCTAACCGATACGGATGATGATCCCGCCGCCGTGCCGGTGGTCGTGACGACGCATCACTTCTGGGTAAGGCGGCTGGGCGGTGATGTGGGGGTCGTAGGGCGGCCGATGCGAATCAACAACACGTTGTACTCCATCGCGGGCGTGTTGCCCCCAGACTTCCATGGAATCGCGCCCGGCGATGAGACGGAGCTCTACGCCCCCATTCGGAAGAGCCCACAGTTCCTGAAGGCGGACAGTTGGCTGCGGGCGCAAGCGGCGGATCCAACGAGTTGGTGGCTTCAATTGATGGTTCGGCGAGCACCCGGCGTCGCCGAAGACGAGCTTCGGAGCGCGCTAGACGCGGCCTTCGCATCGAGCTGGGCGGTTCAGCCGACTTCACCGGAAGCTACGCCGCGCATTCGCCTGACGAATGCCAGCCGAGGCCTAGGCGAGATTCGGCGCGAGCTCGGCGATCCCGTCTGGATCTTGCTTGGTTTGACGACGCTGGTCTTGTTGGTCGTGTGCGCCAATATCGCAAACCTGATGTTGGCTCGCGCCGTCGCTCGCGAAAAGGAAGTCGCGTTGCGCGTCTCGCTCGGATGCGGCAATGGACGGCTGGTTCGTCAGTTCCTCACTGAGAGTCTGATGCTGGCCGCGATCGGCGGTGTGATGAGCATCCCCATAGCGGCGTTGCTCGGAAACCTGATGGTCGGTTTGTTGAGCAGCGGGTACTTCGGGATGGAGCTGTCGCTCGAACCGGACATCCGATCGCTCGCCGGCACGGCCGCCCTGACATTTCTCACGGCCGTGGTATTCGGCCTTTATCCGGCCTGGCGCGCGGTGCGGATCAACCCGACGCCGGCGCTCAAGGAGGGAACGGGAACGGCGGGCACGACAAGTCGTAAGCGTTGGCTTCCGGCGAAGGTGCTGGTTCTCGTACAAGTCTCGCTTGGGGTGTTACTGGTAACTGCGGCGATCCTGTTCACCAGCCGCCTAAACGAGATGGTGAGTCGGGAAGCCGGATTTGAACGCGGCCATGTCCTGCTCTTCGACGTCCGTCCCGGCGAAGTCGGATACGAAGGGGGTGCGTTGCTTCGGTTCTACGTCGAGCTGGAAGAACGCCTCGGCGATCTGACCGGCGTCGATGCGGTTGGATTGGCTCGGACGAGGCCGATGCGGGGAGGAGGCTACTGGGACCGTTTGCGAACGCCGGGCAGTCCGGACAAAGTTCGATCGGCGATTCATCACGGCAACGCTTCGTTTCTCGAGTCGCTAGGCGTGCCGATCGCGGCGGGCCGAGCGATGACCGCGCAGGAAGCGAGGACCGGGGCGAGCGTGGCGGTGATTAGCGAAAACCTAGCGCGAGAGCTGGGCGCTGCCTCGCCGCTCGGAATGCTGGTTTCGGGCCACGGCGACGCGGAGTATGAGGTGATCGGCGTGGCGCGCCAGGCTCGCTACTCGGACATGACGCGGGAGCCGCCCGTCGCCTATCTGCCCTTCGACTACGGGCTCCGCTCGGCGACGGTTGTGGTCCGCACTTCGTTTCCTCCTTTGGCTGCATTCGGCGCCGTTAGTGATGCGTTGCGAGCGGTAGACCCCAACTTGCCGCTGGTGGACGTCTACACGATGGAGCAGCAGATTTCGCGAACGCTGCTCAGAGAGAGGCTCTTTGCATGGCTCTGCGGCGGCTTTGGTATTCTCGCTCTCGTCTTGTGCACGGTAGGGATTTACGGGTTGATGTCTCACACGACGGCGCGGCGCACTTCCGAGATGGGGATTCGAATCGCGCTTGGGGCGTCGCGTCGAGACGTGATGGCGCAGGTCCTCCGGGAGGCCATGAGCCTGGCGGGAATTGGTCTTGCTCTGGGCGTCCCGCTAGCCTTGTACGGCGCCTACCTGGGCGAGGCGCTCAAGCTGCTGCCGGAAGGGCCGGCGCCGTATGGGACTCTCGTAGCGGCGATCGGAGTTCTCGCGGCTTCGGCGCTGTTGGCCGTCCTTGCCCCGGCTGTTCGAGCTTCGTCTGTTGATCCGATGCTGGCTCTGCGCCGGGGGTAAGGCCTCGCTCGACGCGGCCTTGGCGCGCTTGCTCAGGCAGTGGCCGCGCGAGACGTCGCCGGAGACGGTAGCGGCCTTGAGGTGGTTGTGATCCGCGGACCCCGAGTCCGCTATCTGGCGCCAGCGTCTTGATCGAACCGCTTCCCTGAGCTTCGGCGGTCCTGAGAGCCACCAGGCTGAGCGGCATCCTCGCAGCAATGCCGATCTCAACGACAGGTATCTTTTGTCCTTGACGCCCGAAGCTGAGCGAGCCGACCGAGGTGAGTGAGTCTGATGCTGAGCCGCTTCCCGCCACGCCCTAGCCTCCGAAGTATCTGAGTCCTACTCAGGGAATCCCTTGCAGCCGTTCCGCCACGGCTCAACCGACTTTGACCGGGTTGCATAGATGTCGCGCTCGCTGCAACCAAGCTAACCTAGGAGACACGCCTCTGAACATGCTTGGCTTCCTTGTCGCGAAGCTGCGCGCCGTCGCTGCCCGGCGTTTGCCGCAACACTTGCGCGACGGCCGTCGCGGTGAAGATTTGGCTTTTTCCTATCTACGCAATCAGGGCTACCGCATTGTGGTGCGGAACTTCCGCGCCCGCGGCAGCCGCGGCGAGATCGACCTTATCGGTTGGGACGGCGACCACCTCGCCTGCGTGGAAGTAAAGACTCGAAAGAACGCAGACTTCGGCCGTCCCGAAGGAGCCGTCGGCCGCGAGAAGCGCAAACAGTTGATTCGCGCCTCCTACGAGTACGCTCGCCGCGCGGCGGTCGATCCGGAGCGGCTGCGCTTCGACATCGTGGCAGTGACGCTGGAGCCCCGACCCGAGATTCGCCTCTACAAAGCCGCCTTCGGACGGCGCATGGACCTGGAGCGGAGGGCTGGGCTTGGGTGAGATTCGGCGCGGCGCGGCGGGCGAAGCGGTAGTCGTCGTTCCGGGCCGCACAAAGCGCTCGAACGATTTTTCGACCGGGCCTAGCGAGCGCCAGGCTCAGTGTCCGTTTTGTCCGGGCCACGAGGCGGAAACTCCGCCCGAAGTTTTCGCACTGCGTTCCGACGGTTCGGCAGCAGACGCGCGGGGCTGGAGCGTGCGAGTGGTTCCTAACCGCTACGCCGCATTGGCTCGCGACGACGGCGAGGCCTATGGCGCGCACGAGGTGATTATTGAAACGCCCGATCACGCCAAATCGCTGGGCGATCTCGACCGCGATGAAGCGGCGAACGTCGTGCGCGCCTGGATGGATCGGTTGCGCTCCGCCTCCGCAGACGATGGCTTGGCCTACGCGTTGATCTTCAAGAACCACGGCGAGCGCGCCGGAGCGTCGCGCGAGCACACTCACTCACAGTTGCTGGCTCTGCCGTTCTTGCCCAAAAAACCAGCCGAGGAGCTGGCGGCCTTCCAAAGCGGCGAGTTCGGTAGGGAGCTCGCCCGCGACCAGAACAATCCCACGTTGTTGGTTCGCCGCGGCGAGCGCGTGGCCGCCTTCGCTCCTCGAGCCGGGCGCTTCCCTTCGGAGACGTGGATTGCTCCGCGCGTCCCCGCGCCGCGCTTTGAAGAGATCGATGAGGAAACCGTCGGCGAGCTCGCCGAATTGTTGCCGGCGCTTCTGCGAGCCCTGCCTCGAGCGCATGGGGAGCCCGCCTACCACGTGCTGGTCCACACCGCGCCGTTTCGGGCCGAAGGAGCGGAGCGCTATTGCTGGCGGATCGAGCTCTGCGCTCGGATCAACCGCGTGGCGGGCGGCGAGCTGGCAAGCGGGGTGTTTCTCAATCAAATCCCGCCCGAAGACGGCGCGCGGTTGCTGCGAGAAGCGCTGGACGAGGATTGAAACTTTCCCGTACCGCCGCCGCCGTGTCGCTACAATAGCCCCGATGCGACTAAGAATCCTAGCCCTGCTCGTCGTCGTAGCGGGAGGCGCCGAGGGGCTCTCGGCTCAAACGCGCCCGCTGATCATGGGCCGACGCGGCGTGGTCGTCTCCGGGCACCACCTCGCCTCCGACGCTGGTCTCGACATTCTCAAGCGGGGTGGCAACGCCGTCGATGCGGGCGTCGCGACAGTGTTCGCGCAGGCGGTTGTCGAGTTCGATCGCTTCGGCTTCGGCGGCGAGGTTCCGATGCTGATCTACTCGGCGAAGGACGGAAACGTCGTTGCGGTCAATGGGCACGGGCAAGCCCCTATGGCGGCCTCGATCGCGAAGCTACGCGAGCTGGGCGTTAACGAAATCGCCGGGGATTGCTTCATGCCCGCCGTTGCTCCGGCTGTTCTCGGTTCGCTGCTGTTGGCGCTCGAGGAGCGGGGCACGATGTCTTTGGGAGACGTGCTGGCTCCCGCCCTTCTTCTGGCGGAGAAAGGATTCCCAGTCTACGAGCCGCTGCGCTCGCGCGTAGAGCAGACCGCGCCGCGCTTTCGCAGCGAATGGCCCAGCTCGGCCCGGGTCTTCCTGCCGCAAGATCGGGTGCCGGAAGTCGGTGATTTGCTGATCCAGGCGGATCTAGCGAGAACCTTTCGGCGATTGATAGCAGCCGAAGCCGAGCACAACGCCGACGGCCGCGAAGCCGGGCTGCATGCCGCCCGCGACTATTTCTATGGTGGACCGATTGCGGGAGAGATCGTCGATTTTCAGAAAGGCTTCTCTTGTACCGACCAGAGCGGCGTCACCGCAACTGGTCTGCTTGAGGTCGAGGACTTCGCACGCTTTCGAGCGCGCATCGAAGAACCCGCGCGAACGACCTATCGCGATGTGGAGGTTTTCAAGGTAGGGTTCTGGTCGCAGGGGCCCGTTCTACTGCAAGCGCTCAACCTGCTCGAGAGCTACGATCTGCGCGCGCTCGGCCACAACACGCCGGAATACGTTCATCTCGTTGCTGAGGCGATGAAGCTCGCCTTCGCCGATCGGGAATGGTACTACGCTGATCCCGACTTTGTGGGCGTGCCCGACGAAGGTCTGCTGTCGAAAGCCTATGCGGCTGAGCGCCGCAAGTTGATCGACCTGAAGAAGCCGTCTCTCGAGATGCGTCCCGGCGACCCGTATCCTTTCCATCCCCGCGAGATTGCGCAGTCGCTGCCGCCGGCGACGATCGAGCATCGCAACGATCCGCACGGCACCACCGGCACGCGCGTGATCGACGCCGAGGGAAACATCTTCTCAGCGACGCCGAGCGGCGGCTGGTTTCCGACCTCGCCGATCATCCCAGGCCTAGGTTTCGTGCTGGGCACTCGCGGGCAGGCGTTCTGGATGGATGAGAGTAAGGCCAATCGGCTCGAACCCGGCAAGCGTCCGCGAACGACGCTCACGCCGTCGCTGGCGCTTCGAGGCGGCAAGCCTTTCCTCGCCTGGGGGACGCCTGGCGGCGACGTACAGGATCAGGCCAATCTCCAGGTGCTGCTCAACGTCGTCGAGTTCGATATGGACCTGCAAGAGGCGATCGAGGCGCCTCTGTTCCAGATCCTCGATTTCCCGCCGTCGTTCTACCCGCGGCGATCGCGTCCGGGGGCAATGATGGTCGAGGAGCGGGTCCCGGTGGAGACCGTGGACGCGCTCGCGGCGATGGGGGTCGAGGTTCGCCGCGTACGTCCGTGGTCCATCGGCGACGTTACAGCGGCCGGCATTGATCTTGAACGCGGGATTGTCTTCGGCGCCGCCGGTCCGCGGCGAAACAAGTCTTGGGCCGTCGCCTGGTAAGAAACGCATTGACCAATGTCTCAGGCCGGAGCTGACCGATATTGTGCTGCTCACCCCGCCGAGCAGGCGACCGGGCGGTGCGACTACTGCGGCAAGGATACTTGCGGCCACTGCGTCATCGAAAACGTCGCCGCAGAGAAGGCGTACTGTTCCGAGTCTTGCCAAGCCGCGGACAGCGACCGGCAGGCGACGGGTCTGGCTAACAGGGACTTGCTCGACCGGGCACGGCGTCCGATCCTCAGCGGCTGGGCGTTGTGGGCGCGATCAAGGGGAGCCTTGTGTCTCTATTCCGCCCCAGTCGCAGTGATGATGGCTTCGGTTGCCAAATGGGGGGAGACTGGTGACACCATTACCGATGCCGCCGCCTGGATTATCTTGCTGTTGTTCGCATACGGCGTCGCCCTCATTCAGGTGGTTCTCACGCTAAGATATAGCGGCCTTGTCAGCGGGAACCCGTATGTCTGGACATTGCGGCGGTTTGTTCCATGGGCCGCCGCGGTGGCCATTTCTTTTCTTGCGGTGATCGTGGGCGCCATGGCTTTTGTGTTGCCGGGCATATACCTTGGGGTGCGGCTAATCTGGGCAGATGAGTTTGCGCTGGTTCATGGCGCGGGGCCGATTCGTGCACTGAAGGAAAGTTGGCTACTGACTCAAGGCTCGAGCGGCGCGGTGTATCGCTTCCAGGTGCTCGTTGGACTTTCGAGCTATCTACTGTTCGGTGCTGGAGCCGCCCTTTTCGTAGGAATTGTGTTCCTCGGCGAAGCGGCCGGAGGCGGACCGTTCGTTGACCTCGTCGAGGCCTCGCTTGTGTTTCTGTTCATTCTCGTAGGCTACGGCGCATTGCACAGTCCGGAGCTCATCTACCTTTACGGAATGCGTTCGGAGAGAGTGATGCCCCTATCCTCGACAACTAAGACACTCGACATCTAGCCGCGCCCGAACCGTCAGGCCCCCACAAGCTTCGCGAACAGATCGCCGAATACCGCGTCGCGGTTGACGCGCGTAGCAACGCGCATCGGATGTCGGTTGTCGTCGAGTTCCCACCGCATATCGTCAGTCAGCTTGGGCGCAGGCGTTGTGCGGGACGGCACCCAGCGCGGGTTGATCAACCACGCCAACGCCGAGATGTCCCAGATGACCTTAGAGCGAGGCGCGTCGAGCGGGTAGCCGTGCTCGGCGTAGTAGTCGACGAAGATCTTGAGCAGGTAGTCGCTGATCCGCGACCGTCCCTTGAGGAAGCGTTCCATCTCGGGAATCGTGGTGCGCAACTGTTCGGAGACATTGACGGTCGGAATCTGCACCAACGCCACGCCCGAGTCGAAGAGCGTCTGTGAGGCGGCGACATCTTGCTTGAGGTTGAACTCCGTGGCGCTTGGAAACTGGTGCGGCTGGCCTCCCAGCCAGACTACAGTGATCTTTTCTTTCAGGCCGGGCTCGAGCATCAGCGCCGAGGCGACGTTGGTCGGGGCGCCGACGGCGACCACCCACAGCTTTCCGCTCGAGCGGTTCGCACGCTCGATCAAGTCCTGAGCAGCGGCGCTTTTGACGGGTTTGTCAGTGTCGCCGATAAAACGCTCCGAGCCGCGGAACACCGGTGGCTTGGGCACATCGCCGAGACGCTCGTAGATACGATAGACCTCTTCGTAGCTCTTCTCCATACCCTCACCGGCGCTCCTCGAACGCGAGTTCAAGAACGGAGCGGCGTAGATGGCTTGCGTCTCGATGCGGTCTGGAGAGAGCAACGCGTAGGCGATCGCAAATTGGTCGTCGATCTCGTTGTAGGCGTCGGTGTCAAGCACGATCGACAGTTTGCCGTCGGGAGGCAGCGGCGGCGCTTCGGCGGCCCGAGCGAAAGGGCTCGCCGCCATGGCGGCGGAGCTGAGTAGAAAACCGCGGCGTGATACGCGGGGGAGTCTTGGCAACGGCATCGGACGCTCCTGCATTGCACGCTAGTTTAGCTCGCCCGAGGTCGCTCTTAGATCGTTGCGTCGATGGAAGCAGCCGGCAACTCTCGGAGTCGTTCGGGGGTCTCGCCCACGCTCCTTAGTCTCTCGGCTTCGTCCACGCCCTCGGCGGAGATCTCGTAGCGGCCGTTGTCAGGCCCGTTGATCATCCCCTTTTGGCGCAAGTACCAAAGCGTAAAGGAGAGGTGTTCGCCGGGGCAGCCGAGCAGCTCTTCCAACTCCCGCGCCATGATGCCCTTCCCGTTTGGCTCGGCGATGCGCTTGGCGTAGAGCGCATTCAGCATCGCGGAGCGCTTGCGCTTTTCGGCCTCAATGCCGTGAGCCGATTCGGGCCGATCGAAGATCTTCCAGCGTAAGGATCTCGAGGCGTGGTACTTGACGTCGTAGGCAGCGCGCTGCTCGAGATCGCTGAGTACTCTGTATGCCTGCAGTACGGCTTGGAAGGCGGGGGAGCTGCCGGTGTCAGGATTATCTGGATGGAAGCGTTGCGCCATCAAGCGGTAGACGCGATGGATTGTCTCCGAGTCCGCGTTTGGGCTGATCTGTAGGGTCTCGTAGTAGTCGACGAAACTGCTGTCTGCCTCTGCCTCTGGCTCGGGCCCGAGGCCCGGGCTGGCCGGCGGTGCGTTTTCGAAAGCGCAGCCGATGCGATAGAGCCCTGCGCCGGCGCTCCGGCAGTGGATCACGGTGGCCTTCCTCTTCGTCTTACGATCCGTCGCCGCCGGCAGCGCCTCGCCCCAGACGTAGAGCTTCGAGCCGGCGATCATCGGCGCATCGCTCTCAACGCCTATACCCCAGTCGCTGACATCTACAAGTTGGGCCGAACGCGAAAGAAGCGGGTCGTCCCCCCGCGCAACGGCGAGGTAGACCTCGGGCATTGCCGAGTTGGGAGCGCGTGATTTGCGGCGTCGATTGTTCATTGGGATACAGTGTGCGGACAGCCGATGGGAACCGGTCTGCTCCAGACTTCGAGCTACAATAGTCAAGCGTCGCACCCCGGCGGGCGACGCTATTTCGTCATGAGAGCTCGAGCCCTATTAACGCTTTTCGGCCTTGTTTGTCTCTGTCTAGCCGCTTCCTGCAATCGTTCGACCAAGAAACGCATCGGCGTCGTCCCCAAGGCGGTGGCGCACGTCTTCTGGCAGAGCGTGCACGCCGGCGCCGCCGCCGCCGGGCAGGAGGCCGATGTCGATATCGAATGGAAGGGTCCGCCAACCGAGACCGACTTTTCGCGTCAGATCGAGATCGTCGACGCAATGATCAACGCCCGCGTGGACGGCATCGTTCTGGCTCCGACCTCGGCCGAGTCGCTGATTCACGTCGTCGAGCGCGCCGCGCGAGAGGGCATACCGGTGGCGATCTTCGACTCGGGCGTCAACACCGAGCAGTACGTCTCATTCGTCGCAACCAACAACTACGACGCCGGAGCCATGGCCGCGCGTGAGCTCGGACGCATTATCGAGGGTAAGGGGACCATCACGGTGATCAAGATCGTCGCCGGCAGCGCCTCGACGATGCAGCGCGAGCAAGGTTTCGCCGAAACGCTCGCGGCGGAGTTTCCCGACATCAGTATCGTCGACGAACAGTACTGTAATTCCGACCGCGCCAAAGCGCTCTCGGTCGCCGAGAACATGTTGACGGCGCACCCCGATCTCGACGCCATCTTCGCTTCGGCCGAGCCGGCGACCGTCGGTGCGGCGCAGGCGATCAAGAGTCGTGAGCTTGCCGGCAAGGTACGCCTGATGGGATTTGATTCGAGCGAGTCGATCGAGAAGAGTCTGCGCGAGGGCGTGATCGACGCCTTGGTGGTGCAAGATCCGTTCAACATCGGCTACGAGGCGGTCCGCAGCGTCGTCGCCAGCTTGCAAGGCGAGACGCCGCCGAAGCGCATCGACTCGCCGGCGGCGGTTGTTACGATCGAGAACGTTGACACACCGGAGATTGATAAGCTGCTCCACCCCGACCTCGAGAGATACCTGCAATAGGCGCCGATGCGACGTAGGCAATTCCTGACGACGATGGCCGCCGCTGCCGCGGGGGCCGGCTGCTCCTCAAGCGGCCGCCCGGTCATCGGAGTTGCTCCCAAGGGAACGTCGTCGATCTTCTGGCAGTCAGTCCGCGCCGGAGCCCTCGCGGCCGGCGACGAATTCGACGTCGAGATACTCTGGAACGGCCCTCCTCAGGAAACCGAATACGCCCGCCAGATCCAGATCGTAGACTCGATGATCAATCGCCGAGTCGACGGCATTGTGCTCAGCCCGGCCGAGAGCACCGCTCTGGTGGGCGTCGTCGAGCGTGCTGACGAGCTCGGCATACCGCTCACGATTTTCGATTCGGGAATTGCCACCGAGCGCTACGTTTCCTACGTCGCTACCGACAATACGGCAGCAGGGGCGCTCGCCGCGGACACGCTTTCCGAACTGCTCGCGGGCCAGGGAGAGATTGCGATGATCCAGCACGTGGCGGGCTCGGACTCGACCGAGCGCCGCGAGCGCGGGTTCGAGAGCGCGCTCGAGACCGATCACCCCGGGCTGAATATCGTCGCCCGCCAGTTCTGCCTCTCGGATCGCGCACGAGCGTTGGCTATCTCGGAAGACTTCTTGACCGCTCATCCGGGGCTCCAGGGTTTCTTCGGGTCCTCGGAGGCGGCGACGATCGGCGCGGCTCGGGCCTTGCGGGCGCGCGGACGCAGCGGAGCCGTGAAGCTTGTGGGGTTCGACGCCAGTCCCAGCCTGCAAGTTGATTTGCGTGAAGGCGTGATCGACGCCCTGATCGTACAAGATCCGTTTCGAATCGGCTACGCGGGCGTCGAGACGATCGTGCTCAAGCTGAAAGGCGAAACGCCGCCTCGGCGCATCGACCTGCCCGCGCGAGCGATCCGCGCCGCCGATCTCGACGACCCCGAAGTGCAGCGATTGCTGAATCCGACCGAAGGCTAAGCGGGCTTCGCTACCGCCGTAGGTTGAGCAGCCTTGTTAGCGCCGGTTTCCGCCACCAGGTTTGTCGCCTTGCGCAACGAGTCGACCGTGCCTGCATCGGTCCACCAACCGTCGAGCGTGGCGTAGGTCATCGTTCCTTCGCTGATGTATTGGTTGTTGACGTCGGTGATCTCAAGCTCACCGCGGGCGGAGCGGTCCAGCCGCTTGATCTTCTCGAAGACCGTGCCGTCAAACATGTAGATACCCGTGACGGCGTAGTTTGATTTCGGCTGGTTTGGCTTCTCCTCGATCGACAGAATGCGTCCGTCAACCATCTCGGCCACGCCAAAGCGCTCCGGGTCGGGTACTTCCTTGAGTAGGATTTTCGCTCCGCGTTCCTGGCGCCGAAAGTCTTCGACGGCCTCGCTGATATCGTTCTCGATGATGTTGTCGCCGAGGATGATGCAAAGCTTCTCGCCTTGTCCGAAATGCTCGGCCAGCCCGAGCGCCTCGGCTATGCCGCCTTCACCCTGCTGGTAGGTGTAGTTGATGTGCTTGAGGCCGAACTCGCTGCCGTTGCCCAGCAGGCGCAAGAAGTCGCCGGCGTTGCGGCCGCCGGTGACGATCAAGATGTCTTCGATGCCCGCGTTCACCAAGGCGGTGATCGGGTAGTAAATCATCGGCTTGTCGTAAATCGGCAGCAGATGTTTGTTGACGATGCTCGTGAGCGCCCCTAGACGCGTGCCGAGCCCGCCGGCGAGTACGACTCCTCTCACTTTTCTTCCTTGGGAGCGCCCGCGCGCTTCTTGACAATGGAGTGACGACTACGAGCGTACACCAGCGTCCGCCGCTATATCAACGGTGGAATCGCGCTAGAATTCCGCTAAGGAACACAATTAGATGCGAATTCTCGTCACCGGCGGCGCCGGCTTCATCGGCTCCGCCTTTATTCGGCTGCTGCTGGCGGACAGCACCGCCAAGTTTGAGATCGTCAATTTCGACGCTCTCACCTATGCCGGCAACTTGGAGAACCTCGTCTCGGTGAGCCACGACTCACGCTACCGCTTCGTGCATGCGGATTTGTGCGACGCCGACGCTGTGGAGGCCGCCTTCGCCGAGGCCGAGCCTGAGGCGGTGGTTCACTTCGCCGCAGAATCGCACGTCGATCGCAGTATTCTCTCCCCCAAGCCCGTCGTCGACACCAACTTCATTGGGACCTTTCATCTGCTCGAGGCGGCCCGACGGCACGCCATAGGACGTTTCCTCCACGTCTCTACCGACGAAGTCTACGGCAGCATCGACGAGCCGGCCGACGCGGACGAGGGCTATCCGCTGCTTCCTTCGAGCCCTTATTCGGCCTCGAAGGCGGGCTCGGACCTGCTGGCGCTTTCCTACTTCACGACCTACAAGCTGCCCGTGCGCGTCACCCGCGCCTCGAACAACTACGGCCCGTATCAGTTCCCCGAAAAACTAATTCCGCTGATGATCTCGAACGCTCTGGAGGACAAGCCTCTGCCCGTCTACGGCGATGGGTTGCAGGTACGCGATTGGCTCTACGTCGACGATCACTGCCGCGCGATTCGAGCCGTCCTCGAGCGCGGGCGCGACGGCCAGATCTACAACGTCGGGGGCAGCCGCGCGCTGCCCAACATCGAGGTGATTCACAAGATCCTCGCCGCCACAGGCAAGCCCGAGAGCTTGCTCGAAACCGTCCAAGACCGGCCCGGCCACGACCGTCGCTACGCGATTACCACCGAGAAGCTGAGCCGCGAGACCGGTTGGCGGGCCGAGGTGGAGTTCGAGGCCGGACTAGCGCAAACAGTTGACTGGTACAAAGCGAACAGCGAATGGCTCGACCATGTCCGCTCGGGTGAGTACCGCAGCTTCTCGGAGCGCAACTACGACCGCCGCGGGGACGAGATGTCCCGCCTTGGCAGTTCGTAGCCGCCCCATCTGGCTCTTCCGGCCGCCGAGGCAGCCTGTGGGAGGGCGCAATCGCTCCGGGCTAATCTTGATCCTGTCAGCCTCCGATCCTTCCGCTAGGGGCTGTACCGAAGACTTCCCAATGAGGGTTAGGGACTAATATCCGGGCCAGCTAAGAGAGCGTACCGAGATATCCAAGCACTCGAAGAATCAGGAATTAACTCGTTTTAAATCAGTGTCATATGCCAACTCACGCGCCGTTCATTCTCGGTTCGGACGATTTTGTATTGACAGTAACACGCTAAAGTTTGATAATGGAAACAAGCTAAGAAAACGCAAACAGCGTTACTGCACGAGCAGCGGACGGCACGCCGCCAGGGCGTCGTCTCAAAGGAGAAATTATGGGCAAGATCATCGGAATCGACCTGGGTACCACCAACTCTGTGGTCGCCGTCATGCAGGCGGGCCAGCCGAACGTGATCCCTAACCAGGAAGGCACGCGGACGACTCCGTCGGTCGTGGCCTTTACCAAGGGCGGCGAACGCCTTGTCGGTCAGGCGGCCAAGCGCCAAGCGGTGACCAACCCCGAGAATACGATCTCGTCGATCAAGCGCTTCATGGGACGTCGCTTCGACGAGGTGAGCGAGGAAACCAAGCTGGTTCCCTACCACACGACCAACAACAACGGCATCATCGCCGTTCAAGTCGGTGGAGAGACGCAGTCGCCGCAGCAGATTTCGGCGATGGTACTTGGCAAGCTCAAAGAGGCCGCCGAGGCATTCCTCGGCGAGAAAGTCACCGACGCGGTCATCACTGTGCCGGCCTACTTCAACGACGCCCAACGCCAAGCCACCAAAGACGCTGGTCAAATCGCCGGCCTCAACGTGCAGCGCATCATCAACGAGCCGACCGCGGCCGCGCTCGCCTACGGCCTCGACAAGAAGACCAACGAGACGATCGCCGTCTACGACTTCGGCGGCGGCACCTTCGACATCTCGATCCTCGAGGTGGGCGAAGGCGTTGTCGAGGTCAAGGCGACAAACGGCGACACGCACCTCGGGGGCGACAACATCGACCACACCATTATGGAGTGGATGATCGCCGAGTTTAAGAAGGACGAAGGCATCGACGTGTCGGGCGACAAGATGGCCTTGCAGCGGCTGAAGGAAGCCGCCGAGAAGGCCAAGATGGACCTCTCCACGATGATGGAGACCGACGTCAACCTACCGTTCCTCACCGCCGACCAGACCGGGCCGAAGCACTTCCAGCGCAAGTTAACGCGAGCGGCGCTCGAGCAGATGATGGAGCCGATGATTCAGCGCTCGCTTGAGCCTTGCAAGAAGGCGCTCGCCGACGCCGGCGTGACGCCGGCCGACATCGACGAGGTCGTACTTGTCGGCGGCTCGACGCGCATTCCGATGGTGCAGCGTAAGGTACAAGAACTCTTCGGCAAGGAGCCCCACAAGGGCGTCAATCCCGATGAGGTCGTCGCTGTCGGCGCAGCCGTCCAAGGCGGCGTGCTCGGCGGCGAAGTCAAGGACGTGCTGCTGCTCGACGTCACTCCGCTCTCACTCGGCATCGAGACGCTGGGCGGCGTTTTCACGAAGCTGATCGAGCGCAATACGACCATTCCGACTCGCAAGAGCGAGACGTTCTCAACCGCAGCCGACAATCAGACTTCGGTTGAGATCAAGGTCTACCAAGGCGAGCGAGCGATGGCGAACGACAACCGCCTGCTGGGCGTCTTCCAACTCATCGGACTCCCGCCCGCCCCGCGCGGCATGCCGCAAGTCGAGGTCACCTTCGATATCGACGCCAACGGCATCCTTAACGTCTCGGCCAAGGACAAGGCGACCTCCAAGGAGCAGAAGATCACCATCAGCAGCTCTTCGGGGCTTTCAAAGGAAGAGATCGAGAAGATGGCCAAGGACGCCGAGTCGCACGCCGCCGAGGACCAGACCCGACGCGATCAAGTCGAGTCGCGTAACCGAGCCGACACAATGATCTTCTCGACCGAGAAGACGCTGAGTGAGAATCGCGACAAGATCTCGGACGAAGACGGCAAGAAGATCGAAGAGGCGATCGAGGCGACCAAAAAGGTCGTTCAAGACGGATCGCCCGAGGAGATCAACAAGGCCGTCGACGAACTTACCCAGGCTTCGCATAAGCTTGCCGAAGCTATGTATCAAGCCGCTTCGGCAGCGCCGGGAGGCGGTCAAGCGCCGCCGAGCGGGGACGGGGACGGCGCGGCGGGGGCCGACGGGGCTTCAGCCGAGGGCGCCAAGGATGAAGATGTCGTTGACGCCGAGTTCGTAGACGTAGACGACAAAACCAAGAGCTGAGTAGGCAGAAACCGGGCGGCGGTCGGCGCGCCGCCGTCCGGCTCGATCCAGCGTCGGATGTGAGTCGTGGCGGCTGAAACCAAAGACTACTACAAGGCGCTTGGCGTCAAACGAAAGGCCTCGGAGGACGAGATCCGCAAGGCCTATCGCCGGCTCGCACGCAAGTATCACCCCGACGTCAATCCGGGCGACAAGAGATCTGAGGATCGCTTCAAGGACGTTCAAGAAGCGAACGACATCTTGAGCGACCCGAAGAAGCGTCAGATGTACGACCAGTTTGGCTTCTACTCGCCAAACGCGCAGTACCCCGAAGCGGGCGGCCCCGGCGGACGTCCGGGCGACTTCGGCTTCTCGGGATTCGATTTTTCGGAATCCGGCGCGGGCCGAGGATCTCGCGGCGGCCATGGTTTCCCGGGAGCCGCCGGCTCCGAATCCGCCGGCGGGTTTGGCGATCTCTTCTCACAGTTCTTTCGCTCCGGCGGTGAGCGCGACAAGCAGCAAACCGAGGTGCAGGCCGGCGAGGATCTAGAGTACGCCGTCGACATCAGTTTTTGGGACGCGATTCGCGGTACGAGCGTGCGGCTCAACGTGCAGCGCTATGAGAACTGCACACAATGCGGCGGCTCGGGCGCGACGGGCGCCGGCGCCGTCGTCTGTCCCGACTGCAAAGGACAGGGGCAGGTCGATCAAACCGTCGGTGCGATGCGCTTCAACCTGAGCTGCCCGCGCTGCCAGGGGCGCGGTCAACTTCGCAACGTTTGTCCAGGCTGCGCCGGCGATGGACGACTCTCTCGCACCGATAGCGTCGAGGTACGTATTCCGCCCGGAGCCCAGAACGGATCGCGGCTGCGCGTTCCGAAGAAGGGAAACGCCGGGGCGCACGGCGGGGCGCCTGGCGATCTTTACATCATCACCCGGGTCGGACCGCACACAGTGTTCAAGCGCGAGGGCGACGACATTCGCATCAAGGCGCCGATCACGATTCCCGAAGCGGTGCTGGGCGCGAAGATCGAGGTGCCGACCATTGACGGCAAGGCGTTGCTGAAGATTCCGCCTGCGACGAGCTCAGGCAAGGTTTTTCGGCTGCGCGAAAAAGGCGTGCTCAACCGCCGGACCAACCGTCGCGGGGACCAGTATGTCGAAGTGCAGATCGCCGTGCCTGCAATCCCTTCAGAAGACGTGAAGGGGCTGATGCGTGACTTTGAGAAGATCGATGCCGAGGATCCGCGCGCGGCGCTGTTTGAGCAGGTCTAAGGAAGAAACCATGGCGCGACGGCGAAAGAAAAGCGGGTCCTACACCATCTCGGTCGTCGCCGAGCAGTTCGACATCCATCCGCAGACGCTCCGCATGTACGAACGTGAAGGTCTGCTAAAGCCGTCGCGGACCGACGGCAATACGCGCATGTATACCGACGCCGACATGGAGCGTCTCGAAGTGGTGCTCTCACTGACGCGCGACCTGGGCGTCAACCTGGCGGGCGTCGAGATCATCCTCAACATGCGCGAGAAAATGGAGACGATGCAACTCCAAATGCAGGAGTTCGTCGCCTATGTCAATGCCAATCTCGGCGGAGTGCCCAGCGAGGCGAGCGAAGGACTCTCTACCTCGCTCGTGCCAGTGGGCGCGAGGCTGCCGGTGCGGCCGAAGGTTGCCCGCAAGAAAGCGGCGAAGAAGGCGGCCCGGCGACGCTGAGAGTAGGGGCGGGGGACCCGCCCTACGCGCTCTGCGGTCTCGGAACCACCCCAACTGCTAGGCCCCGCTGGCCGCTTGTACCGCGAATACCTCATCGGCGGCCACAATCTCAAAGCTGGCGGGGTCGCTGACGATCTGCTTCACTAGCGCGGCGTGCATCGCGTGCCCGGCGCGCTCGGCGATTACGCGAGCCAACAGCGGGCGACCAATCAGCGCCAGGTCGCCGATCAGGTCGAGCGCCTTGTGGCGGCAGGGCTCGTCAGGAAACCGCAGCCCGCCGGGATTCAGCGGACCGTCGGGTCCGAAACAGACCGCGTTGGTCAGATCGGCGCCTCGGATCAGGCCCATCTCTCTCATCTGCTCCAGGTCGCGTTCGAAACCGAATGTCCGCGCCGGAGCCAGCTCGCGTGCATATGCTTCGGGCGTTACCTCCAGTTCGACACGCTGTCGGCCGACCGCTGGGTGCCCGAAGTTGGTCTCGCATTCCAGCCGAAATCCGTTCCAGGGCGAGATCGTAATCCGCTTGTCGCCGTCCCGGACCTCCACTTCGCGCACGATCCGCAGGTACTTCCGCTGGGCGCGGAGCCGCTTGCGTCCGGCTTGCTTCAACAGTTCGATGAAGGGTTTGCCGCTGCCGTCGACGATCGGCACCTCGAGATTGTCCATCTCGATGACGACGTTGTCGATTCCCATGGCGTACAGAACACTGAGCAGGTGCTCGGTGGTCGAGAGCAGCACACCCTGGCGCATCAGGCTGGTGGCGTAGCTGACCCTAGCGACGTACTTCCACACGGCCGGAATGGTGAAATCGTCAAGGTCTGGGCGCCGAAAAACGACGCCGCTTCCCGACGGCGCCGGTAGAATGCGCATCGAGACCGGGGCGCCGCTATGAAGCCCGACACCTTCGACGCCGGCGGGACGTTGTAGCGTTGTTTCAAAAACCAATGGGGACTCCAAGGAGCAGACTCATCGTTACCCCAAGCAACCGAGGGTCCAAGATCTAACTAGCTGATATATAAGGAAAGGCAGAGGCAGGAACGTGGCAAAAATACAACACCATCAAGAGGAGTCGCTCACTTGGCGATCACCACGAGGCGTCCCGCCTCGATGTTCACTTGCTTGAGATTGTTGTCGAGCGGCATCGGCTCGCCGAGCCTGAAGCCGTCAAGCTGGTCTCCAGCGAGAGTGTTGACAAGGTATTCAAGCATCGGTCCCTCGAGGCGGCGCTCGCCCAGACGAAACGACTCGACCTGAAGCTTGCCCAAACCGTTCGACGAGGTGAACCGACAGCGCGCCTCGAAAGCCTGTTCCCCGCCGAAGAGCGTCGTCATTAGGTAGCCTGCTGAGGCGCCGCGGCCGGCCGAGGCCTTCGCCACGTCGACCCAGCCGGAGACCACCGCTTCGTCCTCGAGGAATGATATGTCGATGTCGCGCATGCCGGGCGGGATGCGCGAGGCGTAGTCAAAGCGCAAGTAGGAGTCGAGCTCGGTATCGGTGAGCGCCAGAGTCTCTCCCGCCGGCAGTTTGCCCGACGCGATCCGCTCAATCTTCGCCGCCGCCCGACGAGAGGCTTTCGCACTGAGTGGTTCGGCGGAGAGGGGAATCGCGGCGAACGCGACCATCGCAGCAAGCACTGCTGTCGCGGCGCGACGTGCAAGGTGCGGCTGAATATAGAAATTCATCGGCGAAGCCTACTCTTTCCTACGTGTCCGCGCTGGGCGGGGTTGCTTCGCCCAGTTCGAGCTCTTCGAGCGCCCGGGCCGCCGCCATCTGCTCGGCCGATCGTTTCGTCGAGCCTTGCCCCTGTGACCGCAACGAATCGCCCACGGCGATCTCGACCGTGAAAGTCTTCTTGTGCGCCGGGCCTTCTTCGGAGAGGACGCGGTACTCCGGCAAAGGCTCCCCACCGGACTGTAGCCGCTCTTGTAGGGCGGACTTGGCGTTGTCGAGCTCGAGATTGGCCCTGGCTCGCTCGATCGCCTCGTCGGTGAGCACCAGTCGACGTACCAGCTTGCGCGCCTCGTCAATCCCGGCATCGAAGCGCACGGCGGCGATGAGGGCTTCGAGGGCGTTGCCGATCAAGCTTTTCTTAGAGCGGCCTTCGTTCGCCTCCTCGATCCGTCCGAGTAGAAGAAAGTCGCCCAGCTCGATCTGTTGTCCGACCTCGCCCAAATGGTCGGCGCTGACTAAACGCGCCTTAATCTTGGTGAGCGGGCCTTCTGCCAAATCGGGAAAGCACTCCATTAGAAACTCGGCCGCCGCAAGACTGAGCACGGCGTCTCCGAGGAACTCAAGGCGCCCGTTGTGCTCGCCGCGCGGATCGGTTTCGTTAGCGCGGGAGCGATGGGTCAAGGCGCGCTCCAGCAGGGAACGATCCCGGAAGCGACAACCGATTCGCTCTTCGAGTTCTTCGAGAGATCGTCCCATGCTGAGGCGATGGCTTTTCGACTCGCCGCCAAGCGGCCGGCGTGTGGAGCTTCGCCGCTACTTGGCCTGTTCGAGCTCGGTCTTGAGTCGTGCGTAGAGGTCGCTGCCGGGACCGCCGGCGGCGGCCGTGACCGCCTTGTTGACGGCGTCGAGCGCTTCTTCGCGCTTGTCCTGTCCCTTGAGCGCGACCGCCAAGTTGTAGAGCGTCTGGGCGTCTTGCTGCGCCGCCAGACCGAGGGCTTTCTTAAGCAGCGCCTCGGCTTCGGCGTGCTCGCCGCGCTTGACCGCAATGAGCCCGAGCGACTCGTTGGCCTGTGCCATGAAGTCCTTCTTTGCCATGAGCCACTGCTCGTCGGGCATGGCTGGGTCGACCTTGGCCATGTTGGGTATCAGCGTCAGCGAGCGCTTGGCGAAGTCCTCAGCCTTGGCGAGCTTTTCGTCCTTGTCGAGGTCAAACTCCCGTGTCCGTGTCGGGATGGCGTAGGCCAGCGAGATCAACACGCCAACGTTGTCGGCGTTCGACTCAAGCGTCTTTTCACCGAAGATCACCATGTTTTCGAAGTCATTGAGCTGCTGATAGGAGAGCATCGTCATGTAGTTGGCGAACTCGAGGAACTCGGTCTCCGGAAAGCTCTTGATCAGCTCCTGCGCCGCATCCGCTCGCGCTTGGGGATCGGTGGCGTTCTGGACGGCCACAATAGCGTCGACCTCTTCCTGAGACTTCGGTTGGGGGCCCGCTGGTTGCGCGGGAGCCGCAGCTTCTTGCGCAAACAGGCCGCCGACGAGCGTAAGGGCGACTAGCGCCGAAATGATGATTCGATTCATGGAGATCTCCAGACTCCGCCTCCGCTATCCGCGCAAGGCTCTCACTATTCTAATCCAGATCTAATGCAGAGACGACGGCGCCGCGCCTGAGGTTTCGGCGCCGCGGCCGCTCAATCCCTAAGCGCCTTCCTGATGGCGCGCGTCGCTTGCCGGATGCGGTGCTGGTTTTCGACCAAGGCGAACCGTACGTAACCTTCGCCGTGCTCGCCGAAACCGATGCCGGGCGAGACTGCGACCAGAGCTTTTTCGAGGACGAGCTTCGAAAACTCGAGCGAGCCGGCCCAGGCGTATCGCTCGGGGATCTTGGCCCAAGCAAACATCGTCGCACGAGGCGGTTCGATCTTCCAACCGGCGCGATCGAGACCTTCGACCAGCGTATCACGGCGTTTTTGGTGCAGTTCACAGTTCTTGGCGGTCTCTTCTTCGCATTCACGCAAAGCGATGATCGAAGCGATCTGGATCGGTTGGAAGACGCCGTAGTCGAGATAACTCTTGATGCGCCCCAAAGCCTCGATCATCTTCGGGTTGCCAAGGCAGAAGCCGACTCGCCAGCCCGCCATGTTGTAGCTCTTCGACATCGAGAAGATCTCAACGGCAACCTCTTTCGCGCCGTCGATTTCGAGAATGCTCGGCGCCGCGTAGCCGTCGAAGCACAGGTCGGCGTAGGCGAAGTCGTGCACGATCATCGTGCCGTGTCGATGCGCCATCGCTACCAGAGCTTCAAAGAACGGCCTCTCGACACAATGGGTGGTCGGGTTATGCGGAAACGAGACGAGCACCATCGCCGGCGGCTTCGACGACTTGTTATAGAGATCCTCAAGCCGGTTGAGAAACTCATCGGGGCTCGGCATCGCGAGGTTGCATTTGGCTCCCTCGGCCATCACCACGCCCCATTGATGGATCGGATACGAGGGATCAGGCATGACGACCGGGTCGCCGGGGCCGATCACCGCGAAAAGCAGGTGGGCGAGCGCGTCTTTGGCGCCCATGGTGACGATCGCCTCGGTTTCGGGGTCGAGGTCGACGTCGAACTTACGGGCGTAGCGCTTGCAGATCTCCTCGCGCAGACGAGGAATGCCGCGCGACATCGAGTAGCGGTGATTGCGTTTGTCGCGCGCCGCCTCGGCAAGCTTTTGTACGATCGGGCGGGGCGTGTGTCCGTCGGGATTGCCCATCCCGAGATCGACGACGTCGAGACCGGCCCGCCGCGCCTTTGCTCGCATTTCGTTGATGACAGCGAAAACATAAGGCGGCAGCTTGCCGATCCGATAAAACGGCTCGTCGTCGAAGAGTCCCATCCGTTCATTCTAGCCAGGCGCACGACGGCTCTGGGCTTCTCCGGCCGCCGCCGGCCGACCGGCACGAATGTGCGAGACTCAAGGCTTTCCTTTTCCTGATGTTGACTTGGATCGATTGGGCGATAGTTGCCACCTATGCCCTTGGCACGATCGCTTTAGGAGCGTTCTACGGCCGTCGGCAAAGCTCGACGCGCGAGTACTTCGTCGGCTCCGGCCGGATGAACCCCATGTTGATCGGGGTTTCGGCGTTTGCGACGCTGCTGAGCACGATCTCTTACCTCTCCATGCCGGGCGAAGCGCTGGGCAAGGGACCGGCGTGGATGGCAAACGTTTTGGCCTTGCCGTTCATCTTTCTAACGGTGGGCTTTGTGCTTCTGCCGGTCTATATGAGCCGGCGCGTGACGAGCGCCTACGAACTGCTCGAGGAGCGGCTGGGACTGAGCGTGCGGTTGCTCGGCGCGGGCCTGTTCATCGTGCTGCGGCTGGCGTGGATGGCTCTGCTGATCTACCTAACGGCAAGCGCGTTGAGCGTGATGCTCGGCCTGGGGCCGGCCTCGATTCCGTGGATCGCCGCGGCGGCTGGGTTCGTGGCGGTGTTTTATACCTCGGTCGGCGGTTTGCGAGCGGTGGTGGTGACGGACTTCGCACAATCCTTGCTGCTCTACGGCGGAGCGTTGCTGGTGATCGGCATGATCAGCGACGACTTGGGCGGGTTCGGCTGGGTCCCCACGACGTGGAATCCCATGTGGGACAGCCAACCGTTGTTCAGCTCAGACTGGTCGACGCGCGTAACGATATCGGGGACGGTGCTGAACTACTACGTCTGGTACGTGGCGACGGCCGGCGGCGATCAGACTTCCGTGCAGCGCTTTATGGCGACGGCGGACGAGCGAGCGGCGCGACGCGCGCTGGCGTTTCAGATTGCGGCGACCACGCTCACGGCCGTAACCCTCGCTTTCGTCGGGTTCGCCCTGCTCGGCTACTTCAGCGCCTACCCGGAACGGCTAGCGGCAGGCATGTCGCTGCCTGCCAACGCTGACCAAACATTCCCGTACTTCATCGCATCCCAATTGCCGCCGGGCGTGACGGGCCTGGTGGTTGCGGCGATGTTTGCGGCGGCGATGTCGAGCGTCGATTCCGGGGTAAACTCGATCACCGCCGTCGTACAAACCGACTTGGTGGAGCGATTAGGCTGGGGTAAGCAGACGGCTGCGGGAACGCTGAAGTGGATGGCGTTTGGGATCGGCGCCGTTGTGGTCTTGGCGAGTACGATGATGGGTGCGGTGCCCGGTAACATCACCGCTGTGACGACGAAGACTGCCAACTTGCTGACGACGCCGATTTTTAGTCTGTTTTTCTTCGCGCTGTTCGTGCCGTTCGCAACCCCGGCGGGTGCCTGGATCGGGGCCGTGTGCGGAACCGCAACGGCGGTGTTGATCGCCTTCTCGGGACCGATCTTCGGATTCACGGCGGACGGTCGGGATCCAGTCAGTTTTCAATGGATCGCGCCGGCGTCCATCTTGGTCGCCTTTGTGACCGGTTGTATCGTAAGCCGATGGTTGCCTGGCCCGCGTACAAGGAGCTCATGAGACAAAGCAAAACGTTGGCGCGCGTCCGAAAAGGCGAGACGGTGCGCTTGTGCTCGCTGGGGCACTTCATTCCGGCGTATGTGAAGCTGGCCGCCGAAGCAGGATTCGATTGCATCTGGTTGGACCTGGAGCATCGACACTTCAGCAATCAGGAAGTGCTGACACTGTTGGCGCACTCGCACCTACACGACATCGACATCATGGTGCGAGCCCCGACTCTCGAGAAGGCGCGCCTCTATCGCTACCTCGAAGACGGCGCGACGGGACTAATGATTCCGCACGTTAGCACTGAGGATAAGGCGCAAACGCTGGCCGCCGCGGTGAAGTTTCCTCCTTTGGGCGACCGGGGAGCTGACGGCACGGGTCTGGACGCCGACTTCGGAGCAGCGAGCTTCGACGACTACGTCGAGCACGTCAATCGCGAGACGTTCTTAGTCGTCCAAATCGAGACGCCCGAGGCGGTCGATAACGTAGATCGCATCGCGGCCGTCCCTGGGGTCGACGGCTTGTTTGTGGGGCCCGGAGATCTCGGTCTCCGACTTAAGTACGGCGCCGGCCTGGAGCAATTAGAGCCGGCCTACGAGCGTACGGCGGAGGCTAGTCGCACCCACGGAAAGTTTTGGGGGACGCCCGTGGCGAACAAAGCGGACATGGTTCGGCGCAGAGGGCAGGGCGGGCTTTTTTTGGCCCACGGCGGAGACTACCGGGCGCTCGAGCGAATGCTCCAGGAGTACGCGGCGGCGTTCGAGGAGTAGAGTCCTCAGCCTTGTAGACGACGCCCATGCCGCCCTCGCAGAGCTCCGAGAGGATCTTGTAATGGCTGATCGTCCGGCCGATCAAAGTGGTCCGATTGTACTCCGACAGAATCACCATTGGCACAAGAACGCCGGGCGGCTCGTTCCGCGGTCTATTCCCGCTCGCGGGTGCGGAACTCTTCGTACCAATTCTCGACGACGTGGATCCTGACCGGCTCCGTCTCGTTTTCCTCGACGGGCGCCAACGTCACGAAACGCTGCCCGTCAGGGAAGACATCGTACGTCCAAATCCAGAAATCGGCCGCTGACGACCGCAACTCCTCCGACTCGAAGAGTCGTTGCGGCTCCTCAACCTTGAAACTCGGTTGGGTCGAGACGGGAACAGCCATCAATGTTGTGGTTTCGACGTAGAACAGCTCTTTGCCGTCGGCAGACCAGCGCGGCTGAGCGCCGCCGTTGTTAGAGACCTGCCACTTGCCGGGCCCTGCCGGGAACGGGCGTACATAGACCTCAAGCCGACCCGACTCGTTTGAGGAGTAGGCCACATATCGGCTGTCGCGAGAGAATTGGGGCGTGTTCTCGCTGTCGGCCGTAACGAGAAATGGAACGGGCTCCGACAAGGAGCCGTCGTCGCCGCGCTCGTGATACCAAATGCCGCCCTCCTCGTCGGTGGGGCCCGCGCTTCCGTTGTAAATCAGGTATCGACCATCCGCGGACCAACTCGGATAGACGAGGCCGGCTTCGCGGTCCAGCAGGACCTTGGACTCCATGCTGCCGTCGGCGACTCGCGCCATGATCCGGAAGCCGTTCGTGAAAGATACTTCGCGGCCGGAGGAGAGCCAGCCGGGCGACACTTCCGAACCCTCACCGGAAGTAATTCGGGTTTCGACATCGCGATCGAGATTATAGACCCAAATGTCGCCCTCGATCTGGAGCGCGACGAAACGGCCGTCGGGGGAGACGGCGGGCGTCCCCCCGCTGGTGATCGGGTCGCCCGCCGTCTTCTCGATCTCCCCGGCTCGACTCCGCACGACCACTTGACTAGAGCCGCGTGAAGAATAGCTCGAATAGACCAAGGTTCCGTCCACGGAAATGCTGTGATCCCCTGCGAATTCGTCAAGCGGAGCCGCTTCTCCGGTTTGAGCCAAGGTCTCCAGAGAAAAAGGCAAGGCTCGCAGCCCGCCATCGAGGGCGCTCGCCGGCCCGTAAATCAGATAACCCTCCGGCGAGTAGACCGGGACTCGGCCGGGAACCAGTTCCCGGCGCTCGCCTGTCTCCAGGTCCATGACCGCCAGCATCGAATCGGTAGGGCTCACCATCGCTGTGTAGACGAGACGCTCACGCTTGCCGTCGGCCGGCAGAAAATAAGGGCGCACGGCGATGTTCCGGGCGACGTCTCCCGGCTCAAACAGCAACTTCGGTTCACCGCCGCGGGCAGGGATTCCATATAGCCGAAGGCCCGAGGAAAACACGATGCGCTCGCCGTCGGGGCTCCACGTGCCTCCCGCGAATGCGTAGCTCTGTGACGGCAGATCGCAGAGCTTGATCGGATCTACCCCGTTGATCGACAATCTCTTCAGCTCAAAATCCGGGGCTTCGACGCCGAATCCGATCGACGAGCTGTCCGGAGACCAGAAGCCGGCGAACGCCCCCACGGTGCCCGCGACTTCGCGCGCGGACTCGCTCGCGAGCGATCGCAGCCAGAGACTGCGCCGCCCGTCCACCTGGGCCGCGTAGAGGATGTGTTTGCCGTCCGGGGAAATCCTCACGCTCCGGCCAAAAACGCCTGCTGGAGAGAACGAGAACCGCCGTACGGGCTTTTCGGGCGGAGCCTCGCCAAGATGGACAAACAGCAGGCCGAGAAGCGCGATGCCGAGCACTACCGCAAGCCCGTGCACCACCTGCCACCTGCGTTTGCCAATCGCCACTGCACCCGGCGGCAGCGCTTCCGTTGGGCTCAGCGTCCGGCTCGCCGTCAGCGTCGTCGGGACGCCCGCGGCCAGGCTCGCCGTTCCTAGAATCGTCGAGCGGCTCGACTTGAGCTTGTCTTGAAGGTTCCGCAGGTCGACCGTGATCTCGCCGGCGTTTTGATAGCGGCTGGCGGCGTCTTTCTCCAGACACTTGCCGGCGATGAACTCCAAGTCCATCGGGACGCCGGCGCGAACGCCGGTGAGCGGTTCCGGGGCCTGGTTTACGATCTCGTAGGCGAGCGCCTGAGCGTATTCCCCTTGGAAGGCCCGTGCGCCTGCGACCATTTCGTACAGTACGCAGCCGAGCGCCCAGACGTCGGTCCGATAATCGACCTCGGCGCCCTGCATCTGCTCCGGCGACATGTAGGCGGCCGTGCCGACGGTTTGATCCGCTTGCGTAAGCTTCGACGCCTCGGTCAGTCGAGCCAGCCCAAAATCCATGATCGTGGCGCGGCCCTCGGGAGAGATCAGAACGTTCGCGGGCTTGATGTCGCGGTGGACGATCCCCTCGGCGTGCGCCGCCTCCAAACCCTCAGCGACTTGGCGGCAGAAGTCGAGGGCGTCCTTGAGCGGCAGCGGCCCCTTGGCGATGCGCTCTTCCAGCGTCTCGCCCTTGAGGAAGGCCATCGCCAAGAACGTCTTGCCCTCGGCCTCGTCGATCTCGTGGACCGTACAAATGTTGGGGTGATGCAGTGCTGCAGCGGCCTTGGCTTCGCGCAGGAAACGTGCCTTGGCCTCGTCGTCGTCGAGCAGATGCGCGGCCAGGAACTTGAGCGCAACGGTACGTTCGAGCTTGGTGTCCTCGGCCTTGTAGACGACGCCCATGCCACCCTCGCCGAGCTTGTCGAGGATCCTGTAATGGCTGATCGTCCGGCCGACCATCGTCGCGGTTGATTGTAACGCGCGCGCACCATTCGAGGGCGCGCCAAGCTCTGAGCTATCGCAGATCTGCGTAGCGGGTCACAACGCCAGACGTGCTCTAAGCCCGAACACCCAGGTTGATTCCCGCTCAGGCGCAAGCGCTGGGTTGTTGAGCCACTGAAGACTAGGGGTCAGCGCGAACTCTTGAGAGAGCTGGATGCGGTAGAAGACTTCCACAGCCTGCTGGTCCCTAAGGCCCGGTTGAAAGGTCGTCTTGTTCGGCCGGCCCCAGTTGAAACCGACGCCCAGAAGGCTCCCTTCGGGTACGCGCTGATAGCCGATCCCGGTGCTGACTGTCCTCTCCAAGAGGCTGCCTCCGTCTTTCGCGTAGCCGGCCCGAACGAACGGCAACCATTTGTTCCGGACGTAGTGAGTGAAAGAGAAGTTCGCGCCCCAGCCGCTGGGCGTCAGGGCCGCTTTGCGTTCGTCCGCTTGCCAGACCGTCACGTGGACGTTGTCCAGGAAGTTTCGGTCTCGCGACGTCGTCCACCCGATCTCGAAATGCTTGAAGTATTCGTGCATGTTAAAGAAGGTGTCGAACCCGTCGCCCGGCTTTTGGGGGTTGGAGTTGCTGTCGGCAAAACCGCCCACAACGTAGAGGTTGTCGCTCAGATACGCGGCTCCTCCCACCCCAAGCCCCTCGTTCGGCACGGGAATGGAAGCCCCGCCGGTGGAAAAGGCGAAGTTGCTGAAGTGGAGCCATGGGCTCGCCAGAGCGAAGACGTCCACGTAGTCGGTAGGATCCACCCACCCGGCTACGAAACTGACTCGCCCTCCTCCCAGAGACTGCCGCCAGTAGAGGTTGGTCAGTCTCCAACGCTGGTCGCTGAACGGCGGCTCGATCAAGCCGATGTAACCGCTCTCCAAGCTGAACGAGCCGGGCGGAATTGGCGTGTAGGCGTGCCGGTTCTCTACCTTGTAGACGACTGCTCCACTGTGCCCAGTACCACGCCCCACCAGGTCCCAGGCGCCGTAGAAGCGGACCATGCCGCTGCCCGCCCTGTTTTCCTCCAGCTCTCCGTTGGCGGACAGGTACATGGCGCTGTAGTCCACCGCGAACGATAGGCCGATCTTTTCTTTGACTCGCCCTTTGAAGTCGAAATAGGGCTTGAGCAACTCAGAGCTGTAGAGCGGTTTGATTTCCTTGTCGGTCTCCAGTTGACTGTCGACTTGATCTGGGCCGACAACCCTTGGGAACCTCTTCTCTCCGGCGGATGCCTGCGAGTTGGATGTCGAGCCGGCAGACGGCTGCGCGACAAGCGGCGGGATAGAAGCCACGATCAGCAAGCCCAAGGCAAGGCAGACAATTGAGATCTGCAAGAGTCTGCTTGCGGCGTACCCTACGCCAGAGGCGAGTGTCGTCGGCAGTTGCTTCATGCTTCGCGGAGGTGCGCCATGAAGCGGTCTTGATCTCACTCCGAGCCCACCGGACGATTAGAGCGTGTTTTTGTAGACCTTGCCGCCCTTCATGATGACTTTGAGCGTCGGGATCGGCTTCCACTCGGGGTCGGCGTCGAACCATTTGGTGTTGCCGCCGATTACGGTGATGTCCTCCAGAGGGTTGCCGTCCACCAGCAGGATATCCGCGTAGGCTCCTTCCTCAATCACGCCCAGCTTGCCTTCCTGATAGGGGTTGCGCGGACCGGAAAGCGCCAGCATCTCACCCGCCGTGGAGGTGAGCTGCTTGAGCACCTCGAATGTGCTGTCGAAGGTTTGGGTGCGCCACCAAATCTCGTAACGGCGCGCCCGCTCAGCGTCCTCAAACACACCGACGTAGTCGGAGGCGAAGACCACCTTGACGTTGTTTTTTAGTAGGTTGCGTCCGAAGTCCTTGTATTGCTCGCCGAGCGCACGGACCATCGGGATCTTGTCCGGCGGCATCAGGGGGTTGCGGGCCAGGTCAGGCGAGATGCCCCACATCTGCGGCACGACGTAGCCCCCTTCGCCTGCGATCCGCTTCATGGTGTCTTCCGAGATGAAAAAGCCGTGCTCAAACGTCTTGACGCCGCAGTCGAGAAGGCGGCTCACGGACCGATCGTTGAACGTGTGAGCGGCGACGTAGGTGCCCCAGTCAGCGGCGGCTTCGACGATCGCGCAGATCTCGTCCTTAGAGTACTGGGTCGTGTCGATCGGATCGAATCGTGACGATCCGCCGCCTCCGCCCATGATCTTGATCTGGGTCGCTCCGTTGCGAAGGTTGAGGCGGGTCGCCGCCAGGACGGCCGGCACGCCGTCGGCAACATTGCCGATGCCCATACGCTCGAAGTTGGACAGATCGCCGGCAGTTCTAACCGAGAAACCGCCGTCGCCCCGCTCTCGAAAATCGCCGTGACCCGAAGTCTGCGAGATGAACCCACCCGACGGGTAGACTCGCGGGCCGATGATGATGCCGGCGTCGATGTTGCGCTGGAGCCCAAAGGCCGGTCCGCCCATGTCACGGACCGAGGTGAAGCCGTCCATCAAGAATCGTTCCGCCACGCGAGTCACGCGATACGCCAGATCGGTGATGTCCATGTTGGTTTCGACGGAGCTGAAATGCGCGTTGATCATCATATGCGCGTGGCCGTCAATCAGCCCCGGCATGAGCGTTCGGCCCCCTCCGTCGATGACGGTCGCCCCCGGCGCACTGATGCTGCTCGCGATCTGTTTGATCAGGGCGCCCTCGACCAGCACCGACTGGTTTGCCCTAAGCCCGTCGGTTTTGCCGTCGAAGATGCTGACGTTCGTGAACAGGGTCTGCTGCGGCGTCTCTTGCGCGGTAACGGGCGGGGAAGCCGCCGATGCGGCCAGCAGTATTGCTGAGACGAAGAGCCTTGTTCTCATGAGATTCCTTTGAGTCGTTCAGACGTGACGGCGCTTCCTCGGCGTTGTGAGTCCGGGGCGCCGGCGGAGCTTTCGGCGGGCCTGTCTAGAAGGCGTAGAGCAGCTTGCCTTCCTCGACGGCTACGCCGCCGCCTTCGGCTTCTTCGCCAGCTTCGACGCCTTCGCCGTCCTCGACATCCTCGGCGGCCGAGGGCAGCGGACGGTAGTAGAGTCCGTCGGCCTCACGATACACCTCAAGCTCGGCCGGGCGCGGTAGCTGGCCCTGGATCAGAGCCTCGGAGAGCGGGTCTTCGACGTACTTCTGCAACGCCCGGCGCAGTGGCCGCGCACCGTAGTTGCGGTCGGTGCAGGTCTGCTCGAGGATGTACTGCGCCGCCTCGCGGTCGAGCTTGATCTGAATGTCCTTGCGGATCAGATTCTCGTTGATCTGGCTGACCATCAGGGCGACGATCTGGACCAGATCCTCATCATTGAGGGCCTCAAAGATGATCGTTTCGTCGATGCGGTTGAGGAACTCGGGATTGAAGGTGCGCTTGACCTCGTTCATCACCTCGGCCTCGGCGTTCGAGGAGGCGTCCTCCTTCGAGGCGCCTTGGAAGCCCAGCGGCGACTTGCTCTGCAAGTGGCGCGCGCCGATGTTCGAGGTCATCACGATGATGGTGTTCTTGAAGTCGACGGTGTTGCCCAGCCCGTCGGTGAGCTGACCGTCTTCGAAGACCTGCAGCAATAGGTTGAAGAGGTCCGGGTGGGCCTTTTCGACCTCGTCGAGCAGGATGATCGAGTAGGGCGCGCGCTTGACGCGCTCGGTAAGCTGGCCGCCCTCCTCATAGCCGACGTAGCCCGGAGGCGAGCCGATCAGCTTCGAGACCGAATGCTTCTCCATGAACTCGGACATGTCGAAGCGAATCAGAGTCTTCTCGCTGCCGAACATGAAGTCGGCGAGCGCGCGAGCAACCTCTGTCTTGCCGACGCCGGTCGGGCCGAGGAAAAGGAACGAGCCGGCCGGCCGCTTGGCCGACTTGAGGCCGGCGCGGGAACGGCGGATCGCCCGAGCCAGCGCCGAGATGGCTTTCTCCTGGCTGACAACGCGCTTGTGCAGCTCCTCTTCCATCCGCAGGAGCTTAGACATCTCCTCTTCTTTGATGGAGGTCATCGGCACGCCTGTCCAACGCGCTACCACTTCTTCGATGTCTTCCTTGGTGACGGTCGCTGCGGCCGTCTCGTCGAGGTTGTACTTCTCGCGCAGCAGCCGCAGGTTCTCGCGTTCCTTGCGCTCCTCGTCCGAATAGAAGCGCGCCTTCTCGAACTCATGGTTCGCGATCGCGCTCTCCATGCGGTGAACGATGAACTTGATGCGCTTGTGAACCTCGGAGATCTCCTCGGGCATCGTCGTCTGACGCAGCTTCACCCGAGCCCCCGCCTCATCAACCAAGTCGATTGCCTTGTCGGGCAAGAAGCGGTCGGAGATGTAGCGGCTCGAGGTGTAGACCGCGGCTTCGATCGACTCGTCGGTGTAGCCGACGGCATGGAACTTCTCGTAGCGGTCCTTGACGCCCAACAGAACCTGGACGGCCTCTTCCTCGGTCGGAGGGCTCACCTTGACGGCTTGAAAGCGGCGTTCGAGCGAGCGGTCCTTTTCGATCGACTTGCGGAACTCGCCAGGCGTCGTCGCGCCAATACACTGGATCTCGCCGCGTGAAAGAGCGGGCTTGAGGATGTTGGCCGCGTCGAGCGAACCTTCGGCCGAGCCGGCGCCGACTAGGGTGTGGAGCTCGTCGATGAAGATTATCGCGTTCTGATTGTCCATCAGCTCCTTCATGATCGTTTTTAGCCGTTCTTCGAACTGGCCGCGATACTTGGTGCCGGCGACGATCAGTGAAAGATCGAGCGCCAGGATGCGTTTCTCGGCCAGGAACGAGGGAACTTCGCCGTCAGCGATGCGCTGTGCGAGGCCCTCGACGATGGCGGTCTTGCCGACCCCTGGCTCGCCGATCAGCACCGGGTTGTTCTTCGTGCGGCGGCAGAGGATCTGCACGGCCCGCTCGAGCTCGTTTCCGCGTCCGATGAGCGGATCGAGGGCACTGTCGGCGGCGGCTTGAGTCAGATCGCGGCTGAACTCCGAGAGCAGAGAGCTTTCCTTGGGGCGGTTCGAGAGCAGCTTCTCCGATTGAGAGCGGGCCAGTTCCTCGCGTATCGTCGCCAGCCGCAAACCGCGTTCGTGCAGGATCTCGGCGGCGAAGCACTTCTCCTCACGCAGCAGGCCAAGCAACAGATGCTCGGTTCCGATGTGCTTGTGCGAAAGTCGTTCGGCTTCTTCGGCGGCGTAGGCCAGTACGCGTTTGCACTCGTGGCTCAGCGGCAAGTCGACCGAGGTGGAGACCTTTTCACGAATCGTCGTGTGCGCTTCAATCTGCTTCCGGATCGACTCGACAGCGGCGTGCGAGCGCAGGAACCGGTTCGCCAGGGCCTTGTCCTCGCGGATCAGGCCGAGCAGTAGATGCTCCGTCTCGATGTAAGGGCTGCCGAATTGGCTTGCTTCGTAGCGCGCGAAGAAGATTACTCGGCGCGCTTTCTCGGTATAACGTTCAAACATGGATCGGACCGCCTCTTATTCCCTCTCGAATCAGATCAAGCGCACTTGCTCCAGTCGCTATGCTCCCTGATAGCTATGATATCAGCCCATTCCCGATGCGGAACCCGTACGGTTCCTGCCTGAGGCGCTCGCGAGCGACCTTTGAGGCCGCTTCAGGAAGACCGGATAGAATGAAAGATTCGGCTATCTAGCCAGACCTGCAATGCCGCAACAGACCGTACGCCAACGTTCCCGAGGGTTTATCTGCGTCAACGCGCATCCAGGCGGCTGCGCCCGCAACGTCGAGGAGCAGATTCGCGCCGTAACCGAGGCGAAACCGCAAGGCGCGATCGGTCCGGGCCGCGCCCTCGTCGTCGGGTCCTCCACCGGCTACGGGCTCTCGGCTCGAATCGCTCTCGCTTGGGGCTTCGGCGCCAAGACCGCGGGAGTCTTTTTTGAGCGCCCCCCCGACGGCAAGAAGACTGCGACAGCGGGTCACTACAACTCCGCCGCCTTCCATAGCCTGGCGCGCGCCGATGGGCTCTGGGCCGAGAGCATCAACGGCGACGCTTTCTCCGACGAGATCAAGGCCGAGACCGCGAAGCTGATCCGAGACAATCTCGGCCAGGTCGACTTGGTCGTCTATTCGCTGGCCTCGCCGCGCCGCGTCGATTCGCGCAGCGGCCGGACTTACGAGTCGGCGCTCAAGTCAATCGGGGCGTCTTACACGGGCAAGACTGTCGACCTCGGCTCAGGGAACGTCTTCGAAGCGACCATCGAGCCAGCCTCGCCTGACGAGATTGAGCAAACCGTCGCCGTGATGGGCGGCGAGGATTGGCGCTGGTGGATCGATGCGTTGCTCGACGAAGGATTGCTCGCCGACGGCGCACGCACCGTCTCTTTCTCGTACGTCGGCCCCGAGCTGACTTGGCCGATCTACCGCGACGGCACGATCGGCGTAGCCAAGAAAGATCTTTATCGCACAGCCTCCGAGCTCAACGCCATGCTCGCGAACAGGCTCGGCGGCAGCGCCCTGGTTTCGGTCAATAAGGCCGTAGTTACCCAGGCCTCCTCCGCCATCCCTGTCGTGCCGCTTTATATCAGCTTGCTCTTCCGGGTGATGAAAGAAAAGGGCGTGCATGAAGGGTGCATCGAGCAGATGCGGCGTTTGTGCTTCGACCATCTGGCCAACGGCAAGACGCCCGCATTCGATGGGGAGGGCTTGGTCCGGCTCGACGATCTAGAGATGCGGAGCGACGTCCAAGCCGCGGTCGAGGAGCTTTGGCCAAAGGTGACTGCCGAGAACCTGCGCGAGCTCTCCGACTTCGGCGGCTTCCGTCGAGACTTCAACCAACTCTTCGGTTTCGATGTGGAGGGCGTCGACTACGACACTCCGGTCGAGACCGACATCCAACTTTGAGATGGGCGGCGACAACAACCTCCGACTACGCGGCGTAACCGTAGGATGCGGATTCTTCAGCCGCATTCAGATGGAGAGCTGGCGCCGCGTAGAAGGCGCCCAGATCACGGCGGCATGCGACCTCGACGGCGCCAAGGCCGAGGCGTTCGCCGCGGATTTTGGGCTCAAACCCTACGTGGACCTCGACGAGATGATCGAGGCGGAGAAGCCCGACTTCGTCGATATCGCGACCCGCCCGTCGACCCACGTTCCCCTCTGCCGAGCGATCGCCGCCAAGGGTATCCCCATCCTTTGCCAGAAACCGATGGCCGAGACCTGGGCCGATGCATGCGAGCTCGCCGCGGTCGCGCGCGCGACGGGCGCGCGGCTGATGATCAACGAGAACTGGCGCTGGCAGGGGTGGTATCGCGAAATCAAACGGAGGCTCGACGCCGGCGACGTGGGCCGCCCCTTCTACTACTCGATGCAGACTCGCAACCGCGACGGTCTGGGAGACCAGCCGTTTCCGAATCAGCCTTACTTCGCGGAGATGCCGCGGCTGCTGCTTTTTGAGGCGCTGGTCCACCACATCGACGCCGCCCGTTTCCTATTCGGCGACATCGCCGAGGTTTACTGCCGCACCGCCCAGCTCAACTCAAAGATACTCGCGGAAGACTTCGTTCTGATCATGCTCGAACACGAAAGCGGCGTGCGAGGCGTCATCGACGGCAATCGCGCCTCGCATCCCGACGATACCGGACCGGCAATGGAGGTGGGGCGCTTCGAGGGCTTCGATGCAACACTGCGTCTACTGCACTCCGGCGACGTGCTGCTCGCCGGCGAGCGAGTGTTCGAGGGAAGCCGACTGCCTCCCTACCGCGGCGATTCGTGCCGTGCGACACAGCAACACTTCATCGACTGCCTGAGGGGCGGCACGGAATTCGAGTCTGAGGTCAGCGACTACCTACGCCGAACCTTCGCCGTCGTCGAGGCATGTTATCTGTCGGCTACAGAGAACCGCCCAGTCCGGGTTGAAGAGATCGCGGCTGGCGCCGGCTGATCGTCGCACTAAAAGCGTCGCATGATCGTCGGCCATTTCACCATAGAAAACTGAACGGGCTCCTCCGAAACGGAAGGCGAGATGCGGGCGTTACGGCGTCGCAGCCGCTTCGCGGCGGATCTCTTCCAGAGCCGCGATCGCCTCTTCGGGCTCCATGCGCCGGGTGTAGTCAGCGGTGACGTGGCGCCGCCGCACGATGCCGCCCTGATCAATCACGAACGTACCGGGCGCCGGCAGATTCCAACTGCCGTCGGCGTTGAGCTGCGACACATCAGTGTCTAGCGTGCCGAGGTAAATCTCTCGGACCTCCGGCGGCAGGCGAAACTGGAGCCGCCAGGCCTGAATCACGCTCTGGTCGGCATCGAGAGCTAACCGAAAGCCCTCCGGAGGCGGTCCGCCAATAGTTGCATTGTCGGGATGGATGCCGATCAGCGACCCGCCCGCAGCACGAATGCGCGGAGCCTCCCGATGCAGGGCCGCGACCTGCAAATTGCAGACCGGACACCATGCGCCGCGAAAGAAGGTCACAACAACTGGTCCGCGCGCCAGCTCTTCGGACAGAGTCAGGCGCTCGCGATGCGCGTCGACCAGCGAAAAATCAGGTGCCTGCTCGCCGACCTCAATACCCGGTGCGACGCCGGCGTCGTCAACGCGTGCCAGCGCCTCGCCGATGCGGCGGCTGACCTCGGCCGGCACATTGAAGCCCGCCAACACGCTCTCGATCTCTTGGTTGAGTGATAGGCTCCCCACCGCTTAAGGCTAGCAGTCAGATCGAAGCAGGCGACTCCGGCCTTAGTCCGCGGCCGCGACGGCAGGGGAACCGACGAGCCAACTCCGGCCTTCCATTTCGGGGGGAACCGCAACGCCAAGAAGGTCCAAAACCGTCGGGGCGATATCCTTCCCGCTTGCGGGCAGAGAAGAGAGATCAAGCGCCTGCCGGGGTGCGCGCACGGCAAGAAAGCCCTTCGGCGCGTGACCGCCGGTGCGCAAATCGGAGTGGGAACCATGGACCGTTCCGTATCCGGGCGAATGAACCGCCTGGATCGGAGCCCGGGGGCTCCAGAACGCCGTCATGTCGGGCAGCACATCGAGCAGCTCGCCCTGGTAAACCTCGGCGGTGCGAGTGACGTTCGAGATCGACGGCAGGCCGGTCTCCGGATCAACAAGCTCCCGGAGCCGCTGCTCGAGAAAGGTGAGTATGCTTTCCTGTTCGGCGCCGGGATCGATTCGTCCTTGCTTGTCGCGACCCTTGAGATTCACACGAAAAGCCGGTGCGAGCTCGTTGTTCGGCACGGAGTTGAGACGCGCCGACGGGTTGAGGCTCTTCGAGCCCATAACGCGGCAAATCGCGGCGCGCTCAAGCTTCTCGGGCAACATGGACTTCACGGCGTATTGCCATTGAATCGGAACCGCTTCCTTAAGTCGTTGCACGACATCTTTGCGCACAGAGACGCGAATCTCGCTCTCCGGGTGCGGTTCGACGTTTGCGTCTCCGTTGAGGCCCCACATCTCGAGCAGCGCCGGCAGAAGGTCGCGGCCGTGATACTGCGGACCCATGCCGTGCCCGGAGAAAACCACGGCGACGGCATCCTCTCCAGCAGCGCCGAGCAGCAGGCCGATCTCGCGGTCAATCGCTTCGAAGGTGCGCTGCAAGGAGTCCCGCAAGCCGTGACGATCGTCGGGATCGTAGCCGGGATCGCTCTGGTCCTGCAGATGCCACAGCCGGTGCCCGGCCGAGTGAGTCTCCGAGAATGCGCAGAAGCAGAGATCCCAATCCTGGCGTGACATCAAGTCGCGAATCACCCGCCCTCGCGCAGCGACGCCTTCGATCAGCAGCCGAGTGAGACGGCGATAGTCGGCGGGAGTGCGGCCGAGCGCGTCACAGCTGAAGAGCGGGTGAGGGCCGTGGCGGCGCAGAACGTCGTCGTAGAGCTCAGGCGGCCAGCTCTCTTTTGCACAACGCGTCGCATGCGCGCCCCAGGCGACGAGTTGGCTGCCGTTGACACGCGGACCGAGGCCTGTCTTGGGGACATCGACGACAAGAACCCGGCGGCCGGCGTCGGATGCGATCGCCCAAAACTGGCGACCGCGCGGCTTGTCGTCGATCATCTCGAGCTCGTAGCCGCCCCGCTGCGGCTGAATGTAGTAATACTTCCCGAGCTGCGCCGCACTCGAACTCGTGAAGATCGAGGGCCAGACCTCGTCGGGAAACTCCTCCGCCGGCGAGATCAAGTCGCTTGAGGAGTCGTCGCCGATCAGCCGCGCGATGTTCGGCAATCGCCCTTCGGCGGCCCAGCGCCGAAGCAGCGACGGCTCCGCGGCGTCGAGGGCAATCAGCAGTACTTTTGCCGGTTGCAGCATTCCAAGACGTTGGTTCAGCCCACGGTCACGAGCTCTTGACGGTAACCACGTCGGACCGAGCGGCCTCGCCGGACGAGTGTTCGGACCAAGCGTATTGAGGCGCCGGGCTCCGTTCGTTTGGATAGCGCGGCGCCATCCGGCCCAACACATAGCCTGTGCCGCAGATCAAGAAATGCACGAGAAGGGCCAGAGCGCCGCCTGCCGCGAACAGTAGGCTGCGACGCTCCATCAAGAAGGCCAGCAAGCCTCGGTTCAAGGCCAGGACGAGGGCACAGCACATTGCCGTTCCCACCAAGGCCAGCGGCTGGAACGGGGCGGCAACGGCGAACAGTCCGGCTAAACCGACGGCGGCCACGCTCGCTTTGCCGCGGGCGATGGTATTTAGCTTGCCGAGAGCGGCGCGGCCCGAGACGGCCAGTCGCGTCCACGGAACAGCGCGGCCGAAGAGGTCAGAGTTCATCCAGCGGCGCAGATTGTAACGTTTGAGATGCTCGGCCTGCATCGACTTCAACAGTTGAATCTCGTAACCGCGGCGGGTCAGCGCATAGCCGAACTCAATGTCCTCGCAGGCCTGCAAAGTTACGTCAAAGCCCCTGAGATCTTCGAACGCCGAACGGTTGATCGCGCCGCATCCGCTCCAGAAGCTCGTCGGGCGCCCTATGGCCTGCTGGTGGGTAAAATGATGCTGATAGTTCTTGAATCGGGAAAAAAACCCCGGCACGCTCGTCTCGGCGATATACGAGCCGAAGACAACGTTCTCGCCCCCGACGAGCGCCTCCACGGCAATCGAGACCGCGTCGGTCGCAAGCACGCAATCAGCGTCGACAAAAAAGAAGATGTCGCCGGTGGCCGCGGCGGCGCCGACGTTGCGGCTATAGGCCGCGCCCTCTTGGGAGTCGTTCTCGATCACTCGCACGCCGAAGCTTCGGGCAACCTCGACGGTGCCGTCGCTGCAGCCGTCGCAGACGACAATTGTTTCGCAGTTGGGGCTATCGAGGGCCGCGACCGAGCGCAGACAAGACTCCAGAGTATCCGCGGCGTTAAAGGCCGGGATGATGATGGAAACAAGAGGCCGATCCGCGGCTTTCGAAGATCGGCCGGCTACGTCGGAAGCAGGCAAAACTAGGCCTTTCAGAGCCCCTATTGTAACAGCCGGATCGTGGCCAGACGGGCTCATGGGACAATGGAACGATCCACAATCATCCTCCCATGGATCATGAGAACTCGGAATGGCTCGCCGCCGCGCGAGCGACCGTGGAGGGCGAGTCGGCGGCGCTCGCCGAAGCCGCCCGCCGTCTCGACAACTCTCTTGTCCGCGCCGTCACCCTGATTTTGCGCCACGACGGCAAGGTCGTTGTCAGCGGTGTCGGCAAGTCCGGCCTAGTCGGCCAGAAGATCGTCGCCACACTCTGCAGCACTGGCTCGCCGGCGGTGTTTCTGCACCCATCAGAAGCGCTGCATGGCGACCTGGGCGTTTACTCGCCGGGCGACCCCACGATTCTCATCTCAAAGAGCGGCGCAACCGAGGAACTGATCCGCCTGGTTCCGACTTTGAAGCAGTTTCATTCGCCGTTGATCGGGCTGCTGGGCGCCTGCGTTTCGCCGTTGGCGCGTCAGGTCGACATAACGCTCGACGCGTCGGTGCGTCGCGAAGCCGATCCACACAACCTCGCGCCGACCTCGAGCACGGCGGTGGCGGCCGCGCTCGGCGACGGGCTCTGCGTTGCGCTGATGCAGGCGCGCGGCTTTACGCCCGACGACTTTCACCGCTTCCATCCTGGCGGACGGCTCGGCGCGATGCTGCGGCTGACGGTCGGCGACGTGATGCACGCTCAGGCGCCGCGCTGCTCGTCGGAAGACTCGGCGATCAGCGTCGTGCGAGCGATGACTGCGAACCCTCTCGGCGCGGCATGCGTCGTGGCGTCCGACGGAGCGCTCGTTGGCCTGATCACTGATGGAGACATACGGCGCGCGATCGAACGCCACGGCGATATTCGCGAGTTGCGCGCCGTCGAGGTCATGACGCCCGATCCTGTCTTCGTGGCGCCCGGTACCGGCCTGCGCCAGGCGATCTCGTTGATGGAGGATCGCCCTCGTCAGATCTCGGTGCTGCCGGTCGTCGAGTCGAATGCCAGGCGTTGGGTGGGCCTGCTGCGGCTGCACGACTTGTACCAAGCGGCCGATCGCTGACACGTACGGCACGCTACTCCTCAATGTCGATGATGCGCGCGAAACGCACGGCCTGCATCTCGCTGAGTTGGTTGAGCGCCGCCTGAGGCGCCTTCTGGTCCGTCCGCACGACCGCAACGGCTTCGGCGGCATCGTCGCCTTCAACCCCTTCGCGACGGCCAAGCGAGAAATCGGCAATGTTGACGTCGTGCTCGCCCAGAATTGAGCCGACCCGGCCGATAACGCCCGGGACGTCTTGGTTCTTGACGAACAACATGTGTCCCGAGAGCGGCGACTCGACGTAGATGCCGTCGACGGAAAGCAAACGCGGCGAGCCGTCGGGGAATACCGTCCCCTCGGCTAGGCAGGTCGTTTCCTCGGTTTCGAGCGCTAAGGCGAGCGAATCACTGAAGTGTGTTCGGCCGCGGCGACCCACCGTCACGCCAAAGCCGCGATCCTTTGCAATCTGTGCGGCGTTGATCAGATTCGCCTTTTGCGAGAGGAACCGGTTCAACACCCCGCTCAGCGCCGCGTTGCGGATCAGACTCTGATCGGTCTCGCCAAACTCGCCCGAATAGGTGAGCTTGATGCGCACCAGACGTCCCTTCGCGATCTGCGCGGTGAAGCTGCCCAGCCTCGATGCAAGCGTCAAGAACGGGGCCAGCTTGCCGTACTGCTCGGCTGAGACCGACGGCATGTTGACCGCACTCATCACGACCCCGTCTAGCAGATAGTCGCGAACCTGCTGCGCGATGCGGACGCCGATCTTTTCCTGTGCTTCTTCCGTCGAGCCGCCGATGTGAGGAGTCGCCACCAAGTTCGGCTGCTTCAGCAACGGGCTGTCGACGGGAGGCTCCGACTCGAAAACATCGAGACCGGCGCCGGCCACCTTGCCGGAGGTCAACGCCTCATCGAGGGCGGCGCTGTCGACCAGTTCGCCGCGGGCGCAGTTGAGGATGCGCACGCCGTCCTTCATTTTCGCGATCGACTCGCGATTGATCAGCCCCTTCGTCTCGGGCGTCAGCGCCAAGTGCAGACTGACGTAGTCGCTACGAGCGTAGAGCTCGTCGAGCTCGACCATCTCGATGCTGCGATCCTTCGCGGCGTCGCTCGAGACGTAAGGATCGTAGGCGATCACCTCCACTCCGAACGGCTTCGCGCGCCGCGCTACTTGCAGGCCTATGTTCCCCAACCCGACGACGCCCAGCGTCTTGCCGGCGATCTCATTGCCCAAGAACTTCTTCTTCTCCCACTTGCCCGCCTTGGTCGATCCCGATGCTTGAACGACCGAGCGCGCCAGAGTGAGCATCAACGCCAGTGTGTGTTCGGCGACCGAGATGGCGTTGCCTCCCGGCGTGTTCATCACAACCACTCCGCGCGCGGTCGCCTCGGCCTGATCGACGTTGTCGACGCCGACGCCGGCGCGCCCGATCGCTCTCAGGTTGGGTGCCTGGGCGAAGACCGATTTGTCGACAGTCACCGCGCTGCGCACAAGCATGGCGTGCGCGTCGGCAAGATGAGACTGGTACTCTTGCGCATTCGAGACGATGACGTTGAGCTCGGGAACGGCCCGCAGCGCCTCCACTGCGGCGGCCGAGAGATTGTCGGCGATCAGAACGTTGAATTTCGACATCGTAGTTTCTTAATCCTTAGGCAACAGACTCGCGTTCGCGGCTCCGAGTGCATCCTGATGAGCGGAGGCCCGCTCGTCATCCCCGCGCCTCGCGATAAACCTGCTGCACGGCCCGAACACCCGCGCCAAGCTCCAGCTCGTGTCCCAAATCGTCGAGCATCAGCTCCAGTTCGGCCACCGTCGCAAACAGGTCGTGAAAGTCGAAGTATCCCAAGTGGGCAATACGAAAGAGCTCGCCCTTCATCGAGCCCTGGCCATTGGCGATGATCGCGTTGAACTCTTCGCGAAAACCCTTTACGATCTGGCTCGAGTCGATGCCCTTCGGAGCGCGTATCGACGTGACCGAAGCGGCGTAGTTTCCTTTCGCGAAAAGCTCAAGTCCGATCGCCTGCGCGGCCTGGCGCGTCGCCTTGGCCAGCAGTTGCGCGTTCGCGATGAGATTCTCGCGGCCGAGCTCCCGAATGTAAGTGAGCGCCGCTCCCAATCCAAGCATCAGCGAAGTCGCCGGGGTGAACGGCGGGTTGCCCTCGACTCCTCCCTCAGCGTGCGCCTTGAGATCGAAATAGAAATAGCGATTCGCCGCCTTCTTCTGCTTCTCCCAAGCCTTGTCGCTGATTGAGGCGTAGGCTAGCCCTGGGGGGATCATTACCGATTTTTGCGAGCCGCCGATTACTACGTCGAGTCCCCAACCGTCGACGTCGAGCGGCATCGTGCCGAGCCCGGTGATGGCGTCGATTACGAGAATCGCATCGGTCCTTGCGACGATCCTGCCCATCGCCTCGACATCGTGTGCTACGCCGGTCGAAGTCTCGCTGGCCTGCACGAAAACGCCGCTCGCCTCCGGGTTCTCTCTCAGCGCCTGCTCGACGCGCTCCGGCGCAACAGCCGACCCGTAGGGCTCTTCGAGCACGATCGGCTCCAGCCCGAACGCCTTTACCAGCTTCGTCCAACGCTCGCCGAACTTGCCCGCTTGGCAAACTACGACCTTCTCTCCCGGCGAAAACAGATTCGAAACCGCCGCCTCCATCGCGCCCGTTCCCGAGGCAGAGAAGAGCGCTACATCGCGCTCGCTGCCGTAGAGATACTTCAGGTCGGCGATTACGCTCTTGTAGACTTCAATAAAGTCTTTGGTGCGATGATGCATGTCCGGCGCGGACATGGCACGGACGGCGGGCGGAAACAGCGGCGTCGGCCCGGGAGTCAATAGGCGAAGCTTGCGTACGTGCATGACGATTCGAATCCCTTTCGATCGAGGTCGGATCAGGAAGCTCGGAGAGAGCCTACCGAGGGTTAGAAGACGGAAACGACGACGATTGGCGAGAGCTCCCGAGCTGGAGCGAGAAAGCGTGGGTTCGCGGCGCGTCGTTCATGGGAGATTCCAGGGGGAAGATAACTCTAGGATACTCCGCGGCGGGCGCTCGTGTCAGCGCTCGGATCGGACGCTATCGTCAGGTGCGGAGGGCATCGAGACTACTTAGTTGACCCTACACTCCGTTCGGCCGGCTCGACCTCTGACTGTTTTCCGTCTACAATTGAATCGCCCGCCGGAGGGGGCCGAATGTGCGCTTAGATCGTCGCCAACTTCTCACCGCTTCTCTCGCCGCCGCGGCGGCTGCCTGCCAACGAACAACTACCGAAACCGCGCCGGCCCGATCGGCGAGCGACCTCGGTATCCCAGGGCCCTACCCGGGACGCGTCGTCGCGGTCGCTCACCCCGGAAGCTTCATCGACGGAGACTATCAAGCCGAACCGGTCCGAGCAATGATCGATCGCGGCATGATGGAGCTCACCCACGCCGAGACGCCCGCCGACGCTTGGCGACGATTCTTCGAGCCCGGAGATGTCGTTTGCCTCAAGCTCAATCCCGTCGGCCGACCTGCCGTGATCTCCTCGCCGCACGTGGTACAAGCCATCGTCGCCGGACTTGAGTCCGCCGGGGTCAAACGGAGCGACATCATCGCCTACGACCGCTACGAACGAGAATTCCTCGCAGCAGGCTTCGACAAATGGCTCCCCGACGGCGTTCGTTGGACCGCCGCGTCGACGCGTTACGGCGGCTACCAGTTGGACATGGAGCGCTACGACGAGGACATCTACATGGATATGCCGCTGCTCAATCCGGCGGCCTTTGCGGACTTCAGCCGCGACGATCCGCACATCCGGCGCTCCTACGTCGCCCGCGTGCTGAGTCAGGAGGCCAACAAGGTGATCAACCTTTGCCTGCTCAAGCACCACCAGTCCGCCGGCGTCACCATGGCGCTGAAAAACCTCTCGCACGGCTTCGTCAACAACGTCAACCGCAGTCACATCACCACGACCGCGAACGCCTGCGGCGTCTTTATCCCGGCGGTGGTCAATCTACCGGTCTTCCGCGAGAAGGTCGTGCTCAACATCCTCGACGGCGTCAAGGCCGCCTACCACGGCGGACCGGGCCGCACCGTCGAGCACTACGCCTGGGCTCATCGCACGATGTACTTCGGCACCGATCCGGTCGCGCTCGACAAGACCGGTTGGAAGGAGATCGACAAGAAGCGCGCCGAGGTCGGCCGCGAGCCGATCGCGCTGATGAAGCCGGACGAGCACAGCCAATGGCTCAACGGCCAAGTCGAGCATATAGAGCTCGCCGGCGCTTACGGGCTGGGCGAATTCGACGACGAGAAGATCCGACTCAAGAAGATCGACCTAGGCTAGAAGGATTGCGTAGGCTGAGCAGGCGGGCGGCGCTCTCTTTGCTGCAAGCCGCGGATTTGTCTCTCCCATGCAGTCTCTCGACGGAAAGACTATCCTAGTCACGGGCGGCGCCAAGCGCATCGGCCGCGCTATTGCGCTCGACCTCGCATCCCGCGGCGCTAAGATCGCCGTGCACTACAACGGCTCCGCCGAGGCTGCCGCGGCAACGGCGCGAGAGTGCGGGGGGCGGGCTTTCCAAGCCGACCTCTCCCGCGTCGCTAAAATCGAACGGCTTTTCGCGGAGATAGAAGAAAGCTACGGGCGCCTCGACGGGCTCGTCAACAACGCGGCTCGCTATCGAGCCATGGACGTTCTCGAAGTATCCGAGCAGGACTGGGACGCGCTGCATTCCGTCAACCTCAAAGCTGTCTTCTTTTGCGCCCAGCACGCGGCTCGACTCATGAAGAGAAGCGGCGGCGGAAGGATCGTCAACATCAGCTCGCTCGGCGGCCTCCGTCCGTGGTCAAAGCACGTTCCCTACGGTGCGGCCAAGGCGGGTGTCATCATGATGACTCGTTCGCTTGCCAAGGCGCTTGCGCCGGAGGTCAGCGTAAACTCGGTCGCCCCCGGAGTGATTCACTTCGGCGAAGAGATCCCGTCCGATATTCAGCGGCTCATTAGCGCGACGCCCAAGCAGCGTCACGGCCGCTCCGAGGACATCGCCGAGGCCGTCGCCTGGTTCTTCACTTGTTCCGACTTCATCACCGGACAAACGCTCGCCGTCGACGGCGGCCTCTCTCAGCGCGCCTGAGCAAGTTGATACCCTGAAAGCGGATGAGAATTCTAGGCGGCCCCGCATGCCTCCTGCTTAGTCTGTGCTTGTTCGGCGCCTCTCTGGTCGCGCAAACGGCACTTGAGCCGAGCGGCGCGATCAACGACTTCACCGGACAACTCAGCGTCACCACGAAGGGCGCTCTTGAGCAGATCTCCGCCGAGGTCAAGCAAAAAACCGGCGCCGAAATCGCCGTCGCGATCGTAGAAACGATTGGAGATGAGTCGCTCGAAAACTTCAGCGTCGACCTGGCGAACCGTTGGGGCGTCGGCGACGCTGAGGACCGCGGGGCGCTGTTGCTGATCACACTCCAGGAGCGCCAGATGCGCTTCGAAGTTGGCTACGGTCTCGAGGACGTCATCAACGACGGTCGAGCGGGTCAAATCCTCGACCAGATGGGTCCTCTGCTGGGCCAAGGCGACTTCGACGGCGCGGTGAGCTTAGGAGTCGTGGAAGCCGCACGCTTCATTGCCGACGACGCCGGCGTCGAGCTCGTCGGCATGCCCGCGCGAACGCAGCCGAACGCGCGGCGCAGCCGCCGGCGCGGAAGCTGGTTTTCGCTGCTCTGGATTCTGCCATTTCTGCTGCTGCCGCGCCGCAGGCGCATGGGCGGTTGGGGCGGTTCGGCGGTGACCACCGCTTGGATGCTCGGCGGAATGGGCGGTCGCGGCGGCGGCGGCTTTGGAGGAGGAGGCGGCGGCGGCTTCGGAGGCTTTGGCGGGGGCGGTTTCGGAGGCGGCGGCGCCTCCCGCGGCTGGTAGAGCCCGACACAGTTCAACTAATGAACACACAACTACTCGACGAACTCGTCAATCGACTCCGCGAGGCGCTTGGATCGAGCCTCGTCAACGTCACTCTCTACGGATCGGCCGCGACCGGCGACTACCAAGAGAAAGTCTCTGACTTCAACGTGCTCTGCGTGCTCGACGCGGTCGGCCGAGAACAGCTCGAGGCCGCCTATCCGGCCGTCGATTGGTGGCTGAAGAAACGCCAACCCGCTCCGGTGCTGCTCTCGCGTGAAGAGATCGCTAATGGGCACGACGCCTTTGCGATCGAATTTCTCGACATCCGCCAGGCCTATCGCACCTTGCACGGCGAAGACCTCGTCGCCGCTATCGAGATCGAGCCGGCGCATCATCGCCACCAAGTCGAACATGAGCTGCGCTCGCGTCTGCTGCGGCTGCGCGAGCGCTACTTGGCTTTGCAGAAAGACCGCAAGCAAACGACGCAGCTCATGGTCGATTCACTGCCCACCTTTGCTACCTTGCTGCGACACGCGTTAATGCTCGAAGGCGAGCCGGCGACGATGAAAAAGAGCGAAGTGTTTCGAGCAGCCGCGGAGCGCCTGGGGCTTTCTGTCGAACCGTTCGAGACTTTGCTGGCGGTGCGCGACGGAAGCCGCCGTCTCAGCGAGCCGGAAATCCGCTCCGTCTTCGAGTCCTATCTGAATCAAATCACCAAAGCCGCCGAGCACGTCGACCGCCTCGATGCCGCGGCCGAGAACGAATCCGCGAGGAAGGAATCATGAAGAAAGGTCTAATCATAGCCGGCGTGCTCGTTGGGTTGTTGGCGCTGGTCGCCGTCGCGATCGGAGGAGCCTTCGTTAGCCGCCGCAACGCAATGGTGATGCAGAAAGAGTCGATTACCGGCGCTTGGGCACAAGTCGACGTTGTGATTCAACGCCGCTCCGACCTGATTCCAAATCTCGTCGCCACAGTCAAAGGCTACGCCGCGCAAGAAACCGAAATCTTCTCGAACATCGCCGAGGCCCGCGCCCGGTTGGGTGGGGCGCAGACTCCATCTGATCGCATTGCCGGCAACGAAATGCTCTCAGGCGCGCTCTCGCGACTCCTAGTGATCGTTGAAAACTACCCCGACCTCAAGTCGAACCAGAACTTCATCCGTCTCCAAGACGAGCTAGCCGGCACCGAGAACCGCATCGCCCAAGAGCGCCGTCAGTACAACAACGCCGTCCAGGCCTACAACACCTACATTCAACTCTTTCCGAATAACCTGGTAGCGTCGATGAGCGGTTTCGTGCGCGAGGATGCCTACTTCCGCACAACCGAAGAAGCGCGCCAGGCGCCGCCGCCGGTCAGCTTCAGCGACGAGCCGACGCCGGCAGAGCAACCGGCGCAGTAGGGCCACAGGCGGGGAGCCCGTGGATGCCGACTAACACCGTGACGGCATTGAGCCGCACGAAGTTAGCCGACCTGCATCGTGGCGATGATTAGAGCCACGAGATTGTAGGCCACCAGCGCGGCGAAGAAAAGGTTCACTCTGCGCAGCAGCGAATGGCGGGAGTGGTAAACACAGAACAGCGCGAGGCTGACGCCGAATAGTTTGATCAAGAGCAGCGACGGCAGAGGGCTCGGCCCCTCCCTTATCACCCAGCGAATTACCGGGTTCGCCTCGCTCACTCCCTGAGTCAAGAAGGCAATGGTCGTCAGCACGTCCAATACCTGCAAGTAAGCAAATTCCATCAGTAGGCGCAAAGGTTGCCTCCGAAAGATCTCGAAATACCGCTTCCTCGCCGCAGCGGGCTTGGCCCTTAGTAAAGCATTAAGGTATAGGCCTTAGCAAGGCCCAGTACTTAGCCCTTAGAAACCGCGCGATGCCTAGGTACTAGCGGCTTATGGCGCGAAAGCCTTTAGGCATATGTCCAAATGTTTCGCACAAAATCCACCTACCCGGTTGAAAACAAAGGATGAGCTGATTCTCTCAAGGAGACTTTCCTGGGGCCAGAGGCCCCGGAGGTAGAAGCTTAGGCCTTCGCGCCGCCGCAACCGATCCAGCTTCGGCCGTCGCGCTCAAGTAGCTCGTCTGCGCTCGCCGGCCCCCACGATCCAGCCGGGTAATTGGGGAAGTCACGCGGCGGAAGCGCTTTCCATAGGTCGAGCATCGGAGCGACGATACGCCAAGAAGCCTCGGTCATGTCGGCGCGCTGGAACAGCGTGGCGTCGCCGAGCATGCAGTCGTAGAGCAGGCGCTCGTAGCCGGTAGATGGCGTCGACCCGAAGTAGTCTTTGTACTGGAAGTCCATGTCCACCTCACCAAGGCGAACGACCGGGCCGGGGACCTTTGCGCCAAAACTCAACGAGATGCCTTCATCCGGCTGCAGCCGCAAGATCAGGCGATTGGGCGTAAGGTGATCGACGCCGGTATGGCGGAAAAGCATGAAGGGCGCTTGCTTGAACTCGATCGCGATCTCGGTGGCGCGGCAGGGCAGGCGCTTGCCTGTACGCAAGTAGATCGGCACCCCAGCCCAGCGCCAGTTGTCGAGCGAAAGCTTCATTGCCACGTAGGTTTCAGTCGAGGATTGCGGGTCGACCCCGGGCTCCGAGCGATAGCCTTGGGCCTTGTCTCCAGCATCGCGACCTGCCCCGTACTGTCCCCGCACGGTGAGCCCGAGCACATCCTCAGGGGCCATCGGCTGCAACGCGCGCAATGCCTTGGCTTGCTCATCCCGCACCGCATCGGCATCGAAAGAGATCGGCGGCTCCATCGTCGTTAACGAGATGAGCTGAAAGATGTGGTTCGGCACCATGTCTCGCAACGCGCCGGAGCGTTCGTAGTAGCCTCCGCGCTGCTCGACGCCGAGTTGCTCCGCCACGGTGATCTGCACGTGGTCGATATAGCGGTGGTTCCACAACGGCTCGAAGATGCCATTGGCAAAGCGAAAGACCAAGATGTTCTGTACGGTTTCTTTGCCTAGGTAGTGATCGATGCGGTAGACCTGATGCTCCTCGAGCTCCCTAAGGATCTCCCGATTCAGCGACCGCGCCGAATCAAGATCACGTCCGAATGGTTTCTCGATGACCACTCGCCGCCATTTGTCGCCCTTCTCACGGGCAAGGCCCGTCCGGCCGAGATTCTTGACGATCGGCAGGAAAAAGCGCGGGGCGGTCGCGAGATAGAAGAAAACGTTTCCCTGAGCTCCAACGCGCTCATCGATCTCGGTGATTTCTCCGGCGAGCTTCTCGTATGTCTCAGTGTTTTCGACATCGCCGGAGCGGTAATAGAACCGCTCCGAGAGTCGCTTCCAGACGTCTTCATCGATCGGACTCGCGGAATGCTCGCGCAAATGCTCTCCCAGGCGGGCGCGATAGTCGTCGTGGCTCATCGCGCGGCGCGAGACGCCGATGACTGCGAAGTTGTCGGTGAGCAAGCCCTCGACGCTGAGGTTATAAAGCGCGGGGATTAGCTTGCGCTGGGTAAGATCTCCGGAGGCGCCGAAGATCACCATCACACAAGGATCGGCCGGTTGGCCGGCGCCGTTCGCCATCGTTACTCTCCTCCGCTCCAGCCGCGCGAAACGATTGGGCCCGTCTCACGGCGAGTACGTCTCAATCGCTCGCAGCAACTCTCCCAACCCGGTCGACACGTCGCCCTTGAGGTGAATGCGCAACGCTCTCCGGCGGCGTTCGGTGAGCACCTCGAAATCCCCTCGAGCCTGCGCCGCCTTGACCGCGGAAAAGCCGTAACTCTTGCCGGGCACAGCCAAATCGAAGGCATCGTCGGCGGTGACCTGCAAGAATACGCCCGAGCTCGGCCCGCCCTTGTAGGCTTGTCCAGTGGAGTGCAGAAAGCGCGGCCCGAAGCCCAGACAGGTCGCCGCGCCCAGCTTGTCGCGCAAGCGCCGGCGAGCCTTTGCCAAGGCGCTCTGATTGCCCTCGCTCATCTCGATGTAGGCGAGCAACGCCAAGTAGTCTCCGGCGCTGATCCGGGCCAAATGCGCCGCCAAGTAGGAGTCGAGCGATTCTTCGCCAGCGAACGACCGCCCCAGAGATACCGCGTAGCTTGAGTCGGCGAAAAGGCCGAACGTCTCATCCTCAAAAAACGGAATCTCGAGCGGCAGCTTCCCCTCATCCTCATAGGCGTTCATCAGCTTGCGACTCGCAGTCTTGCTCGCCTCAACGTCCGGCTGATCGAAGGGATTGATCTCCAACGCCTGACCGGCGACCGCCGTCGCGATTTCCCAGCGAAACAGCTCCTGGCCGAGATGGGATCGTGAGCCGAGCGTGATCCGTATCAACGGCAAGCCCGCCGCCTCGATTGCTTCCGCATCCTTCTCGAAGTCATTCTCTCCCTCCACTCGGATGAGAACGAAGAGGCGGTCGGCCCCGTAGGAGTCGACTCGTCCAACCGGCTCGAGGTCGACGGGGATGACCGCCTTGCCGTGCTTCCCGGTCGACTCGGCGATGAGCTGTTCGAGCCAGGCTCCGAGACTGCGCACGCTTTCCGAAGTCCAGATCGTGAGCTTGTCGCGGCCCGCTCGGGCAGAGGCGCCGAGCAACAGTCCCAGCGCCACACCGGGGTTCTGTTCGGGGTCCGGCCGGCGGCAGGCTTCGACCATAGTCTGCGCGCGCTGCAGGAAATCCTCGACATCGAGGCCCATCGCCGCCGCAGGAGCCATGCCGAAATTCGACAGCGCCGAGAAGCGTCCGCCGATCTCCGGAAGGCCGTAGAAGATATGACGATAGCGGTCGAGTGCGGCCGTCTCTTCTAGCTTCGACCCGGGGTCGGTAACGGCGATGAAACGGTCTCCGGGATGACGTCCAAGCGCCTCGCCAGCCCGATCGAAGAAGTATCTCCGCAAGATATCGGGCTCAAGCGTCGATCCCGACTTGCTCGACACGAAGAACAGCGTCTGTCTGAGGTCGACCGCAGCTTCCAAGACGCGCACCTGAGCCGGAACCGTCGAGTCGAGAACATGCAGTTGAGGGAATCCCTTCTGCGGCCCGAAGGTCCGAGCGAATACTTCCGGACAAAGGCTGGAACCTCCCATGCCGAGCAGCAGTACGTCGCGAAAGCCGGCGGCGGAGACGTCTTCGCGTAGGGCGCGCAGGGCGGTAGGCGAAGCAAGCTGACGCTCCGCGATGTCGAGCCAACCGAGCCAGAGCTCCTCGCCCGAAGACGTCCACAGCGAGGAGTCGCGCTCCCACAGGCGGTCGATGCGCTGTTCACGACGCTGTTCGTCGGCAAGTGCGCCCCGCGCATCTTCGAGCAGGCGAGGTAAGCGGCAGTGGTTGAGCGTGTCGATCACGGCAAAATCTCTCGAAGGGCGTCTATCATCGTCGCATCAACGCTTGATCCCACGCGAGCGCCGTCTCCTCCGGCGACCTCAGCTTCGAGATCGTAGGGCCGCTGCCGGATCGGCCAGTCTCGGCGGGCACGATGCGCAGAGGACGCAAAAAGGGCTCGGGAATCCCTTTACGCGGTCTTCGACCTGATGTATACTCTCGCCAAATGTTACGGCTATTGCTTCCCTTGTGCCTGCTCGCGGCGCCCTGGGCGGCGGCCCAGAATTCGCGCGAGATTCGCGACCTCCGCAAGTCGGCCAAGAAGGGTGCGCCTGCCGCCCAGTACAAGCTCGGCATGGCCTATGCCGACGCCTATCAGGTCAAGCGAGACTACGACAAGGCCGCAGAGTGGCTGCAAAGGGCGGCGGAACAAGACCACGTCAGGGCTCAAGAGTATCTCGGCAAGATGTACTTTACCGGCGCGGGCGTTCCGAAGGATCGCGCCGAGGCCGCCAAATGGCTCTCCATGTCCGCGGAGCTCGGCAACCCCGAGGCGCAAGTGGTGCTCGGCAGCATGTACAACAACGGAGACGGCGTGCCGCTCAGCTACGACAAAGCCGCCTACTGGTATCGCATGGCAGCCGAACAAGGCTTCTCGCAGGCCCAGTTCAATTTGGGCGTTATGTACAACAACGGAGAGGGCGTGCCGCAGAGCATCGCCGAAGCCTACAAGTGGATTCACCTCGCCGCCTTGGATGAAAACGCCGAGAGCGTCGCCGAGTACGTTTGGGCCCGCGACGACATCGCTCGATCCATGGAACCGGAGGCGCTTAAAGATACGCGCCGTCGCCTGGGCGAATGGAAGCCTAGGAGCTGGGAGCAGCTCCAGGACGACGAACAGAAGCAGCACTAAGAATCAACAGCTTCGGCGCTTCGCCTGGCGAGCGAGCAACGTGGTCCGTAACCCTTTCGCGTCAATTGGGTCTATCCTTCGGGGGAGGCTGTTTCCGCGAGTCGGATGCTATACTCCCGCAACAAGCTAAGGGGTCTTGTGACTACGGTTCACCGTTGACCGTTCGTCGACCCCGCCACGGGAGTTTCCATGGAACGGCGTAGCGCACTAAAGCTGATGGCCGTCGGTCTGGGCGTTCTTACCCAACGCTTGAACGGACAGCAAACCGATCTTCAGTTCTTCACGCAAGGACAGCATGACTTGATCGATCGCCTCTCCGAGATGATCATCCCCGCCGACGAGCGTTCCGGCGGCGCGCACGAGGCTGAGATCGGCGTCTTCATCGACGCCGTTGTGGCCGCCTCGCCCGCCGACGAGCAAGCCGCCTGGAAGCAAGGCGTTGCCGCCGTCGAAGCCGAGGCTCAGAGGCGATTCGGGTCAAGCTTCCTCGCCGCCTCATCCGCCCAGGGGGACGAGCTGCTCGCCGCCATCGCCGCGGCCGAAGCAAGCCCCAAGACCGACGCCGAGCGATTCTTCGTGCGCCTCAAACGCTGGACTGTCCGCGGCTACTACGCTTCCGCAGTGGGCCTGCACCGGGAGCTGCAGTATCAGGGCAATATTCCGCTCGCCGACTACCCCGGCTGCGACCATCCCGAGCACGGCGCCTAGGCCGAGGAAACGAAGATGCAAAGCAAGATCTACGACGCCATCATCGTCGGAACGGGCGCTTCGGGCGGTTGGGCCGCCAAGGTCCTGGCCGAAGCCGGCATGGACATCCTCGTGCTCGACGCCGGGCCGATGCCCGATCCCGGCCACGACTTCGCCCATCACGAGTGGCCCTATCAGAAGGATCATCGCGGCGTGCGCATTCCGGGCGAACCTTTCGGCGACCCCGACAAGCTGCCGCTGTTTTGGCGCAACCATCCCGACCATCCTTTTACGACTCCGCCCGACAAGCCCTTCTCCTGGGGCCGCTCGCGCGTAGTCGGCGGACGCACCTTGCACTGGTCGCGGGCCACGCATCGCCTTACCGACTTTGACTTCAAGGCCGCGCGAGACGGTCTGAGCGAGAACTGGCCGATCAGCTACAAAGAGATCGCACCCTTCTACGACAGGGTCGAAGCTCACATCGGCGTCGCCGCCTACAAAGAAGGCTTCGAGCAATTGCCCGACGGCCCCTTCCTGCCGGGCATGCCTTATAACTGCGTCGAGACGATCCTGCTCTCGACCGCGCGCAAGCTCGGTCTCGACGCCACCCATCGCCGAATCGCTCAGCTGTCAAAGCCGCACAATGGACGCCCGAAGTGCCACTTCTGCGGCGCCTGCCGGGACGGCTGCGACATCGGCGCGATGTTCAACTCGCTCGTCTCGACCTTACCGGGCGCGACCGCCTCGGGAAACATGACGCTGCGGCCCAACTCGGTCGTGCGCTCGGTGCTGACCGGCAGCGACGGCCTGGCCACCGGCGTCTCCTATCTTGACCGGCTCACCAAGACCGAATACGAGGCGCGGGGAAAACAGATCATCCTCGCCGCCTCGACGCTCGAGTCGACCCGCATCCTGCTCAACTCGTCGAAGGACGGGCTGGGCAACAGCAGCGGTACGCTTGGCCGCTACTTGATGGACCAGATCGCCGGAGCGAGCGTCAGCGGCTTCTTGCCGCAGCTCAAGGGCGGCCCAGCGCGCAACGACGACGGCAAATCGAGTGGGATGTTCATTCCGCACTCGACCTTCCGCCCCGATCCGAAGCGCGACTTCATCGGCGGCTTCTGCATGAGCGGCAACGGCGGCCAACGGGAGTTCCCGGCCCACGCGCTCAGCACGCCGGGCTACGGCTTGTCGTACAAAGAAGCCGTCCGCGAGAGGTATCCCGCCGCCGCCCGAGTCTACATGTCCGCGGGCGATATGCTGCCGCAGGCGAAGAACCGCTGCGAGATCAACCCGGACCAAGTCGACGCCTGGGGCATCCCCACTCTCAAGATCATTTGCGAGCACGGCGAGAACGACCGTCGGCTCTTCCGCGCCGGGCTGATGCAGATTCAAGAAGTGATGGACGCCGCCGGCGCTGAGGAGATGGTCGTTCGGGACCGCATGAGCCCCCCCGGCGGACTGATCCACGAGGTCGGCTCCTGCCGCATGGGAAGCGACCCCAAGACCAGCGTGCTCGACCCCTTCTGCCGGATGCACGACGTCAAGAACGTCTACGTCTTCGGCGGCAGCCCGTTCGTGACGACCGGCGCGCACCACCCGACGCTGACCATCATGGCGCTGACCGTGCGCGGCAGCGAGCACCTGATCGAGCAGACCAAGGCGTAGGGGCTGCCCTCGGAGCCGCGGCTGGTCCTATCCGAAGAGTTTGTTGGATGGGGGGCTCCTGTTGCTCGGAGCCTGAAACCATTTCGAATACCCTCGCAGCCGGATTCAAGGGAGCCGTGCTGGACCATCCGTGGGGATCTTGCGGAGTGTGCTTCCGGACATAACGGCAGGCCACGCGACCTTTCACCTTTCCGAGATGCCGACCATACGGCCATGTGGACGGGCTAGTTTGACGCTACGCTGTTAGGCAGGCGCTTCGAAGGGGCTGGACAGCGATCTGAGAGTATGGGGCACTATCCGGTAGAGGTGAACAGTTCGCTAGTGTCCCGTTTCTAAAGTTCGCGTAACATTATAGGACCCGTAGACGCCTTTTCTTTATGAAGGCGAAGACGACCACCGGGCCTCGACTGAAACCGCTGAAGCTGACTCCAGCGGAGCGCGA